>Ga0255770_10004492_pt1 | contig 11718 bp, 10 predicted proteins | sample 071ome_22_FD_179968 | JGI IMG/M metagenome (GOLD analysis project Ga0255770, IMG submission 179968) | Coastal salt marsh microbial communities from the Groves Creek Marsh, Skidaway Island, Georgia - 071404AT metaG (version 2) | ecosystem: Environmental > Aquatic > Marine > Intertidal zone >... | reverse complement strand
CCCGATACTCAAGCCCGGCTTTTGCCGCTTCCTCTTTCAAGATAGTCAGGACGTCTTTCAGTGATTCGTATCCAGAAGAAATGGTGAATGCGAGCCTGGTACCATCCTCGCGCATCAAAATTCCATTCGGACCGCGTTCAGTGAAACCCGCTCGAGCAAAAGCTTCCTGGGCTTGGTTGATGTCAAAGGGTCGCGCTTTGATGTGGCTTGCGGTGAACGGGCCATAGCCGTCATTGGCCGTGTTGAGTCGATCGCTATCGCCTCTGAAAAAGGTCTCAATCACCAAGTCCCAGTTGGTTGCGTATTGGAGGCCCAAGCGAACGTTTTGATCGTCAAGCAGTGGTTGGGCAGTGTTGATCCAAAGCCCGTAGGGTGGACGCGGCCGCTGATTGAAAAATAACTTCTTGTGGATATAGCCATTAGCGACGTCAGCGTCATCGTTGGGTAGTTTTTCGTACCAATACTCAGCAAGATTCATCGCGAATTGGTCGATATCGCCACGTTTGAATGCCTCGAACACCTTGGCTGTGTCTCGGATCACGATGAAGTTCATCTTGTCCACATTGAAACGGTATCGAAAGTGCTTCTTGTCCTTAGCCCACCACTCAGTGTTTCTAGTCATTTGAATGGAGCGGCCTTTCTTCAAATCGCCTGGCTCGATGAGGTAGGGCGACGTTGTGGGTGGAAAGCGCCACTGATAGCGTTCTAGGTAATCAGGGCCAACTTCTTGATAAAAGTGTCTGGGTAGGGGCCGCAGTTCCAACGCCTTTGAATCGATATCCGGTTTCTCCGAAACAGTACTGATCGAGATCAAGTGGTCGTCATATTTGGTGATATTCGTGTACTGAGTCGAATACCAATTCGTATACCAGGGTGCAGTGATGTACGACGATCGGTGCATCCAGAACATAAACAGATAATCGTCCGCCGTGATGGGCACGCCATCAGACCACGTGGCCAGAGGATCAAGTTCGACGTAAATCGTTTTCGCTTCTCGATCTACTGCCCATTTCGTTGCCAATCCAGGGAAGTAGTCCATGAGATCTGGGTGGCGATGGCCGAGTGCCATGGTGGTGTAATCGAGCAGCCAAGGTCTAAAGCTGCCGTTGGAGTCCGGGCCCAGGATTCTGAGGGTACGTGGGAAGTCCTGTAGCCGGATGGTCTCCATGCCGCCTTTTTTGGCGTCAGGGCTGCCAATCTCACGAAGTTCGCTGCCATCTTGCCATTGAAGATCAGTCGGTAGATCGGACCGAGTCTTGAAGCGGAAAAAGTCAGGATGGTCTGCATAATATTGGGCGACTTCGGCGCGATTGTCGTAGGGCGCGAACTCGCTTTCTTCCGTAGGTGCATCGCTGCCGCCACAGCTCGCGAGTAAAAGGGTAGCGAAAACCAGGAGCAAATAAGCGTGAGTATTTCTGAGCATTGTTATCACCGATAGAGCGTGTATTTTTTGGGATCAAAAGATTCGCGAATCGCTTCGCCGATAAAGGTCACGATAGTAAGGAGCAAGACTAGCGTGGTAAAGGCTGAGATCACGATCCAAGGGGCGGTGCGAAGATTCCCCGTTCCCTGTTTTAGGAGCTCGCCCAGACTAGGCGTTGGAACGGGTAACCCAAACCCCAAGAAGTCGAGCGCAGTCACCGCGGCGATGGCAGACACAATGGTAAACGGCATAAAGGTGACCAGCGTTGCCAACACGTTGGGAAGAATGTGTTTGAAGATGATCCGCATCGTGCCAGCGCCTAGTACCCTCGCGGCCATGACATAGTCGCGGGACTTTTCTTTGTAGGTTTCCGTCCGCATGTAATAAGTCATGCTGGTCCAGCTAAATAACACCATGACGACGAGCAAAATGATGACTCGAGCTGCGATCGAGGACTCAATTGGGATAATCGAGAAGACGATAATCACCATGTAGAGGAACGGGACATTAGACCAAATCTCGATAAACCGCTGAAAGATGAGATCGAACGCCCCGCCGAAATATCCCATGCTGCAACCAATCACGATACCAATGACATAAACACTCACCATAAATGCCAGCGCAAAGAGCAGAGCCGTGCGGGTGCCGTAAACCAGCCGGGCGAGGATGTCTCGGCCAGTCGTATCTGTACCTAAATAGTGCCCGCGATCAATGTCAGGCGGGGTTGGCCTCAGAATCCCTCCCTGGGCATTATTTTCAAATGGATTGTAAGGGACGGGCGGCAGCACGACCCAGTTTTCGTCACTGCCTGCTAATCGCTGCTGTAAGTCTCGGTAGTTGGTCTCGTATTCGTAGCCCAGTCCAAACGAGGAGCCTGGGATGATCGCACCATAGGTTGGGAAATAGAGGTTTCCTTCGTATTTGACTACGAGTGCTCGACTGTTGACCCAGAGCTCCGCAAGGCAAAGGAGTAGGCTTAAGGCAGCAAGTGCCAAAAAACTAAAGTAGCCAACTTTGATTTGCTTAAAGCGGGTCAGCTTTTTTCGGGTCTGGGGCGTTAACGTGAGCCGCATTATTGGAACCTAATCCGAGGGTCAACGAGGGCGACGAGTAAGTCGGACAGCACATTGCCAATCAGTAACAAGAGGCTGCTGAGTAACACAACACCCATGACCACAGGGTAGTCCCGATCGAGGATTGAGGTAAGGCCTAAAAGACCAAAGCCGTCGATGTCAAAGATCGATTCAATCAGGAATGACCCGCCAACGAGCAGCGTAATGTTCTGGCCGAACGTGGTGGCAATTGGGATCATCGAGTTGCGGAGCGCGTGGCGCAATACCGCTTGCTTAAAGGACACCCCTTTGGCGATCGCAGTGCGAATGTAGTCGGCAGCCAAATTATCCAACAAGTGGTTCTTAAGGAGCATGGTCACGAGCGCGAAGCTGCCAATGATGTAGCAGATGAGCGGCAGAATGGAGTGGTGGATGATGTCCAACCACTGTTCGGTGGGCGTCAGCATGTCGTAGTTAAAACTCACAAAGCCGCCCATGGGGAACCAATCCATGCGGACTGAGAAAAAGAGCAGGAGCAGCGAGCCAAGCGCATAGCCGGGCACGGCATACCCAATGAAAATGAATATCGACGATGCGGTATCAACGGCTGTGCGGTGCCTGACGGCCTTGACGAGACCGAGCGGAATGCAGACGGCATAGGTCAAAATGAGCGTCACCAAGCCGTAGTAAATCGAGATCGGAAAGCGGTCCTTAATCACGTTCCAGACGGGTTCGTTGTACCGATACGAGGTGCCAAGATCGCCTGTGAGAATCTTGCCAACCCAAATGACATAGCTTTCTAGAATGGGCTTATCGAATCCGTAGTAAGCCTTGAGTTGCTCAAGCTGCGCATCAGAAATGGCCATATTCTGCCCAGCACTGGAGGAAAAGCTCATGGCATCAGCGCCTGCGACTTGAGCTTCCATGATGGCGCGTTCAAGCGGCCCCCCCGGGACAAGCCTCGTGATCGCAAACACAATCAGCGTCACCCCAAGCAGAGTGGGTGGAATCAGCGCGAGTCGCTTTAAGAAATAGCTACCCATGGAATCTCACTTGTTCGCTCTTTCCCACTGGTTGGCGAATGAGTGTTCGAGGCATTAGGTCGACTCCTTGATCAGCAGCCGATAAACCATCACGGCGGTTAATGCGCCCAGACATTGTGCAACGATGAAGGCAAGGACGTGATCGGGATTGATGCCGCTAAAGGTATTCGTAAAACTGCGCGCGATAGTTACGGCTGGGTTAGCAAACGATGTCGAAGCCGTGAACCAATACGCGCTTGTGATGTAAAGGCCTACGGCTGCAGGCACGGCACTTGGTTTGTAGCGCACGCAGCCCAAAATCGTCAGTACCAACCCTAGCGTTGCTATCCATTCTGAAAACCACTGGCTAGGCCCAGTGCGCAGTTTTTCGGACCACTGAAGCAATGGATCGTCGAACATGGCGTGCGCCGCAAGCGTCCCGGCAATGCCCGCGATCGTTTGTATGATCACGAAGCCGACTGCTCTCTGATGAGACACCCGCTTTTCCAGCCAAAGGGCAAGGGTGACGGCTGGATTAAAGTGAGCGCCAGAAATTGGCCCCAAGATGGTGATGAGCACGTACAGCATCGCGCCTGTGGCGATCGTGTTGCCAAGTAATGCGACGGCCATGTTCCCGCCTGCGAGTCGTTCAGCCATGATTCCGGAACCGACCACGCAGGCAAGTAAGAAAAATGTGCCTATGGCTTCACTGGCGAGTGCTCGTTGCATCGAATACGGTTTAACTCAATCGTTCGGAGGGGAGTTTACTGGACTCAGCGAGAAAATGTGCCTTGGAGCGCTCGAGATTCAGTCAATGTCTGTTCCTCGTCTGGGCTTGGCCTCGCCCTTCGCGCATGGGAGGATCTAGTCATCTGGTTCGACACACCAGCAATGATTGTATTTAGCGATTATCGATACGATTTTATGGATACGATAACCATGCCGAGCGCCCCAGACCTAATAAAAAGACCGAATAAAAAGACCGAATAAAAAGACCGAATAAAAAGACCGAATAAAAAGACCGAATAAAAAGACCCAATAACGAGACTCAATGACAAATAGTGCAAGGAGACGACTGACATGCCCAGCTTAAAAGAGGTGGCAAGAGCGGATGCCCCAGAGGATATTCAAAAGGTGTACGACGCCGTGTTTGGGCCTGGGGTCGATCCCGTGACCCATCCAGGAACAGCGACCGGAACCCCCGGCAACTGGTGGTCTGTTTTTGCGCTGGTGCCCGATTGCTTTCGGCACGCTGTGCAGGGGTTTCAATTCTATCGAGGCAGAAACCGCCAAATCAGCCCGAAGCTTCGTGAGCTGGGACAAGCCAGAGCCGGTTATGCTCGGGGCAGTCTTTTTGTGTTCTCTCAACACTGTAAGGCGCTCAGAGCAGCTGGATATTCTGAGGCTCATATTGAGGCGATCCCGTCTTGGGGCTCAAGTGACCTTTTTACCCCACTCGAACGTGCGGTTCTGGCTTATACCGATGACCTGGTGTTGGCAGGTGGTCGCGTGCCGGATGCCACGATGGCGGCATTAAAGGCGGAGCTATCCGATGAAGCCATCCTTGAGCTCACGTACATTACTTGTACCTATGAAATGCATGCCACGATGTGTCGAGCACTTCGTCTTGAGTACGATGATGTGGATGAGCGCTTGGTCGAGGTTCCCGTGCCCTCAGGGGAAAAAAGGGACATTGATTTCATGAAGGCGGTGGATAAGCCGAAGGATTGAACGGCTGGTCCCGGTAATCGCTGGCATAACGCAAGCGGTGGGATTGTGCTGCTTTGGCGGCGCTCGCAAACCAGTCAGGCATTGGCGGCCCACCGGCTTCGGACAGTAAATCCGTTAAGTAGTGCATCTGTCGCTCGCCTAGCCTGTGAAATGCTCGCGGCGGCAGGGCAGTTTGTGCAAACGCTTGATCGCGGGCTAAAAGCCAGGTTCGCTGATCCTCCGAGCTAGGCGCGATGAGATTCCCACTCCACAACGCGTTTAACCAGCGGCTTTGGATATCAAACAAAGGAAACGGAATAATCAGCGAGGGAATCCCCACAAATGCGAGGGTGGGATGATCTACATGCAGCAAGTCTCTATACAGCTGAGTTAATTGGAAACCGTCGTGGTGCAGTAGGCTTTTGGACAGGAAAGGAAAGTCGTATTGGTAGCCAGTGCAGAAGATGACCCTGTCGATGCCGGTAACCGTTTTACCGTCAGTCAAGACAACACGTTCGTCTTCAAAGCGCTCGATATCGGAGCAGCATTGAACGTTTGGAAGGTCACTGGTTGCGTCTGCCATCGTGGGCGCATGCCCGGACCAAAACACCCGCTTTGCATGGGGAGCGATCAGCCTAACCAGATCGGTACCTGATGCATGTCCACCCCAGATGACAACGGTTTCCTCGCGGTGATCGACGCCCGTTACAAAGTTGGCCGAGTGGGTGGCTCGGCCATGGAAGTCTTCGAGTCCCGGTACTGCCGGAAAAAAAGGCTGATGGTAATGGCCAGTGCACACCACCACTGCATCGAAGCAGGAGATTTCGTTGTTGTCGAATTGCACTTGCCAACCATCTAAAACCTTCTCGACGGAAACAACTCGTCGATCGAATTGAATGAGCGGTGCAAGTTTAAAGTGATCGGCATAACGTGCCAGATAGGCACGAACGGCCTTGGCTTCCGGAAAATCTCCGGTTGATGCACGTTTGTCATTCGCATCGAACGGGAAGTCCCAAAAGGCCATGAGATCAATGGGAATGTTCGTCCTGAGTTCCTCGTAGATCGGCTGGCATGGCGCGCTCGCGTGAGACGCCCAAACACCAGCGAGGCTCGGCAGCGCCTCAAACACGGTGATGGTGTGGCAAGTGCCTAAATTTTTAGCTGCGGCGAGTCCTGCTGCACCAGCACCGATGATTGCAATGTTCATAGGGACCCTAGTTTGAACAAGTGCCCGTGTTGAAGATAGGTCTTGATAGGGTTTTCCATTCGTTGAGCACGATATTGCGGAACCGTTGTTGTTGCGCGGCTACTCGATGAGACGTTGTTAAGTGCCACGCTACAGAATGGATGGCAAAGCGTCCAAGTGGCTCGTCTCATATGGAGTCCCTCCTGCCGAGATGAGTAGCACTCTCCTGCGTTAAAAGTAAGCGCTGTTGCTTGGCGCCACTTTGTCAGTCTGGCTTGCCAAGTCGTGCAGCTTGCTAGGGATGTCCGCGATCTCGAGCAGTGTGCTGTTTTATCGTTTGAGTCCGCTGATCTTCTGCACCGCACGCGACAGAACAGGCATAATAAGCGCCATCCCTCTCTGATATTGAGCCTCAATGAAAGCTGAGTTGCTGTGGACAGAGCACCTCTCTCCGACATCGATCCGGATGCGCTGGCGTGCCAGCGTTGATGCGCTCGAGTTTGAGCCAGGACAGTTTTATCGCTTTACTTTTAACGATAGCGATGGCGCGTTTGAGCGGAGTTACACCTTTGCGCAATACGAGAGCGATTGTCCGGCTGGTCATTTTGACCTTCTGATCAGCGAGACCAAGGGGGGAAGAGCCACGCAATTATTGTTCGACGCGGCGCCGGGTTTAAGCGCGACCCTAAGCGGTCCTTATGGACGACTAGTGTTACCGAGCGAAGGGCGAAGACTCTTCTTAGTGGCCACTAGCGCAGGGCTTGCACCTTATCTACCGATGCTGCATTCGCTCGAGCAATCCACGTCTATTCCTTTTGAATCTGTCCATCTGCTGTTTGGGGTGAGATCGCCTGTCGAATGCTTATGCCGACCATGGCTTGATGATCTAGCGTTAAGCCACGCGTGGTTCGATTGGGAGGTGTTTTATTCGCAAAGTCTACCGTCTAAACCTGCCATGAATGAGCACCAAGGCTATGTGACGAGTGGTCTGCAAGATCCAGCAAAGTTCGATCCTGCGCAAGATTGGGTTCTGCTCTGCGGTAATCCAATGATGGTTGACGAGGGTTTTGCGCTGATGAAAGAACGAGGGTTTAAATCGAAACGGGTGATCCGCGAGAAATACCTCTTCGCAAGGCAAGAGCGCAAAGCAAGCGACTTAAAGATGAGTGATGCAGACCGGGCCTTACTACAGGCAAAGATGGCAAGGTATCAAGCAACTCCAGATTCCGAGTAATGGGGACGGCTTTTTCTGATCAGGGCTTATAGCGCCAGTGCCAGGGCTCGTAAATAAAGCCATGGGCGTGATCTCTTGGGTAGCTCAGGGTAAATCGAAATTCGTGTGCGTGTTTGGCGAGCCACTCAAACGCGCGGGTCTCCTCAAACGGTGTTTCAAGATCTGTTTCCGCTGAGGTGCCAAGGTCAAGGGCCTCGCCGGTATGGTGCTCGCTATACCCAGGTAGCGCATTGACGCGCATGATTGTCTCTAGTGCTGTGCCGTGCTGTAACTTTCTTTGAATTAATTCGGCTTGATAGTCGAGTGATCTAAAGCCTGAAATTGGGTATAGCCGCACGTTGTCATTAGCGGCACTTTCGATCAAGCGGATGGCGGCGCCCAAGGCAGGTTCCGTCAGGCGAATATGGCTGAAGTCCTGCGACGGGAATGGCTGAAGCGCGTCCTCGCTTGCGATCGGTTGCAAAGGTGGCGCGTAATCAGCGAGATCCATCGCTGTCACACCCAGCGCTGCCAGGAGCGAGGAACGGGTTTGCTCGTTATCTCGCTCCTGGTCCCAGTCAGGCTGGCGCATTAACGAAGGCATCCAAGTGTAGATCGGTATGGCCAAAGAGAGCGTCGATTACCGTGAGCCGTTTGAAGTAATGCGCCACCATGAGGTCTTCGGTCATACCCATGCCACCATGGAGTTGCACCGCATTCTGACCAATGAACCGGCCAGCTTTCCCGACGAGATATTTCAGTCCATGCAGGTGGCGTGATGCATCGGGTGACTGCTCATTAACGAGCAGCGTGGTCTTCAAACACATGGATTTAGCGAGATTGTACTCAATGAACATATCGGTCAGTCGGTGCTTAACGACCTGAAACTCAGCAAGCGGGTGGTCAAACTGGACGCGCTCTTTGGCGTAGTCGATCGTGCTTTGGTAAAGCACTTCCATTGCCCCCACAGCTTCAGCGCTCACGCATAAAATGCCGTGCGCGATCATGTGATCGATGATCTGGCTGCCTTGACCGGCTTCTCCTAACTGCGATGAGGGCGGCAGCTGGACGGACTCAAAGCGCACCTCGGCGGCTGCGTACCCATCCAGCAATGGGTACCCCTCAACCACAACACCCAGTGCGTCAGCCGGGATGATGAACAAAGTAGGCGTTTCTGCGCCATCCAGACTCGCCGAAGCGATGAGGTAATCCGCCCCTGTACCATTTAAAACCATGGACTTTGTGCCCGATAGGATGAAACCCTCGTCATTCGTTGATGCACTTGTCTCGATGGCTTGCAAATTGAGTGGGTCGCTTGCCTCCTGAAGCGCTGCTGCCATGGATAGCTGGCCCGTTGCGACGGGGGATAACAGCATTTCTTTTTGCTCATCTGATCCCGCCCAAAGGATGGCGGGTACGCAGAGGCCAAGGGTTGCGAGAAACGGCTCCAAAACGAGGCCCTTACCAAGTTGCTCATGCAGCAGCATCCGGTCGATAAGGTCGCCCCCGAGGCCGTCGAACGCCTCTGGAAGCGCAAGGCCAGTCCAGCCAAGTTCGGCGAAGGTTTGCCAATGTGCTTCGCTGTATCCAAGATCTGTGCTCACCAACGTCTGACGGTGCGACAGGGGATATTCGCTATTTAGATAACGAGAGACCGAGTCGACGAAGAGGTGTTGCGTTTCTGTCAGTGATAAATCCATGCGCTAACCCATCCCCAGCACGTTTTTGGCGATGACGTCTTTTTGAACTTCGCTTGCACCCCCGTAAATGGTGGTCGCTCGCCCGCCGAGGTAATGTTGCGTGGCGCCGCGTGCAAAGCTAGGCCCTGGCGAGTGCAATCCCCAGGCTGAACCAAAGAGTCCCCCCGCTTCGAGATTTAGCTCTGAAATCCGCTGTTGTATCTCGGTTCCCTTTAGCTTCAGTATGGACGACTCTGGGCCTGGGCTTCCGCCTGCAGCGACTTGAGCCAGGGTTCGAATTTCCGTGAACTCCAAAGCCAATAGTTCTGCTTCGAGCGCACCCACTTTGCTTCGGAAATTCGGCTGGTCGAGCAATGTGCCGTCTCCGAGGGGAATCGATCGCGCATTTTGTTTCGCTTTTTCGAGGGCGAGCACGGAGTTCTGAATGCCGGCAAGTCCCGTTCGCTCGTGGCTGAGCAGGCCCTTGGCATAGGTCCAACCTTTACCTTCCTCACCCACCCGCTGTTCGACGGGAACCACCACATCGGTGAGATACACCTCGTTCACCGAGTGACTGCCGCCCAGGGTAATGATGGGTCTGACCTCGATGCCTGGATCGTCCATCGGAATGAGCAAGAAAGTGATGCCTTCTTGTTTTGCGCCCGAGTTATCAGTTCGGGTTAAACAAAACATCCAATGCGCGATGTGGGCAAGTGTGGTCCAGATTTTTTGGCCGTTAACCACATAATGCGTGCCGTCATCGCTCAGCACGGCGCGAGTCTGCAAATTGGCGAGATCTGAGCCGGCGCCGGGCTCGGAGTAACCTTGACACCAATTCACACTGCCGTCCCTGATGCTCGGCAAAAACCGATCTTGTTGGGCTTTGGTGCCATATTGCATGAGGATCGGTGCCAGCATGCCTACCCCGAAGGGAAGTACTGGCGGCGTCGGTTGCTTGGCCATCTCGAGATCAAAAATGTAACGCTGGGTCGGTGTAAAGCCAGGACCGCCAAATTCGACGGGCCACTTGGGAATATCCCATCCCCCCTGGTCAGCAAGGGCTTTGAACCACTCGGATCGTTTCGTCCAAAGTGCTTGTCCCTTGGGTACATGTTCATCGATAAAGGTTCTGACCTTGGTTTGAAAAGCAAGGTCTGCGTCGCTAAAACTGAGATCCATGGCGCTTGCTCCTAATGAGTGGCGGTTAGTTGTTAGCTAGTGCGGTGCGAAGATTCTTCTTAAACCTATTAAGCGATCAGTTTCGGGTTTAATCATTAATCAACCAGCACGTTCTGCGAGTGACTGGCGCAATGATATCGCAGAAACGGCGAGCGCTTTGCTCGGATCGAAAATCCCCTACACGCAGTCGATATAAGGTGGGGCTTTGGTCGTCCGGCTCAAAGACACTAACGGTGTAAGGTAGAGAGGATGTGAGTTGAGGGAATTCTTGTTTAAGAAATTCCCACAGATCAATGGCGGCTTCTTTAGACCGCATGGCCGCTAACTGAACCCGAAACCCTCGCTCAAACGATGGTTGCGGGGGGCTTGTGGTCTGCTCCATTAATGGCTGGGAAAGACTAGCCGGTAATTCGAAATTCCAGGGCTCGGTGCGTTGAGGCATGGGTTCATCTGGGTTGGATGCAAGTGCTGCGCTAGGCGCGAGGTCCTCAATAGCGAGCCGAGCTTTGTCATAGCCGTTTTGTGCGGCTTGTTGAAACCAGCGGAGCGCGGCCGCTTCATTGGGGGTGACGCCCTCGCCATCTCGAAGCATGACTCCCATTTGATATTGTGCGGGCGCGTGGCCAGCCTCGGCCGCCAGGCGGTACACGCTCAGCGCAGTTTCTGAGTCAACCGGCGTTCCCTCTCCATATCGGAACATCATGGCCAGTACTGTTTGAGCTTGCACGTCGCCCTGTTTAGCGAGCGCCAGGAAAATGGGTAGCGCAGCTGCGTAGTTCTGGTCGCGGTAGAGTGCTGCGCCTTGATCAAATGAGGGCGGAGGTGCTTCAGCCAATGCCGCTGATGCGAGGCAGCAGATGACGGCAATGGTCGACTGCAGCAACCGTTTGATGACGTCTGAGACCATGCTCAGCTCAGCCGCTAACCGTGCATTCAAGCCGGATACTGCTGACCTAGCTGACCAATAATGTCCAGGAACTCGTCACGAGTTTCGCTGATAATCTTGGCAACGGGCTCGATAGATTCGATTCTTCCTGCTACCTGTCCTGAAAGTGGGATAGCGGCCTCCATGTCACCGCCGAAATATAACGCTTTGGCCTCACCGAATTCCGGCATGATGTTGTCTTCAATCGTTGCTTCCAGGCGAGTCGTGCGCTCTGTTCGAAGTGCTCTAAGGGCAGGCGAATGAAAACGGTTTAAAAAGACGGTGCCGGTTTCTTCCGCATTAACGATGGCTTCCTTCCAGTTGCTATG
>Ga0255770_10004482_pt1 | contig 11742 bp, 7 predicted proteins | sample 071ome_22_FD_179968 | JGI IMG/M metagenome (GOLD analysis project Ga0255770, IMG submission 179968) | Coastal salt marsh microbial communities from the Groves Creek Marsh, Skidaway Island, Georgia - 071404AT metaG (version 2) | ecosystem: Environmental > Aquatic > Marine > Intertidal zone > Salt... | reverse complement strand
TGGTGGATCCCTATCTATGATGGATGCTGGCGTACCTCTAAAATCGCCGGTGGCAGGTGTTGCTATGGGTCTGATCCTTGAGGAGAGCGGTGAATTTGCGGTTCTGACCGACATCCTTGGGGACGAAGATCACCTTGGTGATATGGATTTCAAAGTGGCGGGGACCGAAAACGGGATCACATCACTTCAGATGGACATCAAAGTCGCTGGAATCACGCCTGAGATCATGAAGCAAGCCTTGGCTCAGGCCAAGGACGGGCGGATGCATATTCTTGGCGAAATGGCCAAAGCCCTGACGGAAGCGAGCGAGTTCAGCATACATGCGCCCCGCATCGAGACGATGACAGTCCCGACGGATAAAATCCGTGAAGTTATCGGTTCTGGTGGTAAAGTCATCCGCGAAATCGTGGAAACCTCTGGTGCTAAGGTGGACATCAACGACGATGGTGTGATCAAAATCGCTTCACCAAATGCGGAGTCCATCAAGAAGGCCTACGACATGATCTATTCGATCGTGGCAGAACCCGAAGTTGGCCAAATCTACGATGGCAAAGTGGTTAAAATTGTGGACTTTGGGGCTTTCGTGAATTTCTTTGGAAAACGCGATGGTCTTGTCCATGTAAGCCAAATAGAAAACCGCCGTCTTAACCATCCTTCCGATGTTTTGAAGGAAGGTCAGGACGTAAAGGTCAAATTGCTGGGCTTTGATGATCGCGGCAAAGTCCGTCTGGCTATGAAAATGGTCAATCAGGAAACTGGCGAAGAACTTCCCCCAGAAGCCAAAGAAGACGCCTGAATTTCTTGATCATCTTTTGATTGTGTGATAGACCGCCCTTATTAGGTGCGGTCTATTACAAAAGAGGGATACCCATGAAATTCAAATTTATTATCTCTGCCGTTTTGGCAGGTCTGTGCAGTATTGCGAATGCGCAGGAACCAGGCGATATGGATGTAGGGCTTGGCTTTTCATCACTTGGTCCAGCATTGCAAGGTCGTTATGTTTTTTCAGAAAATATTGCCATCCGAGGCATTGTTTCTACAGGTTTGAGCAGAAGCATGAATCAGACCGAAGACGGTATAGATTACAACTTCAAAGGTAACATTGGCGGTGTCGCAATTTTGGGGGATTACCACATTATGGGTGGCAGTTTCCTTGTGAGTGGTGGTCTGCTGTCTTCAAGAGTTGGTATCGATTTGAGCGCGAACTTGGCCAACCAAGATTTTGGTGATCAAATCGGCGTAACAGGTAAAGTGTCAGGTAAAGCAGAGTTCAAGAACAAAACCTCTCCTTTGGTGTCCGTTGGTTACAAGCGTAATCTGACAGATAGCTTTATTATTCGCGGTGATCTGGGTGCGATTATGACCGGCGGTTTCGTGCTGTCAGCCTCAACGGACATCGCACAAGTGACACAAGCTGATATTGATAAAGAGCTGGCTAAAACGAGAGATGACCTGAGCAAACTGACGGTCTATCCGTTCATCAGCATTACGGCATCTTATACTTTCTGATCTTTTGTCGAAGCTGAAAAAATTTAATCCGGCCCCCAAGAGAGGGCCGGTTTTCTTTTCCATAACCGACCACTTGAATTTCTGATGTTGAGGCGTTTAATGGCCCCTTATGGGATGCAAATATCCGCATCACGCCATAGAGACAATGTTGCTTTAAAATTCGCAGGAGATGGCAAAATGATTGAGAAACGTCAATTTTACATAAATGGGTCATGGGTTGACCCTATCGAAGGGCGCGATCATCACGTCATTAATCCTTCGACGGAAGAGGCCGTTGCCATGATTTCGCTTGGGGGTCAGGCAGATACAGACGCAGCTGTTGCTGCGGCCAAGGCTGCGTTTCCCTCTTGGATGGCAACCCCGCCCAGTGAAAGGATCGCGCTTGTTGAAAAACTCTATCAGGTCTACAAATCACGCGCAGAGGATCTCGCACAGGCGATGAGCCTTGAAATGGGTGCGCCGATTGAAATGTCTCGCACTCAGCAGGTCGGCGCCGGTATCTGGCACCTCAAAGATTTCATTCGCGTTGCCAAGGAATTTAATTTCGACACACCGCTTGGTGACCATGCGCCCAATGACATGATCCTAAGAGAAGCGGTCGGGGTTACAGCTTTGATCACACCTTGGAACTGGCCCATGAACCAGATAACGCTGAAAGTCGGTGCTGCCGCCGTGGCGGGATGCACCATGATCCTCAAACCCTCCGAAGAAAGTCCCCTGAATGCTGTAATTTTTGCAGAGATGATGGACGAAGCGGGCTTTCCTGCTGGTGTCTTTAACCTTGTGAACGGGGATGGCGTTGGTGTTGGCTCTCAGCTGAGTAGCCACAAAGATGTGGATATGATCAGCTTTACAGGCTCTGCACGGGCTGGGAAATTGATTTCTCAGAACGCGGCGGAAACACTGAAGAAAGTTCATCTTGAACTTGGTGGTAAAGGCGCCAATATCGTCTTTTCTGACGCCGACGAAAAGGCTGTCAAACGTGGGGTTCTGCGCTGTATGAATAACACAGGTCAATCTTGCAACGCGCCGACGCGCATGTTCGTACAGCGTCCAGTCTATGACACGGCTGTAGAAGCCGCCGCTGCCGCCGCGCAAACTGTAACTGTGGGGGCTGCATCCGAAGAAGGGCGTCACATTGGACCCGTGGTTAATGCGACCCAGTTCAACAAAATTCAGGATCTGATTCAAAAAGGCATTGATGAGGGTGCGCGTCTCGTTGCTGGCGGCATCGGTCGTCCCGAAGGCTTCAACAAAGGATTTTACGTGCGTCCGACCGTCTTTGCAGATGTGAATAATTCAATGACCATTGCGCAAGAGGAAATTTTCGGCCCCGTATTGTCGATCATTCCCTTTGATACCGAAGAAGAGGCTATCGCATTGGCCAATGACACGGTCTACGGTTTGACCAATTACATCCAGACACAGGATCAGGACAAAGCAAAACGGGTCGCGCGTTCTTTGCGCTCTGGTATGGTGGAAATGAATGGACATACGCGCGGGGCGGGTGCCCCCTTTGGCGGGATGAAACAATCAGGGAATGGACGCGAAGGCGGAAAATGGGGGATCGAAGATTTCCTAGAACTTAAATCTGTCGCAGGTTGGATGGATTAAATCCTCTTAGCGCTGGGACATTACACAGGTTGAAATGTCCCAGCGATTTTTCTGGGATCTTTGGGACAAAGCGTTGTCCCTATAAATAAACTCTAAGCCCGCATATGTGCGCCATTTGCGTCATATACTGGCCTGCCGAGAACTTCTGCGTCATACATGACACCCATGATTTCCACCTGCAGAGCCTGACCTGGGGATGCCATATCCGCGTTGACATATCCCATTGCCATGGATTTTTTAACATGATGGGCATACCCGCCTGAACTGACGTAACCTACGGATTGGCCATCGCTCAGGATGGCTTCGTCACCGCTGACGTCGATCCCTTCGACATCCACAACCATTGTGATGAGCTTGCGATCAGGGCCGGCGGTTTTGAGTTTTTGTGTGGCATCCTTACCCACAAAATCCTTGTTCCAGTCGATGAAGGCATCCATACCGCTTTGCAATGCGTCAAAATCGGGGCGGTAATCCAAAGTCCAGACACCCCAGCTTTTCTCAAGCCGCATGGACATCAGCGCACGCGCGCCATACCAACGATACCCAAGTTCCGCACCTGCTTCTTCTATCGCTGTGGCAAGGCGCAAAAGATATTGGGGTTTACAGTATATTTCGTAACCCAACTGCCCGCTAAAACTGATCCTGTTCAGGATCACAGGCACGCCTCCAACAAAACATTCCCGCACATCGCGAAACGCCATACTCTCTGCAGATACATCGTCCCTTGTGATACTTTGCAGTAGTCTGCGGGAATTTGGACCACTGAGCGCAACGCCATGCCAATCATCTGAAACGTTTTGGTATTGAACGTCTTCAGGCAGGTCTTTTTCAAACCAGCGGCGATGGGCCTCTTGCATGGCGCCGGATCCAAAGAGCATGAAATGATCTTCGCTCAGACAGGCCACCGTCAAATCACCGTAAAGCTTTCCTTTTGGCGTCAACATCGGCGAAAGTGTCAAACGCCCAGGTTTGGGAATAAATCCTGCCAATGTCCGGTTAAGATAATCCCGCGCGCCTTTTCCTTTGAACTCATGTTTGGCAAAGTTTGCTATTTCTATACCGCCGACTGCTTCCCGTACCGCTTTTACCTCCCGAGCCACATACTCGTGGCTGCGATTTCGTTCAAATGTGGGATCTTCGTGTGCGTCTTCTGGACCATCCGCAAACCAAAGCGCGTGTTCTAGGCCAAAACTTTGTCCCATCCGTGCACCTTTGGCGACAAGCCTGTCATATAACGCAGTGGTTTTCTGCATCCGTCCCTTGGGAAGGGTCTCATTGGGAAACGTCATCACAAAACGGCGTTCGTAATTTTCCGTAGATTTGACCGTACCCCAGTCCGGTGTTGCAAATTCTCCAAATCTCGCCACATCCATTGCCCACACGTCAATTGAGGGCTCTCCGTCGATCATCCATTCCGCCATGGTCAACCCGACACCGCCGCCTTGACAGAACCCCGCCATAACGCCGACCGCGACCCAGTAATTGCGCATGCCCGGAACCGGTCCGATCATTGGATTACCGTCTGGACCAAATGTGAAAGGACCGTTTATCGCATCTTTGATCCCTGCATTTGCAAGCGCCGGAATGCGTTCAAAGCCAAGCTCAAGGCGATCCGCGATCCGTTCCAGATCGGGTTGCAACAATTCATGGCCAAAATCCCACGGCGTTCCATTCACCTTCCAAGGTGTGCCTTTGGGTTCATAAGTGCCAAGCAACATGCCTTCGCGTTCTTGGCGGAAATAGATATTAGCCTCGTAATCAATTCCACAGGGTAGGCGGGTTGGATGGTTCACCACTCCATCAATTTTTTCGGTCAAAAGGTAATGGTGTTCCATGGGCTGTACAGGCAGGTTGATGCCCTGCATGTGACCCACTTCGCGTGCCCAAAGCCCCCCGCAATTGACGATATGCTCCGCATTGATTGATCCGCGCGGCGTGGTGACATCCCAGCTTCCATCTGCGCGTTGGGTTGTGGCGGTGACAGGTGTATGGGTGAAATACTGCGCCCCATGTACCCGCGCTGATTTGGCAAAGGCATATGTTGCGCCGGAGGGATCAAGATCCCCGTCCTGTTCATCCCAGAGGGCCGCCAAGTAATGGCTTGGATCGATGAGCGGATGGCGTTCTGCGACCTCTTTAGGGCTTATAAATTCCTGATTAAGCCCCATGTAGCGCGCTTTGGAGCGTTCACGTTTGAGGTAGTCATACCATGTTTTGTTCGAGGCAAGGTAAAACCCGCCCGTCATATGAAGCCCGACAGAATGGCCTGAGGTTTCTTCGATCTCTTTATAAAGATCAATCGTGTAACCCTGAAGCCGGCTGATGTTTGGGTCACTTGAAATCGTGTGGATTTGTCCTGCCGCATGCCAGCTTGATCCCGATGTCAGCTCATCCCGTTCCAAGAGCACCACGTCTTTCCAGCCAAACTTTGCCAGATGAAACAGGATCGAACATCCCACAACGCCACCCCCGATCACAACAACCTTTGCATGGGACGGAAGCGGTTTTTGATTTTTGTTATCTTCTTTTTGTATTTCTGGCATAGCTGTCTCCCTTGGGCCAATGAGCCTCAATACCACGCATCCGGCAGTTCCTCTTTTCTTTTGGCGATAAACGCTTGTAACGCGTCATCTGTTGCCTCGTCGATGGGCGGTGGTTCGTATTGGTTTAGCAATGTGTTCCAACGCTCGTACGCTCGGGTGCGCATGTCTGTTGATCCTTTTTCTTCCCAGCTTTCGACATTTTCACTGTCGCTGAGTGCTGGTTCGTAAAAGGCGGTTTTGTAATTGCGCATGGTATGGGAAGAGCCAAGGAAATGTCCCCCCGCATCCACTTCTTCATAGGCATCGCGCGCAAGGCTGTTGTCATCCACCTCAAGCCCACCCAAAAGCTTTTGATAACTGCCAAGCCGATCAGCATCCATCACAAGCTTTTCAAAACCTGTGCAAAGTCCGCCCTCCATCCAGCCGGCTGCGTGCAGCACATAGTTTGCCCCCGCCAATATGGTGGAATGCATAGAATCCGCGCTTTCATAAGCGGCCTGCGCGTCTTCGATCTTGCTTGCCGTCAGTGACCCGCCGCAGCGCAGAGGAAGCCCAACGCGCCGTGCCATCTGTCCAATGGCGTAATTGGACAGCACGGGTTCGGGCATACCAAAGGTGGGTGCGCCGGATTTCAAAGACATGGACGACAGAAAATTTCCCAAAATAAACGGCGCGCCTTCTTTGACCAGCTGCGCATAGGCACAACAGATCATCGCCTCTGCCATCGCTTGTGTCACTGAGGCCGCCGTCGATACCGGACCCATCGCGCCTGACAGGATAAAGGGCACAACAATAATTCCCTGACCCCGTCCGCAATAAACGCGGATCGCTTGCGTGACGACCTTATCCACCAAAAGGGGAGAGTTCGTGTTGACATTCCCCATGATGACACAGTTGGTGTCCATGACCTCTTTCCCATGAAGGATTTCGGCCATATCCACGCTGTCTTGCGCCCGGCTCATTTCCGTGATGGCCCCCAGATGAGGTTTGTCGGTAAAGCGCATATGGGTGTAAACCATATCAAGATGTCGTTTGCTTACGGGCACATCGCAGGGTTCGACAATGACAAGACCCGTGTGATGCAAGGCAGGTAACATCTGTGTCAGTTTCACCAATTTGGTAAAGCTGTCCATGTCTCCATACCGGCGCCCGCCCTTGAGGTCGCGCACAAAGGGTGCGCCGTAAATGGGGGCAAAGACCTGATTTTTGCCACCGATTTTAACTGAACGATCTGGGTTGCGGGCGATCTGGGTAAATTCGCTTGGGGCCTTGGCGCAGAGTGCGCGGATCCAATCGGCAGGCGCGCGCACGATATCCCCGTCCACCTCAGCCCCGGATTTTGTCCATAGTGCAATAGCCTCCGGATCATCTCGAAACGCGATGCCAACATTTTCTAAGATCCAATCCACCTGCGCTTCGAGTTTGGTAATTTGTTCTTCGTCAAGCGGGTCAAAAAATGGCAGCTTGCGCGCAATAAAGGGAGAGGGGGTGCAAGACGCAAGATTTGCAGTGTTGGATCTTTCAGATCGTGATCGTCTGGCCAATGAATTGCTCCTCTACCTTTGGCGAGCATAGCTTTGGGCAGATTATCCGCGATAGATCAAATGAGACATTTTCTATAAAATAAACGAACGTCTCTGTGAGAGTGGGCAAATTTGCTGACCTGCGCTCTTTATTTCTAGTGTTTGCGAACAACATTTATAAATATGGCTACTAGGATTTGCCGTCCGCACTAGGGGTATTGATCGATGTGCAGTCGATTTTAAACATCCAAAATCACCTTGAAAAAGAGCCGTTTATCAAGAAAAGACCAATTAAATTGGTACAATGGGACATGCTCGAATTATCTCATTTAACGGAATTTTAATAAAAATTTTTCTATTAGTCGTGCTCTTAGAGGCTTGGACAAAGGAAATCTCGTTGATTTTTGACAACTATAAGGGTAATTATAAGGGTATAACATTATTTTAAAATTGTAGGTTGCCCCGTGTTTTGTGAAGCATTTCTGCATGATGTCATGGTTTCAAAACACGGGTTTCGGTCTGGTTAACCATTGGAAAACAAAATGAACAATCAAATAGAACGAGAAGTCTGGCTCACGCTGTCTTATGAAGAGGCGGAAAAATCACTGAACTATGTGTCGCTTTTGTGTGACTCTTTTGATCTCATGGCCATTGCAGGTGAAGATATTTTTGCAAAGGAAACAACAGATTTGGCCCATACGATGCGCCACCGGCTGCAATCTGCGTTAGATGAAATGCAAAATCGCAAACTCCAGTAGGATTTTATGTCTTATGAGTCCTTGGATGGACGATGGTCACTTTCCCGCCATTTGTTTGTGATAGGATATCTACGATCCAGCCAAAAGGCGCGGGGGCTCAACCGTGTACCAGGTGCCGATTGAAAACGCTTATATTCGCTCAGATAGAGTAAGCGCTCCACACGTTCGACGTCCGCACGACTGTAACCTTGAGCCTCACAATCCTGCAGAGATCCGTCTTGATCCACCAAAATTTGCAGGATTCCGTCTAGGATTGGGTAATCTGGAAGGCTGTCGCTGTCTTTTTGATCTGGGCGTAATTCGGCACTTGGGGCTTTGGAAATGATATTTTCCGGGATCACGGCGCCAGATGGCGCTTTCATCCAATCTCGGTGCGTGTCATTTCGCCAGCGACAAGTGTCAAAGACGCGGGTTTTGTAAAGATCTTTGATCGGGTTATAGCCGCCTGCCATATCGCCGTAAATGGTGGCATATCCAACGGCGACTTCGGATTTGTTACCGGTGGTGAGAAGCATTTCCCCAAATTTATTGGAGAGCGCCATTAACAACAGTCCCCGCAGACGTGATTGAATGTTTTCTTCTGTGAGGTCCGCGTCCAACCCATCAAATAAGGGGGCCAAAGTGTTGCCGATTGCCTGACGCCCTTCTGAAATCGGTACAAAATCATACCGGCAGTTCAAGTTCTTGGCTAATGCTTTTGCATCGTTCAGCGACGCCTCAGATGTATATTCAGAAGGCAGCATCACGCAGCGGACATTTTCTACACCCAATGCATCTGCTGCGATGACTGCAACCAAAGCGCTGTCGATCCCCCCAGACAGTCCGAGAAGCACTTTGCTAAATCCAGTTTTCGCGCAGTAATCTCTAAGCCCGACAACCATCGCGTGATAATCCGCTTCTTGCTGATCGGGGATCGCGGCTTTGTCACTTTCTTCTATGACCCATCCGTCACTCTGACGCTTGAGGACAATATCTGTGATTGCTTCGGTAAACATCGGCATTTGAAGCGCTAGAGACCCATCAGCATTCAGAGCAAAGCTACCCCCGTCAAAAACCTGATCATCCTGCCCCCCAACCATATTAAGGTAAATCAGAGGAAGCCCGCTTTCCACAACGCGGGAGACCATGATGTTCAACCGTGTATCCCGTTTGCCGCGATGGTAAGGTGACCCGTTTGGGATCAAAAGAAATTCTGCACCTGTTTCCGCATGGGTTTCCACCACATCTTCGTGCCACGCGTCTTCGCAAATGGGGCTTCCAATGCGGGTGTTTCCTACAGAATACGGACCGCCAATCGCCCCACTGTCAAAAATGCGCACCTCGTCAAAAACGCTTTCATTGGGCAAATGGTGTTTTTCAACGACTGATTTGATCTGGCCTGAATGCAGAATAAAATAGGCGTTAAAGACGCTGCTTCCTTCTTTCCAAGGACCCCCGATAGCCAAGGCTGGTCCCTCTGCGCAGGCCTGAGCCAGTCTTTGAATGGTCTCAATTGCTGCCATATGAAAGGCGGGTTTGGATATTAAATCCTGCGCATTGTAACCGGTGATGAACATTTCCGGCAGTGCGACAAGGTCCGCTCCGCCGTGCTTGCCCTGTTTCCATGCCGCAAAGGCTTTGTCTGCATTACCGTTCAAATCCCCGACTGTGGGGTTGAGCTGTGCCAAGGTTATTTTGAACGTATCAGACATTGTCGGGCCCCAAATGCTTTGCCCTTACTTAGCAGATTATAAGCCGAGGAAAAGAGAGGGGTGCTAAATCTCTTCAACCTGCAAGACACCTTCAAGGCTTTTGAGCGCGCCCTTGATTTGCGGGTTCAACGGGAAATCCTCTCCTGCACTGATGGTGACCTCGCCCGGCAATGACTGATCCAGCAAACAGAACTCGATCGGACCTGCAGGCGCTTTGATGCCCTGTGATTTGGTCTGGGCCAAAACGGAGGCCACAGATGTCACAGCAGTTGCATTTTCGACAAATATTCGCAGGCCCATCGCGCCAGCCCCCGCCAACGAATTGTCAATCGGAGCAACAGAGCGCCCCAGAAGTTTGAGCTGATCCGCCTCAAGCGTCGCCTCGACGGTGACAAGCACTTTTTCACCGGTTTCCAGATAATCACGCGATGTTTCCAGCGTGTCAGAAAACAATGTTACCTCATAAGCGCCACTCACATCACTGAGCTGCACAAAGGCAAAACGGTTGCCGCGGGCGGATTTACGTTCTTGTCGGCCCGAAACAACGCCCGCCAATTTTGCAACACGGGGGCCGCTTTGCACCTTTTGCAAGAGCTCTTCCATTGTCATTACATCTTGGCGGCGCAAGGTGCCCATGTAATCATCCAAAGGATGACCCGAAAGATAAAACCCGATGGCGCGAAATTCCTCGCCCAAACGCTCTGCTGGAAGCCAATCTGGATGATCTGACAGTCTGGGTTCCGGAAGGTCTTCACCCGCATCACCAAATAGGGACACCTGATTGGATGCTTTTTGTTCATGGATTGCGCTGGAGTAGCCGACCAAAGCATCGAGAGCCTCGAACACGCGCCGCCGATTTGCGTCAAGCTGGTCAAAGGCACCCGCGCGCGCAAGCATTTCAAGTGGCCGTTTTCCAACCCGTTTGAGGTCCACACGACGGGCAAAATCGAAAAGGGTGACAAAGTCCTTTTGAACACCGTCAGTTTCGCGGGCGGCGACGACCAGTTTCATCGCGTCTACGCCCACGTTCTTTAGCGCTCCAAGCGCATAGACAAGCGCGCCATCTTTCACGCCAAAGGTCGCCTGAGACCGGTTCACGCAGGGTGGGATATAGGGCAATGAAAGCTCTTTTTTCACTTCTTCAAAATATACGGCGAGCTTATCGGTGAGGTGGATATCGCAATTCATGACACCGGCCATGAATTCCACTGGATGATTGGCCTTGAGCCAAGCAGTCTGATAGCTCACCACCGCATAGGCCGCAGCATGTGATTTGTTGAAACCGTAGTTTGCAAATTTTTCCAAGAGGTCGAACACTTCGGATGCTTTTTTGGCATCTACCCCATTTTCAGCGGCCCCTTTTTCAAATTTGGGCCGTTCTGCGTCCATCGCTTCTTTAATCTTTTTCCCCATCGCACGGCGCAAAAGATCCGCTCCGCCAAGCGAGTAGTTTGCCATCACTTGGGCAATTTGCATCACCTGTTCCTGATAGACGATGATGCCTTGGGTTTCTTCAAGGATATGATCGATGAGCGGATGAACCGATTCCCGTTCCCGCAGCCCGTTTTTCACTTCGCAATAGGTCGGGATATTTTCCATCGGTCCCGGACGATAGAGCGCGACCAAGGCAACGATGTCTTCGATACAGGTCGGTTTCATGCGCTTGAGCGCATCCATCATGCCGCTGGATTCAACCTGAAACACCGCCACCGTTTTGGCTGACGCGTAAAGATCATAGGTCAACCTATCATCCAAGGGGATTGCAGCAATATCATCCTCTGCCCCTTCTGCGGGGGAATATAAAGTGACCCCATCTGCGCTGACATGAAGGTGACGACCGGACTTCAGGATCAGGTCAACCGCATTTTGAATGACAGTAAGGGTTTTCAGGCCGAGAAAGTCGAATTTTACCAAACCTGCCTGTTCAACCCATTTCATGTTGAACTGGGTTGCAGGCATGTCAGACCGAGGATCCTGATAAAGTGGCACCAAATGATCCAGAGGCCTGTCCCCGATCACAACACCCGCTGCATGGGTTGATGCGTTTCTGAGCAATCCTTCGACCTGCTGTCCATACGTCAGCAACCTGTCAACGACTTCTTCG
>Ga0255770_10004473_pt1 | contig 11763 bp, 11 predicted proteins | sample 071ome_22_FD_179968 | JGI IMG/M metagenome (GOLD analysis project Ga0255770, IMG submission 179968) | Coastal salt marsh microbial communities from the Groves Creek Marsh, Skidaway Island, Georgia - 071404AT metaG (version 2) | ecosystem: Environmental > Aquatic > Marine > Intertidal zone >... | reverse complement strand
CGTGACGTACCGGCAAATGCCCATACGTGGAATACAAAAAAACCCCATAAATGGGGTCCGTCGCCATTCCAGCTTCAGACCGACAACCGCGGAGAGCTGTAATTTTGGCCAACCAAACAGTCGAAACTGCTTAATTGCGGCGCAGTTTAATGAGAATTATCATAGGCGTCAAACGGATTTCGGGCTGATTTTTTGCAAAATCAGCAGCTTAAACACGCCTGTCACATAAGGTAGAGCTGCCCTGCGAAGTTCTCTACACTAGCGCCATCATCGAATTCGAGGTTCCTATGGACGCACAAGAGATCATCAACCGCATTAAAGACGCTATTCCCGATGCTGAAGTCACCACCGATGGTGCTGATTGCAACTTTTCAGTCACCGTGGTGAGCCCAAGCTTCGAGGGTAAAAACCCGCTTCAGCGTCAGCGCCCAATCATGGCGTTGTTTAATGAGGAAATTACTTCGGGTGCGTTACATGCATTGTCGGTGACAGCGAAAACCCCAAATCAATAGTTTCATAATACCTATACCGAAAAACACCTAAAGTTATTTCAAAACCTATGAATACCCATTGGGATTATTAGATTGCCAGTTCCAGCTGTCACGGCACATATCGTTTAAACCAAGGTTGACTTCCCAGTTAAGCAATTCTTTTGCATAAGAAGTGTCGGCATAACAACTGGCCACGTCACCTTCTCGTCGTTGAACGATCTTATATGGCACTTTGACCTTATTCACAGTCTCAAAGGCTGCGATCAATTGAAGTACTGAATAACCTTCACCTGTACCAAGATTAACTGTGATTATGCTCTTTGATTCTTTGAGTTTCCTTAAAGCGGCAAGGTGGCCTTTGGCAAGATCGACTACGTGAATGTAATCACGTACGCCGCTTCCATCCACTGTAGGGTAGTCGTCACCAAAGATCGACAGCTCATCTAATTTACCGAGTGCGGTTTGTGTGATGAAAGGCATTAGGTTGTTGGGGATGCCCATGGGATCTTCACCAATCAGTCCTGAGGAATGAGCGCCTACAGGGTTGAAATAGCGTAGGCGTGCTATGCGCCAACTGTTATCAGCCCGGTATAAGTCGCCCAGAATGTTCTCGATCATCAGTTTAGACATGCCATAGGGGTTGGTTGGTATACCTGTTGGCATCTTCTCATGAAGTGGTAATCCTACGGGGTTGCCATAGACTGTCGCTGAAGAAGAGAAAACGATTGTTTTGACATTATGCTCAGTCATAACTTCTAACAACTGTAAGCTGCCGTACACATTGTTCTTGTAGTATTTCAGTGGCTGTTCAACAGATTCGCCGACTGCTTTTAGGCCGGCAAAATGAATCACTGCATCGAAGGCATGAACGCTAAATAAGCTATTAAGCGCAGCTTTATCTCGAATATCACCTTCTACAAAAGTCACTTGTTTACCTGTGATTTGAGTAACGCGTTCTAATGAGACGGGTGATGAGTTGGTGAGGTTATCGTAAACGACCACCTCATAACCGGCTTCAAGTACTTCAACAACGGTGTGTGAGCCAATGTAGCCAGCGCCACCGGTGACAAGTATCTTATTCATAAAAATTATTTTAGAGCTTTTTTGAAGCGTTTTAAGCAGCCAATGCAAATGTTTACTGCTTGATTCTGATTGTTCGACTCAGTGTAGCAGCGTAGCTCAGGCGCATTGCCAGAAGGCCTTAGGTGAACGATATCGCCCGTATCAAAATCAACGCGCAAGCCGTCAGTTTGATCAATCGTCTGAACTTGCGTTGCATTGGGTAATAACATGTTAATTACTGCTTCTGAATTATCTATTAACGAGGTAATTAACTCCTGACTTAGATTGGTCGGCACATCTTCCAGTCGATCACTAGCTGTATAGCGTTTAGGTAATGACTCAGTTAGTTGCGAGATGGGCGTTTGGGTTTCTTTAGATAATTCCAGCAAGGCCAACATCGGTAATATGGCATCGCGCGTAGGCAGTGCCTTGAGGGGGCAATTATTCACCAAAGCCTCTGAGCCAAGTAAGAATCCACCATTGGCTTCATAGCCGGCAATCACGTTTTTTGGATATTTAGCCTTCATGCTATCCATGGCTTCAATCACATAAGGTGAGCCAATCTTGGTTCGCACTACAGAATTGAAGAGTGCTGACTTTTCTACAGCGGTGTTACTACTCACCGGCGTTGCGACATATGAGGCCTTTAAATATTGGGCACAGAGAATGCCAATTATGTCGCCACGCAAGAACTCACCATGCTCATCTGCTATGAGCGGTCTATCTCCATCGCCATCCGTTGAGACAAGCATATCAAAGTAATTCTCTGCAGCCCAAGCTTTAGCTTGTTCGACATCGTCTTCTCGAACTGCTTCGGTATCAATGGGCACAAACTCATCTGACCGACCTAATGAAATCACTTCAGCCCCAAGCGCTTTAAATAGGCTGCTTAAGAAATCACGCGCAACACCTGAGTGCTCATAGACCGCGATCGTTTTGCCTTTTAAGAAGTCCGATGCGAATAAAGAGGTGTAACGAGTTAAATAAAGCTCAGATGCAGCTGAGTTAATTTTGGGCAACTCAAGTAGATTAATGGAATCTGGCAACGATACGATCGAGTCCATAATGGACTGCTCGTCTTCTTTGGATATCTCACCATCTGCACGATAAAACTTGATGCCATTACGATCAAACGGGATATGACTACCGGTGACCATGATGCCAGGGATGCTATTCTGTATGCCGAAGTGCGCTAGTGCCGGTGTGGGCAGCGCACCAACATATTCACACGTAAAACCAAGCTGATCCGCAGCCGTAATACAGGCTTGAGTAATACGTGGGCTTGATGGGCGAAGGTCGTGCCCTATGACAACGCGCTTATCTTTCATCGGTGTGGATTGCAGAAAGGCTTGTGTATAAGCAAAGCAAACCTCATCCGACAGGTCAGTTACAAGACCGCGCAGCCCACTGGTGCCAAACTTGATATTCGCTTTATTGGCGAGGTCAGATATTGAGACTTTCATCGCCCGTATTTATCTTCAAAGCGGACGATGTCATCTTCACCGAGATAGCTGCCGGATTGAACTTCAATGATTTCTAAGAGTGTTTTACCTGGGTTAGCGAGGCGATGAACTTCACCTAAGGGTATGTAGGTCGACTGATTTTCAGTCAATGTGATCACCTGATCGCCACAGGTCACTTCTGCGGTGCCTTTAACGACGATCCAGTGTTCAGCACGCTGATAGTGTTTCTGAAGACTAAGGCTCGCTCCGGGAGCAACTTGGATGCGTTTGACTTTGAAACGATCGCCTTCATCGATGCTGTCATACCAACCCCATGGGCGGCAGACCTTGCGATGCAGGTCTGACTCTTCGCGACGTTGAGCTTTGAGTTGCTCAACGACCTTTTTAACATCTTGAGAGCGCGCTTTATCGGCGACGAGTACCGCGTCTGCGGTTTCAACAACGATAACATTATCGATACCCACTAAGCTCACCATTCGGCTTGAGGCGTTGACATAGCTATCAGTTGAATCAACACAAAGCACATCGCCCTGCAGGGCGTTGCCATCGCTATTGGTTGGCGTCGTGTGCCACACGGCATCCCAAGAACCTAAGTCATTCCAACCTGCATCCAGTGACACCATTTTGATCGGCGTGTCGCTGCCAGGGAATTTCTCGATGACGGCGTAGTCCACAGACTCAGCAGGAATTTGCTCAAAGAGCGCCTTATTGGGACGGACAAAATAACCATCTGCAGAATGATCAGCCCAGGCCTTGTTGGTAGCTTTGGCAATATCATCGCGGAAGGTTTCAATGGCATTTAACCAAACTGAGGCCTTGACCACGAACATGCCCGCGTTCCAAAAGTAGCTATCATCACTCAGATACTGCTGAGCGGTAGGCTCGTCGGGTTTTTCAACAAATTGCTCTACAGTGGCATCATCTAGATTAGCCTTGATATAGCCATAGCCAGTATGCGCTGAGTCTGGTGTGATACCCAGCACCACTAGCGCGCCATCATTAGCTAACTTGATCGCCTTGGTCGCAGCTTGCTGAAAAGCAAGATCGTCTTGAATCGTTTGATCGGCGGGCGTCACAAAAAGAATCGGGTCGCCTGATGCCTGTGCGTGCAGTGCCGCAAGCGTCATGGCAGGTGCGGTATTGCGACCCACGGGTTCTAACAACAATGTTCCGTTGATCTTAATTTCGCGTAACTGTTCAGCGGCCAAGAATCGATGCTCTTCGTTGGTCACAATAACCGGAGGCTGGTTAGCTATTTGATCGCCTGCAAGTGACGCGCAGCGTAAACAGGCTTTCTGGAACAGGGTTTCGTTACCACTCAGAGCTAAAAATTGCTTAGGGAAGCCAGAGCGTGACAGTGGCCACAAACGCGTACCTGAACCACCAGCGATAATAACGGGTAGGACATTCATTGAAGCGTTATTCGTTATAGTCCATCACGGCAAAACCATGATCTTTTACGATCTCATCACGTTTTGCGATCTTAAGGTCTTCCTGAACCATCTCGGCCACCAACTCATCAAAGGTGGTCTTGGGCTCCCAGCCAAGTTTAGCTTTTGCGTTAGAGGGATCACCTAAGAGCGTCTCAACTTCAGTTGGACGGAAGTAGCGTGGATCAACTGCAACGATCATCACCTCACCATCACCCTTGACCCAGTAGCCCTTTTCATCGACGCCAGAGCCCTCCCAGCGGACTGTCATGTCGAGCTCTTTGGCCGCCGCATTCACAAAGTCACGAACCGAGTACTGAACGCCGCTTGCGATAACAAAATCTTCAGGTGTTTCTTGCTGCAACATCAACCACTGCATCTCCACATAGTCACGGGCATGACCCCAGTCACGTTTCGCATCCATGTTGCCAAGGTACACACATTCCTGAAGGCCCAAGTTGATACGCGCCAACGCACGGGTAATCTTTCGTGTGACAAAGGTCTCACCTCGGATGGGAGATTCGTGGTTAAACAGGATACCGTTACAGGCGTACATGCCATAAGCTTCACGGTAGTTAACGGTAATCCAGTAGGCATAAAGTTTCGCAACCGCGTAGGGGCTGCGTGGATAAAACGGCGTAGTTTCTTTCTGCGGGATCTCTTGCACTAAACCATATAGTTCAGAGGTACTTGCCTGATAAAACTTGGTTTTCTTTTCAAGACCAAGGATTCGTATCGCTTCCAAAATACGCAGAGCACCCAGTGCATCAGAGTTAGCTGTGTATTCGGGCTCTTCAAAACTTACCGCTACGTGGCTCTGTGCAGCTAAGTTATAAACCTCATCTGGCTGAACCTCTTGGATAATACGAATCAAGCTTGAGCTATCGGTGAGGTCACCATGGTGCAAAAAGAACTTAACGTCTTTCTCGTGTCGGTCACGGTAGAGATGATCAATTCGGTCGGTGTTAAATAAGCTGGTACGACGTTTAATACCATGGACTGCATAGCCTTTGCCCAGTAGAAACTCTGCAAGATAGGCGCCGTCTTGGCCTGTGATACCGGTGATCAGTGCGACTTTCTTATCCATCTAAACGTGTTCCCGCTGTCAAAAAATCTTTGTAGGCCGAGACAAGCCCCTCTTCTAAAGTGATTTTAGCCTGCCATCCAAGCGCATTTAGACGCGAGCTGTCCATTAGCTTGCGCGGGGTGCCATCAGGTTTACTGCTGTCGTAAGTAATTCTACCTTTGTATCCAATGGTTTGCCCGATCAAAACGGCAAGCTCGGTGATACTGACATCACTGCCATAGCCAACATTAATATGACTTAGCATCGACTGGGTATGTTGTTGGTAAAAATCATTATCAAGGTTCATCACGTGAATGCTCGCCTCGGCCATGTCGTCGACATGTAAAAACTCACGCTTGGGCGTGCCGCTACCCCAGATAACTACCTCAGGTGCGTCATTGACCTTCGCCTCGTGAAACCGACGAATCAGCGCAGGAATGACGTGAGAGTTTTCTGGGTGATAGTTATCACCAGGACCATAAAGATTGGTTGGCATCACGCTGCGGTAATCGATCCCATGTGAGTTACCGTACTGACGGTTGTAACTCTCACATAGCTTTATCCCGGCTATCTTCGCGATGGCGTAGGGCTCATTGGTACACTCAAGTGAGCCGGTTAGTAGGGCCTCCTCACGCATAGGCTGATCAGCAAGCTTGGGGTATATACAACTAGAGCCCAAAAAGAGCAGTTTTTTAACACCATGCTTAAAGGCTGAATGAATAATGTTCGCCTCAATCATCAAATTCTCGTAGATGAACTCAGCTGGGTAGGTTTTGTTAGCGTGTATACCACCGACCTTGGCTGCGGCCAGATAGACCTGATCGAAACTGGATTTGGCAAAAAAAGTTTCCACAGCAATCTGACTAGTTAAATCAAGTTCGGTGCGATTACATGTGACGATCTCAACGTTGGGGTCCAGGGCGAGCTTTCTTAGAATGGCAGAGCCAACCATGCCGCGATGGCCAGCGATGAAAATTCTAGTCATTGAAGCTATATCCATCGACAACAGAAGCTAGAAGACGCTTAATTTTAATTTCGTCCCTATCCCTTACGCACTCATCAAATTTTTCCAAAAAATCTCTCATTATCTTTATGTTGTGAAGATTTTCTTGTGCCTGAAATATCTTTGGATGAACAGTCTCTGAATTACCATCGTTGATAAGTAATTCTTCATAAAGTTTTTCCCCTGGCCTTAAGCCCGTGTAAATAATCTCAATTCCACCCTCACCTAACTCATCTTTCAAGGCATTACCCGAAAGATGAATCATCATTTTGGCTAAGTCATTTATTTTTACAGGCTCTCCCATATCCAACAAGAAAACTTCGCCTCCTTTAGCCATACCGCATGCCTGAATCACTAAACTAACTGCTTCATGAGTCGTCATAAAAAAACGTGTTATTTCAGGATCAGTCACGGTAACGGGCCCACCCTCAGCTATTTGTTTTTCAAACAACGGAATTACTGAGCCCGATGAGCCAAGAACATTGCCAAACCTCACCATAGAAAAAATAGTTTTGGACTGAGGGTGAATATCGATTAAATAATGAAGCACCAACTCAGATACACGCTTACCTGCACCCATTATATTAGTTGGACGTACCGCCTTGTCAGTTGAGATTAAAATGAAGCGTTCACAATGATTTTTTACCGCTAAACTTGCTACCTCCAAAGTTCCGAAAACATTATTAGCCAGTCCCTCAATAACATTCTTCTCTACCATAGGCACATGCTTATAAGCTGCGGCATGGAAAACTGTATCTACTGAATAACTTTTAAATACACTAGCTAAAAAATCATGCTCCCTTACTGAGCCCAAGAGTGGAATGAGGCATACCTCTAAGTGATTTACATTGCAGAGATCAATTAGCAATTTTTCGAGTTTATATAGCGCAATTTCCGAATGGTCCAATAGAATTAATGCTTTAGCACCACACAAACAACACTGGCGGCATATCTCTGAACCAATTGAACCCCCAGCACCTGTGACCAGAATCGACTTTCCCTTTATGGCAATATTCATCAAATTTGGATCGTTATTAACTTCATCACGTCCAAGCACATCATGAATACTCACCTTCTTGGCTTGTTCAATTAGGTTTCCTTGAAAAAGTTTATCAATTGAAGGGATTGCCTGTAATTCAACTGGCAGATGCGATAAATCCAACATCAATTGCTTGAGCTTTGTGTTCTTCACAGAAGGCATCGCAATAAAAATTCGAGAAACACACTTTTTCTTTATCAATAATTCCAACTGCGTTCTAGCATAGGTTTTAACGCCATAACTGGAATACCCAATTTTGTGCGGATCATCATCAACAAACCCTACTAACTTAAAATTCAAGCTATCTCTTAAGGAACTTGCTAACTTGAATCCTGCATCACCAGCACCGTAAATTAACACTGATTCTTGGCTAAGATCTTTACTTAATGTAGAAAAGTAAATTGACCTACTTAACATTCGCGCTAAGGAGATAAACACCCAAAATACAAACCCCCAAATGACCGGTATTGAGAGCGGCACATAGTAAGATGGGAAATAAATACCAATGAAAACGTTAACTAGAAATAAGACTAATACTGAAAGTGCAACACCAAAACCAAGCGTGATAAACAATCTCAAATCTAGCCTATGTAGGATGACGCGATAAATTCGCAATAAAAAGAAAATCACAGGTGAAAGCAATGCCACAACCACAGCCATCACTGCCATACCATCAGTAAAATCGCCTGGCCACCAAGATGACAACCTAAGAGAAAATGCGACCCAAACTGAAAAAACACCAATAAATGCGTCGATTAACGCCCAAATTAACTGCTTTACGCTTCTATGCTGAAGTGCCAAATACTCTAAAAAAAACATATCATGGGTATAACAAACGTGAACTAATCGAGTGCCGCATCACCTTTTCCAGCACCCAGCATGGTTTTTAATAGTATCTTAAAATAAAGCTTTATAGACATCGTCTCCATCATTTCTGAATCAATATCAGATAGTAATTCTGGACTAGACATATCCACCTTTCTCAGCTGAGCAGCACCGGTTATTCCAGGAAGGTGCTCATAGACTTTTTTTTCGCGCCTGTGTCGAATCAATTCGATTTGAGATGGTAAATTCGGTCTAGGACCAACAAAAGACATATCTCCTATGAGCACATTTAATATCTGTGGTAATTCATCAAATTTAAATCTTCTCAAAACTTTTCCCATGGGGGTAATGCTTGATGCATCTACTAAATGTGAAGCCAAATCAGCGGTACCAATTTTCATCGTGCGGAACTTTAACAAACTAAAAGGTTTTTCATACCTGCCTAATCTTTTTTGCACAAAAAAAGGCCTGCCAGTATCAAAAAACAGAACCATGGTGATTATCAAAACAATGGGGATGAAAAAGCAGATGGCAATAATAGATATGGTGATATCTAAAAAACGAATATAGCTTTGCTGTTGAGCTAAATTCATTTGAACGCATCACCACTAGACTGAGGGTGCCAATCAAGTTTTCGTCTCGAAAATGCGTCATTTACAACAAGATCACAGTACAACTTCTGATAAAGAGCTTTTTTACCCAAAAGAATTAAAATCATCTTCATTAAAACCTTTGGCATATAAAACAATCTTGGTTTCAAGTTGTGATAAACAGCGAACGTTTCCACAAGAGAAGTAGTAGATACAGGCACCTCATCTGACACTAACCAAATTTCGCTCTTCTGAACGGAGTGACTTACGAGTGAAAAGAGAAATGAAGAAAGATTATCTGTAGACAAGATACTCCGAAAGTTGCCTACATCGAGAAATGGGAGCGGCAAACCTTTTTTCAAATAACTCTTCAAGCGCAACAAAGACTGACTCTCCATGTCGCTATAAACCATAGGAAGCCGCAAAATACTCAGCACTGTCGTTGTTGAACCTGCTTGGATACGAAGTGCATTTTCAATCTCGAGTTTCATCTCTCCATAGCAAGAGCCCGGATTCGGAACAGAGAATTCATCAAAAGGCCCACTTTCACTGATCTCGCCATAAACTTTTACAGAGCTAACATAGACGTAATGCTTGACCCCTAAAGCCGCACAATGCATAAAAATATTTTTTTTAGATGCTATATGTGAAGAAAATAAATCCTTCAGAACTTTTTCGTTACAAGAAATATCCGCAGGACCAGCACAATCAATGAGGACATCAACCCCCTGATCCAGCCAACCAAAATCATCTTGATTAGATGATTGATCAATCTTTACCCAGGAGACTTGCTCGGAATTATCCTTGATTGACTTTCTTGAAAAAGCCACACAGTCAACACCCTTACTTGCAACATACTTTAGCAAATGGCTCCCAATGAAGCCGGTTGCCCCAAGTATTCCGATCCTCATCTCAAACAAACCTTTGGCGAATTCTCGAGAGCAGTTTAAAAAATAAAAAACTGATCAGTGTAGCTTGAAGGTTAAATTTTTTTAGGGCTCTCCAAATTTCTATATTTTGCAAAATAATATTTTTGACTGATTGATTACTTTGGCCACCTGTAGACATTTTCACCCAAACACGAGGTATGAAAACGGACTTTAATTTAAGTACCTCAAGTGCTCTCATCATCCATTCAACATCATTACCGATAGAAATTGACAAATCATAAAAGCCTAAACGAGACAAAATCGAACGTCTAACAAAAAAAGTGGGATGAGCCGGAGACCATCCGCGCGCAAAAAGGCCCACCGTGAATGGATTGGATCGCCAACGCCTAACGACTTTCTCTCCATGACCTGCAACAACATAATCTAAATTCGCATAGCAAACATCAACATCAGGGTTTCCAAAATTAGCCACGACTTCTTTTAAGACATGATCATTAGCATAAAAGTCATCGGCGTTTAAGAACCCGACGACTTCACCTTTTGCCAAGGCTAATCCTTTATTCATCGCGTCATAGATCCCATTATCTTTTTCAGAGATAACAATCATATCCTGATGCGAATGCTGCTTAATTATATCGAGCGTCTTATCAGTTGACATACCATCAATAAGAAGGTGTTGTACACCTCTCTGTGACTGACGCTTAACTGACAGGATTGATTTTTCTATTGACGATTCTGCATTATAAACCACTGTTATGACAGTAACTTTATACATTCTTATGACACACGAATCTTTAAAACATTTTGTATAGCTTCTTGAACTGAAAGATGCTGAGTACGCATAGTCCGCTCTACTTCAGCAATCTTTGCATCTACAAGGTATCGGTACCAAAAACCTTGCAGAAAATGGAAAGTAAAACCTCGTGGGCCATCCAAAAACCCTCCCAAAAGAATATAACGATATACAAAATAACCAAAAGCTCTAAATCCTGATGGTGCTTTCGAGTAAAGGTTTTCTTTAACCCATCGCTTTATTGATGACTGCGATTTTGTGCTTAATTTAGCAATGGAGTCATAAAAGATAAAACCATATTTCAGATTGAGCAGATCCACAGCTTCCCGGCTTGCATAACCATTATGCTTTTCCACCCACCAAGAAAGCGAGTTTAGATTTTCATCAATGAATTCATTTTTGAATTTCACCATGCCACCCTGAACAACTATATGCTCATCCATCCAACGGTTTTCGCAACGACCTTTATCGGCTCTAAAAAGTCTTAGGGTATTAATCCTTCCTACGCCACCATAACGAATCAATTTCCCTAAAAAATTAATTCGCCTAGGCATAAAAACGCCTTCAACTTGCGCAGATAAAGCAGGCAACTTTTCATTTATCTCATGGACAAGCGCGGGGGTTAAATACTCATCAGCATCCAGCCTCAAAACCCATTCGATATTATTAGGCAACTGAGTCAAACCCCAATTAAACTGCTCAGCATGATTAACCCAAGCATGTTGATGAATAATCGCACCAGACTCTCTTGCGATCATTAGTGTTTCATCATTAGAAAAGCAATCAACAACATGCACCTCAGCATTTAACCCCGACAAAGACTTTAAGCATCTAGCAAGATGCTTTTCTTCGTTATACGTCAAAACAATTACTGCTATTTTCATTTTTAATAAGCAATCAATCTGACTTAACGAGGATATGCCTGCCAAGGCACAATGCGTCCATATCAGTTCGCGCAAAACAATCGTAGGCTTGTTCGGGTGTATCAACAACAGGCTCATTCTCGTTGAAGCTAGTATTCAAAACCATCCCAATGCCAGTGCGCATTCCAACCGCACTGATCAAGGCGTGATACAGAGGGTTACTCTCTTTATCAACGGTCTGAAGCCTA
>Ga0255770_10004456_pt1 | contig 11788 bp, 8 predicted proteins | sample 071ome_22_FD_179968 | JGI IMG/M metagenome (GOLD analysis project Ga0255770, IMG submission 179968) | Coastal salt marsh microbial communities from the Groves Creek Marsh, Skidaway Island, Georgia - 071404AT metaG (version 2) | ecosystem: Environmental > Aquatic > Marine > Intertidal zone > Salt... | reverse complement strand
GAGGCAAGAAAATGATTCAAGAAACCAAAGAGGTGGAGAAGAAAGATAACGACATGTTCGTTTTCTGTTGAGAGAGGCGTTGTGTTTATTTGTTTTAAATGCTTTTAAATCGAATGGAATCTAAATAAACAGAGAAGCGCGCGAACGTATTCGTATAGTATGTCGTGTTATTCGAATTTTTGCCCTACGTACTGTGCTAAAAACACTCTAACGCCGCCTAAGATTGCCATAAAAAAATGGAGCAAAAAGAAACGTCACCACCACCGGCACCCGCTGATGCTGCTACCACTGCAATTGACGCCACCACGACCACTACTGCCGCAGCACCAGCAGCAGCACCAGCAGCAGCGGGCGCGGCGGAAGATTTGAAAGAGAAAATGGCGCTCGATCAAACCGTCGAATTTCCAACGCCTTCGGCGGCACCTCCTCCGCCGAATAGGGACGAAGAATTGGAAGACGAGAAGAATACGAAGAACGAGAAAGACGAGAAAGAAGACGCGATGGAGGAAGCCGGCGAGGAGAAGAAAGAAAAGGATGGCGACGACGACGAGAACGACGACGACGAGAACGACGAGAACGACGAAGAAGAGGAAATCAACGTCGAGGATTGGCCAGTCTCGGATGACTTTCTTCTGATCAAATGCGTTGAGAATGGCTGCGCGTTGGAAAGTTTAGCGATGAGGAATAGCATCGTGAATTTTTCGAAAGAGTATAACCTGGAAGAGATCGAGCGACGATGGAGAGGGATTTTGTTCGGCGAGAAGAGCGCGTACGAAGTCGCGAAGAGATTGAGAGAGTACATGGAGAAGGAACCGGCGCCGAAAGTAGAGGCAAACGTTGGCGACGACTTTAGGACGAGTTGGAAGAAGAAGAAAGGAGAAGAGGTGCCGAAATTGATTGCTTCTTCCAGTTCTCCGGGCGAAAAAGAAGAAAACGCGGTGAATTTTTTCAAGGACGCGGAGTTGTTTATTCTCACCGAATGCGATCCTTTACCATCCAAAGCGCAGTTGGACGAAACCTTGAAACGACAAGAGTTGAAGAGAAAAGAGAGGAACATTCATAAAATTGCAACGTTAGAGAAGGATTTGACGACGGTGGCGTCGAGAGCGATGACAAGAAGTGGCATAATCGCGAAAATTATCGGACAGAACACGATGTTCACGCTGACGAAGAGAGAGTCTACGGTCGGCAGGAGCACGACAGATAGCGCCGTGGATGTGGATTTGAGCAAAGAAGGAAACGCCGCGAAGATTTCGAGAGTGCAAGCGTATTTGAAGTTGCGATGGAACGGGGAGTTCACGCTGAGAAACGTAGGAAAAAGACCGATATGGATTAACAACAAACCCATAGAAACAAATCAACGGGCGAGATTGCATTCGCACGCTTTGATTGAAGTCGGAGGAATGCGAATGCTGTTCGTACCGAACCCGTCGTTGGTGAGATGCATCCAACCAGAATCCTACAAATAGGAAAGAGAAGAAAAGGAATAGAGAGCGTGTGAAGGAGAAAGTAGGAGCTTCATTGTACCAAAAAGTTGTGATTTTATTTTAAACATGATATCTTTTGCGTGATGTAATTCGGTGTTTATACTTTTACAATTTTGTATTTTTATAAGTGAGCTACTTCGCGATCCCCGGAATGCCCTTCATTTTGAAGTCATCCGGTTTCAAGTCTCGAATGGGCGCAGAAATGCCCGGAACTTGGTTTTTCGGCACGCGATCTTTGCCGTTTCCAGTCGCAGCGCCGGCTAACCATTCCGGCAACAAACCAAAGAAACCGGCGCCGACGTATTCCAAAATCACCGGCATCGATGCCATGAGAATGATTTGACCCATGACCGAACCGGGGTGCGGAATTTTCAATTTCGACACGCTCTCCCAAAACTTTTTCACCGGCTCTGGATACCAATCGTACGGTTCATCGCCCAAATATCGTCGATAAAACGTGTTCATCAGCGACGAGAATCGACTCAAACCGTGGATGCTCGAGGTTCGTAAAAAGCGTCTGGTGGCGTATCGCATCAACGCCAACTCGATGCCCTTCTTACCTTCGCACTTGGATAATTCATCCGCCAAGACGTACGCGGATTCGATGGCTTGACCGCCACCTTGACCCAAGTTTGGCTGAACGGCGTGCGCGGAATCTCCGAGCAACGCGACCTTTCTATCGATCCATCTCGGATCCGGCAACACGTCGTTAACGTCTCTCAACTCGATGTCTTCCGGTTTCGTGCACTCCAATCTTTCCTTGACCGCCGGTGCCCAACCGCCGAATCGGTCCAATAACATTTCTTTGTAATCGGGCCAGTCATCGCAAGAGGCGTAGACATCTGTTCCGCCTTCCGGGACTTCCAAGAATGCGTAGTATTGTTGTTTCCCTTCCCCGACGTCCGAGGAGACGAAATATTGCTTCGGGCCTAAAAACACTTGGTACCCAACCTTGTTCGGATCCGTGTACTTTGGCTCTCGAAACGGCTGCGAGTAATCGCACACGGCGGTGTACACCGCGTAACCAGCGTACGCCAACTTTGTTTCTTGTCCGTTGCGCATTTGCTTGCGAATCTTTGATCGGATCCCGTCGCATCCGATCAACACGTCTCCTTCGTGCGTCGTCCCGTCCGTCAACTTGGCGATCACCTTGCCATCTTTCGTGTGCTCGTACTCATCGACGATCGTGCCCATCATGATGTTTTCATCCCCAACACCTTCTCGCAGGATATCCAATAAATCGTATCTAGACAGCACCAAGGTCAGCGGTAACCCGTTCATGTAGCACGGCTGCCTCGTGTCGAAGCGGTAGAACCATTCGCCGGAAATACCATCCAACAACCCGTTCACGCGATCGCCGGTGATAGTCCCTCTCTCAAAAACCTCCTCGGCCATCTTCGGGTCGATAGAATCCAGCGCCCCTTGCGAGTTGCACTGCAACTGAATCGGCCCACCGAACGGTTTATACTTGGTCACTTTCTCAAAGACCAACACTTCCATACCTTTGCGCTTGCACGCCGCCGCGGTGATCAAACCGGCGATGCCACCTCCGGCGACTAAAACTTTCGGAAGGTTCGGATTCGTCGGCGGGGTCGGTTTACGAGTCGCTTCAATTTCCGGGGACATTTGATAGCCTCCTCCAGCGCTGACTCTGAGAATTGAGCTCGAGCGACAACCGTCCCGTTTTTGTTTCACTCCTCTTAAAGAAGAAGAAGAAGAACGCAACAAAGCAGAGGAAGAAAAAAGCAAATTTCTCTTTTCCCCGTTGCTACTGCTGCTGCTGCTTTTCACCACCACCGTCGCTCTCCTCCCTCTGCTTCTCGCGGAAGAAGAAGAAGACGACGAGGAAGAAACGTTGACAGCTCTCGCGGTCGCGCTAACACTCGCGGTGAAGAACATTGTTTTATTCAACTTTTATTTTTGTTTGCCTCGAGAGAGATAAAATCCCTATTCAAAATTCCTCTTTTCTCTGTTTTTTCCAGATCTAACCCGCGAGTAAAGCGCGCGCGCGCGGTGTGTGTGTGTGCGAGTGAGTGGTAGACGCGTTACTTCGTGGCACGCGACGAACGACTCGTTTTAAATGCGCGCGCGCGTGTCTTCGTGTGAAGAAGAAATGAATAAACAAACACTCATTATAAATGCTTTTTCGTCGCGATGTGTGTTTTTTTCCCTCCTCTCTCTCTCTCTCTCGACGTCTCTCGACGTCTCTCGTCGCTTCTCGAAAGATCTCTTCATCTCTCTCTCTCTGAGAAGATTTTGTGTCCATCACTCACGGTGGCGCACGTTTTGTTTGATTTGACACCTTAAACAGTCACTCTTAATGATGAGTGTGTCAAAAAATTTTTTTCTCTCTTCATTCGCGAAGAGAAGTGTATATCTTATAACTCTCGTTTGTTTCATCGCGAGAAGAGGTTTGCACGCGCGCGAGAGAGAGAGAAAAAGAGAGAAAAGCGCGTCGCGCGATGCGAGCGAGTTTAATCCCCTCGTGTTCTTGTCTCGCGTCTTCTTCTTCTTCGTCTTCGTCTTCTTCTTCTTCGTCTTCTTCTTCTTCTTGTTCGAAAATGATGAACGGCGTTGGAATGAGGTCGAGGACTGATGATTACTCGAGCAGCGCGAGGCGAAGAAGTACGACGACGACGACGAGAGCGAAGAAGTCGTCGTCGCTGTTTTCTTCCGTAAAAGAGGAAAGGAAGAGACTACCGGTTTTTGAAGAAGAGTTCTTTTTTTCTTCTCTGTTATCAGAAACGAGGATTAAAAGCGCGTCCGTCGGAGCGCTCGCGGCGTTGACGTTACTCGGAAATCCGATGGATTCGTTCGCCATCGAAAACACGGCGAAGCGCACGGGGGATTGTTTGTTGCAAAATTGCAAAGCTGAGTTAGCCGGGTGCTTGGCGGATGAGAAGTGCGTTGAGTCTTTGGCGTGCTTGAACGTGTGTTTCGGGAAACCGGACGAGGCGGATTGTCAGATTCGATGCGGGGATTTGTACGCTTCGCCGGCGGTGCAAAAATTTAACACGTGCGCGGTGACTAGGAACGCGTGCGTGGCGCAGAGACAATCGACCGGGGAATATCCGGTGCCTGATTTTGACGTGATTGAGACGAGCGAGAACGTCACCATCGACGATTGGACGAACAAGAAGCGATGGTACATCGTCGCCGGGTTGAATAAAGATTTCGATATTTTCGATTGTCAAGAGCACTTCTTCGTGAAAGGCGACGACGATAAGATGTACATCAAAATCAATTGGAGAGTGAACAGGCCAAACGGGCAATTTTACGAGAGAGGCGACGTGCAACGATTTTACCAGGAGGACGGTAAGGCGATTTTCTTGAACAGAGGGAACCCGGAAACGAAATTGCACTACCAAGACGATTGGATCATCCCGAAGGACGGTTTCTACGCCGACGAAGAGAAAGGCGTCGCTTTCGTGTATTATCGAGGCACGAACGACGCGTGGGATGGGTACGGTGGCGCCGTCGTCTACGCGACTGAGCCAACCTTGCGACCGGAGTTTATTCCGCGCATGAAAGCGGCGGCGGAGAAAGTGAACGTCGATTGGAACAAGATGATCATCACCGATAACTCGTGCAAAGCGCCCGAGGAAGTCAAAGTGACCAACATCGCCGATTTGGACACCTTAGGCGACGACGTCAAAGCGGTAGAGAAAGTCGTCGAGAGAGACGTGGAGAAAATCACGGAAAAGTTGGTCGGTAAAGACGTGGAAAAAATTTTGGAATCGGACATCACGAAGATTGAAAAAGCACTCGGCTCGGAAATCAAAGCGTTGGAGAGCAACCTCTTCCGCTTGGAACAAGCCACGGAACAAAAAATTGCCGGTCCGCAGCGCGCCTTTGGCAACGAAGACGGTAAAAACGACGTCGGTTTCGACATCAACTTGAAAAAAGCCGAGAAGAAACTCGTCGAGGTCGAGAAAGAAATCCGACGGATGGATCCGAACACCAACGGGTTCGATTACTATCCTTAGTAGTTGGAGGATTCGCCGCCGCCGCCGCCGCTTTAAAAAAAAAGACGAGAAAAGAGCGTAAAAGGACAATCATCTCTGCCGATATGTTGCTGTTGCTGTTGTTTTGTACTAATAATACCGCTACTACGTGTGTGATAACGAATTAAAAAAATTGCCTTTCTTTTACCGACCTTTACGTAGCTTTTCGAGAACGACCTTTAATAAATAAAAGGATAAGAGAGAAAAGTCGAGAGAGCGAGACGTCACAAAAAAGTAATCTAAAACTTCCCCAGGAGCACATCTCGGACAATGTCGACGACTTTATCCGCGCGCGCGTCCCTCACCACCTCCACCTTCCGCTCGCAATCATTAGTCACCACTAGCATCAAATCTTCTTCCTCCTCCTCTTCTTCCGTCTCGCGACGCGCGTTCGTCGTCACCAACGCGGCGACGATTTCCTTCGTTCGCGACACGGTCGAGACGTCCGTCCCGGACGTGAAACTCACCAAGAGCAGAGACGGGACCTCGGGGACGGCGTTTTTCACGTTTGAAAACCCGGACGTGTTTGAAAGCGCCAGCGGGGACATCACGGGGATGTATTTGACGGACGAGGAAGGCGAGATGACCACGGTACGTGTGTCTCATTTTTTTGTATCGTTCGTCGTTGCGCGCGATTGGATTTTTCTTCTTCTTCTTCTTGTTCTTCCACGAGAGTAAATTTTGTATCTTCTCGCGGGGAATTAATCACACGAAGCGCCGCGCGCGCGTATCACAGCGCTCACACGCGCACGCATCGTTCAAGCAATCGTCTGGGACGGCATTTTTTTTCTCTCTCTCGTTCTCTCTCTCTCGGCACACCGACGACTGAAGAAGACTAATCTTTGCGATATCCTCTTTTACAAACAGGTCGACGTGAACGCGAAATTCGTGAACGGGAAACCGAAATGCATCGAAGCGCGATACATCATGCGCAGTTCGCAAGAGTGGGAGAGGTTTTTACGCTTCATGACGAGATACGCCGAAGATAACGGATTAGGATTCAACAAGTCGTCGTCGTGAGTGAGAAGAGAGAAACAAAACACACACAACGCGTGATATGAATAAAAGAGAAAAGAAAGTAAAACTGTATATACGTGTATATATATCCGGTTTGTGTTGTACGCAGAGCGCATGTGTCTCTTCTCTCGTTTTGTTTATTATCTTCTTCTTCTTCTTCGCCGTTTTCCTTCTTCGACCCTTCTTCCGATCGTCGCTCTTCGAAAGAGAGCGTGTTTCCTCCCGCGTGAAGAGTTTTCATCGAGAGAGAGAGAGAGATTTCTCCAAATTCTCTCTCTCGCGTCATAATCACGCGCGGCGGAGAGAAAAGCGTGACCGCGAGAGCGAGCGCTTTCTTCTTTCTCGCGGGTTTCTCCCCCCACACACGCGCAGCACTTCCCCCCGCGTCGTTGTTGCATGATATCGCGCGTGTTCGTATCGTTCTCGTCGGCGTTTCTTCCTTCTTTTTCCGGTAAAAAGATTAGCAACAGCAACGACAACAACAACAACAAAGAACGTCGTCGTCGTCGTCGTCACCGAGGAGGAAGAGGAGGAAGAGCAGCAGCGGCGGCGATGGTCGCGCCGTCTTCCGCGAACGACGACGACGACGACGAAAAATGGTGCTATAAACTCGGTCTGACTGGATCTATCGGCACCGGCAAATCGACGGTTTCGAAAATGTTTCGAGAGAAACTGAACGTTCCGGTGTACGACAGCGATAAATCGGTCCACGAGCTGTACGACGTAAACGGCGACGCGGTGAAACCGATACGGGAACTGTTCGGCGAGGACGTGCTGGAAGCCAACACCGGGGGGATGTCGATCGATAGGAAGCGGTTGGGGGAGAAAGTTCTCGGTCGCCCCGAGGAGATGGCAAAGCTGGAAGCGATCGTGCACCCGCTCGTGGAGGAGAAGCGGAAACGGTTCGTCGAAGCGCAGCGGGCGGCGGCGCCGGCGGCGGACGTGTTGGTGTTTGACGTGCCTTTGTTGTTCGAAAAGAAGTTGGAGAATACCGTGGATGGGATTTTAGTGGTGTCGTGTTCGCCGGAGACGCAAAGGGAGAGAGTGATGAATAGAACGGAAGGCGCGAAGATGAGTTTGGAAAAGTTCGAAAAGGTTCGGGAGATGCAAATGCAGGACGACGAGAAACGGAAGAGAGCGACGTGGGTGGTGGATACCGAGAAGTCGCTGGAGGAGACGGAGAGAGATATCGAGCGCATTATGAAAGAGATTAGGAGTAAGAGAGAGAAGGATGAGACAGGCGGTAGCAATTAGAAGAAGTAGAATGATTCGTTGTTGTGTATGTAAAAATAGAAGAAGATTAAAATAGAAGGTTACGGGCCCTGGCCAATTTTACCATGCCGCGTGCTGTTGCTGTGGTAGTACTTCTATTCAAACAGTTATTATATATTTACAAACAAATTTGGCTAGCGTTTTCGCCGCGAGTCTTGTTGCTATTCTACATGCTTCTATTGTTTATCCGTGAACATTGCGCGGACGTAGTGGTCTAGATTTTCTTCCTCGCACGGAGGCGGCGGTAAACGGATGTTCGTCTTCGTCTTGGAGTCTCCGCTATTGCTAGAGGACGTTTTGCGGATGAGCGTGTGCGGTACATCGACGACGTCCCATCCGTCTTCTTCGTTTTCATCGTCGTCTTCTTCGTTGTTTTCCAACACTCGCGCCAATCTCAAATTCTTCTCGATCTTCTTTGTCGGTTCGGCGACGAAGCCCCATACGCTTTTAATCATCGATTTACTCTTCTCCGCGAGTTGTCTCTTACGGCTGCCGCTCTTTTTGCTCTTCATTTTCGTCGTCGTCGTTTTGAATAATGCCGTGTTATCGATGTTTCGCAGAGAGGAGGATACCACAACAACCGGTTCGGGACCTTCGTTATCCTCGTCATCGGAGGAGAACAGCTCTTCGCACGATATTGACGACGATGAAGATGCGCTCGAGCAGTAATACAAATCCCGCAATCGTTTTCTTTCCGCGATTTCAACGAGCGCTTCAAACGCTACCAGTAACGAGCAAAACGGACCGCTACGACAAGTGTTGTTGTTGTTGTTGTTGTTGTTGTTGTTGTTGTTGTTGTTGTTGTTGTTGTTGTTGTTGTTAATATTTCCACTCAATTCTCTCATCAAGCGACGAGTATAGCGATACTGATGTTCATCCTCCTCCCCTTCGTCTTCGTCGAAGATATCGCTCGTTGCGAGCTCGGTAACTTCTGCGGCGAGGTGCGAGGCGAGTATTTCGCACGATTTCTGCAGTAAACGCAAGGCACGGAGAAAACGTTTCTTCTGCGTTCGGGTATCTTGTTCTTCGTCGCTTTTCTTTGAAGCGATGCAAGTGTAATACAGCGGTAATATCTCGCACTCGGGCGAGGCGATGTCTCCGTACACAACCACCTCTTCGCTTCCAAACGTTTTCCTGAAAAACTCATCCGCTTTCACGGCTTCGTCTCGCGCGTAATCGTCGTCGTCGTCGTCGAAAGACTCCTTTCCGCCTCGCTCGAAGTTTCTGCTCGAAGATGTCGTCGTTGAATCTACTGGTTTCCATATCTCCGTCGCGTTCGTCACGCCCGGAGTCGATCGATGAAGCGAAGGGCAAAAACTATACCTACCTAAAAGCGTGACAAACCTATTCATCATCGAAAGCGTCGCGGCAATTTCGTGTTCGTTTTCGTTCTTGTCGCCGTAAATCGCCTCTATGAACGCGTCCATATCTTCTTTGTTCGTGCAAGCCGATTGTTGTTGTTGTTGTTGTTGTTGTTGTTGTTGTTGTTTCGAAGAGTACGCAAACGCGTCCACATCCGGAAGATTCTTTCCGTAACTACTAACGATACGGTTTTTCGTTCGGCGCGGCGTCTTCGTCGCCTCTGCGCTTTCCACCAACGCGAAGACGTTCTTTACGTCTCGAAAAACTCGCGAGCGTTCGCAACGCAACTCGAACTCGCAACTCTTTAATCGGATTTTGATCAACTCTCGAACATCGTCCGCGTTGTTTTTCTCGTTCTCGTTCTTCTTCGCTCTTTTTGCCATCGCTCGCGCCTCTTGTCTCGCGCGTTCCTCTCGTTTGCGCGTGTTCATTTCCATCGAATCGTTTCGACGAGCTTCTTCCTCTAACGCCTTTTCGAGCGTTTCTACGAGCGCCGCGCGTCTCTCCGTTTCCTTCTCCACCAAGCGCAACTTCTCGCGCACTAGTAGTAGGAGTTTCCCTCTTCTCTTCTTCACCTCTTCTTCTTCTTCTCCTTCTCCTTCTTCGTTAAAATCGTTCAAAAATCCACTACTTTGACGACACGGACGACGATCGCGCGCCACCAGAGTCGTCGTCGTCCTTTCTGTCGTCTCCTTCAAAGTCATCAGAGACGACATCTTCTTCGCCAGCTCGTCGCGCAATCGCGCTCTTCTCTCTCGCAGCTTTTCCACACGCGTCGTCGTCGTCTCTTTGTTCTCCTCCTCCTCTTTACCGAGACGCGTTGTCATTTTTTTTTTCGTGATAACGAACTCTTGTGCGTTTGTTTCCCGAAAAGACGCTCTCTCTCTCCTCGTTACGCGCGCGCTCGCGCGTTTATTCGCGACGACGATGATTCCTCCAAAAGACACTCATCACCAAAACCAGAGCGAGAAGAATAGAAGAGAGTCGAAGAAGAGAGAGAGAAAAAGGAGCGCAAATATCGTGCGTGCTTTTTTTGCGCGGGAACACACGAAAATCTCTTTCTCCGCGAAGGAGAAAGAGGAAAGTTTTACACGCTATTTAGGGTTTCACTCAGTGCAAAAAAAATCGGCCAGAACACACACACACGAACCAAAAAAAAAATGGAATAACTTTCTCCACAGAAACACTAGGCGCGCGCGCACACAGAACCGACCCCGAACGACCCCGAACGACGACGACGCGAGGGTGAAAAATCGTTTCGATCGCGAAAATATGACGACGAAAAGTGTTTCGAACGAGAATGCGATGCCCTCGATCGGGGAGAAGGAAGGGTACGAGCCCCTCGTCGCGGACTACGACGAGGACGAGGAAAATGGAAAAGGTTGCCCTCCGCATCACCATCATCCACACCACCACCACCACCACCACCGTCGAATGATGAACCCGTACAAAGTCGCCTTCTTCGGTTTGCTCGGTTTAAACGTGGTTGGGATTCTCAAGAAACACGCGATGATGCGACGAAAAGCCGAGTGGTGCGCGCACCACCCGGAGAAGTGCAAGAAATGGAGGAAGATGCACGGCATGGACAAGAAGGGAAAAGGAGGACCGCGCAACGCCATCGCGGAGTATTTCTGGCCGCAACCGCCGATGTGGATGCGCCACCACCATCATCACGGCGGAGACGACGACGATTGGTTTTCGACGGTGAAATTTGAAGGCGAAACCTTCCCACCGGAAGAGTTGGGGAGCGAAAACGAAGGTATGGAAAGTTTCAAAGTTCCGGAGAACTGGGCGTGCCGCAAACGTAAAGGAGGAGGGAAGAAAGACGACAGCGACAGCGACAGCGACAGCGACAGCGACAGCGACGACCACGACCACGACCACGACCACGACCACCGCGGCCGCAAGCACAGAGGCGGCGATCGTCACAAAAAAGGCGATCGCCACCACCCGCGCGACGAAAACGACGAAAACGACGAAAACGACGAACCCCTCGAAACCGTCGTCAACGACGCCGCGCTGGCGGCGGCTCGCGCCGCCGAAACCGTCGTCGGTGGTGGTCAAAACTAACGAACGATTTGTATGATTTTAAATGTTGCGTTCCGCGCGCGTGTATTATTTTTTGTGTTTTATATGTAGTGTGAGAGTGATTTTAATAATGAGTGTTTGTACTTGTCTACTCAAAAAAGAAACAAAAAATATCTCTATACACGTATGCTCTCTTCTTCTCCTCTGCTCTGCTCTGCTCTCGTGTGTGTTTGGTGCGATTTATTAAAACACCCCAAAACTCTTTACACAAACACTCTTCTTTTTTTAATTAAAACGAGAGACGCTGTTTGTGTTGTTTAACACGCAGACGAGAAAACCCCGCGAGGAAGAGGAAGAAGAAGAGGAAGAAGAACTTCTCGCGCGGTTGCGAAGCAGTTTTTAAAGGTGTTTTCATCATCGTCAGACGCGAACGAAAACTACCATCGCAACAACAACAACAACAAGTGCGCTCTCGATTGATTCAAAAAAAAAAGAAACATGGACGAAGAAAAGTTCACCGCGAACGAACTCATCCTGGCCATGAAAGACGGGTTTCTTTACCCGGCGAAAATCATCGACATGCGCACGCTCGAGGACGGATCGTCTGGGGTGCTCATT
>Ga0255770_10004452_pt1 | contig 11794 bp, 12 predicted proteins | sample 071ome_22_FD_179968 | JGI IMG/M metagenome (GOLD analysis project Ga0255770, IMG submission 179968) | Coastal salt marsh microbial communities from the Groves Creek Marsh, Skidaway Island, Georgia - 071404AT metaG (version 2) | ecosystem: Environmental > Aquatic > Marine > Intertidal zone >... | reverse complement strand
TATTCAACTTGCCAAAGAGCCACCCTCCCACATTGTTGCGCCTGCGATTCATAAGAACCGTGTTGAAGTTGCTGAACTCTTTCAAAACTTTCATCCCGAGCTGCCTTACACCGAAAACATCGATGAGTTAACCGAGACCGCGCGAATCATTCTGCGCGAAAAGTTTGCTAAAGCCGATGCAGGCATTTCTGGCGTTAACTTTGCCGTCGCTGAGACAGGGACCTTATGCCTGGTTGAAAACGAAGGCAATGGGCGCCTAAGCACCACCGCACCCGAGCTTCACATTGCGATCACGGGTATCGAAAAAGTTATCGATAAGCTAACAGACATCCCACCACTGCTCGAGATACTCACAAAATCAGCAACCGGACAGCCCATCACGACTTATTTCAACATGATTAGTCGTCGGCGGCAGGAAGGTGAGCTGGATGGACCGAAAGCCGTGCACCTGGTCCTACTTGATAATGGTCGCTCGCGTATTCGATGGGATGATGAGCTACTCGATACCTTGCGCTGCATTCGCTGCGGCGCCTGCATGAACCACTGCCCTGTATATGTGCACGTTGGTGGTCATGCTTATGGCTCGGTTTATCCAGGTCCGATTGGTTTAGCACTTGAGCCACAACGCTTGGGTTTGGATAAAGCCGGCAGTCTGACCTCAGCGTGTTCGCTTTGTGGAGCTTGTGGCGAAGTATGCCCAGTCAAGATACCGCTACCTAAGATCATCAATCGTTTGCGTGCCGAATCGGTTAATAACCAAGAGGCCTCCACCGTTTCAGGCAAAGGTGCATTACGTCACGTCTCAGAAGCTTGGATTTGGAAGCTCTGGTCAATGAGTTACGGCTCACCGGCTTTACACAAATTCATTAGCTGGGCAGGCACTCGCATGCGCAGCTTTATCCCAAATAAGCTAGGCGCTTGGACACACTATCGCACTCGCCCTACCCCAGCGAAACGCACACTGCATGAGCTCGCAAAATCAGCAGGCATTGCCAATGACTGATTCGCGCGCGCACATTCTCAATCGTTTGCGTCACCATGAGCTGACACCTCAAGCCAAAGCACCTGTGTATCAAAAGCCACTTGGGTTGAGCAAAGCTCAGCGCATCAAGTCGTTTACCGAGAAGCAACAAGCCGTGCGTGGAGAGGTCGTTTTACTCAACGGTAGCTGGACCGATTGGATGGATAAGCACTTTAAAGATGCTCATCTATTGATTGGCACCGGCGAGCTTGGCGATCAAGCTAGCGATCTTAAAAACGCTAAAGCGATCACTCATTACGACCAACCAATCGAGTCATGGAAGCCAGATTTATTCGAGCAGATTGATGTGTCGATTACGACCTCTCACGCAGGACTCGCGGAGAGTGGCACCTTAATTCTGAAGCCAACCCCTCAAGAGCCACGACTAATGTCATTGGTACCACCGGCTCACGTAGCGATCTTGGACGCTAATCGTCTTTATGAAAACTTTGCCGAATTAATGAGCGCAGAGGATTGGTCAGAGATGCCAACGAATCTGTTATTGATTTCAGGGCCTTCTAAAACAGCTGATATTGAACAAACGCTTGCATACGGCATTCATGGCCCAAAACGTTTGATTACCTTAATCGTTAATCACGATTAATTTTCTAAGGCTTCGTGCTTACTGCGAATAAAGTCTTTATGTGAGACATGCAATAGGTCTGCGACACGCCTTACCAAATGCTCTTCGTGATGATGGATTACCTGATCTGCGCAAGCGACGCGCCACAAGCCTAAAACCAACTGATACTTCTGCGCTTGCGAGAAATGCGCATTCACTAACTCAACATGCTCATGCAATGAGGCATTCCACTTTGCCGTTTCGGTCGCCTCATTAATCAGCTGATCTAATTCCGCACTCGATAACGACCACTGCTCAGACAAAACCTCTTGGATGCGTTGCAGCTCATCCTGTTCAATCGATTGATCAGCTTTTGCAACCTCAATCAGCAATAAAGCTGCAGCACTTTGAATCTGCGACTCCGTTGGCGGTGCTTCATTAACAACCTCAAACAGCGATTTGAATGCAGCAAACATTACTCATCGACATCCTTATGCGCGCCATCACAATACGGTGGATTTTGCGTTTGCTTACAGGCACACAAACCACGCTTGCCTGACTTATCTGCAATAAAAGCCATGGGTTGGAAATCAGTACCTTGATGCGAGCCATCACAGAACGGCTGTGACTTAGATAAGCCACAGGTGCACCACCAGTATTCTTTCCCTTCTTCTAACTCAACAATACATGGACTCGCTTGCGCGACGGTTGGTTTAGACATATCTCCCCCATAACTTGATCTGTATCAAGAATCTTTTATCGATAATCTCGACACGCGATAGAAATTGATCACGATCAATATCCCTTTTTCTCAGCGAGCCTACTGTAGAGCCATAGACAAACAGGAGGCCGCTATGGATCTATTTGCACGCTTATTGAATGACTGGATTGGCATCACATCACTACTTACTGTAGTTGGCGTATTGGCCATGACCGTGTTTTACATTACTTACTTTTGGAAGCACTACGTGCATCCTGAAGACTAATTAAACCTGATTTAGGCAATAAAAAAGCCCCTCAGTGAGGGGCTTAATTTTTACACCGGCTTGTAGATCTCAGCCCCAGCATTTTTAAACTGCTCGGCTTTTTCCTTCATGCCTTCTTCAACTGCCACATTGATGTCTTTGAACTTGTTCTGCTCTGCGTATTCGCGGACATCCTGCGTAATTTTCATCGAACAAAAATGTGGTCCACACATCGAACAGAAGTGGGCGACCTTGGCTGAATCTTTAGGCAAGGTTTCATCGTGGAACTCGCGTGCTTTTTCAGGATCAAGACCTAAGTTAAATTGATCTTCCCAACGGAATTCAAAGCGCGCCTTAGATAGCGCGTTATCACGCACCTGTGCACCCGGAAGACCTTTTGCCAAGTCAGCGGCATGCGCTGCTAACTTATAAGTAATGATGCCTTCTCTAACGTCTGCTTTATTTGGCAGGCCTAAGTGTTCTTTGGGCGTGACGTAACACAGCATGGCACAACCATACCAACCGATATTTGCCGCACCGATGCCCGAGGTAATGTGGTCATAGCCAGGTGCGATATCCGTGGTCAATGGACCCAAGGTGTAGAACGGTGCCTCGAAACAATCACGCAGTTCTTTATCCATGTTCTCTTTGATCATCTGCATAGGCACATGACCTGGACCCTCGATCATCACCTGAACATCGTGCTCCCATGCGATCTTAGTGAGTTCACCCAATGTCTCAAGCTCACCAAATTGCGCGGCATCATTTGCATCTGCAATCGAGCCCGGACGTAAGCCATCCCCCAAGGAGAAGGACACGTCATAAGCCTTCATGATCTCGCAGATATCTTCGAAATGGGTGTAGAGGAAATTTTCTTCGTGATGCGCTAAACACCATTTCGCCATGATAGAACCACCGCGCGATACGATACCGGTCACACGATCAGCGGTCAGCGGGACATAACGCAGTAGCACACCTGCATGAATGGTGAAGTAGTCAACGCCCTGCTCGGCCTGCTCGATCAATGTATCTTTAAAGATCTCCCATGTAAGGTCCTCCGCCTTACCATTCACCTTCTCCAGAGCTTGGTAGATCGGCACGGTGCCAATCGGCATGGGCGCATTACGCAAAATCCATTCGCGAGTTTCGTGAATGTTTTTACCCGTCGACAGGTCCATCAAGGTATCGCCACCCCAACGCGCTGACCATGCCATCTTTTCAACTTCTTCTTCGATAGAAGACGTGACGGCTGAGTTACCGATATTAGTATTGATCTTCACGCGGAAGTTGCGCCCAATGATCATTGGCTCGAGTTCAGGGTGATTGATGTTTGCCGGAATAATCGCTCTACCTTCGGCAATCTCTTTGCGCACGAACTCTGGCGTGATCTCCTCAGGCAGATTGGCGCCAAAATTTTCGCCAGGATGTTGTTTAAGCAACTTTTTGTAACGCGGATCTTTGCGGATCTCGTCGAGCTTTGCGTTTTCGCGAATCGCCACGTATTCCATTTCAGGGGTGATGATGCCCTGACGTGCGTAATGCATCTGACTGACGTTCTTACCTGCGATAGCTCGACGCGGCGCACGGATATGCTCAAAACGCAGATGGGCTAGCTTTGGATCATTTTGGCGCTCTGTGCCGTACTCAGACGTGGGCCCCGCCAATAATTCCGTGTCAGCTCGATCTTCAATCCATGGGGTACGCACATCGGGCATGCCTTTGAGTAAATCGATTTGCTTTTCAGGATCGGTGAAAGGTCCAGATGTGTCATATACGGTAATCGGTGGATTTTCTTCCTCACCAAAGCTTGCGGGCGTGGCAGCTTGCGCGATTTCACGCATCGGCACACGAATATCGGGACGAGAACCTTGCACGAACACCTTGGTCGAATTCGGGAATGGACGGGTGACTTCTTCCGAGAGTTCGGCAGTCTTCTTAATAAAATCTTCTGGGATGGCACTCATCTCATTCTCCACGCGGGGGATCGGTGCCTTGACGGAATGTCGACGCCGCTTCCCTCCGCCAGTATTAGCTGGATCAGGTTCAAGGGTACTTCTCAGCCTGCAGGCGCCCCTAGCTTGTCAGAACTTCACGTTAAGCGATTTACCCCTCCTGATTCAACCGCAAACACTAGGGAAAGCCATCAAATTAGGCAATTTCCACATCAAATGAAGCCGCTTGCCTCTTTGAGGGAGAACTTTTAGGCTATCCGCCCATAATCACAATAAAAAGCCATGGAAATCTGATGGACCCAATCGCTTCTGATCTCGCCCGCGCCAACATGATTGAGCAACAAATCCGCCCTTGTGAGGTGCTGGATGATCGCGTTTTAGATGCTATGAATAGCATTCCGCGAGAAGAATTCGTAGCCGCAGAATATGTCGATTTGGCTTTCACCGACACACACGTGCCACTTCAAGACGGTGAGCTGATGATGAAGCCGATCCAAGAAGGCGCCATGCTTCAGGCATTAAACATCAAGCCGGGTGACAAGGTGCTTCATATTGGCACTGGCTCGGGTTACACCGCAGCTTGTATGGCTCACATGGGCGGCGAAGTGACTAGCTATGAAATTAATCCTGCGATCGCCGCTAGCGCACAAGCCCGTTTATCAGGCTATGGCGTTACCGTCGTGAATGAAGATATCTTCAATGCTGCCCTGCATAAAAATCACTATGACGTGATCGCGGTTACTGGCTCACTGCCTGAAGGATTTGACGCCTTAAAAGAGCACCTCAGCGAAACAGGTCGTATGTTCACTATCGAAGGTACCGATCCTGTAATGCATGCAATACTGACCTGTCGCCAAGCAGATGGTGAACTTCGCAGTATTCAATTGTCTGACACTTTAATTCCCGCTTTGCATAACGCGCCTACTAAAGCCACCTTCTCTTTCTAAGGTGCGTGAATTTTCAGCCCCACAGCTTGCTGAGTATCTCGCTGAACATGCTCCCCGCCTGATAGATGTGCGTGAGCAATGGGAATATGACACCTGTCATTTAGAAAATAGCGAGCTGTTTCCCATGCAAAGCATTCCCGCTGTGATGAAGCACTGGGATAAAACTGAAGAGATGGTGATCATCTGCCATCACGGCATTCGTAGCCGACAAGTGTGCCGATTTTTAGATCATTATGGTTTTGAGAATGTGATCAATCTGAATGGCGGGATTGATCAATGGGCATTGCAAGTTGATCGCAACATGCCTACATATTAGGTAATAATTTTCTCAACCAGCCGTTCGAGCCTATCTAGCGCACCACGGTTATCTGCCACAAGCTTTTGCCCTGCTTCACCGACTTCGACACGAGCTGCCGCATCGGTTAACCAGGCCTGAAGTAGCTTCGCTAATTCCTCTGCATTGTAGACGCGCTCAGCGCCCCCAATCTGAATCAACTGACGAGTGATTAATTCAAAGTTAAAAGTGTGTGGTCCCACAATCACGGGAATACCCTGTGCAGCTGCTTCTAACACGTTGTGACCGCCAATCTTGGCAAAGCTACCACCAATAAAAGCTACATTCACTGCACCGATCAGCACATTCAGCTCACCCATGGTGTCACCAAGGTAAACCTGTGTTTTCTCCGTGACTGGATCATGCAAGCTGCGGCGAGCGACTTCAAAGTCATAGCGTTCGGCCAATGAGCCAACAGCATCAAAGCGCTCAGGATGTCGCGGCACCAGAACCAACAATGCATCCGGAACTTCTTTAATTAGCTGTTGATGCGCCTCGAGGATTACCGACTCCTCACCATCATGCGTACTACCTGCTACCCATACCGGACGACCCGACCACATACGTCGCATCACCTCCGATTGCTCTAAAACACTGGCAGGGACATCCACATCAAACTTAATACTACCGGTAACGTGAATTGCTCCAGGGTTCACGCCAATCATACGTAAGCGATCAGCATCAGCTTCCGTTTGCGCAGCAACATGATCGATTTGGGCAAACACGGTCTGCGCGAAGCTTTCTACTCGCTGATAACGCCTCAGTGATCGAGCTGACAAACGTGCATTCGCCAGCAAGGTTGTTACTTTACGTTCACGTGCATAGTGCAATAAGTTGGGCCACACCTCAGTTTCAACCATCAGCATTGCCTTGGGACGCAAGGTGTCGAGGAAACGCATCAAGAAAAGCGGGATATCGTAAGGCGCATAACTGTGACTCACCTCAACACCAAATAATCGTTGTACCTGAGCTGAGCCCGTTGGCGTGGTGGTCGTGATATGAATATGCAAGCTTGGATGATTTTGGATGAGGTGTCTCACCAAAGGCGCAACGGCCAATACCTCACCAACCGATACTGCATGCACCCAAAGTCCGCCCTGCTTGTAAGGACCACGCACTTTGCCAAAACGCTCATCCCATCGCTCGCGATAAGCTGGCGCAAGGCGTGAACGCCACAACAGGCGAAACAGCACAAAAGGCAGCATGACAAACAAAACGATTGTATAAAGTATGCGCATCAACCTAAGACCTTAATCAAGCTCTCAATGTTTGACCGTAGATGATGTGGATTAATGGTCCCGACCACGACACTCGACACACCATCATGCGCAAAAATATCCTTAAAAGATTGCTCCACCCCAGCTTGTCCTATCACATGACCACTCATCAAGCCCTTCTTAATCAAGACGCCTTTATTTTCACGCTCAGCAAGTTGGATAACAGGTAACTCATCCTGATATTCACTATTAAATGTTGCCATCACAATATCGAGTAACTCGACACAACGACAACCGCCCTCAACCGTTTTAGTCGACATACCTGTTGCTCGAATCAAACCGCGTTCTTTTAAACGAGACATAGCTTCAATCGCATCTGTTTGCTCAATAATTTGCATATCGTTGCCATCAGAATGGATCAGTACCGCATCAAGATGATCTGTATTCAATGTTTTTAGCGATTGCTCAACTGTGGCTTGAATGCCTTTAGAGCTGAAATCAAAGTGAGATTCACCATCAAAAGACTCGCCCACTTTCGACACAATAATCCAGTCTTTACGTTGCCCTTTAAGAAGAGGACCAAGTCTCTGTTGAGCGATACCATAAGCTGGCGCGGTATCCATCACATTGATACCCAGTGATCTCGCCAATGCCAGCAGCTCAATTATTTCTTGGTCAGTAGGTAACTCAAAACCAGAGGGATATTTCACCTGTTGATTACGGCCAAATTTCACGGTTCCCAATCCATAAGGACTGACCTTTAGCCCGGTATCGCCAAGCGCTCTTAAGTCCATGAGATGACTTCATCCCAAGGAAGATTCGATAAAGGCGGCTTAGGCAAATCTGTCATAACCTTAGAATGACTCGGCTCAACACCAAGACCTCTAACCTGATCTTCAATTTCCTTAGCCACTAAAGGTGCAAAAGCTAATTTTACAGGCCATGCAGTGATGATTTTGTTATTTCTTTGTACGTGAGGACGATCAGGGCGGCTGCCATCTGCCATCAAAGGCTCTGCGCGGTTAATCATCAATGTGGACCACTGCATAGAACGCCAATCCATCCAAGGCAATAAACTATTTAACTCATCCTTGGCTTTCTGAATTAGCTCATCAGCCGTGTAGCTGACACCTTCTTCAGCAATCTTTCCACCCAAATACCAAACAACATTCCCTGCCTTATCGGTATTTGCCGTGATCGTCATGCGGGGCACAGTGCCATCTCCTAAAGCATGCGCTGTTAATTGCGGCAGGCTTGACGATTTCACCATAGGCATATGTAAGGGCCGGCGCTGCATAAAGGGTTGCTTTAAACCTGCCTTTAGTAACAGCTGCTCATTACCCTCGCCTGCAGTGAAAATAATCGTCATGGCATCAAACGAAAGCTCATCAATTTTGAATTGGCCATTGCCTTCGGAATTGAGCGCCAACTGGTCAGCGCTGTAAAAAGACATGTGATCTGAAAGCTGATCGAACAAACACTGAAATAATGATTTTGGATCGAGAACCTGCTCATCGAGGCGGTAAACAGTGCCTTTAAATTTAGCATCTCGAAAAATCTCAGGGACTTCATCTGATTGCAACTTAGTCATTCGGGAAGACATGACCTTGCTGGCAAAAAAACCACCCACCTTTGACTTTAGGTTGGCTTGGGTCCATAGCAACTGATGTGAAGAGTTAACCTTAACGCCAGAAAGATCAATTTCACCCTTACCCGCTAAACACTGATTCCAAATAGCGGGCATCTCACGAATTGCTTCCGAAGCACCCGTAATTTTTCCGGTCAGCGCATATTTAGTGCCACCATGAATAATGCCTTGAGATGCAATGGATTGGCCGCCACCGACTTGATGACATTCGAATAAATGTGCGTTAAACCCTTGCTTAAGCAAGCGCGCTAAAGTCCATAGGCCGGCAATTCCGCCGCCAAAAATTGCCACATCAAGTTTTAGCGGTTGAGGCATGATTATTTCTTTTTAATTGATTCAACAATCTGCGTGGTAGAGACGCCATCAACATAAGTCAATGCGAACACCTGACCACCTGCATCCCATACACATTGGTTACCTGGAATATTCGCCGGATCGTTATCACCACCTTTGACCAAAAAATCTGGTTTTAACTCACAGATCAATCGCTCAGGCGTCATCTCATCAAATCGTACGACCCAGTCCACACAAGCCAAGGCCGACAGAACCGTCATACGATTATCGACAGGATTTACAGGGCGTTCAGGACCTTTTAATTCTCGAACTGTCTCATCTGAATTCACTGCCACAACAAGCCGGTCACCTAACTTTGCAGCCTCTTGAAGGTACGTAACATGACCCGCATGCAAAATATCGAAACAGCCGTTTGTCACCACCACTTTTTCGCCTTGCGCTTGAGCTGTTTTAACCAACTGCTTCACTTCAGATTCACTAAAGACGCCACGACTAGAAAGGTGTAGTTGATCATTGGCCGCTTGAAGTTCAGACACTGTGACAGAGGATGTTCCCGATTTACCCACCACAATACCCGCTGCGATATTCGCCCAACGTGCAGCCGACTGATAAGACTCACCAGCACCAACACAAGCTGCCAATGTAGCAATAACCGTATCGCCAGCGCCGGTCACATCAAAAACGTCTTTCGCTTGTGTTGGCATGTGCCACGGAGATTCGCCACCCTGTAACAAGGTAATCCCTTTTTCACTGCGCGTAACTAGCAATGCATCGAGCTGAAGTTGCGACATCAAATCACGACCCTGGCTTTCCACATCCGCATCAGATTCACATTCGCCAACCACTGCCTCAAACTCAGACATATTGGGCGTGATGACGCTTGCACCAGAATACTTAGAAAAATCGTGTCCTTTCGGATCCACCAAAATAGGTACGCCGGATTTTTTGATTGCCGCAATCAATTCTCCACACTGAGATAAGGCGCCTTTTGCGTAATCAGAGAGGATCACGACATCATGATCCTTGAGAAGATCTGAGCTGACTTGCTGGGCAGAAATAGCTGGACTTGTTTTTGTATTCTCAAAATCTAAACGCATAAGCTGCTGATGACGACTCATCACGCGAAGCTTAACAATGGTCTGAGCGTTTTCTGAAACTTCAGGGATAAAGCGGATCTGCTTCATTTCTATCTGACGCTGAAGCTCATCAGCCGCCTCGTCGTTACCCACTACTCCCATGACCGACACTTGACAGCCAAGCTGGGCCATATTGAAAGCCACGTTGGCTGCGCCACCTAGACGATAGTCATCATCGGTAACCCGCATAACCGGCACAGGAGCCTCCGGCGAAATACGAGAGGTATCTCCATGCCAATAACGATCAAGCATCACATCGCCAATAACGAGTGCACGAACTTTTGAAAAATCAGGTACTTGAGACATAAGGAACAGAATCAAACTTGGATTCTGAATGTTATCATGTGGTTTGACTGGATTGACCCGGATTTCTTTTGAAGCTGCTTCACCCAAAATACTGGCCGACTTGGATGGCGATTTTCTTGCTACGGGCAATTAGCTTACTTCCGCACTCAATCATGATGAAAATTGGGTCATCCATTGGAAGTCTGCTTTACAAAGTCATGGATAAAAGACGCCATGTCGCTGAGACCAACCTTAAACTCTGCTTTCCTACATTAACTAAAAACGATATAGCTCAACTCACAAATGAGCACTTTAAAATGTTGGGTAAAGCCTTAATGGATGTCGCTATTGCTTGGTGGTGGAGTGACAAAAGGATTAATCAACTAAACATTCAAGTATATGGTCTTGAGAAGCTCACCATAGATAATACAGCCACTATTTTTCTGACAGCCCACTTTAGCTCGCTTGAACTTTCAGCTCGACTTTTGGGGAGATATGCGAAGACTCTAGCCATGTACCGTCCGCATGAAAACGCAGTCATCCAATATCATTACGAAAAATATCGGTCTCAATATTCTGAAGGTATCTTAGCCAAACAAGATGTAAGACAAACCATTTCAGCACTTAAATCTAAAAAAGGCGTTTGGTTTGCACCCGATCAGAATTTCAAAGGAAAGGGTTTTATCTACAGCACATTTTTCGGTGTTCCAGCAGCCACCAATACAGCCACATCTCGATTTGCAAAGTTGGGAGATGCAATCATTCAGCCCTTCGCACTTTTTTCAAAAGAGAACGGCTACGAACTTCACTTTGAAAAATCTTTACAAGAGGTAAATGGGGAAAACATTGAATCTGAAACTCTGATGATCAACAACCAATTTGAAAAATGGATAATTGAGCACATTCCTCAATACAATTGGATTCATAAACGTTTTAAAGATCAACCAGATGATCAAAGCCCTTATTTAACATCATGAGCTTGAACGCCAAACATTCTGATAAAGAGATTTACTTTCGACTTCTGACGTACGTTAAGCCGCATTGGCGTACTTTCTCGGCAGGCATTCTAGGCATGATCCTATTCGCGGCCACTGAAGCTGCTGTACCGGCGATTCTTAAACCTATATTAGATGGCACATTTGTTGAAAAAGACCCTGTTTATCTCGTGTGGGCTCCTGTTGGCCTAATCGCATTATTCGCTATCAGAGCCATTGCAACCTTTATCAGTAGTTCATCTTTTGCCGCAGTGTCTACGCGTCTGATGTATAAGATTCGAGATGATATGTTTACTCGCTTACTTCATCTACCGAGCAGCTACTTTCAGCAAAATATTACCGGCAATATCGTTTCAAAGTTCACCTACGACGTCACTCAAATCTCAAGCGCTGGCGTTGAAGTATTAACCGTACTGGTAAAAGACACATTAATTGTCA
>Ga0255770_10004447_pt1 | contig 11798 bp, 7 predicted proteins | sample 071ome_22_FD_179968 | JGI IMG/M metagenome (GOLD analysis project Ga0255770, IMG submission 179968) | Coastal salt marsh microbial communities from the Groves Creek Marsh, Skidaway Island, Georgia - 071404AT metaG (version 2) | ecosystem: Environmental > Aquatic > Marine > Intertidal zone > Salt... | reverse complement strand
TTTGATTGAAACCTACAGCGCTCAAGGAATTGAGCGCTTTTTCATTACCATAGGCCACCTCGGCGAGCAAATTCAAGCGCACTTTGGGGACGGATCCGCCTATGGGGTGACGATCGACTACCTTCTCGAGGACGAGCCTCTGGGCACAGCCGGCGCATTGCCCTTACTCAAGGAGCAGTTGACCGATAGCTTTTGGGTCTTTTACGGCGATACGCTGAGCGACGTGGATTTGAGCCGCATGGAGGCCTTTCACGTCAGCAAGCGTGCGCAGGCTACCCTTTTTGTGCATCCCAACGACCATCCTTACGATTCCGATCTGGTCGATTTGGATGCTACTGGCCGAATTCGCGCCGTCTTTGGCAAACCCCACCCCGAAGGCGTGGACCGCGCCAACTGCGTAAATGCGGCCCTCTACCTCTTTGAACCCGAACTCCTGGATGCCATACCCTCAGGCGTTTCCACGGACTTTGGACGAGATCTCTTTCCGGCATGGGCCGGCAGCTATCGCTTGTTCGGCTATTCCAGCCCCGAATACATCAAAGACATGGGCAAACCTGAGCGTCATGCGCAGGTCGAAGCGGCCCTCGTTAGCGGTAAAATCGCTGCTCGAAATTTGGACCATCCGCAGCGTGCCATCTTTTTGGACCGCGATGGCGTTATCAACATTGACACCGACCTCATCAAGGATCCAGACGAATTCACCCTCTACCCTTTTGCAGGTCCGGCCATCCGCCGCATCAACCAAAGCCCCTACCTCTCCGTAGTGGTTACCAACCAAAGCGTCGTAGCCCGCGGCCTAACCGATGAAGCAGGCGTGGACCGCATCCACGCACGCATGGACCGCCTGTTGGCGGAAGACGGCGCTTTTGTCGACGCGCTCTACTACTGCCCCCACCACCCGCATGGCGGCTTCCCGGAGGAGCGCCCCGAGTATAAAATCGCGTGCACCTGCCGCAAACCCTCCCCCGGCATGCTACTGGCTGCCGCCGAGCGCTTCAACATTGACCTGGAGGAGAGCTGGTTGATTGGCGACAGTCCCCGCGACATTGAAGCCGGCAAAGCAGCCGGGGTAAAAACGATACGTGTGAAGACGGGGCATGGAGACGTGCCTGGACCGGAGCCTGACTTTTGGGCCGAGAATTTGGAATCCGCCGTAGCCCGTATCTTCACGACCACAAGCCAGACCTCGTGATAATAACGCGCACCCCTTTCCGGATTTCGTTTGTAGGTGGCGGGAGTGACCTCCCGAGCTTTTACCGCCAACACGGTGGGGCGGTCCTGTCTACGACCATTGACAAATACATGTACATTTCGTCGCACGACTACTTTGAGCCGGGCGAAATTCGCACCAAGTACTCCAAAACAGAAACCGTGGGCGCGGTAGCCGACCTCCAGCATCCTATTCTGCGTACCATCATGCAGAAATTGGGCGTTGGCGAAGGTTTGGAGGTCAGTTCCATCGCCGATGTGCCTGCAGGTACGGGCATGGGCTCGTCTTCGAGCTTTACGGTGGGCACCTTGCACAACCTCATGGCGCGCCAAGGGCGTTTGGCCGAAGTTGACAAAGCCTGGCTGGGTCATACCGCTTGCCAAGTGGAATTGGAAGATTTGGGCGAACCTATCGGAAAGCAAGACCAGTATGCGGCCGCCTACGGAGGCCTCAACATCATTCGCTTTCTCCCCAATGACACGGTCGAGGTGCAAGCACTTGATCTTTCGCAGCACCTTCAAGGCGAGTTCTGCCAGCACCTCAAGCTCTATTACCTGGGCAACCAACGCAGCGCCAGTGCCATCTTAGCGGAACAGAGCCAAAAAAGCAGCGAAGCCGACAAAGTAGCGGCCCTGAAAACCATGGTGAGCTTCGTCGATCCCTTTGCCACGGACTTATTGGCCGGCCACTGGGCAGGCCTAGGTGCCCACCTCCACGAAAACTGGAAACTCAAGCAATCTCTGGCTTCCGGCATTAGCAATCCGCGCATTCAAGAGGCCTACGAGGCTGGCCTGGGGGCTGGTGCGTGGGGTGGCAAGCTCTTGGGAGCCGGTGGTGGCGGATTTATGCTTTTTGTAGCCCCACCTTCGGCCCATTCTGCGCTCGACGCCGCCATGAACGATTGCCGACCCTTCCCCTTCCAACTGGATAGCGAAGGATCCAAAGTCATCTTTAACGGTTGATAAAAGACCCTACCTTTAGCCCATGACTGCATCTGAATACCGCCAACTGCTTACAGATACGCTAGACAAGCTGGACATGACTGCCGTGGACGCCATGGTAGAATGCTTTGCGGACGCCCATGCGCGTGGGGCCAATATCTTCACCATGGGCAATGGAGGTTCTGGGGCCTCCGCCAGCCATGCAGCTGGAGACTTCTTGAAAGGAGCCTCTTACGGACTAGACCAGCGGTTCAAAATGATCTGCCTCAACGACAACCTTCCTTCCATGATGGCCATTGCGAACGACATCGGCTGGGAGGACATCTTCGTCGAGCCCCTCAAGAACTTCTTGCAACCAGGCGATGTCGTGATTGGCATCAGTGGCTCCGGGAATTCGAAAAACGTGCTCAAGGCAGCGGACTACGCCAAGGCTAAAGGCGCCACGGTCATTGGCATGACTGGCTTCAAAGGCGGAAAATTGCGCGAAGTGGCGGACATCTCCATCCATTCAGACGCCATGGACATGGAAGTTGCCGAGGATGTGCACATGGCCGTCTTCAACATGGTCAAGAAGGTCATGATGGCCCGCCTCCTGGGCGACGCTCCCAGCATGGGAAGCACCTACGACGCGCGCGTAAACCCCTAAAATTTAGGAAATTTACCCCTGTCGCTTGACGTACTTAGTCAAGATGACAATGAGCTGTCCCTCGACACGGCCTTCTAGGTGTTCGGGCACATCCGGAACGCATCGAATGTTCTTGACGACCGTCCCTTTCTTGGCCGTCAAGGTGGAACCTTTGACGTCTAGGCTTTGAATCAGGACGACGCTGTCCCCGTTCTGAAGTTCCGCGCCAAAACAATCGCGGTGTTTGTCAGAAACGGCTGCTTCGGCCCAATCTTTAACCGATTCTTCCAGGTAGGCCATTTCCAAAATTTCGGTCGGCCAACCTTGATCGCGCAGCTGATTCAACACGCGGTAGGATGCGGCTTGTACGATGGGGCGTTCGGACCAAATGGCTTCCGCCAAGCCACGCCAATGGCCTTGGGGCGCACCCGCGGGTGCCTCTAAATGGGCTGCACACAACGCGCACAGGTTCATGGTTTCATCCGTATGCGGGGGAAGCGGAGTGGCGGTTAAAGCCCCTTCTGCTTGGCAAAGTTCACAGTTCATTTTCAGGTAGTTAATAGTTTTAAAGCCCCTTCATGAATGCTCTGAGTGAGCGTGAACGCCGAAGGCAGGTCGGCGATTCGCCCGGCGACTTGACCAATTTCAAGCTCGCCTGCTTCTAAATCCCCTTCAAACATGCCTTTTTTCGCCCGTCCACGCCCTAAAAGCTCGGCCAGTTCTTCCGGCGTGGCTCCACGGGCATAGGCGTCTTGCACCTCGCGGAAAAAAGCATTGTGCAGCAAGCGTACCGGCGTAAGCTCCTTTAGGGTTAATGTGGTATCCCCTTCTTGAGCGGCTAGGACCGCCGATTTAAAGGCCTCATGAGCCGAGGACTCTTGGGTGGCCACGTAGCGGGAGCCCATCTGAACCGCATCCGCCCCTAGGATGAGCGCCGCGGCCATGCTGCGGCCGTCGGCAATTCCACCCGCGGCAACTACTGGAATAGTCACTGCATCGCAGACCGCAGGCGTTAAAACAAGCGTGGTGGTTTCTTCGCGTCCGTTGTGCCCCCCCGCTTCAAAGCCTTCCGCGATGACCGCATCCACCCCTGCTGCCGCTGCTTTGATGGCAAATTTGGCGGACGAGACCACGTGGAGCACCTTAATCCCATGGGCCTTGAGGCGTTCTGTATGCAACTTGGGGTTTCCGGCGCTGGTAATGACCACGGGTACCTCCAAGTCGATGCACGATTGCAGGTGCTCCTCGATATTGGGATACAAGAGCGGAAGATTGACGGCAAAAGGCTTGGATGTGGCCGCTTGCACTTTTTGAATTTGGTCGCGAAGAACTTCCGGGTACATACTTCCGGCACCCAAGGTCCCTAGGCCACCTGCTTCTGAGACGGCAGCGGCTAAGCGCCAGCCCGAACACCAGATCATCCCTCCTTGGACGATGGGGCGCTCTATGCCTAAAAGCTCCGTAAACCGCGTAGAAATCGTCAAAATGCGGGGACTTTGAGCACTTCCTCCTCTTCGCCAACGAGGTGCAGAAGGGTAACCCCTGGGTAGGGCTGCAACTCCAGGTAGCCTGTTCCTGGCTCTAGCTCCTGTTGGTCGAGCAATCGCCCCGTGCCGTCATAGCGGTACAACCGAACGGCTCCCGTCGGGCGCAGTCGGCGCAGCAAATAGGCCGAACCAGAAGGCTGCAGCGTCCACGTTGGGACCTGCTGGCCTTCTTCCAAGCCCATGGCGCTGAGTGCCGCGGAAAAATTAGGAATGCCCCAGCCCAACAAGGTGTCAGGCTTGCTGGCTTGGCTCGCATTCTCGCGAACCACCGTGAGGATGTCCTGAATGTCGTAGGTGCTTTGATTGGCTTTTACCGCCTGTAGCAGACAGGCCATGGCGCCACAGGTGATGGGCGACGCAAAGCTCGTTCCACTCCCCGTTCCTACTTGACCGCTCCAATTCATCAAGGTGGCCGAAACGCCGCGCGCACCCAGATCGGGTTTGATTCGACCGTCCGACGTGGGACCTTGGCTGGAGAAGGCTGCGCGCAAATCCATGTTGTCCACCGCGCCTATAGACAAGATGGAGTCGGCATCGGCCGGGCACGAAATGTACTTCCAGCTGGACGCTCCTTCGTTGCCGGCGGCCACAACGACAATCATACCCGTGCGGGCCGCTGCCGTGGCTGCCTTCGAAATGACGGCCGTTCGGCCATCCAAATCCGCATAGCTATGGTCGCCCATGCCGTTGTCAAAGGTGGTGTAGCCTAAAGAGGTATTGATGACGTCCACCCCGAGGGAATCCGCCCACTCGGAGGCCACTACCCAGTTGTCTTCTTCGACGAGGGTTTCAGAGAGTTCGTCTTCGGTTCGGAACAAGAAGTAATTCGCCTCAGGCGCAGTTCCGACGAAGGTGCCATCCAAATCCGCACAGATAGTACTCAGCACCGACATGCCGTGGCTGCCTACCTGAAACACATTGGTGTCATTATCCACAAAGTCGTGCGTCAATAGGATGCGCCCTTGGTTCCAGGCGCCGGTGAAGGCCGAATGTACATCCACCCCGGTGAATCCGCCATCCATCAGGGCGATGTTGATGCCCGCACCTGCATAGCCGGCATTGTGGAGTGGAATGAGGTTAATTTGGTTGACCTGATCCAGACTTTGGCCATAGGAATAGGCTTGGACCCCCTCTTCCGCTTCGGCATGGGCCATGGGCTGACTTTCCCCTACCGAAACAGCGCTTCGCTTGAGCTTGGCCACGGGTTGGAGTCCAAGGACTGCGGAAGAGGCCTCTAACGCTTGCAATTGCTCGGGGGTAGCGTAGACGGACAGCGCGCGCAACCAACGCGAGCGTCGGTAGACTTTAGCGCCGGTAGCTTGAACCTCTTCCACGGCTTGGACAGACAGCGGGTAATCGGTGGCGCGTAGCGGAATGTTCTGGCGCAGGCGCCGCTCAACAGCCGCAGGACTGAGGGCGGCTGTCCCTGTTTGAGGGGACCAGGTTCCGCCTTCCGCGGCAGCTTCGTTCAAAAAGACCCAGTAGCGGGTACTGGATTCGGACTGTGCCCACGATGTAAAACCTACAAGCAGGAGGGTAAAAAAGGCGGTGTATTTCATTTTACGCATGAATAATTCCAGATCCAAGGAGTTCGTCGCCGTCGTACCAGGCGGCAAATTGGCCGGCGGCAACGGATTTAAAGGGCGTATCGGGCTCCAAAGCCAAACCCGTTTCGCTCGCGGTTAGCGTGGCCGGAACCAGGGCTTGGCGGTAGCGAATTCGGGCCGTCACGCGCATGGAAGCGCCAGGCATCAGGTGCAAATCGGGACGCACCCAATGGACCTCAGAGGCAAGTATCCACACGCAGGGACGGTAGAGCCCCGGATGGTCCTCGCCCTGGCCCACGTACACGGTATTGCTGGCCACATCGGTGCCGATGACAAAGAGCGGAAGTGGTTTCCCCCCCACGAGCAAGCCTTTTCGCTGGCCCACCGTGAAAAAATGCGCACCGGAATGGCGTCCAACGACCGTTCCCATGGCAGGGGTTAAGGCCCAGGGCTCCCCGCAGATTGCATCGGCAAAGACAGGGGCGTTGCGATCCACTTCCACAATGTCTCCTTCCTTTACGGCAAGTTGCTGCTGCAGGAAATCGGGCAGGCGCACTTTGCCGATGAAACAGAGCCCTTGGGAGTCCTTCTTTTCGGCGGTGGCTAGACCCGCTTCTTTGGCGATGCGGCGGACTTCAGGCTTGGGCAGGTGGCCAATGGGAAAGAGGGCTTTGGCGAGCTGCGCTTGACTCAGCTGGCACAGGAAGTAGCTCTGATCTTTGTTGCCATCCGCACCCGCCAAGAGGTGGTGCATACCGTCCTCGGAGGTGGTTTTCTGTGCGTAGTGCCCGGTAGCCACAAAGTCAGCTCCCAACTTCAAGGCCGCCGCGAGGAAGAGGTCAAATTTGATTTCTCGGTTGCAGAGGACATCGGGGTTGGGGGTTCGGCCCGCTTGGTATTCCGCAAACATGTAGTCGACAATACGGGTCTTGTAGTCGGCACTGAGATCTAGGACCTGGAAGGGGATGCCCAACTTCTCGGCGACCAACAAAGCGTCATTGGAATCCTCAATCCACGGGCATTCTGCCTCCAGCGTGGGCTGTTCGTCTGTCCAGTTCCGCATGAAGAGGCCAATGACCTCGTGGCCCGCTTCCTTAAGCAGGTAGGCTGCCACCGACGAATCGACGCCACCGGAAAGCCCTACCACCACACGTGCCATCAGTACTCCACTTCTTTGGTGACGAGGCCTTTGTGGTACCAAGTGCCCTTAGCCGCTTTGCCACTTTCAAATTCGAGCCACCGGCCTTCTCTTAGATTGGATTGGTATTCACCCCGAAGGGCAATGCGTCCATTTTCATCAAATTCCGTCCACGTCCCTTGGAGCATGCCCATGGCATATTCCGCACTACGAGTCTTCTCCCCGTTTTCGCCAAAGCGGGTCCAAAGCCCCGACTTCTCACCGTCTTGCATGCTGCCAGACTCCACCACTTTCCCATTGGGGTAGTAGGTCGCAAAAGGGCCATTGAGCTGGCCACCTTGGTAGGTTTCTGTGCTTAACAGTTTGCCATTCAGATCGTAAATACGCCAGGTACTGTCCTTTACACCGGGCGCTCCATAGAGGCCTTCCGCAAGGAGCGCCCCGTTGAGCGCGAATTCCTGGGTGTAGCAGGCTTGGGTTTTGCCCCGAAATACCATGACCGCCCGTTTGGTCCCATTGGGGTGGTAGTGGGTGAAGGTGCCTACGGGGATTCCACGGTCAAACTGGCCTTCGTACCGAATCACGGTACTGCCTTCGTAGGCCACCTTCCAGGGTCCCTGCTTCAAGCCGTTTACAGTCTGATTTTGAGCCCATGCGGAAAGAGCCATGCAGAAGATCAGGAAGAGGAAGGCGCGTTTCATCCGTTTGAATCTGTTTTGACGGCCGCGTGAAAATGCGACAACTGGTCTAATTCTTCTAACAAATGTCGGTCAATTTGGGTCGTCCAATCGCGGCTCGGCATTTTGATTTGCGTGCGCGTGACGGGGTCCATCACGTGGAAAATGACTCGGTTCTTGCCGGGATGTCCTTTCAAAATTCCGGCCAATTCCTGCCAACGCTCCGGCTTCACGTCGTCTACGGCTGCAAAAAGGCTCAGGCTACGGGCTTCGCGCTCAAAGAGTTCGTGCAGCAGGTAGATCTTGGAGATGTCCGCAAAGAGGCGGGCATTGGCGTCGTCGCGCGCCCAGGATTGCTTCTGCACGCGGCCGCGAACCAAGACCATTAGATCATTGACAAAGAAGCTCCGGAAATCCAAGAAGGCCTGGCCAAAGAGGACAAACTCCCGGCTTCCTTCGTGGTCTTCCAGCATGAAGGAGCCCATTTCCTTACCCGTGCGGGTAGTCCGAATGTTCACATTGGAGATCAAGCCCGCCACGGCAAAGTCCCGACTGCCTGCTCCTTGGACAAAGGCATCTAGATTCTCCAGTTCGCTGAGCTTGTTCTTAGCAAACGTTTGAATTTCAAACTTGTAGGTATCCAAAGGGTGAGCGCTCAGGTAGATACCATTCACGTCCTTCTCCCGCTTTAGCAGTTCCATGGCGTTCCAAACAGGCACTTCCGGCAACTCAGGCTCAGGAATGGCAACCCCTGTGTCCTCCCCAAAGAGCGACACCTGGGCGGAATTCTCCTGGTCTTGGAACCCCTGCCCGTAGCGCCGCACTTTTTCTAGAAAGTTCTTGCCTTCCACTTCTTCGTGGAAGAGCAGCGCTCGGTGCATGCCCGGGAAGCTGTCAAAGGCACCACCCAGGGCCAGGGCTTCCCATGTGCCCTTGTTGACGATGCGGAGGTCCACGCGCCGAGCCATGTCAAAGACGGATTCATAGGGTCCTTTTTCCTCGCGGTCTTTTAGGAGGAATTCCACCGCGGAACCCCCTACCCCACGCATGCCCAGTAAACCAAAGCGCAAGGCCCCCTTCTCGTTGACGGTAAACGTACCGTCTGATTCATTGACATCCGGGCCCAGAACGTCCATCTTCATGCGCTTGCACTCCTCCATAAAGAAGCTGACTTGCTTGATGTCGTTCATGTTGTTCGACAGGACGGCGGCCATGTATTCGGCCGGATAATGCGCTTTGAGGTAGGCCGTTTGGTAGGCAATCCAGGCGTAACAGGTCGAATGCGACTTGTTGAATGCATAGGAAGCAAAGGCCTCCCAGTCCTTCCAAATCTTCTCGAGCACTGTGGCATCGTGACCGCGCTCGGCGCCGCCCTCAACAAACTTGGGCTTCATCTTGTCCAAAACGTCCTTGAGCTTCTTACCCATGGCTTTGCGCAGAACGTCGGCCTCACCCTTCGTGAATCCTGCCAATTTCTGGGAAAGCAACATGACCTGCTCCTGATAGACGGTAATACCGTAGGTTTCCTTCAGGTATTCCTCCATGTCCGCCAAGTCGTAGGTAATGGGTTCCACGCCATGCTTGCGCCGAATGAACGACGGGATGTACTCCAATGGACCCGGACGGTATAAAGCGTTCATAGCGATCAAATCCCCAAACACCGTAGGTTTCAGGTCCTTGAGGTGCTTTTGCATACCGGGCGATTCGTACTGGAAGATGCCCACCGTTTCGCCGCGCTGGAAGAGTTCGTAGGTCTTCACATCGTCGATGGGGATGGCCTCCATATCGAGTTCTACCCCGTGGCGCTTTTTAACCAGGGCGACGGCGTCCTTGATCAAGGTGAGGGTCTTCAGTCCCAAGAAGTCCATTTTCAGCAAGCCGGCCGATTCCACCACCGCGTTGTCGTACTGGGTGCACCACATGTCACTGTCCTTAGCGGTAGCGACGGGAATGAGGTCTCGAATGTCCGAGGGGGTAATGATGACGCCGCAGGCGTGAATGCCGGTGTTGCGCAGCGAACCTTCCAAAACCTTGGCTTGGTTTAGGGCTTCGCCCGTTCCGTCTTTTTGGCTCGCCATATCGCGCAGGGACTGCGCCTTTTCGTAGTCGTCGCCTCGGAACGATTCCCGCAGGGCCTTGTCGTCCAAGCCCAGGATTTTTGCAAGGCTTTGGTTGTCTGGGACCTGCTTGGTCATCTTGTCCGCTTCTTCAAAACTCAGATCCAAGGCGCGCGCGGCGTCTTTGATCGCGGATTTGGCGGCCATGGAACCGTAGGTGATGATCTGCGCTACTTGGCTCGCGCCGTACTTGTCAATGACGTACTGAATCACCTTGTCGCGACCCCGATCGTCGAAGTCAATATCAATATCCGGCAGGCTGACGCGGTCGGGATTGAGGAATCTCTCAAACAGGAGGTCGTAGGCAATAGGGTCTACGTTGGTAATGCCAATGCAGTAGGCAACGGCCGAACCTGCCGCTGAGCCTCGACCTGGCCCTACACTCACCCCCATGTCGCGGGCTGCCCGGCAAAAATCCTGAACAATCAAGAAATAGCCCGGATAGCCCGTGCGTTCAATAGTGGCCAACTCAAAGTCCAAGCGCTCTTGGATTTCTGGTGTGATTTCGCCGTAGCGCGCACGAGCGCCTTCCAAGGTGAGGTGGCGCAAGAAGGCGTTTTCACCCCGTTTTCCGCCATCGCCTGCATCTTCTGCATGGACAAACTCGGCTGGGATGTCAAACTTGGGCAAGAGGACGTCTCGAGCAAGCGCGTAGTTCTCCACCTTGGCACTGATTTCCTGGAGCGCATCGAGCAGCTGTGGTGCGTCTGCAAAGCGCTGGGCCATTTCCGCCCGTGTGGGCAGGTAGAACTGATCGTTGGGGAATCCGTAGCGGAAGCCACGGCCTCGGCCAATAGGCGTGGCCTTTTTCTCGTTCTCCTTGACGCAGAGCAAGATGTCATGGGCCTCCGATTCCTCGCGGTCCAGATAGTAGGCGTTGTTCGCGGCGATAGCCTTGACCCCGTACTGGGCGCAAAAGCGCAGCAAAGCCTCGTTGATAACATCTTCTTCCGGCAGGCCGTGGCGGTTGATTTCCGCGTAGAAATCCTCGCCAAACTGTTCCTTGTACCAGAGGAAGGCCTCTTCGGCCTGCTTTTCGCCGACGTTGAGCAGCAATTGCGGCACTTCGCCATATAGTCCGCCAGTAGTGCACATCACGCCTTCGGAGTGCGCCGCTAAGAGGTCCTTGTCAATACGCGGAACGTAGTAGAAGCCCTCAATGAAGGCGGAAGAACTCAAGCGAGCCAGGTTGTGGTAGCCCGTCTTGTTTTTCGCGAGCAAGGGAATTTGAAAGCCATCGTCTTTCTGGCTCTTATCCAGTCGGTCCCGGCAGACGTAGGCCTCATAGCCTAGGATGGCTTTGAGTTCGGGCTGACCCTCCGGACGGGCCTTGTTGTGATCGCTGACGGCCTTCACAAACTGGAAGGCACCCATCATGTTGCCCAAATCCGTCAGGGCCACCGCGGGCTGGCCGTCGGCCACGGCCCGCTTGACCATCATGGGCACCTTGGCCGTAGCCTGCAGGATGCTGAACTGGCTGTGGGCGTGGATATGAAAAAAGTGAGGCGCTACATCCGGGGCCGCAGAAACGGGCGTGGGAGCACCCAAAGCGGGGGCCGCCTCAGGTGCAGAATCTGTAGGCGAAGAAACCGTTGGGGCAGCTGCCCGCGGCACATCAACGGGGGATGGAGCTGTCGGGGGTATGCCGGCTGGGATACCCGCAGCTGCAGGCCCCACCTTAAGACGAGCGCTTTCTGCTTTGAGGTTGAGATGCTTCAGGCCAACGGGCGCGATGGGACCGGGATGTTGCGCTTGGAACGCCGCGAGGGCAGCGCCATCCCAGCCGAGCTTTTCAGGGGCCCAGTGGCCCATTCGGACCAATTCCAAGAAACAGCGCGCAGACGCCTCTACGTCCGCCGTCGCATTGTGCGCCTCGGCAAACTCTTGCTGAAACAAGTGCGCATGAAGCTCGCCCAGCTTCGGGATCTTAAAACCGCTGCCCTTGCCGCCGATGATTTTGGTGACTTGAGCCGTAGCTTGGGTACAGGTATCGAGA
>Ga0255770_10004426_pt1 | contig 11846 bp, 8 predicted proteins | sample 071ome_22_FD_179968 | JGI IMG/M metagenome (GOLD analysis project Ga0255770, IMG submission 179968) | Coastal salt marsh microbial communities from the Groves Creek Marsh, Skidaway Island, Georgia - 071404AT metaG (version 2) | ecosystem: Environmental > Aquatic > Marine > Intertidal zone > Salt... | reverse complement strand
TAAGTTTTCTTTTTTGTATGAATTTATCTCAAAGGGTTCTGATTGTCCTGTTGCCTTAAGCGTTACGGTTTGTTGGGGTAAATCTACCAACAACTCAGCAGAAGGATCGGTTTCAATCGCATGAAATAGGGTTCCTAAAAAAGAGGGGGAAACTTGAACGGGTAACACCCCAATGTTCAAACAATTGTTTCGGAAAATATCGGCAAAAAAGCTCGAGACTACACAGCGAAAGCCGTAATCGTAAATTGCCCAAGCGGCATGTTCACGAGAAGATCCTGAACCAAAATTATGTCCACCAACTAATATTTTTCCTGAATAGGTAGCGTTGTTTAAAACGAAATCTGCTTTAGGTGAATCGTCTTGATTATACCGCCAATCACGGAATAAGTTATCGCCAAATCCTTTGCGCTCAGTTGCTTTTAAAAATCGAGCAGGAATGATCTGATCAGTGTCAACGTTTTCTATGGGCAGAGGAACTGCCGTACTTTGTAAAATATGAAAAGAATCGTAAGCCATGGGTTTAGATTAAAGTTCGTGGATCCGTTATTTTTCCTGTAATTGCAGCAGCTGCAGCCACAAGCGGACTTGCCAATAGGGTTCGGGCGCCAGGTCCTTGGCGGCCTTCAAAGTTTCGGTTAGAGGTACTAACCGCATATTTTCCTGCAGGAATTTTGTCATCATTCATTGCCAAACAAGCAGAGCATCCGGGTTCACGTAATTTGAAGTCTGCTGCTTCAAATATATCAAGTAAGCCTTCTTCTTTAATGGCATTTAACACTTTATGTGACCCAGGAACTAGCCAAGCGGTAACGTTTTCATTCTTTTTTTGTCCTTTTACTACTTGTGCAAAAGCTCTAAAGTCTTCTATCCGTCCATTGGTACAACTTCCGATAAAAACATAATCAATGGGTTTTCCAATCATGGAATCCCCTTCAGCATATCCCATATAATCGAGGGATTTTTTGTAGGTAGCCGCGCCACCTTCCATTAATTCCGCTTTGGGAATCGCCTTGGTTATGCTCATTCCCATACCCGGGTTTGTACCGAAAGTAATCATGGGATCAATATCTGTACCCTCAAAAGTAATTTCTTTATCAAATGATGCGCCCTCGTCAGTGTATAGTGTACTCCAATATTTCATCGCTTTATCCCAATCGGCTCCTTTGGGTGTGAATTCTCGGTCTTTGATATACGCAAATGTTTTTTCATCAGGGGCAATCATTCCCCCACGTGCTCCCATTTCTATACTTAAATTACAAACCGTCATTCGGCCTTCCATGCTTAATTGTTGAAAGACTTCCCCTGCATATTCTACGAAATAACCCGTAGCTCCGGAGGTGGTCAGTTTCGAGATGATAAACAATGCAACATCTTTTGGAGTAACCCCGTGGTTAAGTTTGCCGTTGATGGTTATTCTCATTTTTTTAGGTTTGGGCTGCATAATACATTGGGTTGCCAATACCATTTCTACTTCAGAAGTTCCAATTCCAAAAGCGATAGCGCCAAATGCTCCGTGGGTGGAGGTATGTGAATCTCCACAAACAATGGTTGCCCCAGGTTGGGTGATTCCGTATTCGGGACCTACCACATGGACAATTCCATTTTTTTTATGCCCTAACCCCCAATAGGAAATGCCGTGCGCAGTTGCATTTTCTTCTAAGGCTTTTAATTGATTTCGCGATAGGGGATCAGCAACAGGGAGGTGTTGATTAAGGGTAGGGGTATTGTGATCTGCTGTAGCAAAAGTGCGTTCGGGATACAATACGGAAAGATTTCGGTTTTTAAGTCCTAAAAAAGCTACAGGACTTGTTACCTCATGAATCATGTGGCGGTCAATGAAAAGAACATCAGGTCCTCCATCGATATGACGGACGACATGGGAATCCCAAACTTTATCAAATAGGGTTTTTTTCATGTATCTAAATTGAGTTTAAATTTTGCTGGCTTTGATGATTTTTGGAATATCATCATCATTAATTTCTTTCTTTTGATCGGCCACAATTAAAAATTGTTGATAGACTTTATCTAGCTGTAGTTTATCGAGTTCGTATCCGATATTTTTAGCGCGATAGGCCAGAGCAGCTCTTCCACTTCGGGCGGTTAATACAATTGAAGATTGGGTTACTCCCACTTCTTTTGGGTCTATAATTTCATAAGTATCCCGTTTTTTTATAACCCCGTCTTGGTGAATGCCGGAGGAATGGGCAAAAGCATTTGCTCCAACAATGGCTTTGTTGGGTTGAATGGGCATTGCCATACTTTCAGAAACCAACTGACTAATACCGTAGAGCATTTGGGATTTGATTCGGGTGTCTAAATTCAAGTAGGGGTGTTGGCGTAAAATCATTACCACCTCTTCTAAAGAGGTATTTCCAGCACGTTCTCCGATACCGTTCATAGTACATTCTATTTGACGTGCGCCATACTGAACCCCAGCGATTGAATTGGCAGTAGCCAGGCCTAAATCGTTATGACAATGGCAAGACAATCGGGCGTTATCGATGCCTTTGACATTTTCCTTTAAATATTTCATTTTAGCTCCGTATTCCTCAGGAAGACAATACCCGGTTGTATCAGGTATATTAAGTACTGTGGCACCTGCTTTAATAACGGCTTCGCATACTTGAGCTAAAAATACGTTGTCTGTACGTCCCGCATCTTCAGCGTAAAATTCGATATCTTCAACGTAACTTTTGGCATGTTTTACAGCGGCTACAGCTCTTTCAAGAATTTGTTCTCTTGTTGCGTTAAATTTGTATTTAATATGATTGTCTGAAGTGCCAATTCCTGTGTGAATTCTCGCTCTTTTGGCTGGCTTTAGGGCTTGAGCAGCCACATCAATATCTTTCATTACAGCACGGGTTAAACCACACACCCGAGCATTTTTCATAAGTTTTGAAATGTTCTCAACGGCTTTAAAGTCTCCTGGACTAGAAATAGGAAACCCTGCTTCTAATACATCAACACCCAATTCGTCAAGTTGTTCTGCTATGATTAACTTAGTTTTTGAGTCCAGTTTACAACCCGGAACTTGTTCGCCGTCGCGAAGGGTAGTATCAAATATTTCTACATATTCCATAAAATCAGCTGTACACTTTATAAAATGTAATTCAAAATTACTTTTAATTCATCACTGTTAGATTTTCGCTACTTTTGTATTACAACACTCGACACAATCAGAGGATGTCTAATTCGCTAATAATTAATAAATTGCATTTAAAATCATTACAATGACAAATGAGCCCAAAGATAATTTATTTGTACTTGTAAAATCGCTTTCTAAGTCAGAAAAAAGGCAATTTCGTCTTTATGTGGGTCGAATGGATTCGAATGAAGATTCTAAATTTTTAAGCCTTTTTCAAGTATTGGATAAAATGAATCGGTACGATGAGAAAGTGATTTTAGAAAAAGGAATTGTGACCAAACAACAATTGTCAAACCTAAAAGCACACCTATACAAACAAATTTTAATTAGCCTACGAATGAATCCGATGCATAAAAACATTCGGATTCAAATACGCGAGCAACTTGACTTTGCCACTATTCTTTATCAAAAAGGACTGTACAAGCAAAGTTTAAAGGTGCTGGAAAAAGCTAAATTATTGGCGCTCAAAAACGAAGAAAAATATTCGGCTTACGATATAGTAGAATTAGAAAAAGTAATTGAATCACAATACATCACACGTAGTTTAAGCAATAGGGCAGAAACCCTAATTGCAGAGGCGGAACAACTCCGTATCCAAAACAATTTATCTACTCGATTGTCAAATTTATCACTCCAATTGTATGAAAGGTTAATCAAAGCGGGTTATGCCAAAAGTGACGACGAGTTTAGAGAAATCACCAAATTTTTTTATGAAAAGCTGCCCAAAGTTGAATTGGATTCTCTCGGTTTTCGTGAAAAACTATGGTATTACAAGGCCCATGTTTGGTATAGCTTCCTAACACAAGACTTCCTTTCTACCTATCGAAATGCGGCAAAATGGGTCGAAATGTTTGAGGAAAACCCAAGCATGATAGAAATTCATCCTGTATTTTATCTAAAGGGAAACAATTATTTAATGGAAAGTTTGTCTCTTTTGAAATACCCCTCAAAATTCAAAGAGGTCTTGCATCAAATGACCACACAAACTCAGGGTGTCAATTTTCCCAATAACGATAATTTAAGCGCGCTTTGTTTTTTAATTGAATACAGTAACCGTTTCAATCTACATTTTCTAGAAGGGTCTTTTGAAGAAGCCCAGATCCTTATCCCGGAAATTAAAAAAGGAATAAAAGAGTATCAAAACCAAATTGATCCTCACCATGTAATGCTGTTTTATTATAAAATTGCCTGTGTGTATTTTGGAGTTGAAGATTATGAAAATTGCATCACCTACCTCGACAAAATCATAAGCAATAAGCGATTAAAAATGCGCGAGGACCTTCTTTGTTTCTCAAGAGTCTTAAACATTTTTGCACACTATGAAGCAGGATTTGATTACCACTTGGAATCTCATTTACGCGAAACCTACAAGTTTTTAATTAAAATGAACGACTTGCATGAAGTCCAAAAAGCAATGATTCGTTTTGTAAGAGGATTAGGCGATATTTTTCCTCATGAACTCAAAGCTGCTTTTGAAAAGCTGTATGAAGAACTTAAGCAATACGAAGACGATCCGTATGAACGTCGTTCTTTCTTGTATCTAGACATATTGTCTTGGTTAGAAAGTAAAATTAAAAATGTACCTATCGCTCAAATAATTCGAGAAAAGGCTAAGTCTTTGAATCGAAAGGAACGACCTTCCATAAGCCACTATCAGGGGGCTCAGCGCTAATACTAAGTGACTTTTGAGTTACCGGATGCTCTATTTGTAATTTTCGGGCATGAAGGCAAATACTACCGTCTGCATTGCTTCTAGGCGCACCGTACTTTAGATCACCCACAATGGGAAACCCCAACTGACTTAATTGGGCTCTAATTTGGTGATGTCTTCCGGTTTCTAGCGTAATTTCAAGAACACAATACCGATCCATGACAATTGATTTGAAATAGTGTAATCGGGCTTCTTTGGCATTGGGAACAGGTTTGGAATGCGCTTTGGACTTGTTTTGTTGGGTATTACGGGTCATCCAATGGGTAAGCTTTCCTTCCTCGTTTGGAAAATCTTTAGTCACTAGCGCCCAATAGGTTTTATTGGGAAGTCTATTTTTAAATTGCTCATTGAGTCGACTTAACGCTTTGGATGTTTTGGCAAAGAGAACAACCCCAGATGTAGGTCTGTCAATTCGATGCACTACTCCTAAATAAACGGCTCTGGGTTTATTGTATTTCTTTTTAAGGTAGGCTTTTGCAGTTTCAACCAAAGGAACATCGCCTGTCTGATCGCCCTGTACCAATTCACCTGCCCTTTTATTAACCACGAGTAAGTGGTTGTCTTCATATAAAATACGCGACTCTAGAGGAGAAGACATTTAATATTGCTCATTTGCGTTGGGAAACGCTTGGGTCTTTACATCAGTAGAATAATTTGCCACAGCGGAATGTATAACGCTATGTAAATCGGCATAGCGGCGTAGAAACCGAGGACTGAATTCTTTACTCATTCCCAACATATCATGGAGAACCAAAACCTGACCGTCTACTTGGTTGCCAGCGCCAATACCTATGATAGGAACATCCACAGATGCAGTAGCTTGTTGCGCCAACTGAGCCGGAATTTTTTCAAGTACAATCCCAAAACACCCTATGGATTCAAGCAATTTAACATCGGAGAGCAGTTGCTCAGCTTCAGCATTTTCTTTAGCTCGAACTGTGTAGGAACCAAATTTGTATATGGATTGAGGGGTAAGACCTAAATGACCCATAACAGGAATCCCTGCTTTCAAAATACGCTCAATGGATTCTTTTACTTCACTACCGCCTTCAAGTTTAACCGCATGTGCTCCCGATTCTTTCATGATACGAATCGCAGAACGAAGCGCTTCTTTAGAATCGGCTTGGTAAGCTCCAAAAGGTAAATCAACAACAACTAATGCCCGCTTAACCCCACGAACAACACTACTGGCATGGTAAATCATTTGATCCAGCGTAATGGGAAGTGTGGTTTCATGCCCTGCCATAACATTGGAAGCAGAGTCGCCCACCAAAATGACATCAACACCTGCTTGGTCTACCAACCCAGCTAGAGAGAAATCATAGGCAGTGAGCATGGCAATTTTTTCGCCCTGTTTTTTAAATTCTTGGAGTGTTTTTGTAGTGATACGAGAATATGTTTTCTTAGTCACAGTCTTAATTTTTTATCAAAAATAGTGTTTCTTTTTTTTCGCCTGTATTTTCACACTCCGATTCAATGCATTTTTGAGGCAAACGCCCTATTTAACACGATAAGATCAATAAACTGCCAAGGTGTCAGTAATTTATTTTTGGCATAATGCTTGACAATATAACGGCAAAACCTATTTAAAAAGATCATGAGTAAAATAATTGGAATTGATTTAGGAACTACAAATTCATGTGTTTCCGTTATGGAAGGAAATGAACCTGTAGTAATACCCAATGCTGAAGGAAAAAGAACAACTCCTTCCGTAATTGCCTTTGTTGAAGGTGGTGAAATTAAAGTGGGTGATCCCGCCAAACGTCAGGCGGTAACCAACCCAACAAAGACCATTGCCTCTATAAAGCGATTTATGGGGAATAAGTTTTCTGAATCTAAAAAAGAAGTATCCACTGTTGCTTATAAGGTAGTTAAAGGAGATAATGATACCCCAAGAGTAGATATTGATGGACGCTTATACAGTCCACAAGAACTTTCTGCAATGACACTTCAGAAAATGAAAAAAACAGCAGAAGATTATCTCGGACAGGACGTAACAGAAGCTGTTATTACTGTACCTGCCTATTTTAATGACTCCCAACGTCAAGCAACAAAAGAAGCAGGAGAAATTGCTGGACTTAAGGTGCAGCGAATTATAAACGAACCTACAGCGGCTGCCCTAGCCTATGGATTGGATAAAGGGGGGGCTGATAAAAAAATAGCCGTTTATGATTTAGGTGGAGGTACATTTGATATCTCAATTCTCGAATTAGGAGATGGTGTTTTTGAAGTGCTTTCAACCAACGGAGATACACATTTAGGAGGCGATGATTTTGACCAAGTAATTATTGATTTTTTAGCCGAAACTTTTATAAAGGACGAAAGTATCGACCTGCGTAAAGATCCAATGGCACTTCAACGATTAAAAGAAGCTGCAGAAAAAGCAAAAATTGAATTGTCTTCTTCTACCCAAACCGAAATTAACTTGCCTTATGTTACCGCTACTGAAACAGGCCCTAAACACCTAGTTACTTCATTAACACGTGCTAATTTTGAAAAATTAGCCGATGAATTGGTCAAACGCTCAATGGCACCTGTTAAAAAAGCTTTAGAAGATGCAGGGCTTTCCAAATCAGATATTGATGAAATTATTTTAGTAGGTGGATCTACCCGTATTCCTGTGATTCAAGAAGAAGTAGAGAAATTTTTTGGTAAAAAGCCCTCAAAAGGCGTTAATCCGGATGAAGTAGTGGCAGTTGGAGCAGCTATTCAAGGTGGGGTTTTATCAGGAGACGTAAAAGATGTTCTTTTACTTGATGTAACACCACTTTCTTTAGGAATTGAAACGATGGGAGGTGTAATGACGCGATTAATTGATTCGAATACGACCATACCCACCAAAAAATCACAAGTATTTTCAACAGCCGCAGACAATCAACCCTCAGTAGAAATTCACGTTTTACAAGGGGAACGTTCAATGGCTAATGACAATAAAACTATCGGACGCTTCCACCTAGACGGTATACCCCCGGCTCAAAGGGGAACACCTCAAATTGAAGTAACCTTTGATATTGATGCTAACGGAATAATCAAAGTGAGTGCCTTAGATAAAGCCACGAATAAATCCCAAGACATTCGAATCGAAGCCTCTTCAGGATTAACCGAAGAGGAGATAGAACGCATGAAGCAAGAAGCTGAAGCGAATGCTGATGCAGATAAAAAAGCAAAAGAGCAAGTGGATAAATTCAATAGCGCCGATCAAATGATTTTCCAAACGGAAAAGCAGTTAAAAGAATTTGGCGAAAAACTTTCAGAGGATAAAAAAGCACCTATTGAAGCCGCCTTAGCCGATTTGAAAAAAGCGCATGAAGCTAAAGACCTTGAGGCGATAGACAAATCACTAGAAGCGATTAATGAGGCATGGAAAAACGCCTCTGAAGAAATGTACAAAGCACAAGCTGAGGCCGGGAATACGGATCAGCAAGATAGTCAAGCAGAGCCCAAAGACTCAGCTTCAGGAGGTGATGATGTACAAGATGTTGATTTTGAAGAAGTAAAATAAACCCTTTTTCAATTGGTAATGAAAACCTTCTGTATAGCTACAGAAGGTTTTCTTATTTTAGCAAAAAGTGAACAATGGAAAAGAAAGATATACTCAACATGGCAAATGCCATTTGTAAAAATACCCTAATGGAAACTCTGTCTATTGAGTTTGTTGATGTGGGTGAAGATTTTCTATCGGCACGAATGCCTGTAACCCCCAAAGTTCATCAACCCGATGGCATATTACACGGCGGGGCTACTGCAGCTCTTGCTGAAAGTGTGGGAAGCGCTGCAGTTTTTATTTTAAATAGAGACCCAAATATGCAGGTTCGAGGTATTGAAATCACCGCTCGGCACCTAAAAAGTGCCCAATCAGGGTTTGTTTATGCAACCGCTCGACCACAACACCAAGGGAAAACCCTTCAACTTTGGGAAATACGAATTGAAGATGAAGCACAACAACTCATAACACTTTGTACCTTAACTACCCTAGCCAGAAGCAAATAGCCCATGTCTTACAACGCGTTGCGGGAATACTTAAAAAAGCGCATTAATGAAAATAATGCATTTGTAGCGTTCCGATTACCTGAAGATTCGATAATTCAACTCTACTATCAAGAGGATACAACCTTACACACTTCAAGCGGTTTAAATGCAACCGGATTTGTAATGGCCCCATTTGATCCGATCGCAGTGATTCCTTTTATTCCGAATACCCATTCAAAGCGATTTGCAATTTCAAAAAAGAAAAATTCATCCCCTCAAAACATTTCCTATTCTGAGAAGGAAGAGGAACGTGTTGCCTATATAAATAAAGTTGAAGAGGCAAAAAAAGAAATTGCTTTAGGGAAATTTCAAAAAGTGGTCTTAACTCGCTCTGTTGCGGGAATACCCCTTAAGCCTCTTGAAGAACTCTTTTTGTCTTTAGAACAAAATTACCCAAGGGCAATGGTGTATCTTTTTGTTCATCCAAAAGTAGGGGTTTGGCTAGGGGCAAGTCCTGAACAATTGATTTCTTCAAATGCTGAAAAGTATACCACTATGGCACTTGCCGCTACCCAACTTGTTCAAACGTCTCCTCCTAAATGGACTGAAAAGGAACAAATTGAGCAAGAATTAGTAGTGCATCAAATTGAAAAAGACTTGCTTCAGCATTATGCACAAAGTGAAATTGAAAAAGGCGAAACGCATTCTAGGCAAGCAGGTCACTTGGTTCACTTGTGTACAAACTTTACGTTTCCTAAAAACCAAAGTCCCTTAAGTGAAATTGTAAAAAGTCTACATCCCACACCCGCTGTAGGCGGAATTCCCAAAAAAGAAGCCATGACCTTTATAGGGAAAAAGGAAGGATTAGACCGTTCGTTTTATACAGGATTTTTTGGACCAATAACAAATGACTCCACTCAACTATTTGTCAATTTACGCTGTGCTCAATGGTTTTCAGAAAAAGTATTATTGTATGTTGGAGCAGGGATTACCAAAGACAGTGATCCTCAAAACGAATGGGAAGAAACCCAACGTAAATTAAAAACAGTTTCAGGTTAAAATTGGGCGGAAGAACATTCCAATTTGTAGGAAGAGGGGTACCTGCTGAACACTAAAACCCATTTAAATTGGGGTTTCAGTGTGGGCAGGGTTTAAATTCAAGGATTTGGGTAGTAGAAAGGTATAAAAAATAGGGTTAAACCCCTTTTAAAAGAATAAAAAAACCAGCTTGTTTTGTACTTTTGTGTCCGGTGGTGAAGAATGATATGCAAAAATACCCCTCTATTCCCCTAGCACAAACGGTGGTTCGCTTATGTGACTCTTTTAGCATCCAGAGTGTTGTTATTTGTCCAGGCTCAAGAAATGCACCTTTAACGAATGGATTTGTCTCACATCCAAATTTCATCACTTACAGCATTGTAGATGAGCGTGCAGCCGCATTTTTTGCATTGGGAATGGCCCAACAATTAATGCAGCCCGTTGCCTTAGTGTGCACTTCGGGATCTGCACTACTTAATTTTTACCCCGCTATAGCAGAAGCTTTTTACAGTGATATTCCTTTGGTGATTTTGTCTGCCGATAGAATGCCCCACAGCATCGATATTGGCGATGGGCAAACCATCCGTCAAAAAAACGTTTTCTCCCCACATGTAGAAGCGGAAGCATCGTTACTTCCTGATGTAATTCATGCCACTTCAACTCTAATTGCTAATCCCCTTCAGACACTTGTTGCTAAAGCGACAGATCAAAAAACGATTGAAGCGATTCAACTAAAGCACCAACAGCAAAATGAGAAGGAAATTGCACGAGTACTTTCAGCAGCAATACAACAACAGGGTCCTGTTCATTTGAACATCCCTTTGGAAGAGCCCTTGTATGAAATGACTAAAAATGCACTTTCAGTAAAGGAATATCCTATCCCAAAGAAAAAAGAAGCTGTTTCAGAAAGTGAAATGGCAACGTGCAAAACCCTTTGGCACAGTACACCAAATAAATGGGTAATTATAGGGCAAATGGCACCAAATCAATTGGATGAAGAATGGATAACGCAACTGTGTAATGATCCTTCGGTAGTTGTTTTTTCTGAAACCACATCGAATGTTTTTTTAAAAAAGGGTATTGCTTCAATAGACACCTTAATGGCTCCCTTAGAGCAAATAATGGATGATTCACACGACATTACCCCCTCTATTTTACTCACCTTCGGTGGAATGGTAGTTTCCAAAAAAATCAAAGCCTTTCTTCGAAAAAATCAACCTGTACACCATTGGCATGTCGATCCCAAAAAAGCATATAACACGTATTATTGCTTAAATCAACATTTTAAGTGTACACCAAATGCATTTTTTAAAAGTTTATACACAAACTTTAGTAGCCAGTCGAATAGCTCCTTTCAACCATCAGTATTGAAGGTGTACAACGCTTTTAAGCAGAAAGGACAAGAGTATATTAATACCCTGCCATTTTCTGATTTTTATGTTTTCAAAACACTGGCAGCTGTCCTTCCTTCTTCGTATCATCTCCAGGTAGCAAACAGTTCTTCAATACGGTATACTCAGCTTTTGGATTGGCCCAAAGGAATTCAATTTTTCAGTAATCGAGGAACGTGTGGTATAGACGGAAGCACGGCCACTGCGGTGGGGGCAGCACAAATCAATCCTTTACCTACCCTTCTTATTACAGGCGATTTGAGTTTCTTTTACGATGTAAACGGATTGTGGAACAATCATGTCCCCTCAAATTTTAAAATCATATTAATTAATAATAACGGGGGAGGGATTTTTCGGATTTTACCTGGTGAAAAAGACACGTCAACTTTTGACACCTATTTTGAAACGCTACATGAGCGTAAAGCAAAATACATTGCTAAAGCATTTGATTTTGAGTACCAGCACATCCATTCAAAGTGGAGGTTGAAACAAAAACTTACACGTTTTTTTGCTGATGGTAAACGACCCAAGATTATTGAAATTGAGACACCGCGCCAATTGAATGATCAGGTATTATTGAATTATTTTAAAT
>Ga0255770_10004423_pt1 | contig 11847 bp, 7 predicted proteins | sample 071ome_22_FD_179968 | JGI IMG/M metagenome (GOLD analysis project Ga0255770, IMG submission 179968) | Coastal salt marsh microbial communities from the Groves Creek Marsh, Skidaway Island, Georgia - 071404AT metaG (version 2) | ecosystem: Environmental > Aquatic > Marine > Intertidal zone > Salt... | reverse complement strand
ACCCGCAACCGCGTATCTTTACAGTTTCAAAAAATATCCGAAAAAAACAAGAGAGACATTGTCATGTTTCTTCAGGAAAAACAGATCGAAAAAGCCCGGAGAAAAAAAGGAGATTAAGCATTTTTTCAACCAAGTATCTCTTGGCAAATCTGTCGCAAATTTGAAAAGTTGGGGGGAGGGCATCTTGGTCTATGTAAACCATTTGATTCGTGCCTCGTTTGGGGTCGGTAAATCATCGACCAATTCGGCTTTACATCTTCATTTTCAACGATAGAGAATTGGGTGTTTTAGGCTTTTGCCTTACCTAACCCTTTACCCTCTACCCCATGAAAAAAATCCCTGCTGGGCTCATTGTTCCTAGTGCTGCTTTTTGTTTACAAAAATCATCCATTGCTGGTTATCAAATGTTGGATAAGTCTCCTGAGCCTGGAGATCTCGTATTTGGCTCCATTCGTCGGATTGGGCAACATTCATCTTTGGAGAATGTGTCGGGTCGAATACATGCTGTGCACAATGGATCCAAAGCGGTTTTCGTTTTTGGAAACCGTTATGCTCCGGATCATTACGAAGGGATCATTCAGGAAGACTTAATAAAGGATGTCGATCTTTTGGCTCGTTCGGGAATGATTGGTACAGTTGTTACTAAAAATGCGATGCTTAAGGATCCTACGAGGATTCGCATCCATGGGTACTTGGTTGATAAGCAGGGTAAAGTTTTAAACACCCGAGACTTTCCTAAATTTAAGAAATCCCCAGCAAAGAAAGGAAAATCCAAATTGGTCCTTGTTGTGGGTACCGCTATGAATTCAGGAAAAAGTCTCGCCGCAGCAGCATGTTGTCGGGCTCTTCATCAAATGGGATATGCTGTAAATGGGTGTAAAATGACTGGAACAGCTAGCCTGAAGGATATCCTGCATATGAATGACGCAGGTGCCAAAGAATTTGCTGATTTCACTTACCTTGGCCATCCTTCCACCTACAAGCTAACCTTAGATGAAATGCTCGATGTTTTCCATACTTTGGATAGTAAGTTAGGTAGTAATAGTAAAAACTACTTGGTAGTCGAATTTGCGGATGGAATTAACCAGCGTGAAACGGCGATGCTCTTGGAATCACCAGAGATTGTTTCCAGGATTCATAAACTCATTTTCTGTGCAGCAGATGCACTCGGAGCCGTGGGAGGAATCCATGTTCTCAAAACAAAGTTTAATTTAGTACCTGACGCAATTTCTGGTGTTTGCTCAAGCTCTCCTCTCCATATTCGTGAATTAAATACCTTCACGGATGCTCCTGTATTTAATGGGGCAGACCTTAAGCTCGACCAAATGGCAGAAATTCTGTTGAACTGATGCGTGGGAAAGGGAAATTGTAAATTAATTATTCATGGTGGTGCTGGCAGACTCGAAGGTAAAGTAGCCACCAAGGAGCAATATCGCATCGGTTTGCAGGAAGCCATTCATCCTGCTTATGAGACCTTGTTGGAACAAGGATCTCGTGCCGCTGTGCTTCATGCAATTCGTTTGCTGGAAAATGATCCTATTTTTAACGCAGGGACAGGGTCTAAGCTGCAAAAGGATGGACGGGTAAGAATGTCTGCTGGATTGATGGACTCTATGGATGGAATTTTTTCTGGTGTTATTAACATTTATGATGTGGAGCATCCCATATCCGTCGCTGACTCTTTGCGGGCAGAGGTACATCATTTGCTTTCCGGAAATGAGGCGACGGAATATGCCCGAAGAAAAGGTTTTCCTTTTCATGACCCAATTACTATGTCCCGCTTTATTGAGTACCGAAAAGCATTAAGGAACCGGGATAAATTTGGAACAGTGGGAGCCGTTGCTCTCGATGACGAAGGTATTATTTGTGCTGGAACCTCAACAGGTGGAATTGGCAACGAAACTCCCGGTCGCGTAAGTGATAGTGCCAGCGTTGCAGGAACCTTTGCTGATAGTGTGGGAGGAGTTTCCTGCACGGGCAAAGGGGAGCATATCATAAACCAAGCCGTCGCCGCTCAAGTGATCTACAGATTAAGGGATGGCGTGCCTTTAAAGAAAATACTTACGGAACTCTCAAAGGAGGGTGCCTCCCGAAATCACGAATTCGGGCTAATTTCTCTCGATCAAACTGGCAGGTTTGGAGTCCGATCGACCAAGGCATCCATTAGTGTACTCTATGCACTTAAAGATTCTCATCATCAATTAGACTTTACGAACGGAGGGAGAAACTTGATTCTCTAAGGTTTGCTATGAAGTTTTCTGTCTTTTTTTCTTTTTTGATCAGCTTATACAGCGGGCTTTGGGGTGATAAACGCCCCAATATAATTTTTATTTTTGCGGACGATTGGGGGTGGGGAGATTTGGGCTGTCATGGGCATCCCTATTTGAAGACTCCTAATATCGACCGGTTAGCCAGCGAAGGGACAGATTTCCATCGTTTTTCCGTTGCTAGCGGTGTTTGTTCTCCAAGCCGAACCGCGGTGATGACTGGTCACTTTCCAGCTCGATATTCAATTGATGGTCATTTTGCATGGGTTCCTTCGAACCAAAAGAGGAATATGCCAGATTGGTTAAATCCACAGGCACCTCTGCTTACGCGTTTTTTGCAAGAAGCAGGATATGCTACCGCTCATTATGGGAAGTGGCATTTGGCCAATGATATGATTCCTGATTCTCCTCTACCTACTGCCTATGGGATCGATGAGTACGGTGCTTTTAATTGTGCGGGCCCGCAAATGTTTGTCCATGATGATGTTAAAATGGCTCTTCCTTTTATTGAAAGAAGTCGTGAACTGGGTAAGCCTTTCTTTATCAATTTATGGATGCATGAACCTCACACCCCCTTTCATGTAGATCCCAAGCTTCAAGCCGAATTTTCTGAATTAGATGAAGCGGATGCAATTTATGCAGCAACGCTTCTACATGCAGATACGCGCATTGGAGAACTTTTAAATGGATTAGACGAAATTGGAATCACGGATGATACCTTGGTTATTTTTTCCTCTGATAACGGTCCTGCCCGCGGTGCACCGAATACCCCCCTTTCGCTTACCTATGATACGGCTACGGGTCTTGGATATGGACTGGGTGCAGCCAAGGGCATAACTGGAGGAAGAAAAGAGTATAAGGGATCTCTCATGGAAGGTGGAATTGGTGTTCCTTTTATCGCGAGGTGGCCGGGTAAGATACCGGCAGGAAAAGTTGATCAAACCAATATTATTTCTGCAGTAGACCTTGTTCCCACATTTTGTGAATTGGCTGAAATCGACCTTCCTTCAGACTACCGCCCAGACGGTTTCAGTCAGGTCGCTGCCTTAAAGGGTGAGAAACTAGAGACCCGAAAAAAACCATTGTTTTGGAGGATGACTCAGAGTCGTCTCTCCTATGCCATCGTTGATGAGAATTGGAAGCTCGTGGCTAATAAAGATTTTTCTAAGTGCGAGCTGTATGATTTGGTCGCGGATCCTCTGGAATCAAAAGAATTATCCTCTACTCAGCCGGAGGTGGTCGAGGAACTCAAAACTTTAATTGTGGAATGGCAAAAAACATTACCAGCGACTCCTTCCGGTCCTGTGTTTTCGGCTCTTCGTGCAGAGAATGTCCTGAAATAGTTTTAAAGGATTTGCTATTCGATCCGATAAAAGGCTTCGTTGGTTCGGACCAATAGTCCCTTAGGGATTGCCACGAAACTGGCCATGTGACCGGTTCTGAGCTGATTTTGCTCCACAATTTCCAATTGGTTGCCCGGCTTGATCACGGTGGTCAATCCTGACTGATTGGAAAAATAGATATGTCCACCAGCGTAGGTTGGGGATGCACTATATTCTCCTTGCAGTCTTTCCCTCCAAACCAAATCTCCGTCCCTTGCCCTTACCACGGTCAGGATGCCGCCGTCGTTGATCACATAGACAATCCCATCCACTAAGATAGGAGAAGGTTTTTTGGGTGCTCCCTTGGATAATTTCCAGACTAATTCGGGCCGGTTAAGACCATTTAATTGATAGGCGTGGAGTTCGCCTTTCATAAAACCGGTCGAAATAATGAATAAATCCTCATGGAGGATGGGCTTGGCCACATTGGAAAAACCTAAAATGCCGTAGTTTATTTTCCATAGTTCTTTTCCACTTTTAGGATCATAGCCATATACCCAGTCTGCACCGGTGGAGATAAGAACGGGGCCTTTTTCAGTCTCGGCAATCACTGGTGTGGAATACGCCTTTTTCGTCTGTGGGTTTTCTTTTAATTTCCCGCTCCTTGGAGTCTGCCAGATGAGCTTCCCTGTTTGCTGGTCGAGGGCTACCACGCTCTGCTTATCTGTTCCATCCAAATGAAAAATTAATAATTCATTCCAAATAATAGGAGTACTTCCAGGTCCATTTTCATGATGAATCTGAAGATTTGAATCCTGGTTTTTCCATAAAACACTACCCGATTCCGCGTCCAAGCAAGCAGTACCAAAGGTTCCAAAGTGAACAAACAGTCTCCTTTCGCTTAAGACGGGTGAGGGAGATGCGTAACTATTAAGCCGGTGAATCGCCTGAGGGTTCCTTTGTTCAAAAACCTTCACCTCCTTCAGAATATCCCCGTTACTAAGGTCTAACTGGATGGCAAAGAAAGCCACTTTGGATAAATAATGCAAACTGGCTGCACCAGGAAATTTGCTTTCTTTTACCCTGGCTGACTTTTCCTCTTCAGTGGCGGGAGTTTCCACTGCACTGGTTAGCCAGATTTTTCCGTTTTGAACTACGGGGGAGGAATGACCTTTGCTTGGGAAGAGAAAAGTTCTCCAGGTAATATTTTGATGTTCACCCCAGCGAATGGGATAGCTGCCTTCCGGAGCATGTCCATCCCCATTTGGCCCACGCCATTGTGTCCATTCAGTTTCTCCTCGTGTCCAAAAAAATGTGTACAGATAAATAACTAAAAAGAAGCAGTGTTTTAAAGGGCAGGGCATTTCTAAACCCTAGCGAAACCGAGCCTTGGTGAAAGCCTGAAATATGAGCCAATACCTAAGCGATAACCGGCTTTACCACATGTCCATGAACATCGGTCAGTCGGAAGTAGCGACCCTGAAATTTATAGGTCAGACGCTCGTGGTCGATGCCGAGCAAATGAAGGAGAGTTGCATGGAAATCATGTACATGGACTCCATCATTGACCACATTATAGCTGTATTCATCGGTTTGTCCGTGGGCATATCCAGGTTTTACTCCACCTCCTGCCATCCACAGGGAAAAACACCTAGGGTGGTGGTCACGGCCAAAATTCTTTTCGTTAAATTTTCCCTGGCAATAATTGGTTCTTCCAAATTCCCCGCCCCATACCACCAGGGTATCCTTGAGCAAACCCCTTTGTTTTAAATCCGTAATCAGAGCAGCCGATGCCTGATCGGTCTGCTTGCACATATCCTTAATTTTACTAGGCAGGGCTCCATGGTGGTCCCATCCCTGGTGGTAGAGTTGTACAAACCTTACATCTTTTTCAACTAATCTTCTCGCGAGTAAACAGTTGGCTGCAAAAGTACCGGGCGTGCGGGCATCTTCGCCATAAAGTTTGTAAGTTGATTCTGGTTCCTTGGAAAAATCAGTAACATCGGGAATGGATGCCTGCATGCGGTAGCCCATTTCGTACTGGGCAATGCGGGTTTCCAGGGCAGGATCTCCCGTTTTCTCCAGCTGAATTTCGTGGAGTTCTTTTAGGCGGTCAAGCATCAGTCTGCGGCCATTTGCAGATACACCTTCGGGACGGTTGAGGTAGAGAATGGCATCCTTTTCAGAACGAAAGCGGATTCCTGCATGTTTACCAGGAAGGAATCCATTTCCCCAGTACCTCGATACCAAGGGCTGGCCCTTACCACCTTTGGTGACCAGGGTTACAAAATTAGGCAGGTTGTCATTCATGGATCCTAATCCATACGATAGCCAGGAACCGATGGTCGGTCTTCCTGGAAACATCGAACCTGTCTGCATAAAGGTAACACCGGGTCCATGGTTGATCGCTTCGGTGTGCATCGAGTTGATCACACAAAGATCATCCGCCACCTTGCGGGTGTAGGGGAGCAAATCACTCATCCAGTGTCCGCTTTGCCCATTTTGGGCAAAAGAGAAGGGAGAACCAACGAGGGGTAGACTGGACTGGTTTCCGGACATTCCGGTGAGCCGTTGTCCCTGACGGACGGAATCGGGTAGTTCCTGTCCGGTTTCCTTAATTAATCTTGGTTTGTGGTCAAATAAATCAATTTGGGAAGGCGCTCCTGACTGGAAAAGATAAATGATTCGTTTCGCTTTGGGAATGTGATGAAGGCCAACTCCACTGTCCGCATGAAGAATACTGGCTAGAGCTACTCCTCCTAAGCCTCCGCCAAATCTTTGCAGGAAGCTCCTACGGTTCATACCCAAGGGAGAATCATATCCGGTGCAATAATCTGAAGGAGTTTTCATTGGGTCATTATTAATGGTTATCGCTTGGAGGTACTTTCGTCAAAATTCATCAGAGTCGATACCAGTGAGGTCACAGCAGCAGTATAGGAAGGGTTTTCAGTCTGGGTTTTGACCTGCCCAACCCCTAGAAACGCTTTGGATTGATTTTGGTCCTGGTAGGCTTCGATCTGTTCACTAAGTAAACGATTCAGGATTCCAGCTTCCTTTACTGTAGGTTTTCTACTGGTAAGCATACGGAATGCATCTGTGCTGAGAGCTTCACCATTATCCACTCCATGCTTTTGAATCAGTTTTTCCGCGGTTGCCCGGGCAGCTTCCACAAATTGCGGTCCATTTAACAATACCAGGCTTTGGGCCGCAGAATCGGTTCTTTCCCGCTTCACCATACATATATCCTTCTTGGAGGAATCGAGAGCCATCATCACAGGCGAAGGTGCAGTTCTTTGCCAATAGGTGTACAAGCTTCTTCGATGAATGTTAGGGGGAGTGTCTGGCCTGCTTGGTTTGAATGAGGCTTGCAGATCATAGGGTCGTACACTTGGTCCACCGACTTTCTGGTGAAGCAGGTCTCCGTAAGCGAGAGCAGAATCCCGGATCATTTCCGCAGGCCATCGGTAAGAAGAAGATCGGGCAAGGAGAATGTTTTGGGGATCTTTCTCCAATGCATTTTTGGTAATTTTGCTGCTTTGCCGATAGGTAGAACTAAGCACCATCTGGGTGAGAAGATGATGAAGGTTCCAACCCGAGGAAATAAAATCGCGGGCCAACCAATCCAAAAGTTCAGGATGACTGGGTGGCTTACCCTGGCTGCCAAAATCTTCACTAGTGGATACTAATCCGCGGCCAAAAATCATTTGCCAGTAGCGGTTTACAGTCACCCGGGCGAACAGAGGGTGATCTTTTTCAGTCAACCATTTCGCCAAACCAAGTCGGTCTTTGGGGTAATTTTCATTGAATGGAGGAAGAGCTGCCGGGGTCTCCCGAAATACTTCTTCCGTTGGTTCTGAGTACAAACCACGATCCAAAATATATGTTTTGCGGGGTACTGGCATTTCTTTCATTACCATGATCTGCCCAATTCTTTCCCTTTGTTTCCCGTAGGAAAGCCGTTCATCGTACAACTTCTTTTGCAGTTCCAAGGCGTTTGGATCCACCGCCTGAGAATAAATGGAAAATAAGGACTGATCATCCAGTTCGATGCCTTGATCCGCCTTGGTTTGTCCGGCTAAGATTTTGATTTCTGCAGAAGTGAGAATGCGGTCATAGATGTAGAATTCATCCAACATCCCATTTTTGAAACCCTTGTCTCTCAAACGTTCCGCAAATCCAAAGGGAGTGGGTGAGGTGATGGCTCGGGTGAGGGAGTCCCTTACAACTTCAGGTTCAATTAATTTTCCGTTTTCTGAAAGTTTGAGTCCTCCGGCTTTACTTGAACCGTCATAGGTAAGGGAAACATGCGTCCATTCATTCAAGGCTAGTTGATTGGCTGAGCGAATTCGAATCGCGTCACCTGGCCAGAAATGAATGAGGGCGGCAGATATTTTTCCTTCTTCGATTAAAATTTCAAAACCACGACTGGCAGCATCTGTCCATGCCTGCGATTTTCGAAGCACAACCGCCCTCTCATGGTTCATGGTAGGTTTAATCCAAAACGCCACGCTGAAGGGTTGATGGCGGTCAAAGTTGGCAAATTCTTTGGGGAAATTCAGGGCATCATCACCGGAAAATTGAATGCCTTGCCCAATCTTACCTTCGCAAACTTTGTTATGGTGATTGGTATTGGCAGATAGGTTGGAATCAACGGCGTTTGGGTATTGGTTACCTTTACGGTTATCAAAGGAGAGGAAGGCGAGTGGCAAACCATAAGTGGTGATATTTTGATCCTTCGACTGACTAAAATATGAATAGGTGCCCAATTGCTTATTAATGGTTGTTTTTTTCCAATTATTAAAAGCTACGCGAAGTTCATCGGACTTAAAGTATTGCTGGAGTTTTTTTTCAGCATCTTTAATTTTTTGATCACTGGGTAAATCGGCTAGTTCAAGAGAAGGGGTAGGAGTCGGGTTTCCCATGTAAGCTTGTAGACCAGCTTCATCGATATTGTTAAAAAAGGCAGAAAGAGAGAAATAGTCCTTTTGCGTTAAGGGGTCATACTTGTGATCATGGCATTTGGTACACTCCATGGTTAGACCAAGGAAGGCGGTGCCAAAGGTGTGGACCCGGTCTGAAACATATTCGATCCGGAATTCCTCCTCCACACTACCGCCTTCAACTTTTTGTGAATGTAAACGGTTAAAGCAGGTGGCGAGAATTTGGTCTCTGGATGCATTGGGTAAAAGATCACCCGCAATTTGTTCAGTCACAAATTGATCGTAAGGCGTGTTGTTTCTGAAAGATCGAATAACCCAGTCCCTCCATTGCCAAACCTGACGACCCTTGTCGATTTGGTATCCAAAAGTATCTGAGTAGCGGGCCACATCCATCCACTCTGCGGACATACGCTCTGCATACTCCTCAGATTTGAGTAAATGTATCACCACCTTCTCATAAGCATCAGGTGCTGGATCGGTCAGGAATGAATCGAGTTCCCCAAGGGTAGGGGGGAGTCCGGTAAGATCGAAGGTAACTCGGCGTAACCACAGTGCTCGATCAACTTCAGGACTCGGGGAAAGGCCACTGTCTTTAAGGCCTTCGGCAATAAAGTGGTCGATAGAGTTTACAGGTTTTGGGTGATTGCTTTGGGGGACTTCGATGGATGAGGGTAGATTTTGAAAGGACCAATGTTTCTCATATTCGCCACCTTCCAAAATCCATTGGTCCAAAAGTTTTTTTTCCTCTTCTGTGAGGGGGTGCTTACTTTCAGGTGGGGGCATCAATTCAATTTCATCATCGGTATGAATTCGCCAGTGGATCTCAGAATCCTCCAAACTTCCTGGAGTAAGACCAACAAATCCGTTATGTTCCTGGATTGCATGCTCGAAGGTATCGAGCCGGAAGTCGGATTTTTGATTTTTGGCATCAGGTCCGTGGCACTTGTAACATTTGTCAGATAGAATCGGCCGTATCTGCCGGTTAAAATTGATCTTCGCCCACATAAAATTCCCGAAACAGAAAATGAGAGCAATGCAGGCCAGTGATCTCAGGTAGTTGGATGAGCGATAAAACATGATCTATTCAATTTTTTAATGTGATCACTGGTCGAGCCAAGCAAAAGCCGATCTAATTTAGAATTTAAATGGATGAAGTCGGCTCAATGAACACTTTTTGACGTGACACTTGTTTAAAGAATTGGGAGAACTAGGGCTTGAGCAAAACAGAGTATAAACATCTACCAGAACGGATTGCTGGATCCATTTTTTCTGGAGGTGGTCTGGGAGATGTGGGTATTGAGTGGGGTTGCGGTATTCCTGTTCTTGGTGCTTGTGAAATTGTGCCATCGCGTGCCTCTTTGATCCGACAAAATTTCCCTAACACCAAAGTTTTTGAGGGAGATATCTGGAAATTAAAAGATGCGTACATTAATTTTTTTCAAAAGCAGCTACAGGGTCAGCATCCTTGGTTGATCACCCTTTCTCCACCTTGCCAAGGAATGTCTTCCAATGGAGCTGGGAGAATTGCTTCTTCCATCCGAGCCGCAAAACGTCCCAAAGATGATGAGCGTAACCGATTAATCCTTCCGGGTTTAGATGTATTGGAGAGTCTGTTACCCGATTGGTTCTTGCTCGAAAATGTAAAGCGAATGGAAAATACAGTCATTCGAAACGAATCAGATTTACCGGAAAATATTCTGGATTGTGTCGCTCGCAGAATGCACCCCTTGGGCTACACCATTCGCTCGTGTATCTTGGATTTTAGGGATTATGGAGTTCCACATCATCGTGAACGTTTGATTTCCATTGGCTGCCGATTGCCTGAAGTGGTTGATTCATATCCTAGCCTGCACGCAGTATTTTCTAAAGATCTCAGCCCTCTACACCCACCACGGACCCATGGAAGTCAGGGTCTTTTACCTTGGGTGACCTTAAGGGATGTGACCTCTGATCTGAGCCCTTTGGATGCCCATAGCCAGTTGGTGGATCCAAAGGACCCTTATCATTGTATTCCACCATGGAATGATAAGCAGTATTATTGGATGCATCACACCCCAGAGGGGCAGACTGCTTTTGATAACGATCATTGTCCGCATTGTGAAACGCGAAGAAAAAAACCAAATCAAACCAAGTGTTCGGGATGTCATCTCCCGTTACCGATTCCACAGTTAGTCAAAGATGGTAAAGCAAGATTGATCCGTGGGTTTCGTACTTCTTATCGTAGAATGTGGTGGGATCGACCTGCGGGTACATTAACCATGAACAGTGGGGTGATTTCCAGCGATCTTAAGGGTCATCCAGAACAGAATCGGGTACTTTCCCTGCGGGAAATTATGAGGCTTGCTACCATCGATTCCGAACATTTACCCAAGCGTTATGATTTTAGCGGAGTGCCCCTGGGGAAATGGAATGCTAACGAAAGCTTTTCCCCGAGGTTAGTTAGGGAAGTGGTTGGAGAATCCATTCCACCTCTCGCGATGACAAAAATGGTTCGCCACTTGATCGATTTGGAGGAAAAGATTTGCAAATAAGGAAAAAAATGGCCCGTCCTCGGTAACCGAGAACGGGCCTAAAGCCAAGAAAGCCTACCCCAAAACTTCCTTGGATAAATCGATTTAGTGGTATGGGTACAACTTGGTCAACTGCGATTCTGTAATCCTTGGAGGGTGGTTCAGTGAGGTTCTCCTAAACTCTTGAAAATTAAGAGATAAATACACAAAAATACTCCAAGGAAACTTATTCGCAGGCAAAATTACATACTGTTAGCAAGCTCACCCTGCTCTTAAACCAAATGTAAATCGAAAGGAAAAGATTTAGTACTCAGTACCCAATTGTCCTGGCTGGGGAATCGCATAGCTTCCATCTGCATTTGCCAAAAGTGGGGAGGGGGAGTCTCCATCCACGATATCATCGATACCGGCACAGAAATCGTGGGAGCAGTTAAGCATATCATCGTAGGTTACTTCCCGGCCAACATGGGACGCCATCCGGCCCATCGAGGTGACGACACTTGCTGCAACCCCTCTTTCGACTTCATTGTAAGGTTTATCATTCACAATCGCGTCAAGCAGGTGATCCCACTCGTCCACATAGGCACTTTTTTCACGGCGTGGTCTTCCTCCGCCTTCGGTTCCAAACATCCAGGCCAGTTCACTTTTGGGTCCTTGGCCCTTGTGAATCCTAGCCTGTGAAGCATGTCCGCCAGGACCTGAGATCAATGCATACCCTTTGGTTCCGTTCGCATGGCTAGCAAATTCCTGGTAGCACTTGTTCATGCTACGGCCCTGAAAGTAGAGCTTGGTATCGTCTGGGAAGGTG
>Ga0255770_10004415_pt1 | contig 11855 bp, 11 predicted proteins | sample 071ome_22_FD_179968 | JGI IMG/M metagenome (GOLD analysis project Ga0255770, IMG submission 179968) | Coastal salt marsh microbial communities from the Groves Creek Marsh, Skidaway Island, Georgia - 071404AT metaG (version 2) | ecosystem: Environmental > Aquatic > Marine > Intertidal zone >... | reverse complement strand
CGGCCGTAACTATAACGGTCCTAAGGTAGCGAAATTCCTTGTCGGGTAAGTTCCGACCTGCACGAATGGCGTAACGATGGCCACACTGTCTCCACCCGAGACTCAGTGAAATTGAAATTGCTGTGAAGATGCAGTGTACCCGCGGCTAGACGGAAAGACCCCGTGCACCTTTACTACAACTTTACACTGAATTTTGACCATATTTGTGTAGGATAGGTGGGAGGCTTTGAAGTGTGAACGTTAGTTTGCATGGAGCCAACCTTGAAATACCACCCTGGTATGTTTGAAGTTCTAACCTAGGTCCGTAATCCGGATCAGGGACAGTGTATGGTGGGTAGTTTGACTGGGGCGGTCTCCTCCCAAAGAGTAACGGAGGAGTGCAAAGGTACTCTCAGCGCGGTCGGTCATCGCGCATTGTGTGCAAAGGCATAAGAGTGCTTGACTGCGAGACAGACAAGTCGAGCAGGGACGAAAGTCGGTCTTAGTGATCCGGTGGTTCTGTATGGAAGGGCCATCGCTCAACGGATAAAAGGTACGCCGGGGATAACAGGCTGATTCCTCCCAAGAGTCCACATCGACGGAGGAGTTTGGCACCTCGATGTCGGCTCATCACATCCTGGGGCTGTAGCAGGTCCCAAGGGTATGGCTGTTCGCCATTTAAAGTGGTACGCGAGCTGGGTTTAGAACGTCGTGAGACAGTTCGGTCCCTATCTGCCGTGGGCGTTGGAAACTTGAGGGAAGCTGCTCCTAGTACGAGAGGACCGGAGTGGACATACCTCTGGTGTTCCGGTTGTCACGCCAGTGGCATTGCCGGGTAGCTATGTATGGAAGGGATAACCGCTGAAAGCATCTAAGCGGGAAGCCCCTCCCAAGATTAGGTTTCCCTGGGGAGTTTATCCCCCTGAAGGACCCTTGAAGACTACAAGGTTGATAGGCTGGATGTAGAAGCTCAGTAATGAGTGAAGCTAACCAGTACTAATTGTCCGTGAGGCTTGACTATATAATTCAAAGAAGTTTGACTAATCGAATGGATCGTTCCAAAACTAATTTGCCTGGCGGCCATAGAGAACGGGTACCACCCGATCCCATTCCGAACTCGGAAGTGAAAACGTTCATCGCCGATGGTAGTGTGGGGTTTCCCCATGTGAGAGTAGGTCACCGCCAGGCATTTAACTTATGAAATCCCAAGAAAACTCAAAACAATATATTGAAAACCTTCTTCTGCAATATGGCGGAGAGGTGAGCTTTATTTCAATTAATTTTTGCCCTTACTGCATGGCAGCTAAAAACCTTCTCACTAAATTAGCAATTCCATTTAAAGAAATAAAAATTGATGATCCAGACCACGTTGCAAATTTTGAAGTGATAAGAGAAAAATTGATCATGGCCTATAACTTTAGGACCTTTCCACAAATATTTATTGGTAAAGAGCATGTCGGTGGTTATCAGGAATTAAAGAGCCTATTTGACTCAAAGGAACTCTATGACAAACTGAATGTTCTTAAAATTAAGCATAAAAAGGAAGAAAAATGAAATTTTATAACTTTAAAAATGCTCCAAATCCAACGAAAGTTAGGGCGGTGATTATTCATCACAAAATTGCTCTAGAAATCGTTGATATTAATCTCTTGGAGCAAGAGAATCTTAAGCCCGAATATTTAGCTATCAATCCTAAGGGTACCGTTCCTGCCTTGTTATTAGACGATGGTCAAATACTCTTGGAGAGCTTGGCAATAAGTAGTTACCTAGACTCAAACTACGGAGAGATAAGCTTATTTGGAAGGAGTCAAAAAGAAAAAGCATTTGTGCTTCAAAAATGTATTGCTCTAGAGGATTTTTATATCGGTGTGCAAGAGGTTTTTCGTAATAGCCTTGAAAGATATAAAAACAGAGGCCTGCCAGGTTCAAAACCATATGAACAAATCCCTGCACTAATAGACAGAGGCAATCACCGAATCGAAAATAATCTTCAGCTAATAGAAAATGATATGAAGGATTCTTTGTTTCTAGCTAACGATCAGTTTTCTTATTCAGATATAACCTTATACGTATATCTTCAATTTGCAAAAAGAGTTCTAAAGAAAGACTTTGGTCACTATCAAAATATAATGAATTGGGAGACTCGTTTATCTAGTGAGCATTCAATTCAAGAGCTCTATGATTCCTAATGCTTGATCTGGGTCTTAAAGTTGCACTCAGTTACCTCATTGGTTCATGTGTAGGGAGTTTAATTTTAGGAAGGCTATTTAGTAAGGAAGACATACGTACATTAGGCAGTGGTAATGCTGGTGCGACAAATGCATATCGAGTTTACGGAAAAATTTATGGCGCCGCAGTTCTTTTGATAGATGTAGCTAAAGGTTTCATCGCAATTAAATTTATTGCTTCGCTCAATCTCTCAATCTTTCCTTACGAAGAGCATTATTTTGCGATGTTATTGTGCGGAATGGCTGCATTCTTAGGTCACCTCTTTCCAATTTGGTATAACTATAAAGGAGGCAAAGGAGTCGCTACTGCACTTGGATTGGTGATGGCTTTAAACTGGAAACTGGGATTGCTGGTGTTATTTTTTTGGGTCATAGTACTTTTGGTCTCAAAATATGTGAGTGTCGCTTCAACATGTGCTCCACTCATGTGCACAATTGTTTCGCCCTATTTTGTAGCAACCTATTATGAAACAGCTTGGTATTTAATTATAAGCATCCTCATTGCTTACATGCACAGAAGTAATTTTCAAAGAATTAGAGATGGCACTGAAGGTAAATTTCTATAGTGCCAATAGATCAAATACCACATCATCAGTTAGCAGGCTTTCTACGATTACTGTCCTCATCAAATAAAATTTCACCAGCCTCATTAACAAAAGAACTTGACCTAACCCATACCGAAACTAGCGATATTATAAAAAACTTTTTAAAGCTAGAAAATTTTCTAATAGAGAAAGAGAAAACTCTTTGTTGTATATCTCCACTCGAGTTGCTTGACTCAAGCAAAATAGAGGAAGAAGTTAATTTGTTGAATCAACAAAATAAAAATATATTTTATGCCCATCACATCGTCTCCGAATCAACCAATACGGTTGCGGCCACGTTACTTAATCATTCTGAATCAAATATACTTGTCTCATCGGACTTTCAAACAAAAGGAAAGGGTCAAAGAGGGAAGCATTGGATTGCCAATCCAGGCTCAAGTTTACTTTTTTCAGTTGGACTCAAGGCAATCAAGAAAGAATACTTTCATAGAAACTTAAGTTTATGCATTGGTGTGATTGTTCACAAATATCTTACTGCAATAGGAGCAAGCAATCTTTATCTAAAATGGCCTAATGATATTTATTATGGTGAAAAGAAGCTTTGTGGAATACTTGTGGAGAATTCTTTTTACAAAGATACAAATAATTGTGTCATCGGCATAGGAATCAATAAGCACCCATTCAAATTAGGCCAAGAACAAGTCGCAGGCATTAATGATCTCTCAGTGGGATGCTTATCGTCTGAAAAAATTGTATCTGATTTAACCAAAGAGATCATTACGCTTAGTAGTAAGAATGAGTGGACAAGCTTTGCCGGTCTGTGTGGATACTTTAATAGATATGATTTTCTAAAAAATAAAACTATACAAATTACGACCGGATCAGAAAAGACTCAAGGCAAGGCCATTGGCGTGAATGAAGAAGGGGAGTTACTTTTATTATCAGAGGGCGCAGAAAAAAAGCTTACCTCAGGGTCCGTTGATATAATACCTATATGAACCTACTTATAGATATTGGTAACTCATCAATCAAGTATCAGGCAGGAAATCATGACCAAGTGAAGAGTTGCCTCCATGAAGATTTTTTAAATAATCTAGATCAAATTATTTCAAAAGAAATTGTATGTGTCTTTATTTGCTCTGTTGGACCCAAATACATAGAAGAGCAAGTGATCGAGTTTTTAAGTAATCAATCAATTAGCTATAAGATTATAAAAGTAAATTCATCTTACCTTGGCTTAACAATTGACTCTGATTATCAAAAAAGCATTGGTGCTGACAGGTGGGTGCTTATGCTAGCCTGCTGGCAGAGACTAAAGGGTTCCTTTATCGTGATAGATTTCGGAACGACTATTACGCTTGATTTTGTTGATGGCGATGGTAAGCATAATGGTGGAATGATATTTCCAGGAGAATTTCTCTTAAGAGATGCCATTTTTCGTAATACTCAAATCAACAAGATAGAAAATCTAGGATATAAATTTTATTCAGGATTGAATTTATCAAAAAGCACCAAGGATGCTCTTAGGTATTTACCCTCGCAAATAATCTTGCCCAGTATTAACCATGCGACCAATGCTATTAGAGAGAGCCATCCAGAGGTAGAAATTTATTTATCAGGTAATGTAGATGCCTCAGTACTAGCAGCCTTTGGAGATCAATACCATTATGTTCCGTATCTTATTTTTGATGGCCTGTCATTAATTGCAGATTGCGGATTAAACTAGATATAATAAGTTTGTGCCGGTATAGCTCAGCTGGTAGAGCAGTTGATTTGTAATCATCAGGTCGGGAGTTCGATCCTCTCTGCCGGCACCACAAAGGATTACAAAAATTATGAATAGAAGAGAATTTAATAACAAAAGTTTAGTTACACTGGCTTCTATCCCTTTTTTAAGCTCGCTCAAAGCCCAGGCTTCCATGATGCCTGCTAGACCTATTCATAGTTCTGGAGAATTACTGCCTATAGTTGGTTTTGGGTCAAGCAAGCTTGTCTCACTGATTAATGAACTTGGATCTGAAAGAATGGTCGAGGTATTATCTGCGCTTCAGTCATTAGGCGGGAAGTTAATTGACACCTGGCCAAGAAATCCTGATAACGATGGTGTATTTGGTGAGGTGATTGCGAGACCAGATTTTAATGCCAATCTTTTCATTACTACCAAGATCGATCGCATAGGCAGAGAAAATGGAATTGTTCAGTTTGATGAGACCATGCGACTTTATCAAAGGGATCAAATTGATCTCGCACAAATTTTTTCCTTAACTGACCTTTATACTCATTGGCCTACACTGGTAGATCTTAAGGAACAGGGTAGGGCAAGATACATTGGTGTTACAGTTTCACAATATGAGCTGTATGATGATCTAATTCGATTTTTAGATAGCCATCAACCGGATTTTATTCAGGTTAATTACTCAATTTCAGAGAGATTGGCTGAGAACGAGATTATTCCTTTGGCATATGACAAAGGAATATCTATTATTGTAAATAGGCCCTTTATGAATGGTTATTATTTTAGTGCACTAGCCGATACTGACCTTCCGGATTGGGCTCAAGCTTTTGGTTGTCATACGTGGGCAGAATTTTCCTTGAAATATATATTGTCGAACCCCATGATTACATCGGTACTTACTGAAACCAGCAATCCTGTTCATATGCTAGAAAATGCAGGTGCTGCAATTGGCGATATGCCAGATGATCAACAAAGAGCCCAAATGGCGAGCTATATTGATAGCATAATTTAGGAGTAACTATGAGTTTTAAAATATTTTTCTTAAGCATCTTAGCTGCTGTAGTTGTTTTTGTTTTAATGCCGAAAGCTAAGGCTGCCCCTCAGATCGGGGACGAAGCCCCATACTTTAGGCTTCAGGATCAAAATTTTCAATGGCATACACTTGAGGATTATAAGGGACGCTGGGTGGTTTTATATTTCTATCCTAAGGCCGATACCCCTGGATGCACGACAGAAGCCTGTGAGTTTAGAGATAATATCTTTGCTTTTGATGAGTTCGATGCGCAGATTTTAGGAGTTAGCACAGACAACGTAGCCTCGCAAAGTGAATTTGCTGAAAAATATCATCTACCTTTCCCATTGTTATCTGACGCTGAAAAAATTGTTGCTCGAGCCTATGATGTTATGGGGCTGGTTTTTGCTTCAAGACAAAGCTTTATAATTGATCCCGAGGGTAATGTTGCGAAGCATTATGAGTCTGTCAATCCATCCACTCATACTCAAGAGGTGATCGAGGACTTAAGAGCGTTAGTTGCTTTGTAGTTTTTGAAAATCTTTGCCAGTGGGCTCTTGGAATAACCGAAGATCAAAATACCTAGCTGTTGCCAATAAATGGTCAAATATATCAGACTGAATATTCTCATATTCAGTCCAGTTTGTCGTGCTAGTAAAGACGTAAATCTCAATGGGAAGCCCTTTGCCCTCCGGCTTTAATTGTCTTACCAGCAGCGTTGAATCTTGGCTAATATCATTATGATTTTTTAAATAATTAAACACATAAGCACGGAAGGTTCCTATATTGGTAAGTCTTTTTAAGTTGACATTTGAAGTAGAACCAATCTTTTCATTAAAAGCTTTAAGCTCTTTCTCTTTGGAGTTTATGTATTCGGTTAGTAGCGCGAATGTACGATACTTTTCTAATTCTTGATTCTCTAAAAATTTAATAGAGTTTAGATCGATAAGGATGCTTCTTTTGATGCGTCGAGTGCCAGAATCACTCATGCCACGCCAGTTTTTGAAAGAATCAGAAATGAGCTTATGGGTAGGAATTGTAGAGATGGTTTTATCCCAATTTTGTACCTTAACCGTATGAAGCTGAACATCAATGACATCACCGTCGGCATTGCAGCTTGGCATTTCTATCCAATCGCCAACCTTTACAAGACCAAGACTTGTGATTTGAATGCTTGCAACAAGAGATAAAAGTGTGTCTCTGAATATAAGTAGAATAACCGCAGTTAATGCACCCAGCCCACTTAATAACAGTACCGGACTTTTATTGATGATTAAGCTGATTAAGATAATTACGACTATCAAAAAGAGGACAATCTTTATGATCTGGATAAAACTTTTTATGGGCCTATCTTTGGCAATCGGATATTGGTTATAAGCAATATGAAAGGTATTTAAAAAATTTGAAATGGCAAGGCCGAGGTATATAACAAAGATAGATAAAAAAATATTTCCAATAAGCTGACCATTGTCATCGCTGAGATAAGGGGCATATGAAATCGAATAAAAAAGCACCAAAGGCGGAGCTAATTTTGCAAACGATTTAAGAAGGCCCGTTTCTATAATCGCATCATCCCAAGTTTGATCAGTATGCTTCAAGAGCTTATGAATAAGTGCAATAAGCCAGCGCTTGATAATTAAATAGACTATCAAGGAAGCTATAAATACCAAGAAGAAGAAAAGTAACACCAAAATCATTGGTGGCAGTGATGAGCCTAAAAATATATAAAAGTTATTTATTTCTTGTAACATTATTTTCAAAATTATTATCTATATACTATCAGAACTGCTCATAATGCATAAAAGATATGATTAATCCACTTCCATCTAACACAAGTGAAAAGCTTCGCTCAAAGCTTATGACATCATTGGGTAAGGCAATTTCAGAATATGGTCTGATCAAAGATGGTGACACTATATTAGTTTGTCTTTCAGGAGGAAAAGATTCCTACACCATGCTTGATCTTTTATTGCATCTACAAACCTATGCGCCAGTGAAGTTCGAGCTCATTGGTATGCACCTCGATCAGGGTCATCCAGGATATCCCTGCGATATCATGCAAGACTTTTTTGAGTCCCTTGGCATTAAATATCATATTGAGAGACAGGACACCTACAGCATAGTGAAGCGAGTGATTCCTGAGGGTAAGACAATGTGTGGGCTATGCTCGAGACTGAGAAGGGGGATTATTTATAAATTAGCAAAGGATTTAAAAGCTACTAAAATAGCTCTAGGACATCATAGAGACGATGCCATAGAAACGCTTTTTCTTAATTTGTTCTATGGCGGAAGGTTAAAGTCTATGCCGCCAAAGTTATTAAGTGACGATAAAAAAAATATACTGATACGACCCCTGTATTATTGCTCAGAAGAAGATATAGCGAGATATGCGAATTATAGAAACTTTCCTATCATTCCTTGTAATCTTTGCGGCTCACAGGAGCAGCTCAAAAGGGCTGAGATTAAGAAAATGATTGCTGAGTGGAAGAGAAGCAATACTGATGTGGAGCAAAAGATATTCAGATCTATGATGAACATTGATCTCTCGCATCTATCAGATAGCGCTCTTTTTGACTTTGATGGACTGGAAAACTTAAGAGATTAACTTGGAGGCCTAATTTCTTTTTTTATTTGTTGCACAGTGTCCTTAACGGGTATTGTTAATTGCTCCTTACTTCCAAGTCGCCTTAAAGTAATTGTATTATTTATTTGTTCCTTCTCTCCCACGATACCAATGATTGGGACTTTTAAGAGGCTATGTTCTCTAATTTTATAGTTAATTTTTTCATTTCTATCATCCACAGATGAGTGCACATCATTGTCTATAAAAATTTGATTTATTTCTTTCGCATAATCATTTTGAGAGGAAGTGATCGGAGCTATAACGATATGCTCTGGTGAGAGCCACAATGGAAATTTGCCTTCGTAGTGCTCTATTAAAATACCAATAAATCTCTCTAGAGATCCAAATATTGCCCTATGTATCAAGACCGGAACATTTTTTTCGCCTTTTTCATCAATATAATTAGCGCCTAAACGATTGGGCAAGTTTAAGTCCACTTGAATAGTGCCGCATTGCCAGTCTCTGCCAATCGCATCTGTTAGCACAAACTCAAGCTTAGGCCCATAAAAGGCTCCCTCTCCCGGGTTATGGATGACTTCTAAATTACATTTTTCTGATGCAAGCTTTAGCGCTTGTTCTGCTTGATCCCAGATTTCATCAGAGCCTACTCGCTTTTCAGGCCGGTCGGCAAACTTTATAGAGACATCATTAAAACCAAGGTCGGAGTAAATATTGAGCAGTAGATCGCAAATTGTTTTAGTCTCTTGTGATACCTGATCGAGAGTACAAAAAATATGGGCATCGTCTTGAGTAAAAGCTCTAACTCGCATGAGTCCATGAAGCGCACCGGAGGGCTCGTAGCGATGTACCTTACCAAACTCAGAAATGCGGTAGGGAAGATCTCTGTAGCTCCTTAATTCCCTCTTAAAAATTTGAGTGTGACCCGGGCAATTCATAGGTTTGATTGCATGGACACGGCCATCTTCGGTCTCAGAGGTAAACATATTCTCTGAAAATGCCTCCCAATGTCCAGACTGCTCCCAAAGCTTTCTATCCATCAGCTCAGGTGTATTGACTTCTTGATAGCCAGCCTCAATCTGTTTTTTTCTCATATAATCTTGGAGCTTGGTAAATAATCTCCAGCCTTTTTCATGCCAAAAAACAGATCCAATAGCTTCCTCTTGAAAATGAAATAAGTCTAATATTTTTCCAAGCTTTCTGTGATCCCTCTTTTCCGCTTCTTCAAGCCTATCAAGGTAGACTTTGAGATTTTTATCATTATCCCAAGCTGTTCCGTATATTCTCTGGAGCATTTCATTTTCAGAGCTTCCGCGCCAATAGGCTCCAGCAATTTTCATCAACTTAAATGACTTCCCGAGCTTGCCTGTTGAGGGAAGGTGGGGGCCTCGACATAAATCGACAAAGTCTCCTTGTCGGTATACAGATAAAATTTCATTTTCATCAATAGATTCTATAATTTCAGCCTTGTAGGCCTCACCGCATTCCTTAAAAAATTTGATTGCATCATGGCGATTCCATTCTTCTCTCTCAATTATTTCATCACGGTCAACAATTTCTCTCATTCGTGATTCAATTTTATTTAGATCTTCCTCTGAAAAAGGAGATTTTGGACTGAAGTCGTAATAGAATCCGTTCTCAATCGCAGGACCAATCGTTACTTGTGTATCAGGAAATAGCTCCTTAACAGCCTCTGCCATTACATGGGCTGCATCGTGTCTTAAAATTTCTAGTCCCTCATCACTCTGTCGTGTAACAATCTCTACCTGGCAATTGTGGGAGAGCATTTCAGAGAGATCTCTCAGTTGGCCATCAATTTTTATGGCAACGGCATCTTGAGCTAATCTTTTACCAATATTTGCCGCTAAGTCATTGCCTGTAATTGGCTTTTCAAACTCCTTAATGGCACCATCTGTAAGAGTAATTTGTATCATGACGCATGTCGTTATATTTTATGAGGTTATTCTAACGGATTTATAAAAGACATGCTGGCAAAAGAAAATTATTTGTTTGAATTGGATGCAGGCCTAAGGGTTCTGATGTTTCCTTGCCTAAAAGATAACTATGGCTATCTTGTGCATCATGAATCTAGCGGTCATACCGCTTGTATTGACACTCCCGACGCAAACGAAATCATTGCGCAATGTGAAAAAATGGATTGGCAGGTTACCCATATATTAAATACTCATCACCATTTTGATCATGCTGGGGGCAATGAAAAGGTGAAAAATTTCTTTAATGCAACGGTCTATGGATTTATTAATGACAAAGAACGCATTCCAGAAATTGATGTACTGCTGGAGGACCTAGAGGAGTTAAATCTTTTGGGATCTAAGATTAAGATATTTCATACCCCGGGGCATACGCTTGGCCACATTGTTTATCATTTTTCAGAGGCTAAAGTTATATTTGTTGGCGATACTCTTTTTAGTCTAGGCTGTGGAAGAGTTTTTGAAGGAACAATGACTCAAATGTGGGATTCATTAAGGCTATTCAACAAGCTTGACCCAAACACGATCATCTTTTGTGCTCACGAGTACACAGAATCAAATGCAAAATTTGCCTGTTACATTGATCCAGATAATGAGAATTTAAAAAAAATGCAACAAAAAATAAATAATTTGCGAAAGCAAAATATGCCAACATTGCCTACAACTTTAAAAGTGGAGTTAGATTTAAATCCGTTTTTAGGAAACAATTTCAAAAATATTGCTAAAAACTTAGGCATTGAAGGGGCTAGCCCAGAAGCAATTTTTGCGCGAGTCAGGACTGAAAAGGACCGTTTTTAAGCCAAAAACTAGATTATTAGATCTAATTATGCCTTTTCTTGGCTATCAAACTGAATTAATTAAGGTTTTTTCTGCAATTATGTTGACAGTTCCTAACTTAAGACAGAAAATAGCACTCTTTATTTGTAGGAGGGGTACCCAAGCGGTCAACGGGGGCAGACTGTAAATCTGCTGGCTTTGCCTTCGTAGGTTCGAATCCTACCCCCTCCACCATTTTGAAGTGTGGTGGGGGTAATAGATGGCAGTTAGGCGGGTGTAGTTCAATGGTAGAACCTCAGCCTTCCAAGCTGATGACGGCGGTTCGAATCCGCTCACCCGCTCCAAAATGAGCTCTCTGAGCTAAGTTAAGCCCACATAGCTCAGGGGTAGAGCACTTCCTTGGTAAGGAAGAGGTCACCGGTTCAAATCCGGTTGTGGGCTCCAGGGAAACCTGGTAATTAAATTAGGAGTCAATAAAATGGCAAAAGAAAAATTTGAACGTAATAAGCCTCACGTAAATGTGGGTACCATCGGTCATGTCGACCACGGTAAAACTACCTTAACTGCGGCTTTAACAAAATGTATGGCTGACAAGTTCGGTGGTGAGGCTGTTGACTTTGCCAATATCGATAAAGCCCCTGAAGAGCGTGCACGTGGTATTACCATAGCAACAGCTCACGTGGAGTATGAGAGTGACAGTCGTCACTATGCTCACGTTGACTGCCCAGGGCACGCTGACTATGTGAAGAACATGATTACCGGTGCCGCACAAATGGACGGCGCGATCCTTGTAGTATCAGCTGCAGACGGACCGATGCCTCAAACACGAGAGCACATCTTGCTAGCAAGACAGGTCGGTGTTCCTTATATCGTTGTCTTCCTAAACAAAGCCGATATGGTTGATGATGCAGAACTTCTTGATCTTGTTGAGATGGAAGTACGTGACCTATTATCAAGCTATGAGTTCCCAGGAGACGATACACCTATCGTTACAGGCAGTGCGCTTA
>Ga0255770_10004409_pt1 | contig 11867 bp, 14 predicted proteins | sample 071ome_22_FD_179968 | JGI IMG/M metagenome (GOLD analysis project Ga0255770, IMG submission 179968) | Coastal salt marsh microbial communities from the Groves Creek Marsh, Skidaway Island, Georgia - 071404AT metaG (version 2) | ecosystem: Environmental > Aquatic > Marine > Intertidal zone >... | reverse complement strand
AGCTGGGCTGGCGTACAGACCCAGACCTGCTGACCGGCGCGCTGGGCCGCCTGCATCAGGGCGACGCTGGAGTCTTTGGTTGGACGCAGCCGTGCGATCGGATCGATCACAAACAGCTGCGCGGGCAGACCGCTAGTGAGAGCGCTCAAGCTCAGGCTCCCAGCAGGGCATCGAGCTGGCCACTGCGCTCAAGGGCGTAGAGGTCATCACAGCCGCCGACGTGTTCACCGTTAATGAAGGTCTGGGGAACACTGGTGCGTCCACCCGCTTTCTCAGACATGGCCCGGCGGGCGGCCTGATCGCCGTCAATGGCGTATTCGGTGTAGGTCACACCCTTGCGATCCAGGAGCGCCTTGGCGCGAATGCAAAACGGACAGGCGCGCCAGGTGTAGATCTCAACCGTCGGCATGGCGCCACTTCTCAAGCGTTTCGAAATCCTAGAAGCGAGATTTGAGGGTCTTGGACGGGAAGCCGACCCGCCCAAGGCCTGCGCTGATACGGTCAAACCAAGTTCCTCTCGGCCTGGTGCTCGACCTCACCGACTTCAAGCGCGATCTCTCTGAGCTCACTGACCGCCTGGGCAATGCCCAGGACTGTCTTTGACGTCGCTGCACTGAAAGCACGGCAACAGGATCTCGAGCAACTGGCCTCCCAGCCAGATTTTTGGGATGACCAAAAGCTGGCGCAGTCCAAGATGCGCCAGCTCGATGAGGTGAAAGCCCAGCTCGAGCAGCTGAGCCAGTGGCAGGGGGCCGTGGCCGACGCCGAGGCCACGGTTGAGATCTATGGGCTCGAGCCCGATGACGAATTACTCAGCGAATCGGACGCAGCGCTGAAGAAGCTGCGGGCGGACCTCGATCGCTGGGAGCTCGAGCGCCTGCTCAGCGGCACCTATGACAAAGAGGGGGCCGTGATCAGCATCAATGCCGGCGCCGGCGGCACCGACGCCCAGGACTGGGCGCTGATGCTGATGCGGATGTACACCCGCTGGGCCGAAGACCACGGCATGAAGGTGACCGTGGACGAACTCAGCGACGGGGAAGAGGCGGGGATCAAAAGCTGCACGATTGAAATCGAGGGCCGCTACGCCTACGGCTATCTGCGCAACGAGAAGGGCACCCACCGGCTGGTGCGCATCTCACCGTTCAATGCCAACGACAAGCGCCAAACCAGCTTCGCGGGCGTGGAGGTGATGCCCAAGATCGAGGAGGAGGTGAAGCTGGATATCCCCGAAAAGGATCTGGAGATCACCACCTCACGCTCAGGCGGCGCCGGCGGCCAGAACGTGAACAAGGTGGAGACCGCCGTGCGCATCCTCCACATCCCGACGGGTCTGTTCGTGCGCTGCACCCAGGAGCGCTCCCAGCTCCAGAACAAGGAAAAGGCCATGGCCCTGCTGATGGCCAAGCTGCTGGTGATCGCCCAGGAGCAGCGCGCCGCTGAGATCGCCGACATCCGCGGCGACATCGTCGAAGCGGCTTGGGGCAACCAGATCCGCAACTACGTCTTCCACCCGTACCAAATGGTGAAAGACCTGCGCACCCAGCACGAAACCACCGACGTGCAAGGCGTGATGGATGGCGATCTCGATCCCTTCATCCAAAGCCTGCTGCATGCCGGCGTCGAAGTGGCCGGAGCCAGCAGCGATGACTGATCCCACGACGCAAGAGACCTCCGGCGCGGCCGGTGAGAACCCCAGTTTCACGAAACTGGCGATGCGCAACATGGTGCGCAAGGGCAAGTTGAGCCTGTTCCACTTCGGCCTGACCGCCCTGGGGTTTGTCGGCTTCATCGTCCTGGTGGCCTGGCTGGGCAAACCCCAAGTACCTGGAGCCTGAAGCGATGACGGCCGAACCCGACCTGGATTTGGCCTTTGAGGCCGCGGAGGATCTACCGGAAGCCCTGGTTGAGGCTGCCGCTGAGCTCTGCGATCCGATCCAGGGGATCGAGCCCTGGCATGCACTGATCAACGGCTGGCTGAGCCAGCTCAAGGGCGAACTCCCAGAGTCCCTCCAGGCGCCGGCCTACAGCCTCGGCCTGAGCCTGGTGAACGACGAAGAGATCGCTGCCCTCAACAGCGATTGGCGTGACAAGGAAGGGGCGACGGACGTGCTGGCCTTCGCCGCCCAGGACGACGGCCTGGACGACGCCCCAGCGATCCCCATGCCCGACTTCGACGGGGAGGAGGGATTGCTCGATGCCCTGGAACTCGGCGACATCGTCATCTCCGTCGAAACCGCTGCGCGGCAGGCCCCGGAACACGGGCACAGCCTGCGGGAGGAACTGCTGTTCCTGGCCACCCATGGCTTGCTGCACCTGCTGGGCTGGGACCATCCCGACGACGCCAGCCTCGAGGCGATGTTGCAGAGGCAGCAGCAGCTTCTCGCCGGGACCCAGCAGCGGTAGGGTGCGGCCAAAGGGCTGCACCAGTCGCCTTTGCCCATGCTTCAACCCCAGGACCCGGATCCAACCTCCAGGCGAGGCCTGCATCAGGCGAGCGAGGCGGGAACTGGTGCTGGCAATAAGGTGCGGCGGCTCGGAGCCTGGCAGGTCGCCAGTGATCTGCCGGCCAGCTTTCGCTATGCCGCCCAGGGCCTGATCTACGGCTTCCGCAGCCAGCGGAATTTCCGCATCCATGTGGTGACCGGGGCCTGTGTCTTTGGCCTGGGCCTCTGGTTGCAGCTGCCCCTGCCCCAACTGGCCGTCCTGGTCTTGACCGTGGCCGCCGTCCTGGTGCTGGAACTGATCAACACCGCCACCGAAGCGGTGGTCGACCTGGCCATCGGCCGGCAATTTCACCCCCTGGCTCGAATCGCCAAGGATTGCGCCGCCGCAGCGGTCTTGGTGGCGGCCCTGAGTTCCTTGGTGATCGCGGCGCTGCTGATGCTCCCCGCCCTCTTGGTCCGTCTGGGCGTTTGAATGGTGCCCTGGCTGCAGGGCTGATGCTTCTCGTTCTCGACAACTACGACAGCTTCACCTTCAACCTGGTGCAGTACCTGGGTGAACTGGCGGCCGACCACCCCATCACTGAAGACCTGCGGGTCGAGCGCAACGACGCCTTGAGCCTGGAGCAGATCCGTGAGCTCAACCCCGACGCCATCTTGATTTCGCCGGGCCCCGGCGACCCGGATCAATCCGGGGTCTGCCTCGAGGTCCTGAGAGAACTCAGCCCAAGGATCCCCACCTTGGGGGTTTGCCTGGGCCATCAATCCATTGCCCAGGTCTACGGCGGCAAGGTGATCCGAGCCAAGGAGCTGATGCATGGCAAGACCTCCCCGGTGCTCCACGAGGGAGCTGGGGTCTTCGCCGGCTTGCCCAACCCCCTAACGGCCACCCGCTACCACAGCCTGATTGCCGAGCGGGAGTCCCTGCCCGACTGCCTCGAGATCACCGCTTGGCTCGAGGACGGCACGATCATGGGCCTGCGCCACAGGGAGTACCCCCATCTGCAGGGGGTGCAGTTCCACCCGGAAAGCGTCCTCACCCAGAGCGGCCATCAGCTCCTTGGGAATTTCCTGGCCCAAGCGGCAGCCGGCTAACGTTCGGCCCAACTCCAGCTGCTCCATGGCCCTGCTGATCCGCACCCTGGCTGCCGCAGCCGTCGCCCTGCCCCTGGCGGCGAGTGCCAACACCGGTGTGACGATCACCAGCTACGGCCACAGCGCCCTGCTGATCCAAGGCGGTGGCGCCAAGGTTCTGGTGAACCCGTTCAAGGCCGTGGCCTGCGCCTCAGGACTGGCGGAACCCCGGGTCAGCGCCAATGTGATTCTCGCCAGCAGCCTGCTGCTGGATGAAGGGGCTCCAGTGGCGAAAGGCAAGTTTCTGAGCCAACCGGGCTCCTACCGCCTCGCCGGCCTCAAGATCGAAGGCATCTCAGCACCCCATGACCGCTTTGGCGGTCGGCGCTTCGGCCAGGCCACCCTCTGGCGCTGGAACCAGGGCGGCCTGAGCTTTGCCCACCTCGGTGGCACAGCCGCCCAGCTGAGTCCTGAGGATCGTGTGCTGCTGGGCAAGCCCGACGTGCTGATCGTGGGTGTCGGCGGCGGCGCCAAGGTCTACGACGGGGCGGAAGCCGCGGCGGTGGTGCGTGAGCTAGCCCCCAAGCGGGTGATCCCCGTGCAATACGTCAGTGGCAAAACCCCGGCGAACTGCGACCAAAGCAGCGTCGAACCCTTCCTGGAAGCCATGAAGGGCACCAGCGTCAAACGGGTCGGCCGGGTGCTGAGCCTGCCGGGCAAGCTCGGCGAGGGCACCCAGATCGACGTCATGCGCTAGGCCGCGAGTCCTTCCAGAGCGGCATAGGCCGCCCAGAACTGCTGCATCTGCGCTGTGGTTCCCAGGCTGACCCGCAGTGAGCCATCGATCAACGGCTTACCGGTCATTGCTCGCACCAGGATTCCCGCCTCCCGCAAACCCTGATCGATCCGTGCTGGATCGTTCTTCGGCCAAACCAGCAGATAGTTCCCACCATCGATGTGGTGGCGCACTCCAGCTGCTTGGAGCTGCTGGGCCATCCAGGTGCGGGCCTGCAACACCTCCTGCACGTAGGCATCCACGTAGGCCTGATCCTTCAGGGCCGCGAAGGCCGCGGTGACCGCAAAGCTGTTGATGTCATAGGGCCCCGTGACGCGGCTGATGCGATCCACCACCGAGGGATGGCCCAGGGCAAAGCCGATGCGCAGCCCCGCCAGGCCGGCGGTTTTGGCCAAGGAGCGCAGCACCAGCAGATTCGGAGTGGCGGCGAAATCGGCCGTGGGCAGCACGCTGTCACCGGTGAAGGCCTCGTAGAGCTCATCCACCACCACCAGGGTTGCCGGAGCCGCGGCCGCGAGCTCAAGGATCAGCTCCGGAGCCAAGCGAGTTCCCGTGGGGTTGTTGGGGTTGCAGATCAGAAGCAGACGAGGCTGCAGGGCCTGCAGGCGCTCGCGAATCGCCTCCAGAGGGAACTCGAAGGACTCCCCGACGTAGGGAACGGCCTCAATCACCATCCCCTGCATCTGAGCGCAGGGGGTGTAGTAACCAAAGGTTGGCGAGGTGGTGAGCAACGTCTCACCGCGGTCGCCATAGGCGTGGAAGACGGCATGAATCGCCGCATCAACGCCATTGAATAGACCGACCTGCTCGGGCTGCAGCGGGAGCCCAAGGTTGGCGACCACCGCTTCGCGCAGACCGTCGTACTCCGGATAGATGCCGATGTGATCGGCGGGAATGGAGCGCAGCGCCTCAACAACGCGGGGGCTTGGGCCGATGGTGTTCTCGTTGAAATCCAGCCGCAGGAGCTTTCGGCGTCCCTCCAAGGGGGCGCTGTAGGCATGCAGGCTCTCCACCTCGGGGCGAGCCGATGGCGACGGTTGCTCCATCACATCCGATCCAGCGTTGGGATACCCAACAGACCCAAGCCCAGTTTGAGGGTGTCGGCGGTCAGACGGCAAAGGGCCAGGCGAGACGGCAGGGCCTCTGGCTCAGCCTTGAGCACGGGCACCTGGTCGTAGAAGCGGTTGAAGACCTGGCTCAGTTCAAAGAGATAGGTGCAGAGGCGATTGGGCAGCAACTCCTCCTCCACCTCGGCGATCACCGCATCGAACTTCAGCAGCTCCCGCACCAAGGCCCATTCCTGGGGTTCACTGAACTGAAGCCCCCCTGATGAGGCCGCATCCAGGTCGCCGCCCTTGCGGGCGATACCCGCAATGCGGACCACGGCGTAGAGCAGGTAGGGAGCCGTATTGCCCTGCAGGGCCAGCATCCGATCAAAGCTGAACTGGTAATTGGTGATTCGGTTCTGGCTGAGGTCGGCGTACTTCACCGCCGCCAGTCCGACGGTGTTGGCCACGTGAGCGATGAAGGCCTCGTCCTCGCTGCGGCCCTCCTCCTCCAGGCGGCGACGCAAGTCCGCTTCTGAGCGCTCCACGGCCTCATCCAACAGATCCCGCAGGCGCACCGTGTCACCGGCGCGGGTTTTCAGCTTCTTGCCGTCTTCCCCCTGCACCAGACCGAAGGGCACATGCTCCAGACGGGCCCCCTCGGGCAGCCAACCGGCGCGGCGGGCCACCTGAAACACCCCCGCAAAGTGGTTGGCCTGACCGGCATCGGTCACGTACACAACCCGGCGGGCTCCATCACCCTCCGGGGCTGAACCGAAGCGATAACGGATGGCCGCCAGGTCGGTGGTGGCGTAGTTGAAGCCGCCATCGCTCTTCTGGACGATCACCGGCAGGGGCTTGCCGTCCTTACCGCTCACCCCCTCGAGGAAGACGCAACCCGCTCCGTCATCCACCACCAACAGCCCCGTGGCCTCCAGGTCGCGAACCACCCCCTCGAGATAGGGGTTATAGAAGGACTCCCCCCGTTCGCTCAGGCGAATGTCCAGGCGGTCGTAGATCTTCTGAAACTCGCGGCGGCTCTGGTCACAGAGCAGCCCCCAGGCCTTCAGGGAGACCGGATCGCCCCCCTGCAGCTTCACCACCTCCTCCCGTGAGGTGGTCTGGAAGGCCTCGTCCTCGTCGAAGCGTTTTTTGGCCTCGCGGTAGAAGGCCACCAGGTCGCCCAGGTCCACCGCATCGGCGGTCTCCAAGGCTTCGGGGGCCACCTGCTTGAGGTGGGTGATCAGCATCCCGAACTGGGTGCCCCAATCGCCGACGTGGTTCAGGCGCAGGACCGGATGTCCGCGGAACTCCAGAACCCGGGCCAGGGAGTCGCCAATGATCGTGGAGCGCAGGTGCCCCACGTGCATCTCCTTGGCGATGTTCGGGCTGGAGAAGTCCACCACCACCGGCGCGGCCTGCTCCACAGCCGGCACGCCCAGGCGGGCATCCCCGAGGCGCTGCTGCACCTCCGCCGCCAAACGCTCGGGCTGCAGCGTGATGTTGATGAAACCAGGGCCAGCAATCTGCGGCTCCTGGCAGAGGGCCATGAAGCCCTCGTCCGCCTTGAGTTGCTCCACCACCGCCTCGGCAATCTTGCGGGGGGGCTGGCCTAAGGGCTTGGCCAGGGGCAAGGCGCCATTAGCCTGAAAATCACCAAATTCGGGCTTGCTGGCCGGCGCGAGTTGGGGATCGAAGGCCTGGCCCGCCGCTGCCGCCTCAGGGAATGCCCGTTGCATGGCATCGCGCAGCTGGTTCTCCAGGGACTGGGCGATGCGAAGCATGGAGATGCGGGGGAGATCTTCAGATCATCCCTCTCCGCGGGAATGGACTCAGTTGGAGAAGCGCATGCTCAGGTCCAGCCAGCTGCTGCGGGTCACCGGTGCACTGGTGGAAATCAGATCCAGTCCTGTGGCGGCATAGGCCCTCAGCTGCTCCGGCTGCACCCCCGAGGCCTCCAGCACCACAGGGCGGCTGGTCAGGGCCCGCAGCTGGGGGACAAGCTCCAACAGGGCCTCGGGGCTGAACTCATCGAGCAACACCCCATCAGCTCCGGCCTCAATCGCGGCCTGGGCCTCGGCAGCCGTCTCTGCCTCGACGATCACGCGCGCCGGCCAAGGAGCCCCTGAGCGGACAGCGGCGATCGCTGCAGCAACCCCACCGGCCCAGGCCAGATGGTTCTCCTTCAACATCGCCGCGTCATCCAGGCCGAGGCGATGGTTCAGCCCACCGCCGCAACGCACGGCGTACTTCTCCAGCACCCGCAAACCAGGCGTGGTCTTGCGGGTGTCCGCCAACCGGACGCCGCTGCCCTCCAGTTCAGCCACCAGCCGGGCCGTTGCCGTGGCAATGCCCGATAGGCGCATCGCCAGATTCAGGGCCGTGCGCTCCGCCGCCACCAACGCCGCCGCCTCGGCCTCCACGTTCAACAGACGTTGCCCAGGGGTGACCGCGTCCCCATCCGCCACCAGCAGCTCCACGCTGGCGCTCTGATCCAGCTCGCGAAAGACGAAGTCCAAGAGCGGGCCGCCGCAGAACACCCCCTGGGCCTTGCTGATCCAGTGGGCCCGGCAACGACCCGGGCGCAGGGCTGCAGCGCTGAGGTCGCCGCGGCCGATGTCCTCCTGCAACCAGTCGCGCAGCTGCTGCTGCAGAGCCGGCGTCAGTGACAGCGGTGCGGCACTCATCCTGAACTCAGCGTGATGGACCCAGGGGCAGCTTGGCCCAGCTCACTGCGGCCATTCGGGCTCCCGGCCGCGGGGACGCACGTTGAAGCGTTCACGCACCTGGTCGAGGGGATCAGCGAAGTGTTCCCAGGGATTGATGTCGGCGATCAGATCGACCGTGACCGAAGCGCCGTGCTCGATACCGGCAAACAACCGCTCGACATCCAAGGACTGGCGCTCCCCGGGGATGAACGGGGTTGCCCCAAACCCCAATTCGAATTCAGCCAGGGCAAACAAGAGGACATAAAACGGATCGAGTCGCTCAAATCCCGCCTGAAAACCGAGCACGGCGCCCTCTTCAGCAGCGGTGGTGCCGTAGCCGCCCAGCACATGGCAACAGTCGTGATGCATCACCGGTGGGGGCGGTCCGCCCACCTCTCCGGGGAAACCGAAGTGATTGCGGTCTATAAACGCGGCGTAGGCCCGCCCGAAGCTGCCGGGCGGATAGTCCCGCAGGGCCCGATAGCGCTCTGCCATGGAGGGATCTCCCTTGGCCAGCAGGACCCGCGCGACACCCAAGGCACCCCGCAGTCCCTCCTGCTGCAGGGTCGCCTTGGCCGCTGATCCAATGAAGCCGCGCCGGGCGATGTCCAGCCGGATCAACCCCAACCGCTGATCCATGACCTGCTGAAAGGTTCGGACCGGGGCGGGGTCCACCTGCATTGCCGCAGCGGCCTGTTCCAGCAATTGCAGTTGCTCCGGCGATGGCTCCCCTTCGAAGAGGGCGACCAAGGTCATGCCCCGCAGGATCCGCTCGCGCCATTGGGGATCAGGGTTCACCGCCCGCACGCGCTCCGCCAACTCCTGCGTCGAGATGGGCGGCAGGGACTCCAGATCCACGTCGATGCGAATCAGGTGATCGCGGACCCCGCGGATGGCCGCAAGGGCCTTGGGGGTCGGCTCCCCATCACAGCGAGCCACTGCCAAGAGCGCAGCCAATCCGGCTTGCCCGATGGCCTGGCGTTGTTCCAGGGGCAACGCAACTTTGAAATCAATCACGCAATCCCAGGTGTGGGAATCCCATGCTGCGAACGGGTAGCGCTGCTGTCAGCCCTATTTACCGATGCAGAAGCGCGAGAAGATCCGATCGAGGACCGCCTCGGTCACTTCGGCCCCGGTGATTTCCCCAAGGGAGCGCACCGCAGCCCGCAGGTCGATCGTCCAGAAGTCCCAGGGCAACTGCTGCTCACCGGCCTCGAGGGTGCGCTGCAGGCTCGCCGCCGCTGACACCGCCAGATCGAGCTGCCGTCGATTCAGGGCGACCTGCAGCCCCTGCTCACCGCCCTGGCCGCAGCTCTGCAACAGCTGATCGACCAGGGCCTCATGGCCCTCGCCGGTCAACGCACTGATGCAAACGTCGGCATGGGCGGCAGGCTCCGCCGCGGGCTGATCCGCCTTGTTGGCCACCACCAGATGGGGGATGCCCTGTGGAAGGGAACCCAGCAGCGCCTGGTCCTCCGCCAGCCAACCCTGGGCCCGGTCAAACAGCAGCAGCACTACATCCGCCGCCTGCAGCGCACCGCGGCTGCGTTCGATGCCGATCTGCTCGACGCGATCCTCGGTGTCGCGGATCCCGGCGGTGTCCAGCAGGGTCAGCGGGACCCCCTTGAGCACCAGCTCGCTCTCCACCAGATCGCGGGTGGTGCCGGGCAAGTCGGTCACGATCGCGCGATCGCTGCGGCTGAGCAGGTTCAGCAGACTGCTCTTACCAACATTTGGGCGGCCCACGATCGCCACCTTCAGCCCCTCCCGCAGGACCTGACCACGCTCGCCATCGGCCACAAGCTCCTGCAGCGCGCTGCGCACCGCCTGCAGTTCCGAGGCCACCGCCTGACCATCTAGGGGCGGCAGGTCCTCCTCAAAATCCACCCGCGCCTCCAACTCCGCCAGTTGATCGAGCAGGCGCAGGCGCAGGCCACTGATCTGGCGCTCCAGGCCCCCATCGAGGCCCGCCATCGCCAACTGGGCCGCACGCCGGCTGCGGGCTGTGACCAACTCGCTGATGGCCTCCGCCCGGGTGAGATCCAACCGGCCATTGAGGAAGGCCCGTTGACTGAATTCGCCAGGCAAGGCGCGCCGGGCGCCGGCGGCCAGCACCAGCTCCAGCACGCGCTGCACGGAGATCACCCCGCCGTGGCAGTGCAGCTCAACAACGGTCTCGCGGGTAAAGCTGCGGGGAGCCCGCATCAACAGCAGCAGGGCCTCGTCCACCCGCTCGCCGCTGCCGGGGTCGCGCACATGGCCGTAGAGCACGCGGTGGCTCTCCCACACCTGCCGGCCGGGGGCCTCAAACAACCGTTCACCGATGGCCTCCGCCTCGGGCCCGGAGATCCGCACGATCGAGACGCTGCCCTCGCCTGCAGCGACGGCGGTGGCAACGGCGGCGATCGTGTCGGAGGACATGCCTCCAGTGTCTCGTTTCGCTGCCTCAGCTCGCGGAGAAGCCCGGGCAAACCATCAAGTCGATGTGCCCGCCGGGTGGATGGCGCCACTCGCGGAACTCCTCCACCAGGGCCTGATGGGCCTGGCTCTGCTCCTCATGCTCCAGGGAGATCAACCGCTGATGCACCAGATCGAGGGCGTCATCAATCAGTTGAGCGGCCTGTTCGGAGGTCATGGCTTCGACTGCAGCGTGAATGAGTCGTAAGCGCAGCTACAGGTCCGAGCTGTAGTGCACGCCACAGGGCCTGGCTTGTGTCGGGGGATCAGAACCCAACCCGCCCAACGCTCAGGGACGACAACCGCTGGCCAGGAAGACACCCACAAAGGCCCAGGCCTGGGGGTCATCCACCAAGGCATCCGCCGCGGCGAGCGTGCTGGACGCAGCATCGAGCTCGGCACCGCTGAGCAACAGGCGCTTGAAGCCGAGGGTGATGTCGAGGAACGCGCGCATGCCGAGCTGACGCGAGTTCACGGTTTCGACGTGCACGTTCACATCGCTGAAGTCCGCCGCCTCGAGCAGGCCGCCCAGCTCGCGGCCAATGTTGCGATTGCCCCCTTGCTTGGCCTGGGCGCGGGCCGCAGCCTCGGTGAAGGCCCTGAAGCCCTCGGGTTCAGGCACCAGGCTCAGCCAGGCATCGTCGATGTCCATGATGCAGAGCTTGCCGCCGGGCTTGAGCAGTGCGCGCACCGCCTGCAATGCCCGCAGCGGATCCTCCAGATGCTGAAACAGCAGCCGGGCGTAGATGAAATCGAAGCGGCCGGGCTCCAGCGGCGGAGCGTAGACATCACCCTGCACAAAGGTGATCCGCTCCAGGCCGGCGGCCGCAGCTTCCTGACGCGCGGCATCCAGCAGCTCGCCATTGAGGTCCATCGCCGTCACCCGGCTGGCGGGATGGGTCTCGGCAATCAGGCGGCTGATCACACCGGGGCCACAGGCCAGATCGAGCACCTCCTGACCGTCCTGCAAGCCCATCTGAAGCAGCAGCCCGCGCTCCAGTTCCGCGGAGCGTCGGGCCTGCAGCTGCAGACGGTCCAACTCTCCGCTCGCGCTGCCAAGGGCGTTGAAGTCGTAGGAGCCGGCGGAGGAGACAGCGGCCATCGGAATTGGGGCGTTCAAGTGGATTGGCTCAGCTGCCAGAGGCGATCGGTGGTCTGAGCCAACCGCTCCGCCAGCACCATCGAGAGGTTACGGAGCAGCAATGCCGCGGCATCCGGTTGATGCCGAATGGAACGATTCAAAAAAGCCTGGGTGAGCACCAGCACCCGCATCGGCGTCACGGCGATCACATCGGCACTGCGACGCGAGCGTCCGAGGAAGCCCATTTCTCCAAAGACAGCG
>Ga0255770_10004397_pt1 | contig 11884 bp, 14 predicted proteins | sample 071ome_22_FD_179968 | JGI IMG/M metagenome (GOLD analysis project Ga0255770, IMG submission 179968) | Coastal salt marsh microbial communities from the Groves Creek Marsh, Skidaway Island, Georgia - 071404AT metaG (version 2) | ecosystem: Environmental > Aquatic > Marine > Intertidal zone >... | reverse complement strand
CAGAAACTCATCTTAAGCTCTCTGAGAAAGGATTCTCGAGTAGAAAAATATCGAATATCGTAAGATATTGTATAAAACAAGGATATGTATGGGTTTATGAAAAAGATCTTCCGATAGGAGTTATTTTAGCTGAGAGGAGATATAATCTTTTTAGCGATTGGGTAGAAGAAGTTCATCTATTGGCAATTTATGTTAAACCTGAATACAGAAAAGGAATTGCTGCAGGTAGATTATTGAAACAGTTTATCACTAAGTGTGACGAACAAGAGATTCCAATGATTTGGATTGGTTCTCATAAAGATTCAGATCTAAATGAGAAAGTTCTCGGAAAACTTGGATTTAAGTTACAAGAGAAATTCTATTTAAAGGAGAGATAAAATGCCAACAGCTATAGCGACAGCAATACTTGGAGCAGGTGCTTCTGCATGGGCAGTAGCTCTTATGAGTTTTGCTATTTCTTATGTGATCGCTTCTGTGTTTGCTCCAGACGAGCCAGAACCAGCTAAAGATCAAGGTGTATCAGCAAGAATGCCTTCAGATCCTAAAAACAAACTTCCAGTGGTTTATGGTAAAGCGAGAGTTGCAGGTCAAACTATATTTGCAGACATATCAGATGACAATCAGAAGATGGCATTTATTATTGCTCTTTCTGAAGGTCCAGTTGCTGGTTTTACGGAAGTTTGGTGGGAAGACAAAAAGTTATCAGTAACTTTAAACACTTCCTTAAATAGTGTCACAGACGCTGTTGATTATAATAATGAGTCAGACGACTTTCTTAATGGTAATGTAAGGATAGCAGTGTTCAAAGATGGTGGAAGATGTTCACATATGGAATCTTTCAGCTCTAGATGGAACTATGATGCATCAAGCAGAACTATGACGAATGTCGCATATGCTTATGTAGAATTAACTTATAATAGAGAAAAGAGAGTAACAGGGTTACCTAGTAAACTCTTCTTTGTTATGAATGGAAGAACAGTAGATCAGCTGGACGATGGTGATGGAAACTTCGTTACAACTACTACTCAAGCTTCAAGCAATCCAGTGGATTGTCTAGTAGATTATTTATTAAGTACAAGATATGGTTGTGGTGAGTCTATCTCTTCAGACGATTTAGATTTTGAGAGCTTGTATAGTCACAAGACTTTCTGTGACAACTTGTTAGATTACAACGAGAGTTATTGTACATTTCCATCAGGTGATACATTAAATGGTGATCCTATAAATCCTGACGATTACAGAAACGAATTATCCTGTGAACAACAAGTAACAGACCAAAATAACTTTGGTACTTGGGTTGTTTCTGGGACAACCTCACAAGCAGAAAGATATGCTACTAATGGTGTCTTGAATACCAATGAAGATATGGATAGAAACATCAATAACCTAACAATGGGTAATGGTGCTTCTTTCACTTACACAGCTGGAAAGTTCGGAGTCATATCTGAAGGATCTAGAAATGTAGTAACGAGAGCTGGTTCAGAAGTAGTATTCTCTGAAGACAATATCGTTGGTAAGTTAGGTATAACTGGTTCTGGTTATGATAACATGATCAACGAGTTGACAGTTAAATTTACTTCACCATATCAAAAATACATGGAAGAGCAAGTAGAATTGACAATAGATTCTACTACTGCTTACTGTAGAGTTTCTGATGGTGCTGGTGGATTCACAGATGATTTCACCATAACTGAAGAAGTTGATTGTCTTAGCGAAGGATCTTATCCTACTGAAAATTTATTCATAATGCCCATACGTGGTCCATATGAACCTAGACTTGAAAGAACTATTAAATTAGATATGGTCAATAATAATGTTCAAGCTCGCAGAGTTGGTACAGTTATGATCAATCAGTCTAGACAGAATCTAATAGTTAAATTTAATACTAGTATAGAAAACTCAGATTTGACTGCTGGAGATATTATCAAGATAACTCATGCCACTCCAGGATGGGATGGTAAGAAGTTCAGGATACACGAAGTAGAAGAGTTAGTTCTAAAAGAAAATGGTGCTGATATACTAGGTGTTTCTATAACATGTCAAGAATACAATGAGTCAGATTACACTTCTGAGACGATACTATTGACAGATGAAGCTCCTAATAGCAACATTAATATCAATATTAATCTGCCTAGTCCTACTTTAAGTTTGACTTCATCTAGCTCCTCTTTACCAACGGTTACTAACATCGACAATGCATTAGACAGTGGCTCTACTGTTTTCGATACAGAGAGTTGGAATATAAGTTGGGATGGAAGATCTTCTTGGACTGCAGGAGAGGAAACATTAATGGATCACTACGAAGTAGTGTTCTACAACGATGTTAACGGAACTACAGAATTAAGAAGAGTTATCGTAGACAAGAATAATTATACATACGAGTATTCTAAAGCTACTGCTCAGACTGACTATGGCGTCGGTTCTAGGAATATTTATGTAGATGTTGAAGCTATAGCAAGTGACCCAGAGATTACTGTTGATGCTTCATTTTCTTCATCAGTTCCTTCAACTCTAGTAGCTGGATGGACTATAAGTTTTAAGAAGAGTACAGACACAGTTTACACTGTCAAGACAGTAGACGACTTACCTGTCACTATAGCTAGAAATGGAGCAGACATAACTGCTAATCTTATTTCTGGAACTCAGTATGATTTTAAGATTAAAGCATTAGGAACAATCGGTAGAGATTCTGCTGAAGTTACTGGATCTGTTACTACCAACTAAGGAGACAAAATGGCGATTACAAGTTTATCAAATCCTTCGATAGATTCATTATCGTACACTAACCTCCCAGATGATCCTATCACTTACAGTACTACTAAACCAAAGATAACTGTAGTAGGAACATCTATGGCAGTTCATTTTGACACACCAGATTCAGACGACTATAAACATATTCATGTGTTTGTTGGAGATTCTAATCTGGATGTGGCTACTGCTTCTACTATAGACTTTCAATACACAGTTACAGATTCTGGTGTTTTACAATCTACACCTTTCTCTCCTAATACTCAGAAGTATGTCATAATAAGAGTGGCAGATCTTTTAGGAGAAGGTAGTAGCATAACTCAGTTTAATTATCTACAAAGCACCACTGCTTCTCAGATAACTTTCTTAGACACTGCTGGTTCTATAAATACAGAGATACTTGTAGACAGTGGAAATCCAGCTATGAGTAATAACACTGGAGAAGTGGTGTTTGAAGCTGTCTTGAAAGAGGGAGGATCTACATACTCAGGCACTATAAACAGTTATGCTTGGTATTACAGAACAAGTGGTGGAACTAGGACTTTAATAACAGATAATCCTACTGGAACTCTAGCTACTCAGACTGGTGATGGTGATCAAAACCATGATGGATCTGACAGAGTATCAGCTGGAAACGATTACGATTATAGTAAATTAAGAATTGATGCAGCCAGTGCCATATTAGGTTCGACTGGTGGGGGTGCAGCAACTATAGAATGTGACATAGACTACGGATAGGAGATAATATGCCAGAACTATATAATACACCGAACTTAGACGAATTAGAAAATGGTCCATGGCCAAGCTTCGTTACTGGTCTAAAAAGACTAGCTACAGACGAACACGATGGTGCACCAATGATCAGAGATGTACTAGCAACACTTGAAACTTCATATGTAACTAAGAAAGGTTACTGGAAAGGTGGAACTGTTGGAGTATTAGGATATGGTGGAGGTATCATTCCTAGATTCAATGAATTAAAGGATGAGAATGGAGACTATAAATTTAAAAATGCTGGAGAGTTTCACACTCTCAGAATCCAGCCACCAGCAGGGATGCATTATACTTCAAAACTTCTTAGAGACCTTTCAGATATGTTTGTCGACAACGGTGGTTCAGGACTCATTGCATTTCATGGTCAAAGTGGCGATATAATGATGCAAGGAGCAAATGAGAAAGGTGTTCAGAAAATATTTAATGCACTTAATGACTACGGTTTCGATCTTGGCGGTGCTGGTCCTGCTGTACGAACTGGAATGTCTTGTGTGGGAGCAGCACGATGTGAAATGTCAAACGCTAATGAACAGGGTATTCTGAGAACATTAGTAAACGCATTTCTAGACGATATGCACAGACCTGCATTGCCATATAAATTTAAATTTAAAGTGTCAGGTTGTGCAAATGATTGCATGAACTCGATTGAAAGATCTGACATGTCTACTATCGGCACTTGGAGAGATGATATTAAAATCAACCAAGAAGCTTGGAAGAACATGGTTGCTGAGAAAGGAACACAATATGTTGTTGACAATATTACTGGTAGATGTCCTACACAGTGCATGGACTTCAATACTGACAGTTTTGAGTTAAAGATTGACAATAAGAACTGTGTTAAATGTATGCACTGTTTAAACGTAACATCCCCTCTGTCTCATAAATACAATGATGGTAAACCAGAAGCAATTCTTGCTACAGGAGATGACAAAGGTGTAACAATCTGTGTAGGTGGTAAGAGAACACTTAAGATTGGCGATCTATTCGGTACAGTAGTAATACCATTTCTTAAAATGGAGACAGAAGAAGACTACGAATATCTTGAAGAACTAGCTGGTGAAATGATTGACTTCTTTGCAGAGAATGCATTGGAGCATGAAAGAACTGGAGAGATGATTGAAAGAATTGGTATCGTTAATTTCCTCGAAGGAATTGGGTTGGATGTTGATCCTAATATGGTTAACAGCCCTCGTTATATGTCTTATGTTCGTATGGACAAGTGGGATGAAGAAGCCACAAAATGGTTCGAGAACAAGACGGAGAAGATAGCATAATGTGGATAATGATGTATTTGTTGCTGCAAGGAGATGCTGTCATATTAAAGAAAATCGGTAGTTACGAGACAGATGTAGCCTGCTACGAGAAACAACACGAGCTTCAGCCTTATTTAGTAGGTAACGAAGTTTTAGAATGCTTTCAAATATTATAAGGAGTAAGAAATGAATACAATCTTCCAACTATGGTGGGACAAGTGTCCATTACCGAAAATGATAAGATACGTGAAGAATCAGATTGGCAAAAGATGAAGAGATTCGTAGAATGAAAATAGAAGGTCATAAGAATGGACACTACATTGCTGGTGTTCAAACAGAAGAAGGCAACCACAAAGATCGTAAGAGGTGGTTGAAAGGAAAACATAGACCAGATCTAGATGCAATGGAAGCAGGTGATCCTGATACCAATGTAATTAACTGGTCAGAGAAAACCTTCGCAAAAAGATAAATTCTAAGGAGGATGTATGACAATATCAACAGGATCTACTTATGTATTCGACAAGATCGATGGTGCAGCTGGTGCTGATGGTACTTCGTCTTTTCTCTATCAAATATTTCAAAGAAGCTCGACAGTAATCGGAACTGCACCTACTGGAGGAAGTTACAACTTCTCTACTAACACTGGAACTCCACCTAGTGGATGGTCAAACACAGTTCCTAGTGGTACAGATCCATTATACACAAGTTCTACTACTGCGAGCATACAAGGAACAACAGGAACTGATAGCAGTCTGACTTGGTCTGCACCTGTAGTATTAGCTCAGAATGGAACTAATGGAACTATTGGAGCTGATGGTGAACGTGGTCCAGTTATAGGATTCTATGCAAGTATGTCCACAGCAGACTACAATAGTGGAAGTCCTACTCAAGCTGCAATGAACTTAGCTTTTCAAACAAAGACTGGACATTCTGGTCCAGTAGAAAACGACTACGGAACTTTCTACGATATAGCTAATCCTGGTTCTAACAAAATAACAAGAGCATTCATAGGAGGTTCTTGGCAATCTGCTGGTGAAGAAATAGATGGAAATCTATTTGTCACAGGATCTATAGTAGGATCTAAGCTTGTAGTAAACACAGTAGATGGCGACAGGATAAATGCTCTTAGTCAAGTATCTGTAGGCTCTACTTCGACAGAAGGTGCAGCTCTAGATGGAAGAACTGCAACAGCACAAGGACTATCAAAAGCTAGAAGAATATACGCAGGTTCTCAAACTGCTTCTGACAATACTAATATTAAATTCAGTGTAGATGAAGACGGTGCTGTTCTTATTGGAGATCACACTGGTTCTGGAGAAAGAATAGAGATAACAGATAGTAGAATTAAAGTTTATGACTCTTCTAACAATGTAAGAGTTCTCATAGGAGATCTAACACCATGAGTTTTGGCATAAGATTAGACAATGACGGAGACAAAAGAGTAATAGGTGGAGACACAGTAGTGCCCAGATTCGTTGGAAAATTTACAACAAGTTCTTGGACTATTGATGATAATAGGGGAAAGCAAGTGACTTGGTCTGTTACTTGTCCTAATATGCCACTTGTTTTTGTTCACACCAACGATGGACATATCGCTTTTGTTAAAAAGATTACAGGATCATCTCCAAATTGGCAAGTTACTGTTCAGTTAGCAACATCTACTTCTCCATCTCCATCAGACGTAACTGCTTACATATTTAGCTCTGGATATACCACAGGTTCTACTTCTGGATATGGATTTCAAGTAAAGAAATCTAATGGAGAGTATGTTTTTGATTCTGGTTATGATCAGCTACAGATAAAGGATGTTTTTACTGGAGTAAGCAGATCTGGAGGTTCAGGTAACTTTTCTAACATATCTAAACCAGCTTTTATGAGTCCTTTGTTTGGAGAAGGATTTGTGTATTTTTTAATTTACTATAGGTGGTTCTATAGCCCATTCTTCGGATGGATTCCTAGTAATGTTGACATTACTCACATATATTGGGCTGACTCTATTCTTACGAGTTCTGGAAGTTTCACTATACAAGATTACTTTATGACAGATACTAGTGGTTTAACTTGGAATCATCCTTTGAGCACAACATACTACAGTCAACCTACTCCTGATAGTGCAGTTCTGAAAAGTCAGTACTGGCAACCTTGGCTGGATAACGCTGAGTATATTTGGGGACCAGAAGGTACTTATAGTTTGACAGACAGCTGTGTTGGAGATCCCAGTGCTACTCTTTCAAGCTACACACCTAGTCACACTATGGGAGTTGTTCCTAGTTCTGGAACTTATGATGTGTTTATGATAGATGGAGCAGACTATGACTGATTTAACAGAAGACAATACTCAAGCAGAAACTTTAGGACAAACACTTAGTGAACTTAATGATAGAACTTTTTCTCCTAATTCAGACTGGTTACAGAATTCTACTAGAGAACAGATATTAGAGGTTTTTGATCAGGAAGAAAGTATCACTGAAGAAACTCTAAACATACTTCTAGCTGAGTGGGATAGATATCATGGTACAGAATAATGGCTTACGGATTTGAGATAGAAGATATTGGTGGAAGATTATTTGATGGTAACACTTTTGGATTACTTAGTTTAGGAGAGATAACTGTTACTGGTGAACAATCTAACTATCAGACTACAGTAAGTCTAGAGTTACCACCTGATTACGATATCGCAGTTTATCCATTCATATCTTACAGACCAACTGATACTACAATACCAACATACACAGATCACGTAGCTTGGGAGACTCTTAGCTGGAGTTACACTAAAGATACGACTGGTCCAGTTTATGGTGTTACTTTCACAATAAATCTTACTTACACGATAATAGGTAAGAAAGAATTAGACTCTTGTGTTAGTGGAGGAAGCTATGCTAACTTAAGAGACAACACTAAGACAACTTTTCAATTAGTTGCCTCAAGTGTGTTTTAATATATTTACAGAGAGCATTCTCGGAGTGTTCTCGATAAATATCTTAAGGCAGTCCTACATAGGACATTTTATGAACCGATCTTTTTAGATCACAATGGAGACCATATATATGGCAAACGTAATTAAATTAAAGCAAAGTTCGGTTGCAGGAAAGATACCAGCATCTAGCACACTTACGCAAGGTGAATTGGCTATCAACACAACCGATGAAAAGCTATATACTAAGAACTCTAGTGGGAATGTCGTTGAACTTCTTGGCACTAGTTCTGGTGGTGGAGGAATAAACTTTACCTCTGCTGCTACAGCACCATCCTCTCCTACAGCAGGAGATGTTTGGTATGACTCAACAGAAGACAACGTTTATATGTGGGTAGGATTTAAATGGCTACATATTGGCGGATACGACGAATTCAACATCCCAACATCTTATGATGGTGGTGATTCAGAAACAACAACTTACGACAGCAGAGTTACTGGTGGTGATGCCAGTGATCCGATCTACAACTACTCAATCAATGGTGGAGACTCTGATATTTAATACTATGGAGGAAATTAGTAATGGCAACTAAAATTCAAATAAGGAGAGACACAGCAGCAAACTGGACTTCTAATAATCCGACTCCTTATGCAGGAGAAATGTGTTATGAAACTGACACAGGATATCTTAAGGTCGGTGATGGAACTACTGCTTGGACTTCTCTTGGCTATGTCGATACAGACACAGATACAACTTATTCAGTAGGTGATGGAGGACTAACAGAGATTAACTTCACATCTGCTAAAGATACAAAACTCTCAGGAATAGAGACTAACGCAGACGTAACTGACTCAACTAACGTTGAAGCAGCAGGTGCAGTAATGGAGTCAGATACTTCTACTATCCTAATGCAATTCGTTGTTGACGAAGATAATATGTCTAGCGACACAGACACAAAAGTTCCTACTCAGCAATCTGTAAAAGCTTACGTTGATTCTCAAGTAGCTACAAAAGATCAGTTGAGCGAACTATCTGGAACAACAGACGATGTTACAGAAGGTTCTACTAACTTGTACTATACAGATGCAAGAGTTCAGGCAGTGTCTATAAACGATGTTTCTGAGGACACTACTCCACAACTTGGTGGAAACTTAGACTTAAACTCGAACGATATCACAGGTACAGGTGACATCAATATCACTGGAGATATTACAGCTACTGGAAGCGTAAATGCTACTTTAGTAGGTAACTTGTCTTACTATGCAAAAGCTTCAGCTTCTATTAGTAAAGGTGATGTAGTAATGTTCAATGGTGCTCAAGGAGACCATGTACTAATCGTTAAAGCTGACATGTCTGCATCTGGGTTTATTCCAGAGTGGGTTATGGGTGTTGCTGAGTCTAATATGTCTATAGGTGACTTTGCTAATGTAGTTTCGTTTGGTAAAATAACCAACTATGATACAAGTACTTATCAGAATGGTGATCTCCTTTGGTTAGATCCAAATACTGCTGGTGGCTTCACAACAACAGAGCCATCACCGACAGATCATGCAATACTACTTGCTGCAGTAACTAATGCTGCAAACAATGGTACTATTCAGGTCAGATTATCTCACAAACCAGACACAGATGAAGTAGCTGAAGGTTCTTCTAATCTTTATTATACAGATGCTAGATCTCGTGGAGCTATCAGTGTTTCAGGCGACTTAGCTTATGATAGTAATACTGGTGTTATTAGCTTTACGGAAACTGCTGAGACATTAACAAGTATCGCTCTAAACAGCAATTCTCTAGACTATACAGACGAAGCTGGTAATACTACCAATATAGATCTTTCTGCTTATCTAGATGAAGATTCAAGAGCAATTGCTTCTGGTACATTAAATAGTTCTACAGGTATTGTCACATTTACAAGAGACGATGCTAGTACATTTACATTAGATCTTTCAGCATTACTAGATGACACAAATCTTGTTACATCTGTAAATGGTGCATCTGGTGTTGTTGTTCTTGATACTGACGATGTTTCAGAAGGTTCAACTAATCTCTATTACACAGACACTAGAGCTGATGCAAGAATCGCAGCAGCATCTGTTGACGATTTATCTGATGTAGATATTAGTTCTACTTCTCCTACAAGTGGTGATGCTCTTGTTTGGGATGGTTCTAACTTTGTTCCTTCAGCTCCATTTAGTCAATCAGACTTTGATACAGCATTCTCTGCAAAAGACACAGATGATCTTTCAGAAGGTAGCACAAATTTATACTACTCTGATGCTCGTGTTCAAGCAGTATCTATCAACAACGTAGTAGAGGATACAACACCTCAACTAGGTGGAGATTTAGATGGTAATGGCAATACAATTGACTTATCTTCTAACTCAGAAGCTATTAGTCTTCCTTCAGGTACAACTGCAGAGAGACCAGGAACACCTAATACTGGTGCATTAAGATGGAATGAAACAGAAGGTTCTGCTGAGATTTACGATGGCTCTGATTGGGGTGCAGTAGGTGGTGGCGTAACAGACGCACCTTATGCAGAACACTCAAATATCATCACAACAACATTCACTATCGCTAGTGGAAACAATGCTGTATCTGGTGGTCCAATCACAGTTGACACTGGTGGTTCAGTAACAATTCCAAGTGGTTCTACTTGGACAATCGTATAAAGGATAAACTATGAGTAAAGTAAAGATAAAAGGTCATGCTGACGGAATCGGTATCTTGACTATAGAAGCTCCTAATACCGATACAAACAGAACCTTAGGGATACCAGATGTGGGTGGAACTCTTCTAACAGACGGTCAGGCACTTCCTGCAATAGATGGCAGTGCTTTGACTGGAATAGATTCGTTACCAACACAGACAGGACAATCAGGTAAATATCTAACAACAGACGGAACAGACTCTTCTTGGGTAAATGTAACTCAGACACAAGGGATGATACATGCTTTCACTCTAGATGGAAGCACAGGTAATCTTTCTTGGACTAGTGGAGTTACAGAACTGTTCGATTCTAATTTAAACGACATATATGACTCTACTATTGTAGGGACAGACGATATGACCTTTTCAGTAAATAACGATGGTCATTTAATTATGACTATAGGTTAAGGAGATTATTATGGCGACAACGGTCGATTTAGGAAAAGTAAGACCAGTATGGAAAGGTACTTGGTCTAGTGGCACTGCGTATGAAGTGCACGATATGGTTAAATCAGGTTTAGACTCTTACATTTGTACGACAGGTCACACTTCTTCAGGTACATTTAGTAACGATTCAGCTAATTGGGATACTCTAGCTACAGGTTTTAGTGGAGATGCAGCAGACATAACTTCTGGTACAATTCCAGATGCTAGATTTCCTAGTACATTACCTGCTGTAGATGGCAGTGCATTAACTGGTATTAGTGGAGGTAAATTATTGCAAGTAGTAAATAATAATGACACTAATATAAGTAGTTTTAGTAGCCCGAGTAATAATAGTTGGGCTAGTACAGTAGTGGTTGCATCTATTACTCCTCAATCTTCAACTTCAAGAATGGTTGTATTTGTTAATGTTGGTGTCAACAGTGTTAACACTTCAACAGATTATGGCTATGGTGTAAGAATGGCTAGAACAATTAATGGCAATACTACATACCCAACCAGTCTAAATTGGCAATTTGGAACTAATGTTCACTCTTTAATCTATGAAGCAGGTACATCTGGTGAAGATAATTCACATAAAAGTTTTCATTTATCTGGTTACGACTCAGCACACTCAACAACATCTGCAATAGAATATAATTTACAATCCGCTGCTTATGATGTGAATAGTTATTCTGTAGGTGGACCTTACGGACATAGATGGAATCTAACAATTATGGAGGTTGAACAGTGAATCCAAATAAATCAACAGCGCTTAGGTCTTTATTATCAGGTGTTCAAGCATCTTTTAATATGGATGAAAATGGTAATATTACAAATTGGGAGAGTGATACCGCACAACCAACAGATGCTGAAATACAAACTAAACTAGATGAACTACAAGCAGACTATGATGCTAAACAATATCAAAGAGATAGACAACAAGAATACCCAAGCATCGGCGAACAACTAGATATGCAATACTGGGATTCAGTAAACGGAACAACAACTTGGAAAGACGCAATTCAAGCAGTCAAAGACTCGAATCCTAAACCATAATTA
>Ga0255770_10004390_pt1 | contig 11890 bp, 8 predicted proteins | sample 071ome_22_FD_179968 | JGI IMG/M metagenome (GOLD analysis project Ga0255770, IMG submission 179968) | Coastal salt marsh microbial communities from the Groves Creek Marsh, Skidaway Island, Georgia - 071404AT metaG (version 2) | ecosystem: Environmental > Aquatic > Marine > Intertidal zone > Salt... | reverse complement strand
TTACCTAGTACCTACTACGACCAGAATAGTTCTGGTCACCTCGTAGCAAAATTGACATATCACGTCACGCAGGTCACTGGTGCTGCGACAGATGCCGTCAAAATACTGTTTCGCGAGGGACTCACTGTTGTGGGTTATCTTGGTTATCTTTTCTATCTCAACTGGCGCTTGACCCTTTTATTTCTGATTGCTGCACCGCTCATAGGGCTTTTGGCAAGGGTGGCCGGTCGCCGCTTCAGGAAAATTAGCGAGCGAATTCAGGATTCTATGGGTGATGTCACTCAGGTCGCGACAGAAGCGATTCAAGGATACCGAGAAGTCAGAACGTTCGGCGGCGAAGCCTACGAGCAAGACCGCTTCCATGCGGTGAGTGAGCGAAATCGGCGCCAGTCCATGAAAATGGTAATGACTTCAGCGGTAGCAACCCCTGTTATTCAGTTGCTGGTTTCCCTTGTGCTAGCCATGCTCGTTTGGATGCTGCTGGAGCCGGCTATCCGCGCAGATATGTCGACAGGAGATGTGGTCGCGTTCATCACCACCGGGGGGTTGCTCGCCAAACCGATTAGGCAGCTGACCGAGGTCATCGCCATTGTTCAGCGCGGGATTGCGGCCGCCGCTGACTTATTCGATGTGTTAGATCAGCCCACAGAGTTAGATGAGGGAACAACACGCCTCGATGAGGTAAACGGCCATATCCGCTTCGACAACGTGACGTTTCAGTACGAGGGCGCCGATTCGCCCGTTTTGGAATCCTTAAATTTTGAGATACAGGCGGGAGAGACGATCGCCCTTGTCGGGCCTTCGGGCGGCGGCAAGACGACGCTTGCGTCGCTCATTGCTCGGTTCTACGAGCCCAGTTCAGGGGATATTTATTTAGATCACATTCCATTGCGCGAGATTGAGCGGGCTAACTTGCGGAACCACTTAGCCGTTGTTAGTCAATCCGTCACGTTGTTTAACGATTCCATCGCAAGAAATATTGCGTACGGGGGATTGTCTGGGGCGAGTGCTGACGCTATTCGTGAGGCGGCCCGTGATGCCCAAGCGCTCGAATTTATCGAAGCATTACCCGACGGCTTTGAGACGCTAGTGGGGGATAACGGGGTGCTGTTATCCGGGGGGCAGAGACAACGATTGGCGATTGCCAGAGCGTTATTGAAAGATGCCCCGCTTTTGATCCTGGATGAGGCCACTTCTGCCCTCGACACTGAATCTGAGCGAGCCTTTCAGTCGGCCCTCGAGAGTCTCATCGTTGGCAGGACCACCGTGATCATCGCCCATCGGCTTAGCACCGTCGAAAAAGCTGACCGAATCTTTGTGCTGGTCGATGGTCAGATCGTCGAAGAAGGAACCCATGCCGAACTGCTTGAGAAGGGTGCTCACTATTCACGCTATTTCGATCAGCAGGCTGACGAGACACTCGGCACTAATGAGTCCTCTGAGTCCGAGGCTGAACCTATTGAACCATCAGTCCGACCAGCCTCCAAATCGCTCGAGCGCTGGGTCACCGAGGGTTGGTATGCAGACAGGCAATGGACGCATTGGCTATTGCCCTTTAGCTGGGTTTTTCGTGGCATCACCTCCTTACGCAGGTTTTGGCTTCGAAAGTGGTCGTATCAGCCCTCGGTTCCCGTTATCGTTGTGGGCAATTTAACGGTAGGCGGGACTGGGAAAACGCCCGTTGTTGCGGCGTTGGTTAATCGCTTGAGAGCGCGCGGAAAACGGCCAGGCATCGTTTCAAGAGGCCACCTTGGCTCGAAAAACAGGGCTGCGTGCCTGGTTAACGCGCAAGCAACAGCCAGCGAGGTTGGAGACGAAGTGGTGATGCTCAAACGTCAGCTAGACGTTCCCATCGCCATTGGTAGGGATAGAGCGGAGGCCGTGCAGTTCCTGGAGGCGGACAACTTGTGCGATGTTATTGTTTCCGATGATGGCCTGCAGCGATACGACCTTGGACGACAATACGAAATCGCAGTGATTGACGGGCAAAGGCGGTTTGGTAATGGGCAGCTGCTACCTGCCGGTCCATTAAGGGAAGCCTCGGGCAGGTTAGATACGGTGGATAGCGTGCTGGTTAACACCACGCAAGGTGAAGATCCAGTTTCCGCCGTGCATACAGATCAGATTCACTTCTCACTCAAACCTACCGCATTGTTTGAATCGGTTTCCAAGACTCAGATTCCCTTGGCCAACTTGGATGGCCGAACAGTGCGCGCGGTGTCAGCGATTGGGAATCCAGACAGGTTCCGAGCAACACTGGAGGCATTAGGCGCGAACGTCTTATCTCATGACCTAGATGATCACCAGTCGTTCATGGAAGGCGATCTAACGTTTGCGGATGATTTGCCGATTGTTATCACTGAAAAGGATTTTGCTCGGCTGGATCTAACCATGGTGACCCGATTAAAAGTGGTGCCATGGGTGCTATGCGTTGAGGCAGACTTTCCTGAGAAGCTGATAGACAATATTTTGGCTCAATTAGAAAATGGGTAAGGGCCCCCAATGCTAACCGGCTCTGGTGACCGGGCATCGACATGATCCGGGTAGGCATTTTCACTAAACAAGGACTTTCTTATGGCGTTAGATTCAAAGCTGTTGGCGCTACTGGTTTGCCCGCTTTGCAAAGGCGAACTGAATTATGACCGCGTCGCGAACGAGCTCGTTTGCGAGTTTGATCAACTCGCCTATCCTGTTCGCGATGACATACCCGTCATGCTGCCGGAAGAGGCGCGGGCATTGTCGGAGCAAGTGGAAGTCGTTCCGGGCGACGAGTAACTGATGGCTTTCATCGCTCTTATCCCGGCTCGGATGGCGAGCTCGAGGCTCCCAGGCAAGCCGCTCGTTGATGTTGGTGGTAAGCCGATGATTCAACATGTTTACGAGCGAGCGGTGCAATCAAAGGCGGATGAGGTACTGATCGTGACCGATGCCGCCGAGATCCAGGATGCCGCTACTGGCTTTGGCGCGAGTACGGTGATGACGTCTGTCGAGCATTCGTCGGGTACGTCACGGCTCGCTGAGGCGGCGAGCATTCTCGGATTGCCTGATGATCAGATCGTCGTCAACGTTCAAGGGGATGAGCCGCTGATTCCGCCGGCCGCCATAGATCAATTAGCAGAAGCCTTAACAGCTTCCACCGCAGATATGGCAACCCTTGCGTCGCCTCTTATTAATTACGATGACATGCTCAACGCCAATGTCGTGAAAGTTGTGACTGATGCACGCTCGGAGGCCCTTTATTTCAGCAGGGCCGCGATTCCCTTTAATCGAGACGAAAGTCAAACAGGACTCGTAAGCTCGATGCAGCATATCGGTCTCTATGCCTACCGCACCCAATTCCTAAACGCATATCAAACGTGGGATGAGACAGTACTTGAGAAGATAGAGCAGCTGGAGCAGCTACGGGCGTTGTATTACGGGGCCAGAATTTTGGTTTCTGTCATGCAAGATCACCACTCTCCTGGGGTCGACACGATAGAGGACCTCGAAAAGGTTAGGGAGCTAATAGGCTGTTATGATTGACGTTCAGATTTATATCAAAACCAGTTGCGAAACTTGTCTATTGATTTCCGAACTCTTGGTCGAGTTATTCGCACGAGAGGGCGTTGAAATTATCAATCAGGAAGCAACCCCAATCCCCGGGCTGGAAGACGCATTCCTCGATGCTGACCTTGAGCGATCTTTTAAATCGAAGATCGAGGCGGTACCCACCGTCATCTTGAACCCTGACAAAGCAAATGAAGTGCGCTTGCAAGGATGGGTCAGGCACGAGTGGGTAGAGGTCTTTGGCGAATTTGCCCACGAGCATCTACCTACTTTCAAACCCGGTTGCGCTTCCAAGACCCTCGATCCCGGGCGATTTGAACAGCTACAGGCTACGTTTGAGCCTGAGCGTATCCAGTCTAGGCAACTGACGTTCACTGACGTTGATGACATCGAGATCGGTTACGACCGAGGGTGGTCTGATGGATTGCCTGTGGTTCCGCCTACAGCCGCTCGTGTGCATAGAATGTTGTCAGGAACTAGTAGACAACCGGACGAAATTATCGGCTCTGTACCTCCCGATTACGGTATTTGTACCGTTGAGAAAATTGCTGTGAATGCCGTGCTTGCGGGATGCTTACCAGAATACCTGCCCGTCGTGATTGCAGCAGTTGAGGCAGCGTTGGAGGAGCCTTTTTGCATGCATGGCTTGCTGGCGACCACTTATTTCTCTGGGCCCATGGTGGTCGTCAATGGCCCATATAGCAGAGCTATCGGAATGAACTGCGGGGGCAATGCGCTCGGACAGGGGAACAGAGCAAATGCAACCATCGGTAGAGCGTTGCAGCTTGTTATTCGAAACGTGGGTGGCGGAAAACCGGGCGGTGTCGATCGATCTGCCTTAGGCAATCCGGGTAAGTACACGTTTTGTTTCTCGGAAGATGAGTTGAACAGCAGCTGGGATTCGCTCTCTGTCGAGCGAGGCTATTCACCCGACGCCTCGACGGTAACCTTATTTGCAGCCGATGGCGTGCAAGGCATCGTTGACCAGAAGTCACGTGGTCCAGAGTCTTTAGCACGATCGTTTGCGGCAGCGCTTCGAGTGGTTGGGCACCCCAAGTTCGTGCGGGCATCTGATGCGTTTTTGGTCGTCTCGCCCGAGCATGAGCGGGTGTTTAGAGACGCTGGGTGGAGCAAACAAGCGCTTATTGAGCGACTCACTGGTCTGCTCACAATTCGCGGTAGTGAGTTGATCAGAGGCGCAGGGGGTATGGAAGAGGGGCTTGACCCGAAGCTAAAGGATCACTCATTCACTAAATTTAGAGAGGGTGGTCTCTTTGTCGTGCGGGCTGGCGGCGAAGCTGGACTTTTTTCGGCCATCATCGCTGGTTGGGGCGCGAGCGGGGAGATAGGCAGCGTGCCGGTAACCAGAGAGATTCGTCTCTAGATTTTCTATGTTAAGTACTGAACGTTTCTAGTGTTGAGCGTGGTTTTCACGGTACACTTTTGATAATAGCGTTCCAGCAATGGCATTGAATGTGAGGTCCAACTATGGAATTGATTGATCCGACATCAGAACTGGCGCCAGAGACGCGCCAACCGCTACCGAGGTTGGTCGCATCGAATACCGATGTAACCATAGGATTACTTGATATATCAAAACCCAAGGGCGATGTGTTCCTCAATCGGGTTGAGGACTTATTGCAGCAAAGAGGGATCAAAACCCGTCGGTTCAAGAAGCCGACGTTTACGCGTGTTGCTCCCGATGCATTAAGACAGGAAATTGCTCAGAGCTGCGACGCGGTAGTTGAAGCGCTAGCCGACTGAGGTTCCTGCACGTCGTGCAGTTTGCATGACATATTAGATATTGAAAGAAGAGGAACGCCTGGAGCGTTTATCGCGTCAGAGGCATTTGTAGATGCATCAAGGCACCAAGGTGACGCCCTAGGCTACCATCCCAAACAGCTGTTCGTGCCGCACCCGATACAGGATCGAACATCTGAAGAAATTGAACGATTAGCTGAGGATGCCTTCGATGAGATCATGGCGATGGTGTTCTCTGCGGAGCATGACGACTAAGCGCGTTCGACGACCGCCGCACGCCATACTTGACGAGGGCTGCCACTAACTAAGCGGCAACACGATTTCGTTAAACGCGATGTCCCCGCGTGAAGCGGGGCTAACTATGCTTTATCGGTACGCAGCGACCCCACTACTGCTTTTGCTTCGAGCCTGCAACTCAGAGGATCAAACATTTGATTCCCAGTTCTTTAGTTACAAGGATAGTCATCGTAGCTTTATTATTGCTGACGGCCATCACCAGCATACTCTCTTACGTGCTGGTGAGTGAGGATTTTGCCGAAGAGCAGGCCAATTTTGATGCCGGAATTGAACTTATTATTGAGCGATTTGTTCCAATAGCCACCAGAGCCACTTATCAGTTAGATGTACCACTAGCCGAGCAGGTCGTTGAGAGCATTCTCAGTGCTGAGTACGTGATCGCGGCAAAGATTACTGATGATTTAGGCCAGGCGCTTGCAACACATATCCGCTATCTCGAAATAGCCCCCAACCCTGTGTTAGCAGCGGTTCTGGAGCCGCACGAGCAAACGTTACGGCTGCCTTTAGTTCGTGAAGATCCGTTCGAGGCAGGGCGGTTTAAGCAGTATGGGACCCTGGAAATAGTCATCAGTAGGCTGGTCGCTTTAAGTAGTTATGCCGAGGAAGAGATTGCTTTCCAGATGCAAATTGTCGCTGTCATGCTCATATTTGCCGTCACCATGGTTGCAGCGCTTTACTTTTTGCTATCGCGTCCGCTAAGGCAGATCGTGAATCAATTATCCGAGTTAGAGTCTCGGCGGACGCTTCCGCTCAACCCCAAGGCGTATGGCTCCGAATTGAACACACTCGTTTCAGCAATCAATGAGAGTGTGATTGAAATTGATCGCCAGAATGTCGAGCTAGAAGCTGTCCGGGCGCGCACGACGCAAATACTCGAGGAAGCCGGCGATGCATGCTTCCTGTTTGATGCGGAATCAGCAAAGGTGTCCTATGCCAATCGTCAAGCTGCTGATTTGCTCGCAATGACTAACGCTGAGCTGATCGGGAAGGCCGCGTTCGACATTATTGATGGATTAACTGAGAAAGAATGGCGTTTGCGAGTTGAATTTGTTGGCCAACTACCCACGCATTTGAGAGAGGCAATGCTCGTCAAAGCAACCGGCGACAGGGTCCCCGTCGAAAACAATACAACATTGATAGAAGTTGACGGTAGATCCTCTCTTCTTGTCTTTGCCAGAGATATCGCCAGCAGGAAGCGTCTAGAGCGAGATTTTGCTCATGCACAACGTCTCGGTGCGCTAGGTGAGCTCACGGGCGGCGTCGCCCACGACTTCAATAATGCGCTTCAAGTGTTACGGGGGAGTTTTGAAGTACTCCGAAAGGATCAAGGCGAAGGAAGCGATACTGATGCCTATAGAGCGGCCGAATCTGCACTCGAGCAATCAAGTAGTCTCGTTAGACAATTGTTGGCGTTTTCGCGCAAGCAAGTGCTTGAAAAAAGAAGAGTGAATCTCGTTGCAGAGATCGTTCGAGCAACGCCTCTTTTTCAGCAGGCTGCCGGCCATCACCAGTTGGCAACCGAGTTCATCGATCGAGAAGTTTGGCTAGATGTTGATATCAATGCACTTAATACGGCGATTATGAACTTGTTGGTAAACGCCAAACACGCGATGGAAACACCTGGCCAAATTCGATTGGCGCTAGAGCTGACACGAGACGGGGATTCACGAAAACACCTGCTAACCGATGAGCAGCGAGAGAGCTTTCTCGCTCGTTTGGTCGTTCAAGATGAAGGTAGTGGCATTGCAGCAGAGGACCTTGATCGGATTTTCGAACCTTATTTCACAACCAAAGAAGCAGGAAAGGGCACGGGTTTAGGGCTTTCCATGGTGTACGGATTTATGACCCAAATTGGAGGAAAGATTCACGTTGAAAGTGAAGCGGGAAAAGGAACACAGTTTTTCTTGTATTTTCCTGGCGTTGAAATCAGTGAGATGAAAGCGGATACAACAAGTAGTGAGGAAACGATTAAGGAGTCCGTTAACCCAAGTAGTCCTCGCGATAGAGCTGCCATCACCCTGGGTACGGAGGCGCTCCGCTCAGTCTTGTTGGTTGATGATAACGACGACGTGCGGTTTATTTCTAAGGTCTACCTCGAAAGCGCCGGTTTTACGGTCGTTGAGTGCGGCAACGGCGCAGACGCACTCGATCTTCTTGCCGATGAACACAATGAATTCGTCTTACTCATTACCGACATGATCATGCCGGGCGAAGTGACCGGTCGAGTACTCATTGAACAAGTGCGCCGCTTGCGCCCATCTCTCCCGGTTGGCGTGGTGAGCGGCTATTCTAATGAGTTGCTCGCCATGAGTGATTCAGGTAACCCAATCGACCTGCTGCACAAACCCTTTTCGAAGCAACAAATGGTCGATTTCGCCTAATCGATGCTGAAAGCGGCTCGATAAAATTGTGAAGCATACTTTTAATTTCGTGCAATTGGCCTTAGCAATCCTGTTGTTGGCTGTATCTCGGCAGGCTACATCCGAGCCCTATGTCATTGCCTATAATCACGATTGGGCGCCTTTTAGTTACGTCGATAGCGAAGGTAATGTCCAAGGTATTCTGCCAAGACTCATGGAGGAGTTGTCCCGAGAAAGTAGTATCGCCGAGCTTAAAGCCGTTGGTTTACCTTGGGACAGAGTGAGTCACGCAGTGAGACATGGAGAGGCCTCAGCGTTTATCACCTTCGCTAGTCGCGAGCGGCTAGGATTCTCAGAGGCAATTGGACCGACCATTTATGAGCTGGGTCAAAATCCGGTGGTGCGATCTGAAGCATCAGTCGACCAAGCGTCGATATTTCAAGTGGAAGGGTTGCGCTATTGCCAGATGGTAGGGGACGACTGGAGCACCGCTTTTTATGAGGCGCTGGGCATTCAATCTTTTGCAGCTCGGGATTCAAGAGCCTGCCTCAACCTTATTCACCGTGGTCGCGCCGACGTATTCCTTCATCCAGTCCCGATTATCACTATCCGGATGACGCAAATGAACCTCAAAGGCGCGCTTAGGCAATTCGATCAGCCAGCCGCGACCATGCCGTTTCATTTGTTATGGCGTAAAGATGTCCCTGAACGCGAACTACAGACAGCGAGGTTGTTAGGGCGGGCGCTCAGTCAGTTAAGGCAGGAAAAACGCTGGATGCCTACGATTACTCGGATCGAGCAGGAGGCGGTGACTCAATGCCTTGGAGCGAATAAGGCCATTTGCTAGGGATAAGATTTGGCGCGAGGGCAATCCCCCTCACGCCAGCTTCAAGTGCCTTTATTTTGGCGCCATTCTTATACCACTATCGAGGCGGATCACTTCGCCGTTAATGTAACCGCACTCAACGATGTAGGCGGCCGTTTGCGCGAACTCAGAGGGGTTCCCTAGGCGCTTGGGAAACTGAGTCATATCAATGAGCGGCTCTCGTACCTGAGGCGGAGCGAATTGCATCATCGGCGTTTCAAAAATTCCTGGTGCGATCGTTGCGATCCGAATGCCAGTACGGGCAAGGTCGCGGGCGATGGGTAACGTCATTCCAGCCACGCCGCCCTTACTTGCGCTGTAAGCCGCTTGGCCGATTTGACCGTCAAATGCAGCAACGGAGGCAACATTAACGATGACGCCTCGCTCACCATCTTCTGTCATTGGGTCGTTTTTCTGCATGGCATCTGCACAAAGTCGTAGGCAGTTAAAGGTTCCGATTAAGTTGACACGAATGACAAATTCAAATGTCTTGAGCGGCATGGGACCATCTTTCCCGATCGTTCTTGCGGCGGCACCGATCCCTGCACTGTTGACGTTGACATGGATCGCGCCAAATTCGCTGAGGCCTTTCTCAATGGCAGCTGTCACAGAAGCTTCATCCGCGACGTCGCCTGCTGCATAGGTTGCCGATGAGCCGATTTCCTTCGCAGCTTTCTCTGCATTTTCCTCATTTAGGTCGAACAAAACGACTTTTGCACCTGCCTGAACGAAACGTTCGGCAGTTGCTCGCCCGAGTCCTGAAGCGCCACCAGTAATAAATGCGACTTTGTCTTTTAGCTCCATGTTTAATCCCCACAAAAAAGAGCGCTGAGTATACACGCAACGTAATGCCGAAGTGTTCTCTTAATCAATCTCCGCCTTTGGTCTGGATCACGATCAGACTTACGCTAGACTGCACCCATGGCCCTCGATACTGCTCCAACCATTCGCAATACCTTTGGCTTGCCTGTCCGAAGTCAAGCGCTTCACGAAGTAGATTTTTCGGCAGATCTTCCGAGAACAATACGCGACATTCAACGCCGAAAACTGAATTGGCGCGTGATTGGCGATGCGAGTAACGCAATCTTGCCACCGTTTTTCCCTGTCGTTGTCTTGCGGGATACGAACACCAGTATTGAGATTGACGGGAACTATGTCAGAGCGGCTGCCGGTTGCTCATGGGATGAACTAGTTTCTTTCACGATTTCGAACGGACGCTATGGTCTTGAAAACCTCTCAGGCATACCCGGCCGCGTTGGCGCGGCGCCCATTCAAAATATTGGTGCCTATGGTGCTCAACTGGCTGATACCTTGGTTGAGCTGACTGTGTTTGATGGGTTGAAGCAGCGCTATGAAACGGTGGATATCAGCGAGTTAGAGCTTGGGTATCGAACGAGTCGATTCAAGAAGAGCGGTGAAAGTCACCTCGTCATCGTCGATGTATTGCTGAAGCTTTCTGATCAATTCGTTCCTAATATTGCCTATCATGGTGTTGCCCAGTCGATCGGCGTCGATCCGGCATCCGGTTCCAATGTGACAGCGAGTGAGGTGCGCAGTGCTGTGTTGAAATTACGCGCACATAAACTGCCGAATCCGGAGAGGGCTGGTAACGTAGGGAGCTTTTTCCAGAACCCTCTAGTATCGGATGCTGAGGCGGGGCGATTGTCGAAGCTCGGGCTTCAGATCTGGGAAGGGTCAGCTGGCACCAAAATTTCGGCCGCGCAGCTGATCGAACAATCTGGCCTAAAGGGCCAGCGTATCGGTGGCGCTAGGGTATCAGAGCGCCACTCCTTGGTGCTAGAAAATTCGGGCGACGCGACTTACCAAGATGTCGTCCACCTAATGAGACATGTACAGGACACCGTTCTCCAGCGATTTGGCGTCTCTCTCACGCCAGAGCCTCACATTTTCTCAATTGACCTCTAGCGACCTCACTCCAATCCTGCACGTGGGTCGTTACTGACTCGTTGCCACAGACTTGGATGAGCCTCGTCTAGCTCTCTTGCGATGTAAGGAAACGCATTAACGTATTCCTCGACGACAACCTCAAGCAACACAACCCCGTCTTGAATCGGGTTTGGGGACTTCCGAGGGTCATTATCAACCATCCCCCATTCGGAGGGCCGTTCCGACGCGCGGGATGTGCTACCAGAGTCGGCCTCGACACGGGGAACTAGCGGCTCCGTGAGACCAGCCGATACTGGTTCATCGCTTCGCTCATTCTCGTTGCCGCTTTCGGGCGTTTCACCATCGCTGACGACAGTACTTTCTACTGCTACCACCTCTACCACATGCGCGGATGCGGATTCAGCGGGGGAGAGCTCGGGCTCTGACGTGGGCTCGACAGTCGCGCCCTCGGCAACAGCCTCTGTCAGTTCCTCAGTCACTTGCTCGGGAACGACCGATTCAGCTCTTCGAGACCGACGGCGGCTGCGCGTTCTGGAGCGGTTAGCGTTGAGACGTCGATCAGAGGACTCTTCAGTATCAACTTCCTGGTCACTCGTAACACCTTCCGATTGTAAAGCAGCGTCGTTTTGGGTCGCGTCGTCACTGCCAGTAGAGCTTTGAATTTCGGTTTTTGGTTTGCCCCTTCCTCTTCGACGCCTTCTATTATCGCTATCAGCACGAGGTCGATCTTCATTGGGCGAAGCTTGACTGGTCTCGGATGAGGATGGCTGGACATTTACTGAACCCTCACCGGAAGGTTTCGATGACCGGCTTGCCTTAGTGCGGCTTGGCTTGGACTTTGGTTTGGATTTACTCTTGGATTTGCTGCCGGATTCACCCAGCAGCGCTGCGATCACTCGCTGAAGCAAGCTTTTCTTTTTCGCTGGTTTGGCTTTCGACTTTCTTTTCCGGCGATTATTCGAAGATTTCACTGCCTTGGCTGGCGGTTGAGGTGGCTCATCCTTGGGTTCCGCCGCTTGAACGATGGTTGAATCAGATTCAGCAACCGAACCGTTTAATCGGCCGCCCGTCACTACCGCTTTTTCAGTTGTGGTAGGCCTGAGCTCCAGTTCGGTCTCAGGCGAAACTTCTTCAGCAATCGGCTGGATATCGT
>Ga0255770_10004389_pt1 | contig 11893 bp, 10 predicted proteins | sample 071ome_22_FD_179968 | JGI IMG/M metagenome (GOLD analysis project Ga0255770, IMG submission 179968) | Coastal salt marsh microbial communities from the Groves Creek Marsh, Skidaway Island, Georgia - 071404AT metaG (version 2) | ecosystem: Environmental > Aquatic > Marine > Intertidal zone >... | reverse complement strand
GGCCTTTTTTTACTTCTATCTGTATTTTTTCAGAGTCATCAAAGTATTTCTTATCGATATATGTAAGGCCTCTCTTGTTCCACTCCATTTCTTTATGCCTCCCCCTCTCATTCTCGACATATTCTAACTTCCCCAACTTGTGAGACCCAGGGACAACCCACAATGCTCCATTACTACTATCAACATCAACCAATGGAATCCAGCACACTAAAGAGCTATCGGGGTCAAAATCTGCAAAATAAGAACTATCCTGATGCCAACCTAAATAATGCTCAGTATTCTTTGGCTTAATAAAAAATTGAATATTTCCTATAATCAAATCCTCTTCACCTGTTCCGACTAAATCAGCAATAGCACTTCTTAAGTCCTTGCCATTAAATGCTGAATTGACGTGCAGACTCATGTTTATTGCATCATATACCGATCCAGCCACATTAGGATAATTTTGATACAAATGCACCAACTTTTTATCAAGAGAGCTTTCTTTATTTAAATCAATGTTATTCTCCTCAATAGCATAATTCACAAGATTTTCTAGTCTTTCCATTATTAAACAAATCTCTTCATTATTAACAAGATTGTCTTGCGTACAAAAACCTCTTTTCTTAAAAGAATCTATATATCCGCTCATTTTTTCACACCCACAAAATAATTCATGCCTTGGCCTAGATACCCATTTTGAATAGGCAATAAGTCCTCGCTCTTGTATTCATTGTTTAGAATCTTTAACTCTAGATCAAAAAGGACTGATGACTCCCTATCCAACCTATCTAAAAAAGTTTTAAAATCCTGCATATCTCTAGATAGACTTTCCTCGCCGCTACACATCCACACTTTCTCCAAGATTTTGTAATACGGCTCATAATAAGCATAGTCAAATCTATTTACCTTAGTCTTGGACCATGGAGATGTCTCGTTAAATAAATTTAAAGTAGGGTAGGAAGAGTAATATTCAATATCGTTTTCGAAAAAAACTTTCAATATATCCTTCAATTTATTAACTTCTATCTGCGGGTTTACGAAAGTATCATAAATAACATTTTCTTCTTCTCTTAATCCATATTTAACAGCTCTATCTAAATGACTCTGAAAAAATTTCTTGGCATTGAAAACTATCTCATTTTCATTTTGAGAACTTATAGATACAAGAAGCCTCTGCAAATACCTCTTAAACCAACCATGATATTCGGGAATTGCAATAACCACAAGAGAGTCTACTCTTACCCCGTCTAAAATAATTTTTAACGCCCTCATAGTATTGTGAGTATGATGAATAACCCCTTCTGCAATAACTATATCAAACTCTTTTAAAATATTAGCGTCCAGATCAAATAAGCTTTTATTAATAACTTGCACATGCAAATTATGCATTCGAAAGATTTCTTTAGCCCTAGAGCAACTAATCTCATTTGGCTCAACAATAGTTACTTTCGCACCATTCATAGCATAATACAAGCTGTTTTCCCCTGTGCCTCCACCTATTTCTAGCACTCTCTTACCCATGAAGAGAAGGTCCGGCAGGCATAATTCATGTAGTATTGCCCTCCTATTGTCCATCTGACTTTTAAAAATATTATCACTCTCTTCTATTTTTCTTAAACTGGGATTTACCCTCTTGTATACACCCAATACTTGATTCTCTACGTCCTTATGTAGCAACCTACTCTCCTATTTCCTGAGGACGGTTAATATAGTTCATGATACGAAACTCCCTGCCATTCACTTTTGCAGTTTCTCCAGACTCCGTCTCTCTTGGTATGTAACACTTTTTACATGCTGAAATTCTCTTAAAGCCATCCTTTTCCAAATGAATCTTGCGGATTCTATCTAATTCAACACCTTGCCAAATATCTAGCACGCTGTCCTTATTAACATCGCCCACAACATGTTCATTTTCCTCGTCGTTTGAGCACATCATAACCAGGCCGTCTGCGCCAACAACAAGTCTTTGATAAAGTTGTGGACATACAAAATTATCTATATACTTAATATCAGTATCTTTTTGCAAATAATCAATTACAGGATTAAAGGCAATCAAATCTGTAATAGGTTCAAAGGTATTATAAAACTTCTCGGGATTTTTCCTGATTGCAGGCCATAGCGATTGCACCTTTATTACTGGCTTGCTAATCCCCTGCTCTAGCTTATATGTATTTATTTGCTGCACTCTTCTTAAGGTGTCCTTAAACTTTAAAGGCCTTCTAATCTTGTCATACTCCTCTTCTAGCCCGTCTATTGAAATTGTTATCCAATCAATACCTGCATCAACCATTTTTGCAAAATAATCTAACTCCAATTTTTTACCATGAGTTAGAGTAGAAACCTCTTGTATTCCATTTTGTTTAGCATATTTTATGCAATCAATAAAATTTCTATTCAGTGTAGGCTCCCCCCTTAAACTAAGCCGAATGGCCGGAACCTTTCCGCCAATTTCATCTATAATTTTTTTAAATAATGCAAAATCCATATGTCTTGCATTAACCTTCTCTTTAAAGCTGTCTGTAATTGTGTAGCACATTGGACACTTGAGGTTGCAAAGTGCAGATAACTCAATATCTACCAGCAAGGGATATTCTCCAACTATTTGTTTCTCTGCAAATCTTGTCCAATTGGCTCTATATTCTTCATACTTCTTACTCCAGCCGCAACCCCTCTTTGCCTCAAATAGCCTCTCCCTTTCCTCTGTTTCAAAGCTGCTATAGTTGCCTTTGTTAATAGGTATATTTTTCATGTTAATCTATTCCTTATATAATCGATAGTATGGGCTAATACTCCCCGAAAACCCTAACTTAAATTTTCCCCTATTGGGACTATTAATCCCCTCTAAGTCTACCTCCAATACCCCAGCATCTGACAATAATGAAAACCCCTCAAAGAAGGATATTGTCCCCTTGTACCTATTGCTAGACGCAGGATTTGGCGCTCCAAATAAATAGTATGCTCTTTTTGCATCTAAACCGTATAAAGTAATATACATAGGCATGCCTTTAGGATCTAAGCTTGTGACCATTAGTGCGTTATAGTCATTAATCAAACCGTTCATCAGCCTCTTCATTCTTGCTAATTTTTCAGAATTTTGGACATTTCCCTGTCCATCCAGCAAAGTCCGATAGTAGTTTATGAATAGATCTATGTTGTTCGTAAGTTCATAAGTTGAGCCGTCTTTTCTTGCCTCTCTAATATTTCTCCGTCTTAATGTATCGAAATTATTAAATAATGGCGACCTATCCTTATCATCAACACAGCTTAATGACGAAATATCAACATAGCTTGTATACCTTAGATCTAAATGATACTTTTTGCAGTCTGGCAAATGAAAATTGTACCAAAGAAATGGTCGCACATCTAAAAATTGAGGGGAAAGAGTCAAGTCGATACTGTTAAAATTATCGTCTAACCATTCTGCAATAAATGTTGTAATTTCAAAATCAATATTTCTAGCTTTTGCCTTATTTTGCTCGAAATGCTCTTCGAACATCAATCCGTTATGAATAACCAGATCATCCGAAATAACTGCACTTCCATCCTTATTTAACACTAGAATTAAACCTGCTTTAATTTGCTCACCTTTTTTTACCCAATATGCCACCCAGTTCGCCGTCGCTAAGTTCAAATAATATGAGTATGAAAAAAGCGTTCCTTGAGGGGAGCGGTCGACAAAATCATTCCATTCTTCAAAATCCGTTACTATATTAAGCTTATATTTATCCAAAACTCAACACCTCTTTGCTAAGTAGTTTCTTTGCTACCACCTCAAGATCAGAATACCCTACACCTAACTTACGGGCCACATCCCGGAGGGTGTTACTCCCATCGCACCAAAATAATAACCATAGGATTAAGTCCAGCTCCGACCTGTCGCCCACCTTTGGCAACTGCCCACCTCCAATTACCGGGTATAGATTATGCTTGGATAGCATGACCTCACAGTATGGATAGTTATTCCTGTAGACTGGGACATCTAGCTGCTTGCTTTTTTGAGGCTCAGCCCACGTGCCAAAATCAGACTCAAGAAAATTTAATGAATCCAAGTAGATTTCCAACGATTGAAAGATATATTCAGCTTTAACAAAATCCAAATTATCAAAAGATGTGTGATAGTAGGGATACTCATAATATTTGTCTTTGGTTATCGACACTATATTAATCCTAAACCCCTGAGAACTGTATTGCCTCTCATCGCTACCATGAATATCAAAAGGATAGCGTAGAAAATTAATATCTCTTGCCTTGAACGCCCTTTCAACTATGGAGTTGATTTCATGACTGTCATCATAGCTTTGCTTATATCCGAAATCACCAGGGCCACCAACTGTTGTAATTACAAATCCGACATCAATCTCCTTCATTGAAGCCTCATTCATTGAACAATATGACACGGCGCCAATAGTCTCCGGAACCCAGATAATTCTATAGCTATACTGCAAACCATCCTTCTTAAGAAGCTCTCTTGCCAAAAATGCAGTCATTAAAACACCACTTAAATTGTCGTTAGCTAGTGACGGGTGGCACATATAGGTTGATATCAAAATCTCCTTCTCGCTCTTACCAGAAATTAACAACTCCCCAATTGTAAGACTACCATGCGAATTGAATGAGCTTTCAATCTTTACATGTAAAGGTCCGTCTGCCTGTTTTAAAGCAAGATATTGACTATTTTTTACACAAAACCCCCAATTTTTCTCATAATAACTGGTCCTATAAGGAATTGCCTCTGGAATTTCGCCATGAACATGCAAATGGCCCTTTAAGTCCTGAAAATTCATACTTTTATCAACTGGGGTGCTATATCCCACCAAATGGACATTATTTTCATGAAAATCAACTATTCTAGAGCCGTTAACATCCTCAATCCAGGCGTTACTCACTTGCCACTCGTCCGGAATCTTCCAATCGTACACTTCAGTTCCGGAAGGATACTCAACTATATTTATTGGAGCAATCTCCTGCAGAGTTTCCAATGTTTCTCGATTCCCTTGTCCGGTAATTGACCTATAAATCGGAAACAGCCGATCAAGATACTCTTTTATTTCTCTGATGATTCCTGTGTTGTTCAAGACAACATATTCCAATCTATGGGTTTATCTCTCTGAATGTCAATTAGCGCAGTTTTACCAATAACACTCCCTATGTACTTTGGGCTAATACCTATGGCTGGGCGCTTCCAGGTCAGATGCTTCTCGGAAATCACTTGGCCTTTACAAATATTAACCGATGACACCAGGCTTCTCCTGGCATTATTGATGGCAGAGCTTTCAGACGGTATAGGACGCTTCTTGCAGCTGCCAAAAATTCGACAAACATCATCTATTCTGCCGCAAAACCTTTTTAAGTCCAACACGTCCATTGCATGATAGTGATCATTTCCAGGCAAACTCTTATCATGAGTAAAATGTTTTTCAATAATTCTTGCCCCTAGTAAAGTAGCAACCTCCAATACCTTCATATCTCCCGGCAAAGTATGGTCTGAATAGCCAACTACCGCTTCAGGAAATTTCTTTTGAAGATCCAATATCATTCCTAAATTGGCATTATAATTTTCTGTTGGGTAACTCAAAATACAATGTAACAATGCGACCGGAACTTCCTTTAACCCAATCCATTCGACTGCCTCTTGCACTTCGTGCATATAGCTAGCTCCTGTAGACAAGATTATTGGTTTGCGAAAATCGCATAAATATTCTATAAATGGCTTATTGGTTATATCAGAAGATGATATTTTAAACACATTCACCATATCATTAAGAAACGTAGCGGACTCTTTGTCAAAAGGGGTGCTCATAAACTCAATTTCAACCTTGTCACAATAAGATTTCAACTTCTCATAATCACTCTTCCAAAATTTATCGTATTTTTGAAATAGCTTATATTGGCTATCAGTAGGCTCTTTACAGGTGTCCCAATACGCTGGAGAGTTCTTAATTGCTATTTTGTCTGCTTTATACGTTTGAAACTTGACAGCATCTGCACCCCCTTCTGCAGCATCATCGATTATTTTCCTTGCTGTTTCTATACTCCCTTCATGATTCACCCCAATTTCTGCAATAATATAAGGCTTCCTCAATTCGCACTGCCCATCAAACTTACCTGAAAATAATTCAATAATATTTGCCATTTTCTAATCCTCAATTACGGCCTTGATCATCTTTTTCACTCTTGATCTTCCACTTCTAACATCCCTCTGTGCCATCATTTTATTCATACGACTCCTAATTGCATAACTCTCAGAGAGTTTAATAAACTCCTCTCTTATGACATTACACTCAAGCGACTTGCCTTCGCCTAGATTTAAGAAGCCGTTTTGACTATAGCCAAACGTATGACTCAACTCTCTTTTATTCTGAGCCATTAATATTGCTGGAATCCCCAAAGATGTAATCTCATAGACTGTTCTACCCATTGCAGAAAAAATAATGTCGGCCTCCGACATAAAGTCTGAAATGTTACTCACATTGTTATAGATATCAATCAAACCAAAATCAGATAATGCCTCAGTATTGTCATATCCTAGACCTAAAACTACTTTTATCTTGATTTCATTACTAGCGCAATAACTATAAATACTATTTAACACTTTTAAAGTAAGGTTGTTTGGATCGGTCCCCCCGAACGCTATCAAGACTTTGGAAACCTTACGGCTCACCTTCTCAACAACTCTTCCCAACTGAAACTCATCTCTCAGTAGGTAATATGAAAAACCATAATAATGGTTTTCTCTAAAGGTTTCTGAAGTGTAAATTGCATTTATTACCATATCCGCATACTCGATCCCATCCCCTAAGTCTTCAAAATTTACTGTCCGGACTCCACTGTCTTTCAATGCCATCATATAATCAGATGAAGTATTTAGTCTATCATTAATAACCACATCAGGCTGCAGTCTTAGTACATCGTTGACAATATTATCATCCTCTTGCATGTATACCTCGTAATTCTTACTTTGAATAACTTCGTATCCCAGTCTACTATCCTTCTCCACCAAGAATACAAGGTGATGGTTTGTAATATCATTCGCAATAATCAATGAATTATATATATGGCCCAAGCCGAAACGATTGTTTCCCTTTACAACAAATACAACTTTTTTTTTCTTTAGATAGTATTCACAAATTCCCCAATCCACATAATCATCAATATCGATCTCCTCCCCGTCGCCTAAAAGGAATAAGTCTATATTTTTGCCCAACCTGCTCTGCTCTGTTAAAAAAATAGACTTTGTAATGACAAACCCTCCTGTTTCTCTATATACGCAATCCAGCTCTTGCCTATTAAGTCTCTTTGTGTAATTAGGAACAAATTTGTTATCGACCTTTTTCCACGACAAATGAGCGTCCTTTGCTGCTGATATCATGGTATCAATATCGTTGTCGAGCATCTTTTGAATAGCCGAGTCTAAAGTACTGGACTTTAAAATTGGAGAGGTTGGCTGCAAAGTAATTACCAGAGCGTATTTTTTTCCTGTTCTGGAGCCAATATCTAAATAAGCATCATATACAACTGGATCCAAAGTTACTTCACATCCAGACAATTTTTCTGACCTTTTATGCGTCTTTGCCCCTAACGTCTTAGAGATTTGTAGTATTTCGCTGTCATCACTGGAAACATATACATCAATATCAAATCTTGAATTCAATCCTGTATTAATTGCATAATAAACCAATGGATTGCCGCCCAAATCCCTTATATTTTTTCTAGGTATACCCTTAGAGTTTCCCCTTGCCGGTATGATTAACAAAATTTCACACAAAATAACTTCCCCAAAAAAAATATTTTAAAACTTGGTTATTGCTTGCTTCTTTATTATTCCATCATTTAATGCATAGACAGAATCACATCTGGACAAAATTTTAGTATTATGAGAAATTATCACAATTGTTTTTTGGCCAGATAGACTATATATCGCCTCCATTATTAATTCTTCAGTATGACTATCAAGTGCACTTGTAGCCTCATCAAAAATCAATAGTTCTGGATTTTCATATAATGCTCTCGCAATTCCGAGTCTTTGTTTCTGACCGCCACTTAATCTAACTCCATTCTCTCCAATATTGGTATTAAGACCTTGCTCTAGAGAATTTATGTATGAATCAATATTGGCCATCCTTACTACCTCTCTAACTCTGTTTATATCTGGCTCTTTATCAGATAAAGTAATATTATTTAAAATTGTATCGTCTAACATGTGAAAGTCTTGCGAAATGTATCCAATCATGCGCTGCCATGAAGGTATATGTCTTTCGCTTAGCCCAATACCATCTATTTTTACTTCACCACCACTAGGTTTGATCAAGCCCAAAAGAATATTAATAAGTGTAGTTTTTCCCGAACCAGTACCCCCAATCAGTCCTACCGTAGTATTTCTCTCAATCCGAAAATTAACGTTCTTGAGCACAAGAGCATCATTCTGCTCATATTTATAATCAACACCTAAAATCTCTATAGACTCACTAAACCTCATTCGGATAGAGTCCGCAGCTTTATTCGAACTTAACTCAATATTTTTCAAATTTAAAGCTAGTGAGTTCAGCGACGGTATATTGAATCTAAGTCTTGTAAAATTTGAATACAACTGTTGTATAGCTGGAAGCAATCGATACCCGGCAAGAATATACAAAGATAGGATTGGCAGGGTTTTATCAATACTGTTATTAGCTACAGCGTACACAATCGTTAATATAACTCCACCAAATGCAATAGATTCTACAAAATATCTGGGAATTAAAGAAATAAGAGAACTAGCCGAAAGATACCTAACACTCCTCGAAGACGGAAGGCTAAACCTATCTATAAAAACACCTTCCTTCCCCTTAATTCTTATTTCTTTTATTAATTTTAACGCCTCATTTACAGCCTTATATCTATCGGAATTTATGGCTCCCAGCCCACTTCCCAATTCCCTTAGAGTGCTGCGAAATACAAGATAAAAAAGCCAATATCCAAGTCCTAGCACTAACAGAGTTGCAATTGAAACAAGCGGATCTACAAAGATGAGTAATACAAAGATAAACACGATAACAACAATTCTTGCTACAACTTGCATACTTGGCAAAATAGCCCCTCCAACTGCTCGATTTACCTCGGACAAAATACTACTGCTCAGCTCTGAAGTATTTCTTTGTATAAAAAAATCATACGACTGAAACATGTAAGCTGTCATAAGTCTAACTGATAAATTGTGGACCTGCTCATTTGTAAATCGCACAATTCTCCACTGAACAAATGCACTAAATGCATTTGTCAAAATTAACAAGGTTAATACAAAGAATCCAAGATATACCTGAAACTGACTTTCATCTTGAAGTTCCAATATCGAATATATTTTACTTAAATAGATATTAGTATGAATTACTTCAGGATTAGACACTATTGACACAAAAGGAGCTACAGAGGCAATTCCTACTACCTCCATAATTGCCATAACAATCACCAGAAAAAATAAAAAATACAATTTTTTCTTTTCTCTAGCTAAAAATAGAATATCAATTTTTTTAGGCCAGTTCATATCGCTTTATTTGTCTATTTTTCAAAAGAGTTGGAATCTATGTCTTAATGAGTAACAAACACTTTTTTAACGATTCTTTCCATGTAGGTAAGTTAATGTCATATTCTTTCATTATTTTCTTTTTACTCAACCAAGTATTTTTTGGCCTCACCGCCCATGTTGGATATTCCTTAGTTAATATTTGGTTAACTTTACAATCAACTCCAGCTGTTTTGAAAATTTCCCTGGCAAACTCATACCAGCTACATTTTCCACTATTTGAATAATGATATACTTGAGTCTTTTTCCCTGAAGTCATTTGATGCATTATTAGCAAAATAACCATTGCCAAGTCAGTTGCATAAGTTGGCGACCCCACTTGATCATCTACTACGTCAATCTCACACCCTTTACTTGCCAAATCTAGCATGGTATTTACAAAGTTCCCCCCGTATTCGGAGAAAACCCACCCACTTCTAACAATAACTGCATTGACCGGCATAACCTCCTGTATAGCCTCATCCGCACACAATTTAGTATATCCATAAAAGTTAACTGGGCTCTTTGGATCACTTTCAGAATAAGGCCTAGCATCTTCTCCATCAAAAACATAGTCTGTTGATATATGAATCAACTTAGACTGACATTTATTCGCGATTTCTGACAACCGTTTAACAGCTAGACAGTTAACTTGTTTTGCAATATCTCTTTCTTTCTCAGCCATATCTACAGCTGTATAAGCAGCACAGTTAATAATGACATCAAATTTGCCATTATTACTAAAATAATGATCGATTTTCGCCATACTGCTAAAGTCCAAATCACTCCTGACAGTGAAGGTAAAATCATCTGATTGATACTTATTATAATTTTCAGTGATAATTTTTCGAAGACTTTTCCCTAACTGTCCATCTCCTCCGGTAATCAATACCCTCATAAAACTATTAATAACCCTCAGACCACGGACTTAATTAACTTACATGCTTTAATCTCGCTTTCCATCATTTCGTATACCATATCTTGTAAAGTTGTCTTAGGCCCCCAGCCCAATTTTTCTTTGGCTTTTGACGGATCACCCAGCAATGCTTCAACTTCTGTAGGGCGAAAAATTGAGTCAGTGAGATCGCCATAATGCAAAATAAAATTACGGCCAGCGATATGCGGATCTTGATATAAGTGATCAATTCTTCCAGTATTAAACGATGAAGATCGACGCTTAATGACATGGACAATATAACCTTTATCTAAAAGAAATTCAGCCAAATAGGCGCCATCTTGCCCGGTTATGCCTGTAATAAGTGCCACTTTTTTTGAGCTATCTTTTTGTTCTTGAATAAAATAGATTAATTTTAATGACAATAACAATCATTTTGAAATTAATTTTCATTTAAAATTCTTCAGCTCCAAGGATCTAAGCCGCGCTCTATTTTCTTCTAAAATTTTTCTATTGGTGGCAATTAGCTCTGCAAAAAAGCCAAACAAAAAGGTTTGAAATCCAATAATCATAAGTACTGCTGATAAAATCAAACTGGGCGAATGGGATCTGCCAGCATCTTCTATATAAAACAAAATGATCCATCTTATACCGAGGGCAAATCCAACTGAAAATGGAATAAGCCCTAATATTACGAATGATTTTACTGGTCTATAAATCATAAAAATCCTAAGAATAGTTCCAATGGATCTCTGTATATAACTGGTCATACTTTTGGCCAGTCTTGACGGTCTTAAATCTCCATTTGTCCTAATAGGAACTGATGCAATTCTCATGCCGCTCTGTCCTGCCTGAATAATAGTTTCCAGTGTATAGGTATACTTATTAAATACACAAAGCCGTATTGCCGCATCTTTGGAGACCGCCCTAAACCCACTCGGCGCATCTTCAACACTGGTTTGACTGGCATACCTAACTACCCAACTTCCAATTTTTTGCAATTTCTTTTTTAAAAATGAAAAGTGCTGAGTTTGAGAAATTGGCCTAGATCCAATAACAATATCTGCCGCATTATTCAAAATTGGAAACACTAATTTTTCAATATCGTCAGCCCTATATTGATTATCGGCATCCGTATTTACTATAATGTCTGCACCTGCTTTCAAACAAGCATCAATTCCTTGAATATAAGCGTTAGCCAAACCTTTGTTCTCAGGAATAGAAACAATATGGTCAACGCCAAAATCTTTAGCGACTTGTACAGTATTATCTGTACTGCCATCATCTATTATCAACACCTCAATTTTATCTATACCCTCAATACTTTTAGGCAGTTCTGATAAGGCGATCAGTAAAGTATTTTGCTCATTAAAGCATGGAATTTGAATAATCAACTTCATTTATAACTTCTTCGAAAACCTCTCTATACCAATTTTTCTATCATACATAGATATCGAACAATTTAAAAAACTTTAAAT
>Ga0255770_10004388_pt1 | contig 11893 bp, 22 predicted proteins | sample 071ome_22_FD_179968 | JGI IMG/M metagenome (GOLD analysis project Ga0255770, IMG submission 179968) | Coastal salt marsh microbial communities from the Groves Creek Marsh, Skidaway Island, Georgia - 071404AT metaG (version 2) | ecosystem: Environmental > Aquatic > Marine > Intertidal zone >... | reverse complement strand
GCACTAGCAAAAATAGACGAATATAGTCGCTTTTGGATGGCTATTCCGGGTACTAGAGGCGCAATTGGTAAAAAGACTGTAAACGCTAGTACACACTTTAATGCACTCTTTGAAGTAGAAGAAACTGTTGAAGAAGAACACGAAGATGGTGTCTTTACGGAAGAGGAAGAACATAAGTTGGAGGAACTAGAGGATGAGCAACTATGATCTCGAAGAGGATAAACTTCGCAGTCATTTACAAGAGCTAGAACGTAAACACAGAGAACTTGACACAGAGCTTAAAGTAAAGTATAATAATCAAACAATAACCGACGAAGTTCGTAGAATGAAAACTATGAAACTTTATTTAAAAGATGAGATACATAGAATTAACTCGCAACTTATTCAAATAGGCTTAGAATGAAAAGAGATTACGAAACAGGAGAACACGACAATGTTGTGTTCTTCACAGGCATTGAAGTAGAGCGTACACCTGCTTACGGCAAGAAAACACTATTTGTAACTGATGTTCAAAATATTGAAACAGTGTTTGAACATTTTGCAACACAAGAATGTGAACATATTTTCTTTGGTGCTAATCATAGTTTTAATCCTGGCGTTGATTTTCCAAAAGATGCAGATGCATGGGATGAATGGGAAGACATGATTAATTACTTTTTAAAGAAAGGCATACCTTGTACACTAGATGTGCCACTTGATCATGCAGAAGCACTATTAGAAACTGGGCTGATTGAAACAGATTTGTTTATCCCGCAAATCCGTATTCCACTTCCTTACATCAAACAGTATAATTATAACACTATGATTAAGATCGATGACAGAGATTTTAACGCAACTAATCCAGGTGTTTGGTGTCATAGACTACACAATCTAATGGACGATAAAAAATTCACTGATTGGAGTGAATATGGACTTGACAAACCTCTATAAAGAAAGTATAGTAATACTATGCAAGAACGTTATTACGAATATATGAAACGTAGAATGAAAGAAGAAGATGCAAAAATGAATAATTCACTTACCGAAGCCCAACGTAGTATTTGGGTTACATTTCAAAAAGAAGGTATTCACTTATATCCAGGAGCAGATAGTGATCCAAAACTTGCAACAGGCGATTGGGACGATGTTGGTTTTCTTGGCATTGCTCACCGTCATATTTTTCACTTCCGGGTGCGCATCGAGGTGTTCCACAACGATAGAGACATCGAGTTCATCCAATTCAAACGCTGGATGGAAAGACTCTATAATGGAGGCGATTCGTCCAACGGTGAAGTGCTCAATTTAAATCACAAGTCATGTGAAATGATTGCAGATGACTTGTACAAAGAAATTTCTACAAAGTATCCCGGCCGATTTGTAGAGATTAGTGTCGCTGAAGACAACGAAAACGGCTGTTCAATTTTTTACCCTAGGTCATAAAATCACAAGAGGAATTATAAAATGGCGATCGAATTTAATCGTGGAGCGTATCAAAAAGTCTTTAACGATCTTGATGCGTACAAAGATTACTGTCGTTTTGAAGGTAAAGTCTTTGATGAGGCTGCTTTGTACAACAAAACAGACCCTAATTGGCAGGCTTATCAAAAGTATCAAGGCTGGTTACGTGCTAAAGCACGAAACACTGGTCGTAACATTAACCAAAGGAGAAATTAATGACAATTTACATCGTTGATATTGAAGCAGTAGACACACGTTATACTAAGCAGTGGAAAGATTATCTGCCCAAACAACTGCGTCATGCTACAAACAGCGATGTAGTTGTTATTAGTGGAGGAGAAACGCCTCAGGCTACAACGCCTGGGGCATTTCTTAACTTTGGCGGTACTAATGTGTACAAGAGTAAACAGCTCGAACAGATTGGTGAAATGTTTTGTAAAGGTGAAGTTAAGGATGGAGATTATTTCCTATATACGGACGCTTGGAATCCGACTGTTATCCAGTTGCGCTACATGGCTGAGCTATTGGGCGTGGACATTAGAATCGGCGGTCTTTGGCATGCTGGTTCTTATGATCCTCATGATTTCCTTGGTAGGTTAATTGGTGATGCGCCGTGGGTAAGACATGCCGAAAAGAGTATGTATTACACATATGATGACAATTTCTTTGCTACAGATTTTCACATTGATATGTTTATGCGTACATTGTTTGATGACGATCCATATGTTGAAGATTGGGTTGAAGAAGCGTTCGAAGGACAAGAAGAACGTATTACTCGTGTAGGTTGGCCTATGGAGTATCTAAAGAGCAGTTTAGACAGTTACAAAGGTATGACTAAACGAGATCTTATACTCTTTCCGCATCGTATTGCTCCGGAAAAACAAGTTGATATTTTCCGCGATCTAGCAGAACAACTTCCTGAATATGAGTTTGTTATTTGTCAAGAACGTGAACTTACTAAGAATGAATATCACAACTTGCTAGGTGAAGCAAAGATGGTGTTCAGTGCTAACCTGCAGGAAACACTTGGTATTAGTTGGTATGAAGGCGCACTAGTAGATGCTATTCCTATGGTTCCAGATAGACTGAGTTATTCAGAAATGGCTGTACCTGAGTTTTTATATCCAAGTTTATGGACTGAAGATTATTCTTCTTATAGACAACATAGAAGAGAAGTAGTTGCTAAGATACGTGACTATATGGAAAACTATGATGACTATCTTGTAAGTCTAGATAAGCAACGTACTATATTAAACAAAGAATTTTTTAGCGGAGCAGCATTGTATGACGCAATCAAAGGATGATTACACTATTACATTAAATGGTGGAGAAACTATTGATTTAAGCGGTATTATAGATACCACAGATGATTATGTTTTAGACATATCTAGTATTAGTACTTCTAGTATGGCAGATAGTGTTTACACAGTGTCAGGTACAGATACTTTTACAATAAACACTGATATCAATAGTGATTGGATAATTGACACAGGTTTGAATAATATCAATACAAATGAAGTAGAACGTATGTGTAAAGAATATCCGGCATTAGAAAAAGTTTGGCGTAACTTCAAAAGTGTGTACGACATGGTTAAACAAGATTACAAAGGCAAGCAAGAAGCAGGTGAATTAGATGATGAACTTCCGTTCTAAATTTTTATCCTGGTTAGACAAGCTAGGACGCAAGCGAGTAATTATGGACCGTTTTGAAAATGAACCATACTTAACTCGCTATTATTTGTTTTTAAAAAACCGTAAATGGTTTCCCTTTAACGTGTTTCTACACAATTTTCATAAAGGAGATTTAGATGATTTACACGATCACCCTTGGCCTTATCTTACTATCATTATTCGTGGCGGTTATTGGGAGCATACTCCCAAGGGACGCTTTTGGAGAGCACCGGGACACATCAGAATTAGCACTCCGAGTAGTTTGCATCGCATTGAGCTTGAGCGCGGCGTTGATGCTTGGACAATCTTTGTTCCAGGTCCTAAAATAAGAGAATGGGGATTTATTCGCAAAGGCGAATGGGTTCAAAACGAACAGTACCTAAAAGAGAAATATGAACAATGATTAAAAAACACTACTACACATGGCAAGACGTAGAACGTGCATGTCTAAATATTGCACTACAGATGTACAACGATAATTGGAAGCCTGATTACATTGTAGGTATTACAAGAGGTGGTAACGTACCTGCTACTATTATCAGTAATATGTTAAACATTCGTTGCGAAGCACTAAAAGTTAGTTTGCGTGATGATAATGATGGATACGGTAATGAATCTAACTGTTGGATGGCAGAAGATGCATTTGGATATGTATACGATGATGCCGACAAAGTTACAGGCGGACCATTAGAAAAGAAAATTCTTATTGTAGATGACATCAACGACACTGGTGCTACATTTAACTGGATCAAGCAAGACTGGCAAAGTAATTGTTTGCCTAATGATCCTAAATGGGAAAAGGTTTGGCACAACAATGTTCGATTTGCTACGATTACAGACAACTTGTCAAGTGAATTTAATGGTAATGTAGATTATACCGCACATGAAGTAAACAAGGCCGAGGAAGATGTTTGGCTAGTTTATCCATGGGAAAATGTAGGTAACTATGATTGATGATTTTATAGTAATTGATGATGTTATATCAAAAACTTATCAAAATCAACTCGAGCAATATATGCACGAGCACCAACAATGGTGGTTCCAACAAGACATTACGTTTTCAGATCAGCATCTAAAAGACTTAAAAGAACAAGGAATAGATGTTGATTATCGACACGGTTGGGGTAGTATGATATACGATCCTGCAAAATCTTTTGGAACTATAAATCATTTATGTACACCTATTTTATATAATGCAATTGATTTAGCAAATTTAAATTTAAATAAAATAACACTAATAAGAGGATTTATGTCAGCACCAGCAGCTAAACATGTAACTCAGTTAGTTGACAAACCGCATGTTGATAATCCTAATCTTCATTATGTTTGTTTGTATTATGTAAATGATTCAGATGGTGATACTGTAATTTTTAAGAAAAAATCAGATGGTGTAAATGAATATGCATTAAAAGACGAATTAGATCCTACACAAATGGAAGTTCTTACATCTGTTTCACCAAAGAAAGGAAGATGTATACTGTTTGATGGCAGAAGTTATCACGCAAGTACACAACCTACAAAAAACATAAGGACTGTAATAAACTTTAATTTTTTATAATGCACGATTTAGGAAAACTACATAGAGACGTTATTAACAAATACAACGATGTCTTTTTTAAGACAAAAGATTTCGATTGGGCAATATTTATGAACGACGGCTTTGTTGCATTAGACAATGAAGGCTATCCTACAAATGGACGCTATCCAATTTTAGAAGGTGTTCATAAAATGTGGAAATATCAATGTCAATTATATATGGAACTATTAAATCAAGCAGAAATTAGTCCATACCAGTCATTAGGAAACTTATTAGACATAGGCTGCGGCAGAGGCGGTGGAGTAAGTGTATACGAAAAATATTATAAATTTGATTATATTGTCGGAATGGATTTAAATCCTAATCAAATTGAGTTTTGTAAAAGAGTACATAAAAACATTCAATTTGATCAAGGAAGTGCTATGGAACTCCCTTATGATGCAAATAGCTTTGATATAGTAACTAATGTCGAGTCTGCTAATTATTATGTTGACTACGAAGCATTTGTAAAAGGTCTAAATAGAATTATGAAAACAAATGGTATATTTATTTGTGCAGATACTGGAGACGAAAGTAGAGTAGACTATATAAAAAATATCTATCCTAAATTTGGGTTTAAATTAAAATCATATAATAACATAACAAAAAATGTAGCAGTATCTTGTTCTATAGAGAAATATAGAGTTTTAGAAAAATCTCAACTCTTAGCTGACATTATGATGTACGATGAAGAAAGATATTTTTTGTACAGAAGAGATCAAAAAATAAAAAAAGATGATTACCACATCTTTGTATTTGAAAAAAAGGAAACTACAAATGCCATTAATTAATAGAGAAGAAAGAATGCGCTATTTGAAAGCGTTAGAAGAAAGTCTTCAGCGCAAGTTTGAAGAACTTGAACAACAACAGGCTGCTGGTATAAAGTTCCAGCATATGCAAGGAACAAAAGACAGTATTGCTAGACAGAAACGTCTAATCAATAGTGTAAAACGAGAACTTGGTATAAAGTAAAAGGCAATTATAGAAAAGGAGAAAATAATGGCTTATGATAGAAACTTAATGATTGAAGCAATGATTAAACACGCTGAAGGACATATTGCTAAACACAAAGCAAATGTCGAAGTGTACTTCCACAATGCAGCAGGTGTTGGCGAGCATCCTGATATTCTCGAAGCAATTGAAAAAGAACTTAATATTGTAGCAGAATACGATGATCAAATCGCTATGCTCAAGAAATATTTTTAATGGTTGACAAAAACCTAAATAAAGTATATAATATAAACAATAAGACATCCTCGTCTTTAACTCGGAGAAAGAAAATTGAGCAAAGCAGAACAGATTAAAGCCCGTTTGCAAGATGCAAACATTCGCTATTGGGCAGGCGACAATATTTCAGAAGTCTTACAGAATGGCGATAAAGAGCAACTAATTGAAGAAGCAACTCTTGCATTTAATCAGGTACTAGACGCACTAGTAATTGATCGTTATAATGACCCTAATTCGCAAGGTACAGCAAAACGTCTTGCTAAAATGTATTTCAATGAAATTATGGCAGGACGTTATGATCCTGCTCCAAGTGCAACTGCATTTCCTAATGATTCAGACGAACGCTACGAAGGTATGTTAGTAGTACGTTCAGAGCTACGCAGTATGTGTTCGCATCATCACCAGCCAGTAAACGGTGTAGCATATATTGGTATTATTGCTGCAAATAAACTAATTGGTCTAAGCAAATATACACGTATTGCACAGTGGTGCGCTCGACGTGGTACACTACAAGAAGAACTTGCAAATGAAATTGCAAAGCAGATTCGACTAGCAACTAATGCAAGTCATTTAGGCGTATATGTACAAGCAACACACGGTTGTTGTGAGAATCGTGGCATTATGGCACATAGTTCGTTGACGCAAACCACTGTACTTGAAGGTGCGTTTAAAAACGATCCGGGTACAAAGAAAGAGTTCTTTGACAACATTAAACTACAACAGGAATTTGCTTGCTAATGGGTGATTATATTGCAGTGCGTATGGCACAGGTGTTTATTGTTGTAGTTTTCGCAATGGGCATGATTGGTTTAGTAAATGATTTAATTACAGGAAGGCTTCCATTATGAAACTAAGATATTCAGAAGCATTTTATAGTGTGCAAGGCGAAGGCAAGTTCGTAGGAGTACCCAGTGTATTCTTACGTACATTTGGTTGTAACTTCCGTTGTATGAACTTTGGCACAGGTGAAACAAAAGATCGTTGGACCCTGCACAAAGAAGGTAAAAAGTACAACGATGAAGTTGCAGAACTAATTGCTAAAGATGTTCATAAGACTACAAAAGAATTTAACGACTTGCCTATCATTCACACAGGTTGTGACACATATGCAAGTATCTATCCAGAGTTTAAACACTTCAACAAACTTGCAGAAGTAGATGAAGTAGTTGAACATCTACTTTCACTTACTCCAGAAGGTAAGTGGACAATGGACAATGGTCAAGATATACATTTGATCATGACAGGTGGTGAACCTTTGCTTGCTTGGCAAAAGTTATATATCGACCTATTCGAACATCCACGGATGAAGGACTTAAAAAATGTTACATTTGAAACAAACACTACACAACCTTTACACTCAGAGTTTTACGAGTATCTTAACACTCAAAACAGATTTGAAGTTACTTGGAGTTGTTCCCCTAAACTTAGTGTTTCGGGAGAACCTTGGGAAACTGCTATACTGCCTGTTGTTGCTCATCAGTATAGTACTGTTAACGGTAGTGACATTTACTTCAAGTTTGTTGTCGCTACTGCTGACGACTTTGAAGAAGTTACTAGAGCTGTCGAAGCATATCGTGAACGAGGCATCGAGTGTCCAGTATATCTTATGCCGCTTGGCGGACGTTCGGAAGAATATAACCTCAACGTCAAAGAAGTCGCAGAAGCGTGTATGGAACGAGGATGGCGATTTACTCCAAGACTCCACATATCGCTATTCGGGAATGCCTGGGGGACTTAGTGAAGAAGATCTTGACTTGCTACGTGGTAAAAAGATTACAGAAGACACATACGAAAAAGTAAGGAGGCAGTTATAATGGGATGGTGGAATAAACTTGTAAGAGACAAAAAAGCCGAAGAAGAAAAGGCACAATTCGAAAAAGAAAAAGAAGAATTTCTTAAAAAGAAAGATCCTAAGGAGTATGCTACAAGACGCAAAGAACCTTGGGTAAATGTACTTGATGTTAAAGTAAACGAAGATAATGTTCGTAATGGATTCTTTGAACTAGACTGGAACAAATATTTTATTCAGCAACTAATTGAAAATGGTTACGGTGTTGAAAACGATCCAGAAGAAGAAATTGTTGATCGTTGGTTCCGTGACATTGTGTATAATATGCTTGCAGAAGATGGTATGGATACTGATAGAGGTGCCGGTTATATTAATGTTGTTCCAATTTCTAAAGGAAAAAGTGAAGTATCTTAATGGTTGACAAGTTACAAAATATATGTAATAATGTATATTGTAACTAATAATATAGGCAATAATAGATGGCAACTTATGTACTAGTAGACACTGCTAACACATTTTTTAGAGCTCGGCACGTTGTACGTGGCGATATTGATACGAAAGTAGGCATGGCGCTACACATTACACTTAACAGCATTAAAAAGGCTTGGCAAGATTTTAATGCAGATCACGTAGTATTCTGCTTAGAAGGACGCAGTTGGCGTAAGGACTACTATGAGCCTTACAAGCGTAATAGGCAAGAAGCACGTGATGCACTTACTCCACGCGAAGCAGAAGAAGATAAAGTATTTTGGGAAATCTTTGACGAGTTTAAAGACTTTATTGATACAAAGACTAACTGTACTATGATACGTCATCCGCAACTAGAAGCAGATGATTTGATTGCAGGGTGGGTGCAAAATCATCCTAACGACAATCACGTTATTATTTCAACTGACGGTGACTTTGCACAACTAATTGCACCTAATGTAAAACAATATAACGGTGTCAGCAATACTACTATTACACACGAAGGTTACTTTACAGATAAAGGTACACCTGTTGTAGATAAAAAAACTAAAGAAGTTAAGCCTGCGCCTGATCCGCAATGGTTACTATTTGAAAAATGTATGCGAGGTGATACAAGTGACAATGTTTTCTCTGCTTATCCAGGCGTTCGCAAGAAAGGCACAAAGAATAAAGTTGGCTTACTTGAAGCATATGACGATAAGTCCACGAAAGGTTATAACTGGAATAATCTTATGCTACAGCGTTGGGTTGATCATAACGGTTCTGAGCACCGTGTTTTGGACGACTACAACCGCAATGTAACATTATGTGATTTGTCTGCACAACCTGCAGAAATTAGAGAGATAATTAATAACACTATTGCAGAAGTAGAAACTAAGAACATATCGCAAGTTGGTATGCGTCTTATGAAGTTTTGTGCTAAATGGGATATGCAACGTATTGCAGATCAAGCAGCATCTTTTGCAGAACCATTACAAGCGAGGTATTTAAATGACAATTAAAGCAAAACCAGTACTTAAAGATCGTTTTTGGATTGTTGAAGACAACGGAGAAAAAATAGGTACTATGTCGCTTAACGAAGATCGTTATATGTTTGCAAGCCCTATTGAAACATGTTTTTTCGATAACAAACGTCAAATTAAGAAAAAGTTTACTCAATTTATTTGGGGAGACGAAGAAACTAAACCTATTACAGAAGAAAAATATCTTGTACAAGGATATCCTACAAGTGTAAAACCATACAACGAAATGTATGATGTTAAAAGAAAACTGCCGTTGTTTACAAAGTCAGAAAAATCTAAAAGTTTATATTGTGCAGGATATTATGTAATTCGTTTTGACAAAGGTTGGGTTAAAAGTTTTTGCCCTAAACTAATTACTATTGAACGTTACGAAACTCATGGACCTTATAAAACTGAGCTTGAGATGCGTCAGGAGTTAAGTCGTGTCAACAAATGAGCCAATAAACACTATTCCTCTACAGCAGTTCCTTCAGCAAGTTAAAAATGCTGAAGGTTCTAGAGCTAGAGAAATTAAATTAGACATTAATACTGCAAAAAATCTTGCATTTACAATTGGTATTGTTATGAGCAGATTACATGGCGATTTAGAAAAACTAGTAAAAGAAAACAACTCCTCAAACAATGAAACCATCGAAGTAAAATTAGATGGTGGCTCAGGCTGGAAGTAAACTACGTAGATAACTTTAAAAAGAGATAAATATATGCGTATATTATATTAAAGGATACGCATATGAGTAGACCTAAACCGACGGTTATACTAGAATACATAAACAATAAAACTTATAAATCAGAACAGGTTCTAGAAGCAGAAGCTATTTGGGCTGTATTTTATCAAGGAAAACCTTTTAATTTAAAAAGTTCAAATGCTATAACAAACTATCCTGGACCTAAGTATAAAAAAGTTAGTTTTTCAAATCCAGGACACGCACACAATCTAGCCAAAAAACTTAACGAAATGTTCAATTCAACAGAGTTTGAAGTGTTTAAACTCACTGCTGGCGAAAAAGTTGAAGAATGAACTGGAAAGAGACATATACTAAACTTTTTCTTAAAGAATTAGGAAAAGCTGTAGATAATACTAATGTTAAACAGTATATGCCTCTTTGGTGGCAAAACACTAGAAGTAAAAATTCTGGAGGACTTCGCTTAACCGAGGAAGGATACGAAGTCTTAAAAAATATAGAACTTGCTACATACGATATTCCATATCCTAAAGATATGCCTCTTACTACACAAGTTATTATCTTTTTAGATCAATTTATTGATTGTCCTTACTATCTTACAAACAGAAGTATTACAGTAACAAACGAGAAGAAAGCAGTTGAACTAAGTCTTTTTAGTGGTGATTTACGAAAATACGGGCTTGTAAAAGCAATGAAAAGACAAGAAAAATCCTAAGTTATTGATTATTAAGCTAATCTTTTTTATGAAAAAGGTTGACATTTGTTTTAGTGATGCTATACTATATGTATAGTAAGAAATTAAGCACTGATTCACAAGAGGGAATACACTATGGAAACAATCACTCGCACCGTAACGCCTAACAGCGCAAAAGCAAGCATTAAACATGCTATTTCAAAAAAGCGTCCTATCTTCCTTTGGGGACCTCCAGGTATTGGTAAGTCTGACATTGTTCAACAAATTACTGATACACTTCCTAATTCACACCTAATTGACATTCGTTTGTCACTTTGGGAACCTACAGACATCAAAGGTATTCCGTACTTTGATTCAAACATTGGCAAAATGGTTTGGGGTGCGCCTAGCGAACTTCCAGACGAAGAATTTGCAAAACAATACGACAACATTGTTGTATTCTTTGACGAAATGAACTCATCTGCACCTGCTGTACAAGCGGCGGCATATCAGTTGATTCTTAATCGTCGAGTAGGTACTTATAAGTTACCCGACAATGTTGTAATTGTTGCGGCAGGTAACCGCGAAGCTGACAAAGGTGTTACATATCGTATGCCTGCTCCGTTGGCTAACCGTTTTGTTCACTTGGAAATGGCTGTTAGCTTTGATGATTGGTTCCAGTGGGCTGTGGATAATCGTATTCATAACGATGTTGTAGGTTTCCTACAATTTAGTAAAAAAGATTTGTATGATTTTGATCCTAAATCTCCAAGTCGTTCTTTTGCAACGCCACGTAGTTGGTCTTTTGTATCTGAACTATTAGATGACGGATTAGACGAAAATACAACAACAGACTTAGTAAGTGGTGCTGTTGGAGAAGGTTTGGCTGTCAAATTTATGGCTCACCGCAAGGTGGCTGCCGATATGCCTAATCCAACAGATATCCTTACTGGTAAAGTCAAAGAGCTACAAACTAAAGAAATCAGTGCTATGTATTCCTTAACTGTATCTCTTTGCTATGAGCTTAAAGAAGCATCTGATGCAGGTGATAAGAAATTTGACTCTAAAGTCAACAACTTCTTACGCTTTGCAATGGATAATTTTGATGTTGAGCTCGTTGTAATGGGTATCAAACTTGCAATTACACAATATGCATTACCCATTGATCCGGACGAAGTGGAGTGCTTTGACGAGTTCCACGATAAGTACGGAAAGTACATTAAGGCTGCACAAGCTGCTGATTAATGTAAAAAGAACGGGTTCTTTTGAGCCCGTTCTTTATTTTTCTGGTTGACAAACTGAGTAAATATTGCTATAATATATACATAAAGTTAGGAAATGAGAGGC
>Ga0255770_10004354_pt1 | contig 11933 bp, 7 predicted proteins | sample 071ome_22_FD_179968 | JGI IMG/M metagenome (GOLD analysis project Ga0255770, IMG submission 179968) | Coastal salt marsh microbial communities from the Groves Creek Marsh, Skidaway Island, Georgia - 071404AT metaG (version 2) | ecosystem: Environmental > Aquatic > Marine > Intertidal zone > Salt... | reverse complement strand
AAGCAGTGTAGAGCTCTCCTCCAGGAATATTAACAGGTACTCCCCCTGCTCTTTGGAATACCTCTCCCCCAATACCAGGTATTCTCATTTTAAGACCTTTAATATCTTCAAGAGAGTTTATTTCCTTGTTAAACCAGCCAAACATTTGTGTGCCTGTATTTCCTCCTGGGAAAGGCAGCAAATTAAAGGGCTCATAGAGCTCTTGCCACAACTCAAGACCACCACCTCTGTTTACCCATGCATTAATTTCATCTGCGGTCAGACCAAAAGGAACCCCAGCAAAAAATTGCGCTGCAGGAATTTTACCTTTCCAATAATAAGCTCCACCATGTCCCATTTCGGCAGACCCATTAGATACCGCATCAAAGACTCCCATGGCTGGCACTAGCTCTCCAGCACCAAAAACTTTTATTTTTAGATCTCCCTCTGACATTTCCTCAACTAATTTGGCAAATCTCTCTGGAGCCATTCCAAGACCTGGGTAATTTTTTGGCCAGGTTGTTACCAATGACCAAGTAAATTTTTGTTTTGCTTGAGATGATTCGTTAGAAGGTTCGCTGCTACAACTAACAAAAATGAAAAATGATAAAACTATAAAAAAACTTTTCTTCATAAAACCTCTAGATTGGCAAATGACAATACCAGCCATTTGCTCCCCGCATTATCAAAATTTATTTGAACTCTTGCACTATCTCCGGTGCCCTCGTAGTTTAACACTATTCCTTGACCAAATTTCTTATGCACAACCCGCTGCCCTAGTGAAATTCCCTCACTAATTTTAAAATCTCTTGGGGCTTGGGAAGATTTTCTTTCGTAAGATAAGGTTACAGATGCTCGTGGCCTAACCTCATCAATGAGCTCGGCTGGTATCTCTCTGATAAATCTAGATGGAGGATTAAAAACATCCGATCCATGAATCTTTCTAATTTCGGCATAAGTAATATAAAGTTTTTGTTTCGCACGTGTTACTCCTACATAACAAAGCCTTCTTTCCTCCTCTAATTGATCTGGCGAGTCCATGGATCTTATGTGAGGAAAAAGCGTCTCCTCAAGTCCACTCATAAAAACCAATGGAAACTCTAAACCCTTTGCAGAATGAAGCGTCATGAGTTGAACGGCATCTTCATGCGCGCCTGCTTGGGCATCGCCTGCATCTAGAGAAACGTTATCTAAAAAGGTTGATGCAATATCAATTAAAGGAGTGTCTTGAGGAAAATCTTCTTCAAAAATTTTTGCAGCCGTTACGAGCTCTTCTAAGTTTTCTATTCTTGTTTTACCTTTCTCCCCTTTTTCTTTTTCGTAAACCTCTATCAACCCAGAGAAATTGATAAGGCGATCAATAGCTTCAGACAAGGCAAGCACAGAAAGATTGTTTTTAATATCCTCGATGAATCCAATGAAGTTATCAATTGAATTTTTGGCCTTAGTTGCCAATAAGTCCTCTTCAGACATTCGCTTAGCTGTAGCAAAGTTTGATGTTCCAAATTTTATAGAGGCTTCTCTTATGTTTTGGAGAGTTTTTTGGCCAATGCCTCTGGGCGGATTGCTGATGGCTCGCTCAAAGGAAAGGTTATCAGCTGCATTGAAAGCAAGCTTAAGGTAGCTCATTGCATTTTTGATCTCTAGCCTTTCATAGAACCTGGTGCCCCCATAAATCCGGTATGGAATTCTGATCCTAAGCAATGCTTCTTCGATTGCTCTTGACTGAGCATTAGATCTATAAATTACCGCCGCCTCACCATAGGATCCGCCTGCATTCATCCAGTTTTTAATGGTATCGGCTATATATCTTGCTTCGTCTTGCTCATGATAGGCTTGATAAAGAGTAATTGGCTCCCCTTTATTGGATTCTGTCCATAAATTCTTTCCTAACCTATTTTGATTATTGCTTATTAAGGCATTTGCGGCATCCAAAATTACCGAAGTAGATCGGTAATTCTGCTCTAATCTGACCGTATTAGCTGCTTTAAAGTTTTTTTCAAAGCCTAAGATGTTTTCCGCTCTTGCTCCCCTCCAACCATAAATTGATTGGTCATCATCTCCCACGGCTGTTATAAGCGTCTGATTAGAAAGTATTTCCAATAGCCATTTAAATTGTATGGTATTAGTGTCTTGAAATTCGTCCACCAAAACACTCGCAAAACGTTTATGAAAATAAGACTTAACTACTGAGTTGCTTTGAACCAGCTCAAATGACTTTAAAAGTAATTCAGCAAAATCAACCAAGCCTTCATCAATGCATTTTTTTTCATAGTGAGTATAAACTTGGAGTGCTGCTTTCTTTTGTAGATCATTTCCTGTCTTTATAGATTTGGCTCTTTTGCCTTCCTCTTTCCATGTATTCATTAGCCATTGAATTTGCTTGGGAGGCCATAGGGCGTCATCCAATTTTTCATCTTTCATAATCCTTTTAATAATGCGAAGCTGGTCATCTGCATCAATCACTGAAAATGAAGATGGCAAATTTGCTTCTTTGCTAAACATCTTAAGTGTTCTGTGGGCTATGCCATGAAAGGTTCCGCACCATAACTCTGGAACTGGATTCTGAAGCATGGCCTGAATTCGATGGGACATTTCATAGGCTGCTTTATTGGTAAATGTGACAGCAAGAATGTTATAAGGGTTTAAGCCTTGAGCTTGAATTTGCCAAGCAACTCTATGAACTAGAACTCGAGTTTTTCCTGAACCGGCTCCAGCTAAAACTAATAAATGTTGATCATCAGAGGTAACAGCAGCCCGCTGCGCATCATTCAATTCATCTAAAATATGGGAAACGTCCATGAAGAATTTATTTTACAAGACTATAAGGTTATTCTTATCCAATGCAGACAAAATTATTAAGGCTAATTGAAAGAAATTTCTCCGATTTAAGAAAATCTGAAAAAAAAGTAGCAAGCTTTGCCATGGACCGCTCAAATGAGCTTTCGCAATTAAAAATGGCAGAAGCTGCAGAAGCAATCGGTGTAAGCGAGCCGTCGATTAATAGATTTTGTAAAGCGCTAGGTTTTTCTGGATTTTCAGAATTTAAAAATACCTTAGCGAGGCAGCTGGCTGCCGATGATTATTTTGAAGTTTATGAAATTAATGATGACGACAGTATTTTTGATCTGACAGAAAAAGTATTTGAAACAACTATCAGTGAAATTTTAAACATCCAATCTCAACTTTCCCAAGATCTGCTTGAGGAGGCAATTGAAGCGCTAGCAAACGCAAAAAGAGTAGAATTTTATGCATTTGGTGGATCTGTTCCTGTCGCAATGGATGCACAACATAAGTTTTTTCGACTCAAAATACCTTCTTCGTGTATCTCTGACCCGCACATCCAGTTTATGTCGGCTAACTCCCTAAATAAAAACGATGTGGTGGTAGCTATTTCTCACTCGGGAACAACAGCTGCACTAGTTGAAAGCATTAAAACTGTTAAAAAGAGTGGTGTAACAGTCATTGGAATAATGCCAAAGGGATCTCCAGTATCAAAAATATGTGATATACCTTTAGAAGTGAATGCGGGAAGCGACAGCGCAAGAATTAGTAAGCCGCTAACCTCAAGATTGGGCTATATGGCAATTATTGATGTATTAACAATAGGCGTTGCCCAACTTAAGCCTGAAGCTCAAGACCATCTATATAATATTTTAGTCAGCCAGGAATCTTTAAAGATAAAAGACTAGTATCGCAACCGTTCTCTAAACCAGAGATTGACTGCCCACTTCTCACCTGAAACTACAGGCATCCCAGCATGCAAAGATTTTGGATGAATTTCTGTGGAATCTGAAAGAGTATTGTGAAATACCAAGCAATCGCCCTGCTTTGGTTTTACCTTTATATCAATCTTAGGAAATCCTGTCTCACCACCTTCTTCAACATCGTTAAGATATGCGAGTGCAGTAACCATGCGCTGCCCACCCGGCTCCCAATTTTTTTTACCATCTGGTGTAGATGCATCAAATGAATCAAAGTGAGCTTTATATTCAGTTCCTGGGAGATAATGCACAACTTGAAATTGTTCTGCATTTCTTATTGGGATTTGAACTAGTATTGAAAATCTTTTACTAACCTCATGGATAATATCATTGGCATCATGCTCGACCCATGCAAATGAGTTTGTTCTGCTCTCATGAACCACATGCTTCTCATCTCCAATTACGGTGGCTCTTTTCATTCTGTCTTTAGTTTCAGAGATAAATGCCTCACATTCATCTGTTGAAAGAAAATCATTAACCAGATAAACGATGGGATCCGCAGAAAACAAAGTTACATTCTCAGATATTTTTTTTGGAAATTCTTGTGACATTTGAGTTAATAATTGTATGCTAGTTATGTCTTAAATTCATCATGAAAATCTTTATTTCTATAGCCTCTTATCAAGATCCTTTTCTGATTAAGACAATTAAAAGTGCTTATGAAAATGCGGCTAATAAGGATTCGCTGATTTTTGGAATTTGTGACCAATCTAAAAAAGAACTTGAATTAGATACCCTTCCTTTTGCAAGCCAAATCAAATATGAGCATGTGGATACAATATTTTCTAGAGGCCCTTGTTGGGCAAGGCAACGAATTCAAGAGCTTTTTTCTGATGAAGATTACTATTTCCAAATTGATTCACATACAATTTTTGATCAAAGCTGGGATTCCGTTCTAATAGAAAATCTTGAGAAGATAAAAGAAATTGGACAAGAGAATGAATATTTCTTGAAGCCTTTCATAACAGGCTACCCTAGAGCGTTTGATATAAACGATGACTCAACATTAGTAAAAAAATCAGAAGATAAAAATGTCATGCCTATAGCTTTTAGAAAAGATAGTCTGTTTATAAAAGATAGGTTTTCTAGGCAAATAGGCCTCAGAACTAATAAAAATGATATTTCACACGGCTTTCTTTTGGCAGCAGGCTGTTTCTTCTCAGAGGGCGATCTTATAAAAGAAGTACCTTACGACTATAGATATTATTTTTACGGAGAAGAGATCTCCCTAATGCTGAGACTTTTTACTAGAGGGTACTCGGCTTTTCATATACCAGATCTTCCGGTATATCATCTCTATAATAATGACGGGGTTAAAAATAATCGTTTACTTCATTGGGATCCCAAAGAAGATGAAAACAGAGCTATCAAATGGAGGGAATTAGAGTCCAATGGTATCAAAAGACTATCAGACCTTATCAATGGTGATATAAATGGAAAGTTTGGGCTTGGAAATATTAGAACCTTGGATGATTTTGAAAGACTTTCGGGAATGGATATTATAAATAAGGCAATTTTGAATGAAGAAAGGGCGGTGACCAAAAATTTCTTTGAAGAACTCGATTGGAGAGAAAATCCATTATCAAATTAAGGAATAGTTATGAGTGAGAATATTAAAGAATACTTAAAAGATTATAGTGATTTTGTGACAAAGGTAACCAGCAATGAGAGTTTGGATACAAACAGCTTAAAAAAGAGAATGGACGATTTAGATACTAATCTATCGTCTCCTCGCCTGCTTACTGCAGCTCTTGGTTTAGGATCAGAAACTGGGGAATTTACTGAAATAGTAAAAAAAATATTTCTCCAAGGAAAGCCTCCTACAGAAGAGAATATTTTTCATATGAAAAGAGAGTTGGGAGACATTATGTGGTATTGGTCCACCGCTTGTATGGCTCTTAATCTCGACCCTTTTGAAGTAATTGAGGAGAATAGAATTAAGCTAGAGGCGCGTTATGGCGAGCAATTTGCTGTTGACAGGAGCGAGCATAGAAAAGAAGGTGACTTATAAAAATTAACCAAACTTCTTTATTGCTGCTAAATACTCTTCTGTCAATCGACTGACTAGCTCACCAGCAGGGGGGGCATCTTGAATAGACCCAATTCCCTGACCTGATCCCCAAATGTCTTTCCAGGCTTTAGCTTCTGTATTTCCTCCAGAGCCAAAATTCATAGCAGATTTGTCTGCTTCAGGGAGATTGTTAGGATCAAGCCCTGCGTTGATAACAGATGGTTTTAGGTAGTTGCCATGAACTCCTGTAAAAAGAGAGGAATAAATTATGTCTTCTGCAGCGCTCTCAATTAAGCATTGTTTGTATTCAGGCTCAGCATTTGCTTCTTGGGTGGCTATAAATCTAGTGCCAATATAAGCAAAGTCTGCTCCAAGCATCTTAGCTGCTGCGACAGAAGAGCCATCACTTATTGATCCAGAAAGAATAATTGCGCCATCAAACCACTCACGCACCTCCCTGACCAAGGCAAAAGGTGAAAGTGTTCCTGCATGACCTCCTGCACCAGCACACACCAAGATTAAGCCATCAACACCCTGCTCAGCAGCCTTTTTTGCATGCTTAACACTAATAACATCATGAAAAACTAGTCCTCCATATGAATGGGCCTCATTGACGATTTCTTCTGGGGGTCTCAAAGAGGTAATGATTATAGGAACTTGATGCTTCACACAAAGTTCCATATCTCCAAATAGTCTATCGTTAGAGTTATGGCAAATTTGATTCACAGCAAAAGGAGCAACTTTTTTTTCAGGATTAGTTTCTTGATGGGTTAGAAGCTCTTCCTTGATTCTAATAATCCACTCCTCTAAAATATTTTGAGGTCTTGCATTTAGCGCAGGGAAAGAGCCCACCACACCAGCTTTACATTGAGCAATTACCAAATCGGGGTTAGAAATTATAAAAAGTGGTGCGCCTATTACGGGGATAGTCAGCTTTGATTTTAGATTTTCTATTGATGACATGATTTTCTTTTACCTCTTAAAGCGGAAAATTATGTCATATTAAATCTTTAATTGACACTTTAAGTGCCAATAGTTTTTGAAATTGAGGCAAGCTCCTACAGGCTCCAAAATTAAGGGCCTGAGTTTAGGAATTCGCTAAAGGCAGACTCCCTGACTGGACCAAACCCCTTGACCTTTTCAGATCGTGTAAGAAGATGAGTAACGCTAGATAGTCTCTTGCCCTCTGGCAGGTTAGAAATGTTCATTAATTCACTGAAAAAAACATTTTGGTGTTTTAAAGCCAGCTTTCTATCTTTGGAATGCTTCATAATATCAAGAAGCGATCCTCTTAAAAATTTCAATGAGCTTAACAAATAAAATATTGGTAAAGCTAGGAATGCTGGCAACTTAAACTTTTTAGGTCTTTGAGTTTTTTGATCTTTAATAAAAGCTAGCAGGGGTGGAGCTAGATAAAAATTAAGGTTTGAATATTTTTGGCCATAATTACTTACTAGCTCTTTCGATCTCTGCAAATGAAATTTGGCAACTTGGTATTCATCTTTAATGGCAATCAATCTGTATAGCTCTTTAGCCAATCGAATTAAAACTGGTTCAGCAGTAATTTCATTTTTTAATAGTTCGTTTGCTTCAGAAAAAAGGTTGTTATATTTTTCTAATTCTTTGCTGCCATATTCCCGCAAGAGCTCTTTTCTCTTGGATAGAACTTGCTCAAGGGACTCTTCAAGTTGTTTCTTAAATAAATTCTTAAAAATTGGTTGCTGAGAATCTTGAACAAAAGCTCTGCCCAAATTAAAACAATACAGATTATTGGTTGCGCCTACTTTATTAAGAATTATGGCTTCTTCGATGCTTTCCCTTTTGAGAGGTATGAGCCCTGCTTGAAAAGCTGCTCCAAGCATAACTAAGTTAGAGCCTATGGCATCATTACTCAGATCTTCTGCAATCTTTGAAGCAGGTAACAATGCAGTTAATTCAAAACAAGATTTTTTAATAAGGTCAATTGTTTCCTCTTCCATGAATGCAATATCTCTCTCTTTTACAAAATCTGCTACCGGGGAAAGAGATGAATTCACAACAGAATAAGTTTTAGATTTTGAAAAGGTTTCTTGAATTTCTTCTTTGGCTGCAACTATGGGATCACATGCAAGCAATAAATCAGTGCTCGCAGGGGAAATTTTATGGCTAAAAGGCATTTTATCTTTAGAAAAGATCTTAATATGGGACCATACAGCTCCACCTTTTTGAGCAAGCCCAGTAAGATCAAGGGTTGTTGAGATCTTTCCTTCAATATGAGCTGCCATGCCTAAAAGCGCAGAAATAGTTAAAACTCCTGTACCCCCAATGCCGGTAAGCATAATGTTGGTTACATCTTTTTGGCTAGGCTGAGGATCTTCTGGGATTTTAAAATTCTCTGTAAGTTCTACTTTTTTTGGAATTACATTTGCTGTTATGAATGATGGGCAAAACCCCTTAAGACATGAATAATCCTTGTTGCAATTTGCTTGATTGATTTTTCTTTTTCTACCATGCGTGGTCTCAAGCGGCTCAATAGAAACACAATTAGATTGTATAGAACAGTCCCCACATCCTTCGCAAATTTCAGGATTAATGAAAACTCTTTGGATGGGGTCTTCAAGCAACCCACGTTTCCTTCTTCTCCTTTTTTCTGCAGCACAAGTTTGATCATAAATAAGGGCGCTTACTCCGCTTATTTCTTTTAAGTTTTCCTGGGCTTTTATTATGTTATCCCTATGCATTGAGATAACATCTTTTGACTCAAGATTTTTATATTGGGTTGGATTTTCAGAAAGTATAAATATTTTATTAATGCCTTCTGCTAAGAGTTGTTTAGTAATGCCATGAACATCCCAATTATTTCCTATAGCTTGGCCTCCGGTCATCGCCACTGCATCGTTATATAAAATCTTATAAGTAATATTAATGTTTGCATCTATTGCAGCTCTGATGGCCAGTAAACCAGAATGCTTATAGGTCCCATCACCTAAATTTGCAAATATATGAGTATCTTTGGAAAAAGGTGCTTGTCCAATCCAGGGCGTGCCTTCTCCACCCATTTGAGTAAAAAGCTCGGTGCCTCTGTCCATGTCTACTGCCATGTAATGACAGCCTATACCGCCCAACGATCTAGATCCCTCAGGCACAAGGGTGGAACTATTGTGAGGGCAGCCCGAACAAAAATAGGGATTTCTTTGAATAGGCGAAACAATTGCTTGTTGCTCTTGATGCCTCTTATTAAACCATTCCAATCTATCCAGGAGATCAGAGCTTTGTGTTGCCTTGTAAATTCTTTTAGCGACAACTTCTACAATAGTCTCAAGAGGCAAATCATTTTCTGGTGGCAAAAGCCAATTACCATGCTCATCTTGTTTGCCAACCACAATTGGCCTGGTGGCCTCTTTCCAGTTATACAGTTGCCATTTTATTTGATGCTCTATCAACTCTCTCTTTTCTTCAACCACTAGAACGTGATCAAGTCCTTCGCAAAATTCTCTAATGCCCTCAGGCTCAAGTGGCCAAGGCATCCCAACCTTATAGAGCCCAATCCCCAAATCATTTGCGGAATGTTCATCGATGTTTAACCACCTTAAGGCCTCTCTAACATCGCTGTAAGATTTACCAGATGTGATAATGCCAATTTTTGTGTTGGCTCCCTTCCAAATAGTTTTGTCTATAGCATTAACTCTACCAAATGCCTGAGCAGCAAACCCTTTCACTCTTTGAAGTCTGTGATCTTGGTCTCTGGGAGTATCTTTATAATAAATATTCCTTGAAAGCTCTGCGTACTCTCCAAAAAAATCATTTGTGGGAATAATAATGTTAGCCTTCTCCAAAGCTGTGTTGTATACCATTGCGGCATCTGCAACGTCGGAAACTATCTTCATTCCAATCCAGCAACCACTAAACCGGCTCATGGCAATCCCCAATAATCCATAGGGAATAATGTCATTGACTCCAGAGGGGTATAAATAAGGAATAAAGGCGCTAATAAAATTATGGTCGGATTGATGAGGCAGGGTTGAAGATTTTGCTCCATGGTCATCACCCGCAACAGCCAAAACGCCTCCATGCTGTGAGCTTCCTGCAGCGTTTGCATGCTTTAAAGCATCCATAGCCCTATCAACGCCAGGTCCTTTTCCATACCAAATTCCAAAAACTCCATCAAACTTCCCTCTGCCTAAAAATTCTCCTTGCTGGGACCCCCAAACAGAAGTTGCTGCTATCTCTTCATTCAATCCAGGCTGATGGAATATGGACTTTTCATCAAGAAAATTTTGTGCTCTTTGGAGCTCTAGATCATAACCTCCTAATGGTGAGCCCTTATATCCTGAAATAAATCCTGCGGTATTGAGGTTATTAGATAGATCTTTGTTCTTTTGAATTAAAGGGAGCCGTACCAGAGATTGAACACCGGAGATAAAGATAGAGCCATCTCGCTTAGAATATTTATCTAAAAGAGATATCTTGTCTTGCAAAGCACCCCCTTGAGCTAATTAAGAAGATTCTTGATTATAATCTTATTTTTATATTTTCAAAAAATTATGCGCGGATTACTTTTAGCTTTTCTAATGTTTCAGGGTGAAGAGATTCATGCTGCTAATGAGGCCGATCTAGTAATTAAGAATGCTCAAATTTTCACAGCTTCTCAAAATATTGGGGAAGCTGAGGCTGTGGCTGTAAAAGATGGAAGATTTCTCGCTGTTGGAGCTAATGATGAAATCCAGCGATACGTTGGGCCTAATTCAACAATAATAGATGCTTTAGGGAAATCTGTTCTTCCAGGATTTATTGACTCACATATTCATATATCAAGTGGCACTGCTTATGTGCAAGGACTTGATCTATTTGGAATTTCCAAGAAGTCCGACTGGCTTGAAATGATAAGACTCTCCGCAAAAAATGTACCTGAAGGCAAGTGGCTCATTGGGGGCAGATGGGATCATACGCTTGAAAGTGGAGTGTTGCCTCTTGCGACTGATATTGACAGTTTGGACATAAATACACCTGTTGCATTGGTAGATATAGATGGGCATTCATTTTGGGTAAATTCTGTAGTTTTAGATATTTTAAAAATTAAATACGGAAAAGATTTTTATACTCGCCCAGGGGTTCAGCTTGATCCAATAAGCAACTTACCAAATGGGCTCCTTTTTGAGGATGCCATGAATTTACTATACGATCTCCCGGAATTCAGCGAGCAACTTTCTCCAACTCAACAATCTATATCAAATACTCTTAAGCTCGCTTCCTCATTGGGAATTACATCCGTTCATGATATGTCCAGCATTAGTACCCTTGATATATACAGAGATCTTGCAAAAAGCAATTCGCTGCCTCTTAGGGTTATGTATGGACTTCGATCAGATTGTGAGCCTAAAAATTGTTCGGCTGAATTTCTAGACTTGAAAGACAGTTACGACTATTTTGATGTTGATAAAGGCAGCCTTTTAAAAGTTGGTTTTTTTAAAATTACAATCGATGGTGTGTTATCTACAAGGACAGCCTCTCTTTTGCATCCATATGAGGATGCCCCTGAGGTTTCTGGTGAGTTATTAATAGATACTGAAAAAATTGATACCTATGTTAAATATTTAAATGCAAATAAGATTCCTTTGGCAATTCATGCTATTGGTGACAAAGCAGTTAAGACGGCGCTTAATTCTTTTGAAACAATGGGTTCAAACAGTATAGCTAACCGAATTGAGCACATTGAACTGATAGATCTTGAAGATGTTGATAGATTTAAAGCCTTAGGCGTATATCCCTCTATGCAACCTAATCACGGAACTGGGGTTATTGGGAAATATATTGAAGATAGGGTTGGGAATAGAGATAAGTTCACTTACATGTGGAACACATTAAACAAAGGATCTGGAAATAATCTATTACTTGGATCGGATTGGCCAACTGCCCCGCTCTCTCCTCTAACCCAAATAGCAGATGCAACACTGAGAGAAAGCCCCTTTGGTTTGTATGAGGGCTCATGGTTTCCAGAAGAACGGCTTGACCTAGATAGTGCTATAAAAAGCTATACTCTCATCCCTGCTATTGCAGCAGGTATTGATAATGAAGTAGGCTCTATTGAAGTTGGTAAATGGGCTGACTTTGTAATACTCGATGCGAAGCTATCATTGGCCAACCTAAAGGAAATAAATATTGATGCAACATACCTTGCAGGAAAATTAACTTATAAGAAT
>Ga0255770_10004349_pt1 | contig 11936 bp, 12 predicted proteins | sample 071ome_22_FD_179968 | JGI IMG/M metagenome (GOLD analysis project Ga0255770, IMG submission 179968) | Coastal salt marsh microbial communities from the Groves Creek Marsh, Skidaway Island, Georgia - 071404AT metaG (version 2) | ecosystem: Environmental > Aquatic > Marine > Intertidal zone >... | reverse complement strand
CTTTACCTTGTGTGTTGGTGAAGCGAAGGTCGACGAACTTAACGTCGTTGTCCGCAATCATTTTGAGTACATCTGAGGACGAAGCCATTTTTTTCTCCTAAACCAGTGTTGTTAAAATTAAAAGAGTGAGAGTTTTTATCAAGCTGCAATACCAAATAGAAAAGCATAAATCATGCCAATGTATTCTCTTCTTAGCTGCGTGTATTATACCTGTTTTGGTGCGTTATATAGAGCATCATTAGCACCAAAGTGAGGCTTTTATAATTATTATGCACCATTAGTGTGCATTATTTTGATTTCAAACAATAAGTGAGATGAAAAATGGAAATTGAGGAACTGCTAAAGACATTTCAAGCGCGGATTCGCGCTCTCGATGCGCATTATTTCGGGGCTGCTAGCCCTGAGGAAGCCTTTTACGTTTCGCAGAATGTTCAGCATGCGCTGATTGTGGATGTTCGGACACAGGCAGAGTGGAATTTTGTGGGAGGCGTTCCCTCCTCTATCAAAATAGAATGGCAGATGTACCCCTCTGGCCAGCTCAATCAAGACTTTCTTCAACAGTTACAAGCCGAAGTGCCTCAAGATTCCTGGGTTATGTTTCTGTGTCGCAGCGGTGCGCGATCACATGCAGCCGCGAATTTAGCTGCTCAAAATGGTTATACCAGGGCAGTCAATATACTTGAGGGCTTTGAGGGAGACAAAGATAACAACGGCCACCGCGGAAATTTAGGTGGTTGGAAATTCAGAGGCTTACCTTGGTATCAAGGATGATCCGAAAGGTTTCATATTGGCTGCCAATCCACGAGGCCAATTGACCACGTCACAATAACTATGATGCCAAAGGCGATTCGGTAATAGCCAAAGGGTTTGAAGCTGTGACGCGACACAAATCTGATTAGACCATTAACAGTGAGCAATGCCGTCACGAAAGTAATGGTAAATCCTAAGGCTAACACTGGAAGGTTGTTCATATTTAATAGTTCCGGGTGCTGCCACAAATCAAAGACTGTCGCAGCAAACATCGTGGGGATTGCCAAGAAAAAAGAAAATAAGGCCGCTGTTGTCCTGGAAAACCCAATTAGAAGCCCGCCTAAAATGGTAGCTCCGGATCTCGATACACCGGGGAATATTGCGAGTGCTTGGAATACCCCAACCTGAAAGGCTTGCAACAGCGTGATGTCCTTACAATCGTCTGTTGAAGGTTCCCGTGCTTGTTGCTCAATAACGAGTATGCATATTCCTCCGATGACCAGTGCCAATGCGACGGTTATCGGGGAAAAAAGATAGGTTTTTACGATATCGTGCAGCAAGAGGCCAATCAACGCAGTGGGAATAAAAGCAACCATCACCTTAATTATCAGGCTGTCCGCTCTCTCTTTTGCAAAATTTTTAATGGTTGTTGTGATGAGTCGCCGCTGCGACCAGCATACAGCGAGTATCGCCGCCAATTGAATCGTGATTAGAAATGCTTTCTCATCATCTCCCCTAAAATCTAACAAACTGGACAGGATGATTAAGTGTCCCGTGCTCGAGATGGGTAAGAATTCAGTAAGCCCTTCAAGAAACCCAATTAGTGCAACAACGACAATGTTTTCCAAAGTGTCCCCGGTGTTTAGGTGTTATGTTTTATGATAAACCTCTCCCCCTTTGTCGAGGAACTCTTTTGACTTCTCTTTCATCCCCTCAATGGCGCTTGTTTGCTGAGCGTAGTCTCTTACATCTTGCGTGATCTTCATTGAGCAAAAATGTGGGCCACACATCGAGCAAAAATGTGCAACCTTTGCACCCTCCTGGGGTAAGGTTTGATCGTGAAAGTCTTTTGCTTTTTCTGGGTCGAGCCCCAGGTTAAACTGGTCTTCCCAACGAAATTCGAATCGTGCTTTTGACAGCGCGTTGTCGCGTATTTGAGCCCCCGGATGACCTTTCGCAAGGTCTGCGGCGTGGGCGGCAAGTTTATAGGCCATAATCCCCTCTTTGACGTCATTTTTGTCAGGCAGACCCAGATGCTCTTTGGGAGTGACGTAGCACAACATTGCAGTACCGTACCAACCGATCATCGCTGCTCCGATGGCTGAAGTGATATGGTCGTGACCAGGTGCGATATCAGTCGTCAGGGGGCCTAGAGTGTAAAACGGTGCCTCGCCGCAATGCTCTAGTTGAAGGTCCATATTTTCTTTGATCATGTGCATCGGTACGTGACCTGGACCCTCTATCATGACTTGGCAATCTTGCTTCCATGCTACCTGAGTTAGCTCACCCAGAGTCTTGAGTTCTGCGAATTGGGCCTCGTCGTTTGCGTCATAGATGGATCCTGGACGCAATCCATCTCCGAGACTGAACGAAACGTCATATGCCTTCATGATCTCGCAAATTTCCTCAAAATGGGTGTATAGAAAACTCTCTTTGTGGTGGGCGAGGCACCACTTCGCCATGATGGAACCGCCTCTGGATACGATTCCAGTCATTCGATTGGCAGTCATTGGAATAAATGGAAGACGCACTCCTGCGTGAATCGTGAAGTAATCCACACCTTGTTCGGCCTGCTCAACAAGCGTATCCCGGAACATATCCCATGTGAGTTCCTCCGCTTTGCCGTCGACTTTTTCTAGTGCTTGATAGATAGGTACGGTTCCGATCGGCACAGGAGAATTGCGAATAATCCACTCCCGTGTCTCGTGGATATGCTTACCGGTGGAAAGATCCATGACGGTATCTGCACCCCAACGGATTGCCCAGGTCATCTTGTCCACTTCCTCCTGAATCCCGGACGAGACAGCTGAATTTCCAATATTTGCGTTGATTTTTACCAAGAAGTTGCGGCCAATGATCATTGGCTCAGTCTCTGGGTGATTGATATTTGCCGGAATAATGGCGCGCCCAAGGGCAACTTCATCCCGAACAAATTCGGGCGTAATTGTATTTTCTATGTTTGCGCCAAAGGAGTGGCCAGGGTGCTGTCGGTTGATTAATTTCTGTTGTTCTTCGGTCAGTCGCGATAGATATTTTTCACGCTGTGAGTTTTCCCTAATGGCAATAAACTCCATTTCGGGCGTCACAATCCCTTTTCGTGCGTAGTGAAGCTGAGTGACGTTACTCCCAGGTAGTGCTCTGCGAGGTTTTCGATGTAGTTGAAAACGTAGTGGCTCTAGATCTGGATCCTCAAGGCGCTGTTGTCCGTACTTGGATGTTGGGCCAGGGAGTGTTTCTGTGTCGTTTCGTTGATCTATCCATGTTTGCCGCAACCCTGAGAGCCCTGATTGAATATCAATTTTTATTTCTGGATCCGTGTAGGGGCCGGATGTGTCGTATACGAAGATCGCTGGGTTTTCCTCTCGCCCATTGATACTCGATGTTGCCGCTTGCGATATTTCTCGCATCGGGACGCGAATGGTGTCATCTGACCCAGCCGCATAGACCTTTCGTGAGTTGGGGAAGGAAGATGTAGAGTCTCGATCGGTTTGAGCTTCGGAGTGCAAAAACTTTGGATTTGCGTTCATACGTGGCCCCTTGATTGCTTTTTGATTACGTATTAATTTTTAATACAGTATAGACGAAGCCCGTAAAGTGAAAAGTCACGCTCTCGAAATTAACCCAAGACATTTTGTATAAGGCGAAAATACATGGATATCAAAGTCGAAAAACAAAGGCTTCGGAAGCGTATCCTTGAGCAGCGTGATCGTCAGTCGCCCGCTTATCGCGCCGAGCAATCAGTGCTTATCAGCGAAAAACTGTTATCAATGAACGAATATATAGCTGCTAATGTAATCGCAGGCTTTGTCTCGTTTGGTAGCGAGATTGATATGGCTCGCTTTATGACTTGTGCTCTGGAAGATGGGAAAAAAATCGTACTACCTCGAGTTCGAAAAAATGAAAACCGTGTGGTTTTTCATTGCTGGAGTGGGAGTTACAAGGATTTGGTGCCTGGAGCATGGGGAATTCAAGAGCCTGACACTCATCGTAGTCGAGAAGTTGAATTGACCCAGATAGATTTTGTCTTGGTTCCTGGCGTGGCTTTTTCAGAAAGCCGTCATCGTATGGGATACGGTGGTGGATACTATGATCGAGTAATAACCGGATTAGCTCCCCATGCAGTCACGGTGGCCCCCATCTTTCCGATGCAGATTGTGGCGCATATTCCTTTGGAGTCGCACGACAGGAGAGTCGACTGGCTGATCACGTCGTAGGCCTCGTGGCGTGTTACTAACTTATCGCCAACTAGGTCTTTCTGAATGCAGATATTCCATCGTTTTCTGTAGTGCTCCTGCATGCGCTTTGACAAATTGCCGAGCTAGCGTCGACTTTTGTGTGAGTAATGCTGGATCGTTTGTGAGTTGTACAATTCGAGTGACCGCATCAGTGATGTCTTCGCTCTGGTAAATCACCCCGGCTTCTTCTCCCTTGGATACAACTTCGTCAAAGTTAAAGGTGTGTGGCCCAGCGACGACACATTTGCCCATGGCAAGAGGCTCAATCGGATTTTGGCCACCATTGGGTAAGAAACTACCTCCCATCAGCACAATATCTGCCGATGAGTAGTAGGAATACATTTCACCCATTGAGTCGCCAAGAAAAACGCGGCAGGCCTCACTGAAGGTGCCAGCGTTGCTACGTCTCGAGAATAGAACTTTTCTCTGTTTTAGAATTTTCGCAACTTCATCAAATCGTCTGGCGTGCCGAGGCACAATCACTAGCAAGGTCTCGGGTCCGCACTGTTTGAGAAATTCATCTACGATCAAAATTTCCTCGTTTTCTCGAGTGCTTGACGCGACGATTACCGTTTTTTGAATGTCGATGAGTTGGTCGATCTTTTGAAGTTTATTGTTTTTCGTTTCATTTAGTGCTTTGTCAAACTTTAAATTGCCGAAAACTTGTGGATTTTTTATGCCAATTCGGCTCAGGCGAGAGGCATCATCCTCAGATTGGGCGACAGTTGTTTTTACTGTCGCTGTGACTAATTTCGTCAGGTTTTTAAACCTTAAATATTTGCGCATAGATCGTTCTGATAAGCGCGCATTCAGCAAATAAATTGGTATTGAGGCTTTCGAGCATTGAATGAACAAATTTGGCCAAATTTCAGTTTCCATGACGAGCAAGCACACGGGTCTGATTTGTGTCAGAAAACGATTGATGAAAAAGGTAGTATCAATTGGTAGGTAGGCTATTTTGGTGCCAATGGGTAAGATGCTTTCTCCAAATTTTCTTCCACTGGGCGTCGAGCAAGTGACGAGTAAATCATGTTGTTCGAATTTGGCGTCAATCTCGTACGCAATATCAGCTGCGGCGTTGATTTCTCCGACCGAGACCGCGTGTAACCAGATCATGGGTCGTCTGGTCTTACGTTGGGTGAGCCCGATCCGTTCGGATAAGTGATATCGATAACCAGGTTCACGATAGCTTCTGAGCAGCAGGCGCAATAGAGCTATCGGTAAGACGATCCATGTGAGGATGCGGTAGAGGATCAGCATTTCTAACCAAGCTCCAGAAGTTCAGTTGCAGATCTTGTTACCTCTTCTGGGTCTGGGAATGTTGTGGAAGAGCCGCATACCTTTATCGGCCCATGCCCGAGTGGCCCTGTCTTTAGAGGATCAGATGCTCCAAAAATAGCAATTAACGGGACCTCCAAAGACGCCCCGAGGTGCATTAAACCAGTATCTACCCCAATGACCAATCTCGTTTTTCCGAGTTGCGATACCAACTCGTTTAGTTCCATTTTGGGTAGAATTTCACCTCCTGCCTCAGCTTGAATTTTTTGACAGATATCTAAATCTTTTTGACTGCCCCAGGTGAACTCCACTTTGAGCCCATGTTGTTGGATATGTCGAATGACTTTTATCCAGTGACCGACTGACCATAGTTTTCGGTGTTGAGCTGAACCACAAAATATCGTGGCTGTATTTGATGCGGAAGCCTTACTCGTCAAAGTTGATAGCCCATAATCGCGCTCTTTGTTAGCACGGTAGCCCAACGCTTTTTCAGCGAGTTCCCGGCATCGATCGATCATGTGCATTTCTCGCGATACTTGAATCTTTACTGAGTAACTTATTCCTGCTAACCACTCTCTGGAGGATCCTGGCGCGAACCCGACAGTTCTTCCTCGTGATATTTTCGACAGTACGGCGCTTTTGATGAGTCCCTGTGAGTCAAGCACAATGTCGTAGGCATTTCGTCGGAGTGATCTGGAAAACTGTGATATCTCCTCCCAAATTCCTTGCTGGCCAAAATCTCGACGCCATCTGCGGATGGCAACAGGAATGACTCGGTGAACGGCTGGATGCATCTTTATTAGCGGCGCATAAGCCTCCTCTGCTAACCAATCGATCTTACAATCAGGATGTTGTTGTTTGATATCTGTCACCATTGGGAAGTTGTGAATGACGTCACCCAATGATGATGTTTTTACAATGAGAATTTTTTGAGGGTTCAAAGCCAAGGTCGAGAGTTAATGGCGGATAACGTTGTCATGTTCAAACCGTATTTTACTCTCTACAATTGATATTTTATCTGTCTAGTGCTCTGGGAATCGTTGAACTTTGGTGTGTGAGAAGCAGTTCTAAGGATTAAATAATTAAATCGATGGATTCGTTAACGATAGAAACTAAAGTTTGGGAGAAAGACTGGAGGTTTATACTCACGTCGGGTTTTTTGCGGGAGACGATGGCTCGTCTATCTCCGCTGCCTTCGCATAGGCTGGTTATGATCAACAACGTAGAGGACCCCCGTTTGGTCGCTAGACACGCTGAGACACTTGTTTCAGCTGGTGTGATTGACGATTTTATTTTTGTGTCAGATTACGCGGACGAGACATTAAGTTTCTTTGGCTTAAGTAAGCGCGATTTGGGACGAGGTTATTACTACTCAATTTCCGAATTAGTCTCTCTTTACCTTTGTCGCACCGAGTTTCTTTTGCATTTTTCAGGCGATACAAAAGCAAATGACAATACGCCGATCGATTGGTATCACGATGCTTTGAAACTCTTGGCACATGCAACAAATGTTTCCGTCGTCAATTTAACTTGGGATTCGAAATTTCGGGAGGCGGAAAAAGATAGCTTGTCTAAAGACGACAAGTTTTTTTATGGTTACGGGTTTTCTGATCAAATGTATCTTGTTCGAACAGCGGATTTTAAAAACCAAATTTATGGATATTCACACCCTGAATCGAGAAGATATCCGGCTCACGGGGGAGAGTCATTTGAGAAGCGAGTTGATTCTTGGATGCGCACTAATGGGCGATTGAGAGCAACATCGCGTGATTGGGCCTACACCCACTCTAATTTTCCAAATTGGTGTTCTCCGAGAGGGCTGCTATGGAGGATACTTAATCGTTATAAGCGCTAGTTTTGCAAGTTTTTACTCGTAAATTCACTCGTTAATTTTTTTGATGAACGCCGAGTACACATCACCATCAATTCGTAATGGTTTTGGGAAGCTCTCGTCAATCGGAGTGATTTGAAAAACTTTATTGGGGTCTTGGAAATCTCTTTGTGATTCGATTTGGTTGGACAAGTATGCTTTATCCTTAAATCGAGGATCATCGAATGTGTGTGCCGTGCTCTCCATCTTTTTTAAGATATCGTCGAGTGACAGCACCCAAGTAAAATGCCAACCTCCGTTTTTTATTTCCTGTATTTGCTTTTTTTCAAACCACCAACGTTTGATACTTCGGAGCGGGCCACGACTTTTATAGTTTCTTACGCTGGTGGCGTTAGAGCGAAAGAAATGTCGAAAATGATCCCCAGTGGTAATTTTTGATCCTCGCCAGATCATCGGGCTACTCGGCACACCGTAGTCTGAGGAATTTTTATCAACCCAAAGATTGTTTAGGTAGTAGCTGTAGTAGTTTTGTAGGAAATCACCTCTTATAAATCGAGGATTGTACTCGTCGATACTTTTTGGGTTAGGGATTTCATCTAGGTCCGAGACGATGATGAAATCATGTGGCGCAGCATCTTGGAGCCCTGACTTTAGGTTATTTCGAATGTGATTTTCGTTTTTCCAAAAATCATTCTCTCCATGTGGGCGTGTTTCTAGAAGCTGGTATCTTATTTTGGACTTATACTTGGAAAACTTACTGATGTCGAAAAGGGGCTCTCGTGGGGCGCCTTTATGGGTGTATGTCGCCTCTGAGATGACAAAGTAATCGACGTAGTTCCAAAGGGTCTCGAGGCGAAGTTTGAGAAGCATTTCTTCGTTGAAAAAGCAAAAGCAATCGTAAATTTTCGGTTTATGCACAGAACTCATTCTCTATTTCAGAAGGATCATAGTAAGGACTCTACGCGAAACGGAAACTGTCTGGGAGGAATGGATGCGCATGCATGATTATTCGATTACTTTCGCTTGTTATAACTCTCTTGAATACACAAAATTATTTGTCGATAGTCTAATCATTACGGATACGCCACTCGATCGAGTTATCGTTGTCGATAATGGGAGTAGCGATGGAACGAGGGAATATTTGTCGGCTCAGTCATTTGGAGAGGTCATCCTCAACAAGGGTAATCTCGGGTGTGGCGTGGCATGGAATCAAGGCATACTGGCAAGGCAAAGTGAGTGGACTGTGATTATGAATAATGACGTCATTGTTTCTAACAACTGGATCCAAAATCTTATTGATGTGGCGGTGGATCTAAAACTGCGTGTCGTTAGTCCAGCAATGATCGAGGGTGAGTTAGATTACGACTTCCCAAATTTCGTGATTGAGCGAGGCTCTATGCTGCAGTCCGTGGCGAGATTGGGCGCGAAGCACGCGGTTTGTCTTGTCGTTCACAACAGTGTGTGGTCTGACATCGGTTATTTCACTCCAAAGCCAAAGTTACTTGGATTCGAGGACACTATTTTCTTCAATGAGTTAGAGAGGGCACATATTCCAACGGCTATAACTGGCGCAGCTTGGTTGCATCATTTTGGTTCGATTACCCAGGACCAAATAAAAAAAGAAAAAGGCCTAGCCAAAACTGATGCCATCGGGAACCGAAGAAATTACAAGACTTTGGGTCTTAGTTGGTTCGAAAGGAAGATAAGGCGGGCTCGTAGAAAGCGAAGCGAGAAAGTGTGGAAGGGTGTCGAACTCAGCAAGTATGGATTGACGGCACATGGGCATCGAAGAAATGGCCAATTTGTGTGGATGTAAAGCGTAACGAACCACGTACTTGAGACTACGGATATCCTATGCCGACACCGACAATTTCTGTGGTGATTATTACCAAGAATGCTGAACGTACGCTAGAGCGCTGCCTTAGATCTGTTGAGTGGGCGACAGAAACCCTGGTGGTCGATAGCGGCAGCAATGACGACACGTTAACGATCGCCGAAAAATTTGGCGCAAAGGTGCACACTTCTGATTGGCGAGGATTTGGACCTCAAAAAAACCTAGCGATGCGACTCGCGGCATCCGATTGGATTCTTTCGATCGATGCTGATGAGTTTGTCACGCCAAATTTAGCTCAAGAAATTATGTCTGTCGTCTGCGACTTAAATGCGCATGATGTATATGAACTTGATCGAATCTCCAATTACTGCGGAAGGAAAATGTTGCATTCGGGTTGGAGGCCTGATTACGTGGCTCGCTTATTCAAATCTGGAAAGGCTGAATTTAGCCAGGACCTAGTCCATGAGCGGCTTTTATTCAAGGGCGTGCCAGGACGACTTATGGGTAAGCTAGACCATGATTCTTTTTACTCTCCTGATGAGGTGATTGAGAAGATGAATCGATACTCCACCCTCGGTGCCCAACAGCTCTTTGATGCTGGAAAACAGTCCGGTGTCTTAACGCCGCTATTGCATGCGGCGGGTGCATTTTTGAAGACGTATGTTTTTAGAGCGGGATTCCTTGATGGGGCAGAGGGATTTTTTCTCGCCATATCGAATGCTGAGGGCGCATACTACAAGTATGTGAAGCTACACTATCTTAATAAACGAAAAAATTGAAAACGACCGTAATCGTTACTACCTACAATCGGCCTGATGCCTTGCGGGAAGTCATTCGAGGTTTCACGCACCAAGAAGATCTTCGGTTTGATCTGATTGTTGCTGATGACGGATCCGAAGATGAAACTGGCTCAATGCTCAAGTCAATGGCAGACAGCTTGCCATTTTCCTTGAAGCATGTCTGGCACGAGGATTCAGGATTTCGGGCTGCGGCAATTCGTAACAAAGCGATCGTCCAATCAAATGCAGATTATTTAATTTTTACTGATGGTGATTGCATTCCTCAAAAGAATTTTGTAAAAAATCACAAAAAACTAGCGGAGCGAGGCTGGGTTCTATCAGGGAACCGGATCTTAATGTCCAAGGTGATGACCAACGAGCTACTACGTGAACGCCTCGATTGGAGTGGTTGGGGCGCAAGTAATTTCGTGATTCATTACCTTCGTCGTCGGATCAATCGATTACTACCTTTGGTGGATTTCTCAGCGATTGAATCGTTTAGAAAACTGCAGGCGAAGAAATGGAGGGGGGTTAAGACGTGCAATTTATCCGTTTGGAAATCAGACATAGTTGCGGTCAATGGTTTTGAAGAGTCGTATAAAGGTTGGGGGTTAGAGGACTCAGATTTGGTTGTACGTTTGATTAAAAAAGGCTTGTGTGTCAAGAGCGCTCGATTTGCTACTCCGGTTCTTCATTTGTGGCACGAAGAGAACGACCGGGGTCAATTGACGGAAAATCAGAGATTGTTGGACACGGTAATCGCATCGGATACACATAAGGCGAAAATCGGTTTGGATAACCATCAAGTTTCGGGTAGGTGATTTATCATCAACAAGACACAAAAAATACTGGTCATATGCCCGCGCCGTATCGGTGATGTATTTCTTTCTACCTCCGTCGTATCTGCATTAAGAAAAACGTATGTTGATGCTCGGATTGACATGTTAGTCTTTTCGGGGACAGATTCAATTATTCGGAATAATCGTGACTTAGACACCGTTCTTACTATTCCTGAACGTCCCTCGTTCGGTCAACATATCAAACTTATCAGTCGTTTTTATCGGCGGTACGACATCGCGGTCTCCCTTTTGCCGGGAGATCGGCCCGTTCTTTACTCGTGGCTATTTGGTCTCAGGTCTTACGGTCCTGTCATTTCGGGTGTGAAGCACTTATGGAAGCGGATATTGTTGTCTAAGTCATGCGGTTTTGATGGTCACCATCGGCATACTTTAACGATGTACCATGAAGTTGTAATCGACTTAGTTGGCGACCACATTCCAGGCCCCTCTGCCCCCAACGAAAAAGTTTTGGCATCTCACCTTCTCGATAAGTTAAGACAATGTAATGCAGAGGGTAATTACGCCATCATTCACCTGACTCCAAAGTTTCGCTATAAAGAATGGCCATCGGATAAATGGTGTGCGTTGATAGACCGGCTGTTAGCATCTGAGTCCGGCGTAGTCATTACGGGACTCGATGAGGGAAAACGTTTTTCCGACGTGATGAAGCGATATGATTCGGACGATCGCGTTGTGAACCTTGTTGATCAACTGTCGATAGAGGAACTTGTGTTCGTCTTGAAACAAGGGAGGCGTTTCTTCGGTACCGATACCGCGGTGACACATCTGGCCGCAGCACTCGGAATTTCTACTGTTGCTATCTTTGGACCATCGAGCCCAGTGGTGTGGGGTCCGTGGCCAAGCGGATATTCTGGAAAAATAACCCCGTGGCGCCAAAGAGGGACTCAACGTGTTGGAAATGTCACGATTGTTCAGGGTTCAGGGGATTGTGTCCCGTGTCTCGAAGAGGGCTGCTTTAAACATATTTCGAGCGAAAGTGATTGTTTGAAAAATCTCGCAGTCATCGATGTGGTTAAGCCCAAAACGACCCGAACAATCAATTGAGTGATTAGAGCCCAGGATTTCCAGATCGCGCCTGGACATCCGCGTGATAAGAGGATCGGACCAATGGTCCAGACGCCACATGTTTAAACCCCATTTTTTTTCCTG
>Ga0255770_10004342_pt1 | contig 11941 bp, 8 predicted proteins | sample 071ome_22_FD_179968 | JGI IMG/M metagenome (GOLD analysis project Ga0255770, IMG submission 179968) | Coastal salt marsh microbial communities from the Groves Creek Marsh, Skidaway Island, Georgia - 071404AT metaG (version 2) | ecosystem: Environmental > Aquatic > Marine > Intertidal zone > Salt... | reverse complement strand
CGCCCTCGCGATCGATCCGATCGCACCGTCTCTGCGCACCGTTTCCGTGACGAGATCGACGCACATCGATGAACTTTTGCGATGATCTAACTCAGTATCGCCGGACGTCGAACACTCGCGCGTCGGGTCATTGACCTGGGCCACGCAACCGACAGCCTCTAATTCGCGCCAGCGCGCGTCTCGATCGTCGTTTTCACCGAGTCTGTCTCTGTGATCGCGAACGCGCGTCGTTAGCTTCCTCCATTGGCGCGGCGAATGGTGGGGATTTCCGCGCCGGCACCCTCGCGCGCGCACCTCAAGACGGCATCGAGCTCCTCTCGGCACGCCTCGACGACGTTCGTATCGAGATAATTCTCGACGACGACGTAACCTTGCGCGTCGAATCGCGCGCGCAAATCATCGAGGAACGCTCGTTCCATCGACTTGATCGTCCGCCGCGCGCGCCCCTGACGCGCGTGCGGCGGACTGACGCACTCTGGGGACGACGCCCCGCGCCCGCGCGCCCCGTTTGACTCGTCTCTTTAGATCGAGACTCGCTATGGATACAACGGCTAAAATAAGCTAGCTCTAACTCACGCTTTGATGGTGCTAACGCGATCAATGATCCACTTGCTTCACTGCGAAGCCAACGTTCGATACCCACCTCTGTACTCGAAATTTCGAATCGTCCGGGCTATACTCGAAATTTCGAATCGTTCGGGCTCCAGCGTATACGATTGGTCGCGCGCATCGCTATTCTTCACTCACTTTTGAGATATTCGTGTTCTTTTACGACTGTTCAGCCTCTGTCTTTATCTTGTTCGCGCCGTCAACGTCATTCTCCGTCCGCCGCGCCGCGTGATTCCGGGTACGCCGCCTCGGGGCGCCCTTCACCTTCGCGCCGCCGGGACCGGTGACCTCGACCGCTTTCGGTTTTTCATCGCTCGTTTCGATTTCATACTCAACCTCTTCCCCCTACGAACGCGTCATCACCATCCGTCACCGTCAGTCTCGCGCTCGCGCGCTAAAAAAATTCCCCAGCGGGGTTTCCGCTCCCGCCCCGCCTCCCCGCCGCTTACGAGAGCCCCGTTACTAAATGAACGCTGAACGAACGCACCTCCCACAGCGACCGGAACCCAGTCGTCTTGATGCCCGTCTGATGTACGAATATCTCTTCAGAACCATCGTCGGGAACGATGAACCCGAACCCCTTGGCCGCGTTGAACCACTTCACCTGCGCGCGCGCGGCGCCGCGGCGCCCTCGGCGTCAGTCATCCGTCGCTCGCGATCGCGCTCACGCCCGGTCGCACGTTCTCGGAAACTCCGACACCCTCGTCCACGCGCGCGAACGCGCGGTTCTTTTTCGACGCGCTCGCGTCTCGCCCGCCCGTCTCGCACCGTCCCTCGCGCGCGCGTCCCTCGCGCGCGCGTCCCTCGCGCGCGCGCGCACATGAATCGCGATCCACCGCCGCGCGAGTCGCGCGTCGTCGTCGTCGCGCGTCGCTCTGCCGGGCGACCGACCGCGCGGAGGTTGTCTTTTTCGGTCGCGCGCGCGAAGGTGCGGTGTGGAGGTGGACCCGTGGATGGGTTTCGGTGGGACGCGTGTATGGGTAGTGGTATCGGTGTGAGGGGGTATGGTGAGCGATGGTGAGGGATGGAATAGAATCGGGGGGGGTTATGTCACTTGGATAAGGTAATGACGTAGTATACTATGTATTATGAAAATGATAAAAAGTTGCTTCGGCCTGAGATCGAGCCACGCCCCCGGTCTCGGGCGATGGCCACGCACGAGCCGAATGAGTACATCGGTCTGTCGATAGATATATACCCGTGGATGGGGGATCGCGTGTGTTGTGTATGTGGTCGGCCGTGTGTGATGGGTCGTGAACGGTCGTGGGGAAAGGGGTCGCGATGCATCGACGACGAGTGATGGAGGATGACGCGCGGCGACCGTCGAACGACGACGCGGGGAAGGATCGGTCGGTCGTGGCGTCGCGTTCGGTCGCGGCGTCGGTCGGTCGTGGCGTCGTCGTCGGGCGTGGGGCGGTGGTCGGTCGGTCGGTCGGTCGGTCGTCGGTACCCGGTGGGCGCGGCCGGCGATCGGACGCGCGTAACGACCGATGTCGCCGGGGAAGGCGGTGGCGCGGTTTTTCGGCGTGAACAGCCGCGCGCGGGAGCCCGTGGGGGACGCCAGGGGGAACGCGGTGGGATGGCGCGTCGATCGAGGCGACGGTGGGCGCGAGGCGTCGACGGCGGGGAGACGGCTGGAGGCATCGGGCGACGACGCGACCAAGGCGAGCGCGACGATCTCGACGAGCACCGGGACGGTTTTGGATTGGATCTCGGCGAGGACGGACATCGCGCGATGGATCATGTTTCCAGGAAGAGCGGCGGACGGTGGGGCGCCGTCGTACGATTGGCGAGGGTCTCCGTTCGCGGGAGAGGTGAAGGATCCATTGGACGCGCGCGTGACGTACGAGCGGTCGTTGATCGCCATCGAGGTGCACGAAAGACGGGCGCACAATTCGTGCGGCGTGACGTCGGGACTGGGAGACGCGAGTACGAAGAGTGGACTGCGGACGTGCGCGCTGCGAGTGATGCGGGCGCGGCATGCGGCGGATGGGGGTAAACGGTGCGCGGGAGATTTTTTCGTCGTCTACGTGCACGGAAACGCGTGCGACGTGGGGGATTGCGCCAGCGAGGCGACAAAGATCGCGGTGGGGTTAAAATCACACGTCATCGTTCCTGAATTTCCAGGTTACGGCGTGACGGAGGGGATAGCGCACGAAGAGAGCGTGAATACCGTCGTCAAGGCTACCGTGAAGTATTGCGTCAAGTACCTGCACGCTCCGCAGAGCAGAATCATCATCATGGGACGATCCATAGGAACGGGGCCGGCGACGTGGATGGCGCGACTCATGTGCGTCCAGGGGGGACCTCCCGCGGGGTTAGTGCTGCAGAGCCCTTTCACGTCTATTCGAGATATGGCGCATAGGTACGTCGGCGCGGCGAGCCAAATACTGCTCGCCGATAGATGGAACACCGCGGAAAACGTGTTACACGTCAAGTGTCCGGTGCTGCTACTGCACGGTGATCTCGATAGCGTAATACCGTTGTCCCATTCGCAAGCGTTGATGGATCGCATGCGCGCAGCGAACGAAGAGTTTGCGGAGATACGCGATCATAGGTTGAGCGACCGGCACGAGGTGATCATGAACCTCTTCGTGCAAGAGGGTTGCGATCACAACACGTACGACGTCGAGCGACACGTCGTCCTGCCGATGTTAAAATGGTTGCGAAAGAAAATGATACCGCTCGTGATCGCAAACATTGAGCGTAGACGTAATCGCACCGCCGTGCAGGAGGGGCGTATGAAAGTTCTATATCCGATGGGGTGTCGTCTCATGGCGGAGTCTTTCATGCTCAAGTACCCGACGAGATCACAACGCGAAAAACGGCTGCAGAGCTTTATGTAAATTGCTACATGTAATGTACTTTTTACTCAAAACCGAATTCAAATCACGCCACCCCGAATCGATTTTGTTGCGGCGAGTCGAGAGAATCTCGCACGCGCGTGGCGATCATGTTCAAGAACTCAGTGTCCAATCCTAGCGTCGCTTTGTCTAAACGAATCAGCGATTGGAGGCTCGGCAGCATGATGGTCGCAAGAATCCCGAGCTCATGGGCCTGCGACTTGCCACCGTTCAGCTCTATGGAAGGGGCGACGAGGCTGTCGTCTTCGCCGAGTCTCAACGACGGCTGGAGGTGCGCGTACAACACCTCCAAGGTGTTCTCCGTCGAGATGACGACGACGCGGATTTCGGATTCAATCTCCGCTAACTTGGCGATCAAATCTGACTCCGTGGCGCTCATGTTCCGGACGATTTTGTTGTACTCAATCGACTTCAGCGCACTCGTTCGAGACTCCACCAGTCGGGTTAGCTCCCCGCTGAGACGAATGGCTGTGGCGCTGAAGAGGTTCAACGTCGGTCTCTCGTCGCCAACAGCTCCATCAGAGATGGAAAACTTGAACTTTGTCAAGCCTCTGTTTACCAATACGCGCTGTGCGCTGAGTAGCATGCTTCGAACGCTTCTGAAACGCCGCCACATCGTTTCAGCTGCGCTGATCGCGAACGGATCAGAAGACGCGAGCATCACGTCCTCCGCCGAAGATAGACCGAACGTCTTTGCGATGAAATCCGAGTACTTGTTGGATTCTGAACAAAGATTCGCCGTCAACACGTCCACTGCACCGTGGAGACGAAGTTTCGGATCGGGAAGCACGGGTCCCTTGAGTAATCTGGTGACTAAGTTGACGGTGGCTTCGAGTTCGGCCAAATCCGCGAGGTGCGGACGAGGCGCGCGATCGGCAAGCACTCGATGAATCACCGCGCTGTGCGCTTCGACGAACGCAAGGGTCTGAGAAATAATCGCGGGCACACCCTCGCTCTCAACGATCGCACCAGGGTATTGCGAGAGCGTGGCCGACGGCGCAGGTTTGGGCTGCGGAGCGGCGGCGAGCAGACTTCCGACGAGGCGAATCACGTTCACCAAAAGTTTGTGATGACGCGCCCGTGGAATCGGAAGCTCCGCGAATGGTTTCTCCGTGTTCATGGTTGCCATCGTGGCTGATGAACTGTGAATGTCCGCGTATGCGTCGATGGCGCGACAATGAATCAAAGAATCGAGCGTACCGAGAGCCACCATCTGACCCGGTTCGCTCTGCGCCACTCTCAGCAACAACGACAGCGACGCCTCTATCGCCTTCGCGTGCGACGCCGCGCGCGGCGTGTTGAGGACGAGATCGGGCATCGACACGCGTTCGAGCTCGTGCAAACACGCCTTGACGACGTCGTTTTGTAAGAGCAACACTTCGATACCACCGACTCCCGTGCCCGCGCACACCGCCACCATCGCTTCGAGCGCCGCCAAGGCGATAGCCTTCGTGTCGTTTGAACCCTCCAAGACATCGCGCGAGATGATGTCGACCAGAGCGGTCGCATCTCTCTGAATGATGGCGGCGTTGCCTTTCTCGATGTCGATGTCCATGACTTGCGAAAACGAAGCGCTCGCGCCAGCCAGGATTTTACCGTGCTTGGTCACCGGACTCACGCCATCCGTATCTGGCCTGCAGTACGCCAAGTAATCGAGCAAGGCGCTGATGATGTCCAATCTCGACACTTGCGCCAACGGAGTGCGGTGAAGCAAGCACGCGATCAAACTTCGGAGCAGCGCTCGACACTTGGACGGGGCCAAGACGGCGTTCATGTCGCCTTGCGCTCTGTCGCTCTCGCCGATCTGGCGAAGCTGAGATAAAATCACGTGCACCAGGCGACAGAAAGGAGGCGCCTTCGCGACGTCTGATCCACCGCCGAACGGCTCCGCTTCGCACAATCCCGACAAAATTCCATCCACGAGTTCAAACAGGATGCTATGCGCGCTCATAGGGCTGTCATCAACCGTCTCCACCGTTGCGGCTTCATTCGGCACGGCCGCCTTTCGCAAATCAAAGTAAGCGACTATGCTCGAAAGTCCACACGTCACCGCGAACGTCACGAGCTTTTCCCACGCGAGGAATACTTCCGACCGCGCGGTAGCGTCTTCGACGACGATGTTTCGCGCTTCTGCGATGCGGACCGCGGCTTCCAGAGCGCGCGCGCGACGGTTTCTGACGTATTCGGAGGCGTCGTGTCTCATCACGTGGGAATGCGACTCTGCGTCGAGGCGTTTGAATTCCGCCGACAACTTGGCGCTCACCGCATTGACGTCGATTATCTTGTCTCCGTGACGATTGTTCGTGAACACTCCACCCTCAGCGACGTTTCGGGTATCACCCAAGAGTTGCAACACGGAGAGCTCGTCCATGGTTTCAAGCACGTCACCGCTGAACCTGGACGTGATCACGTGTTCTTTGTTCTCCTCCAGAAGACGCGTCACGCTCTTCGGTAACTCTAAGACTGCGAAGTGGCCGTAGTCAACGTTCGGGTCGTGTGAGTACGTGCCGAAACCATCGCGCCCATTGTCTAGCAATACGTTCATGATATCCAGTACGATAGGCGGCGCCATCTCCGGCACTCGGCCCTTCGCCGGAGGCGACTCCACTTCGAGTACCTGGGCACAGAGACGAAGAATACTCGCGCGATGATACATCACGGATAGTCTTTTCGCCGGCGCCGATGGAAGCGTTGTTCGCAACGCATCCGAAAGAAGATCGGGCAGAGCTAAGCTTGGCGCGTGAGGAGGCCACTGTCCCATGAGCGACAGCGTGGGCGGCGCAGTAGACTCACACGTCGACAGTCGGTAAAGTAAGTCCGCCGCAAGTTCTGGAGCGTTGTACGGCATGACTGCGCTTGCGTGCATCGATGGTGGTGCGGCTTCCAAGAGTTCGAGCAAAACACTGAGACAGTTGAACTCTGTAAAGGGAGAGAGCGCCATCTCGTTCGGCGCACCCGTCAAATCAAATCCCAACAGCAAGTGAGTCAAGTTTGTACCGCGTTGCTCCAGGTTTTCGTGCAACAAGTCGAACACCAACGACGCGCACTCAATCGCGCTCGATGCGTTGGCGTCAATGCCATCCTCAGCGTCTCCGGGAGGCACCGTGGCGAACGCAAGTTCCAAGCAGCTCGCGCAGCCTTCTACGATGGCGGCTCTCGAAGCCGGAGGTAACATCAGGACGATGTGCTCAACTCGACGGCAGAGCACACGTAAAATCTTGAGCGCGACTAAAGGAATCTCAGGGTTATATTTGTACTGTACGTAGCCCAGGACGTTCGCCATTTGCGACATATCCGACGATAGAACCCCATCAAGCGTGTGGTAGAACACTGCGTCCTTGTGTTTTGCGCGCAAGTCTGCCACCGCTTGCTCATCAATGGAAAGCACGTACTCCAATAAACGCAATGCTCCCAACACGCACTCCTCCAAAGCGGAGCCATGGCTAGAGTTACGCTCAAAGCTCAACGGTTCGGCGCCGATGGAGAGAATATTCATGGTCATCTTGTACGTCGAACCTGACGTTAAGAAGTCAACGAGAATGTCCGCACCAGGGGCGCTCGGTTGATCGAGCGAGCTACTCGTTTGACCCACACTTCTTAAAGCCAACGCATCGGATTGCTCACTATATCCAATCGCTAATGGAGCGTTCGATATTCCCACTTCGGCATCATCCGCCATCGTCGTCGTCGATGCCCAGCAGTTCGTGTACAGATGCAACATAAACAAAAAGTGATCGATACAGTCGCTTGCCATCTCCCATCGTTCCGTTTGGTTACTGTGGACTCTCGTACCTAACTCCCCGTAGAGGCGTTCGCGGATGAAACGAGTATGAAACCAGGCAGGTCGACCCGCATCACCGCACGGCCCGCCCTCGCATTCCACTGTCGTCGTCAGCAGTTTGCCTATCAACCGCAGCCAGCTTGCGGTGCTCTCGTAAGACTTTGCCTCGAGTTCGAGAACGCTGTATATGTACGTAATATCTGATCTCTGTGACGCCATCGTCTGTAACGCACCACTTTGCAACGGATTGGGCAGAACACCCGCTTGGTCGAGCAACTGCCAAACGTCAGACGCGGTGTTCACGTCCCAGCATAGTGCTCCGATGGCATCAAGAAGGGACGATTTTAAAGACAGTGGAACTGGATTTGTGTACAGTTGCAGGAGTGCGTCCATCAAAGCCGCGCCTATTCTGTGTTCCAACCACATCAACCAGTGAGCTGATTCGGAACGCTCGGCATTTTTCATGACTGCGCTAAACACAGAAAGGTACGCTCGAAGACCTTCGGCGTCAGCCTCGTTCATCTCCGGGTCGCCTTGCCTAGGGTCGTACTCCTCTCCAGCGTCGATCAAATCTTCTGGCGACGACATGAATCTCTGCACGTAGCCAATCAGAGCGCCTAAGAATCTATCCCAGTTGGCCGCGCCCTGGCTTCGTTGGAGCAGCTCGAAAATGCGCCTCGCTCCCTCACTTCTCTGAGCAATAGTCGTGCACAACTCGAGAAGCTTCACTAAAGATCCGACAGAATGCTCGCTGTCGCTGGCGATCTCTAAGAAGCTCTTGAGACCACCGCATTTTAACGCCAGGCTTGCCTCTTGGGAATATATCTCAGCCAACGCGGAGCACACGTCCGCCAGCGGCTTCGCGGGGTCAATTTCCACTGTGAGACCATTTTCTACAAAGGGTGGTTTCACGGCGGTGCCGTCCGTCAGCATCCTGTGTAGCACCGTTTTACGCAGATTGTGATGCAAATATCTCGAAAGTATCGTGTGCACAAACTCCAGGTTCTGTTTTCGCGCAACGAGGTGATCGTCTTGGAACACGCCCGTTTTCAGAACGAGGTCGATGGCCTCAACGGCATCGTTTTTCAAGCTTTCCCGGATACTCTCCTCGGCTTCCGGCAACCCAAGGTCGAGAGCTAAAACACCCCAAGCGAAACGGACGAAAGAAAACAACGGAGGTGCGTTCGGTGAGTTGACCGTGGTCGAGGTTGCCTTTGCCAGTTCGGTTCTGTTAGACGCGGCTTCCACTCCAGCCTGAATCGGCGTAAACATCCCTGCGGCGGCGAGAATCGCACCATATCCCGCCGGCAAATCATCCGTGGCCACCTCATCTAACTTTTTCATCGCTTCTGCGGATCGACCCGCCAACACCAACAAGGCTTGGGCGTTGTCCGCGCTCAGGTTTGGCGAACAGCGCGCCGCGTGGAACAAACACTCAACCACCAATCTACGCTCCTGCGCGACACACTCTTGTCGTAATATCGGCCGGCCACGTATGTCTACGAGCTTGTCTAAGGGACCGAGCGGACGCTCGATCGAAGGTGGTGGTGCGTTCGCGAGCGCCAGTGCGCCCGCCGCGGGCAGTTGCGGCGTCGGCGCAACCAAAAACGGCCCTCCAGGCGGAGGCGCGGTCACGAGCTTTACCAGTCGTCCGAAAACTGTACCATCTTTCAAAAGATTCTCAACATACTCCTTGAGTTCATCGTCCATGACGCTATCCAACGGAACCGTTCCGTCCGCGCACCGCAAAAGCGTAAGTAGCGACTCGAGCGCCGCGGCGCGTTCGCGCATCAAAATCCCAATGGCTGCCGGCACCGCAGCGTCCGCCGGCGCGCCGTTCTCTATGGCACCGACGATAAGTTCGACACTCGCGATTTCATTCACATTCATCGCCACCGCGATCGTGCTCGCGTGTTCCATGTCCAACTCTCCCAATCTCGCCTCGAGCCCGTTGCTCAAAGTCACTCTTCCCGACGTCACCTTCGTCGCGTCCTCCGCCCTCCTCGCCTCAAAAAACGCCAACTCGCGCAGTCGCGTCTCTTGCGCTCGCAGTGCCGCTCGCGCTCGCTCGCGATCTCGCTCGCTCGCGCTTCCCAGCTCCAATCTTCGCAGCGCGGACAGGAGATTCTGGAACCTCGACGCCGGCGACCATCCGTCGCCCTGCTGTCGAACCGCGCCCACCGATGGCGTCACCGCCTCCGCGGGCGCGCTCGTCGACGCCACGGGAAACGCGCTCATGACTCCTCGCGCGCGCGCGGCTCACGAGCGCGTCGCCGCGGTCTCCCGCGCGACGACGCCCGGGGCCGAACGGACAAATAAATAAATCACTCATCCAACCGCGCGTCCGTCCGCGCGCGCTTTTCTTTGTGTATACGCGCGCGAGTCCGAGGACGGGGTTCGAAGACCTCACACTACGAGTGTGTCCGACCACGCGACACAACATTCGACTTCATAGTCGATGGACATGAATGACATTTCTCGAATGTCCGAACACTCTCAATAGTGGACACGATAAAACAAACACGCCTCGCGGGGGCCGACGACGCCGCGCGCGCGCGCGTCGACTCCGCCTTTGTGCAACGCGCCACTCCGACCAAGGTACGCTTCGACGACGACGACGAGCGCGCGCGAACGATCGATGACGACGACGACGCGTGTCCGCGCGTTCGTGCGCGTCGTCGCGCGTCCGCGCGCGCTCGTACGGGGCGGAGAGCACGCGCGATGATGGGTGGCGGACGCGCGGGCGGGCGAGCGGACGATCCGAGCGAGGCGGGCGCGAGGGCGTCGGCGGCGAGGCGAGCGTCGCGCGAGAGCGGTGACGATGCGAACGCGTGGATAGAAATGGTTCGCGTCGTGGCGTTCGCGCGCGAGTGGCGCAACGACGACGCGCGCGGGCGGTGGGCGCGCGCGATGGGACGCGGGTGTGACCCTAAGGTGGCGCAAGCCCTAACCGCGGATGGTGACGGCACGCGATGGAGAGCGCGGTGACTGACGATGACGCGACATTTACGCTTACGAACGATACAGATGGTGAAGTACGCTAGAGAACCGGAAGACTCCGAAAAGTCGTGCAAGGCGCGCGCCTCGGACCTTCGCATCTCCTTCAAGAACATGCGCGAAACGTGCATGATGTTGAAGGGTAAGAAGCTCGAGGATGCCGAGCAATACTTGAAGGATGTTCTCGCGATGAAGCGATGTGTCGTCTTCCGTCGCTTCTGCGGTGGTGTTGGGCGCACGGCGCAGGCGAAGAACGAAGGTTCCACGAACGGCCAAGGCCGCTGGCCGAAGAAGGCTGCGGAAGCGTTGCTCGGTTTGTTGGCGAACGCCAAGAGCAACGCTGACACCAAGGGCTTGGACGTCGAGAACCTCACCGTTACCCACATCCAATGCAACAAGGCTATCCCGCAGCGCCGCCGCACCTACCGTGCGCACGGTCGCATCAACCCGTACATGTCCAACCCGTGCCACGTTGAGCTCGCGCTCAGCGAGAAGGTCGAGGCGGTCAAGCGCGAGGCGGAGCCGGTGAAGCGCACTCGCAAGCAAATTGCGCGCCTTCGTTCGGGCTCCAAGAGCAACTAAGCGATCGTTGTCGTGACTAGATTGGGGGGTTCTTGTGCTCGTAGTGCCGATGCGCGCCGATAGGTAGACGTCCTCGTTAGACGGGGGGTCTTGGATCTTTGTAAGGTGAGGATTTTCTCGCTAAAAAATATAGTTACATCGCTATCTGAAACCGTGTGACTCTAGAGGAACAAACTTGCGACGAAGACGATATCGCGTTTCACCATTTCGCTCGCGGTTATAAACTTTTCCTGAAGCTCGTTCTCGCCTATCACCCGACACGCGTCGCCGAGTTGGCGCAGAACCTCTTCCACGCGCCGAATCGCGCGCACGATGGAGCCTTCGAATAGGTCCGTCATCTTCATGATCTCCGCAAACTTATTGCCCTTACACCACGCGAGCATGATCTCCATCAATTCACTCCTGAAACCTTCCACGTACTCTTCCACGTCGACATGCATCTTACACTCAACCATTTGCTTACCCACTTTGCGCGCAACGTCCTTCAACCGACTGTACACCTCCGCGGTCTCTTCGCTCAATTTCGGCGTATCGCGCGACTTTTCGCGCCAAACTAGGCACGACACCAAAGCGACGAGCATTTCAACGTCGAGTTCTTTGAAAGTGCCGTTGAATATGAGCTCTGCCGTGACGAGTTCATCAACAGAGGCGAGCTCACACGCTACTCGTCCCTTGGTTTGCACGACGCCCTCGGCGCTCGTGTGACCCAGACGTTTCAATACGCGTCGCATTTGCTTCAGTTCATTGCGGTACAAGAGGCCAGCGGCCGCCTTGGCGTCTTTCTTCGCCTTCTTCAAAGCGATGGAGAACTCACGCTTCTTCTTGTGAGCGGCGAGCTGCTCCGCGAGCTGCTCGCTCTCCACAATCGGATGTTTTTTCATCATCGATTTGATTCCATCGATACGTTTCAGAAGCTTGATGAAGGTGTCGCTGGTGATTTTTAAGTCTCTTTCTGGATGGAGTTGAGGGATACCCTCTGGGAAACGCTTCATTACCTCGCCAACGCTGCTAATGCACTGGTCTCTCGCCTCTCTCGGGTACAAATCCTTCGGCAAATACACTCGAACGCTGCTCAGCACGTCGAGTTGTTCGAGCGGTACGCGAACAA
>Ga0255770_10004330_pt1 | contig 11959 bp, 14 predicted proteins | sample 071ome_22_FD_179968 | JGI IMG/M metagenome (GOLD analysis project Ga0255770, IMG submission 179968) | Coastal salt marsh microbial communities from the Groves Creek Marsh, Skidaway Island, Georgia - 071404AT metaG (version 2) | ecosystem: Environmental > Aquatic > Marine > Intertidal zone >... | reverse complement strand
GCTCATTGCAAGCCTACAAGCCTCGATGGACGAGCGGATGCGGCAATTTGTGATTTTGCGGACGCTCGGCGCGGCCAATGGCTTGATCTTGAAAAGCCTTGCCTTTGAATTCCTGGTGTTGGGCGCGATGGCTGGCCTCGTCGCCGCGCTTGGCGCCGAAGTCAGTGTTTATTATCTTGAGACGCAAGTATTCGAGCTGAACTACAGTGGCTCGCCGCTCCTATGGCTGCTCGGTCCCGTGATGGGTGCAGTGCTGATCTCGGGTGTTGGGCTTTGGTTTACCCGTGATTTGGTTCGAGTGTCGCCTGCGATGATTTTGCGTCAATTGGCATAGCGTCAAAGGCTCACGGCTCCTCCCACCACGTATTGTTCGCAAGCTTGCGCATCCACATCTGGGAATACCAGTAATAGCGTCCGTCGTCCGCTTTCAACGTACAGTTATATCGTGAGCGTCCGGTCGGCAGCATGGCGGGCGTTTGGATGAGGTATTGACCTTCGCCCACTGGCTCGATGGGTAGTGCGCCCGAGGGTCCAAAGCAGTTGATGCCATGCGTTCGAGTAAGGGACTGAGGCAAATGAAGGCTCAGGCTTGGGCGGGTTTCCGCATGCCCAAGGAGTGGATCCAAGAGCCGATGAGGGATTGGGAACGGGCGCGACGAGAGCTTGGTTCGAAAACTGTCTAGCGAACTGTAGGGTCCCCCCATGGGGAACCTTGGATGCACTTTTGGGGTCTCGTAGGATCTGGAAGTCGCACCGCTTTGCTGCCCGAAAATGGTGTACCCCATCTCATGTAATCGCTCGATGATCAACGGCTGGTATTCGCCATAAGGCAGTGCGTAGAGAAGAGGTCGGTTGTCGCCAAGCTGCATCGTGAGTTGGCGCTCGGCTTCCCGCGTATTGTCGCTGACGCGCTTCATCCAGTCATCATCTGTCTCGCGACCCTTCAAACGAAGCAAGTGTTCGTGGGCCAGACTATGGTTTGCAATGGTAGCGCCTGCCCGCTGCATCTCCCTGAGCTGGTCCCAAGTTAAATATTGAGCGCTGGTCTCAACAAGGTCTGGCGCGACGAAAATGGTAAAAGGCCAGCCTCGAGCTTTGAGCAGCGGGAATGCGGTTCGAAAAATGCTGATAAACGCGTCATCAAACGTGATGGCGACCTGAAGCGCTTCGCCCCCCGATGATTCGTGTGGCCCAGAGTCCATTTCAGTCTGAGTTTCAAGTTTGTTTCTGCGTGTTATCGCATCTTCAAGTCGAACGACTCGCGCTCCCGAGGCTTCGATGAGTGCTAAATGATCGGTGAATCGGTCTGGGCTGGTGCTAGTCGAAAAGGGAGTTTCGGTATCGATGTGATGGTATTGAAGAATCACCAAAGCATAGAGATCACTCGAAATAAGGCAGCACAGCATCAACACGAAGCTTTTCTTTAGGATGGTTGGCATAGAGATCCCTTTTCTTCGAGTGTTAAAATCGCCCTTCCAGAAGGAGTATAGCCTGATGCCCGATACCTCGAAGGCTGCGAAGGAAAAGCGCGAGCAGTTGAAGCTCGAGAAGCGATTGCGCCGCGAGGTGGGCAAGGCCGTTGCCGATTTCGACATGATTCAGCCGGGTGACCGCATCATGGTTTGTTTGTCTGGCGGCAAAGACTCCTATGCAATGCTTTCTTTGCTTAGGCACCTGCAGGCCAGAGCGCCGATCGACTTCGAGTTGGTTGCTGTCAATCTAGATCAAAAGCAGCCTGGGTTCCCTGAAGACGTGTTGCCCAACTATCTTCGCTCGGAAGGCGTGCCTTTCACCATTCTCGAGGAGGATACTTACTCGCTGGTGACTGAGATGGTGCCGGAAGGCAAAACGTACTGCGGTTGGTGCTCGAGATTTCGGCGGGGGATTTTGTATCGTCATGCAAAAGAGGCTGGGTTTACCAAAATTGCGCTTGGGCACCATCGGGACGATATTCTAGAAACGTTTTTTCTGAACTTGTTCTTCGGCGGCAAAATAAAGGCCATGCCGCCGAAATTACGCTCTGACGATGGAGAAAATATTCTCATTCGGCCGCTCGCGTATTGTAAAGAACGTGATCTAGAGGCGTACGCGAGCATGCAGGATTTCCCGATTATTCCCTGCAATTTGTGTGGTTCCCAGGACAATCTGCAGCGGCAGGTGGTGAAGGACATGCTGACTAACTGGGAGAGAAGCTTCCCAGGGCGCTCAGAGATCATTTTTAGAGCGCTAAGCGATGTGGCGCCCTCACAGTTGCTGGATGCCCGTCTCCATGATTTCAAGGGCTTGCGCGCGATTCCATCGCTTCAACGTCTCTCGGTGGTTCAAGTTGGCGAATGACTGTATTCCGTAACGCTTCACTCCAATGTCACCCTAATGACCCATTGGGCTGGGGGTTGCTCACTTGAATCAGGGGATCGAAATTCCCTGGATGTCACTCAGTCCAGAAGCCTTAGCGGGACTCATAGAAGCGTTTGTTCTCCAAGAAGGAACAGACTATGGTCATGGGGAATACTCGCTGGCCGACAAAGTGGCCAGGGTGCGTGCGCAACTGGCATCAGGACAAGCCTATATTTCGTACGACACAGAAAGTGAATCTGCGATGATCATGGCTCGAGACACTTGACGCGTGGGTGCTTAAATTCGGCTTGCCACAGCCAAACTTAAATCGCGGGTTGATTTAATCGCGGGTTGATTAAATCGCGGGTTTAAAAGTGCTAAGAATGTTGGGCTCCCTGTCAATCAGGGCGCCTGAGCTAAACGGAATGAGCGGGCGAGAGATGGGTCTTTCGAAGCTGATGTTCAGCTGCGCGCACTGAGCCGATGCGCATTAAGCGGCTTGTTGCAATACGCTGATGCGTTCGCTTTGCGCGAGTAGGGGGTTGATCTCTAGGAGCAGCCGCTGTCGATCAGCTGATTCAGTCCAAGCTTCCCAGTCCTGTATTGATCGCCAATTAGAGATCGTGATACGTCGCTGGGGATTTTTCGCATCGGTTAGCGTCTCGCCGCCCAGACAGCCTTCCGCCTGGTTGAGCTTCAGCATGGCGCGCTTTAAGGAACAGTCATAGTAGTGCGCCATGCCCTCGGCGATTTCACGTTCAATAATGATTTTGATCATAGGATGCACCCCCCGGGGGCGAGCATTTTAAGACTTTGCGAGGCCAAATCAACCAAATGTGGGATAATCCACTCTTTAGGGTGCTGGGCTTAGCGGTGGTGATCGATTTCGACGATGAACTGGACACAACGGGACTGCGTTGTCCTGAGCCCTTAATGATGGTTCGTAACCGAATACGATCCCTCGCTTCAGGTCGCGTGCTCAAAGTCGTGGCGACGGATCCATCTACGACTTGGGATTTCCCTAAATTTTGCACCTTTATGAGCCATGAAATGGTCCATATGGATACAGAAACGACGCCTTACCAGTACTGGATTCGCAAGGGTTGAGCTTGGGCTCAAGATATTATTTCGCTTACGGCAGTAATATGGACCTAAATCAGGTGCATGAGCGTGGGCTGGAGGTCGTCACGGCGACGCCAGGGCGCCTGTCTGGTTATATGCTTCGATTCAACAAAATCAACACCCGGGTACCCGGTGCGGCTCATGCCAATATCGTGCGGGAAAACTTAGGGGTCGTCGAAGGCGTGCTTCTCGAACTCCCGGACGAGGCAGCGATTGAACGTATGGACCCGTTTGAAGGCGTGCCAGAGCGATATCGAAGGACGCGTGTGATGGTCGAATGCTCAGAGAGAACGCGCGAAGCTTGGACATACATTGGGCAACCCGCGTTCCTCGGTGAGGGCCTACGACCCACTCGAGACTATCTGCAGCGGTTATTGAAGGGGCAAACTTTTCTCAGTCCTAGCTATTGGCAATGGCTGGCATCGCACCCGGTGATTGATGAGGGACAGGCCGGTGCTTCTTAGCCCCTTGCAGCGAATTCATGAGGCGTTTGACCAAACGCTCGGTCAAGACTACCGCGTTCGCCTATTGGGTGGGTTCAATGAGCCTCTCTTCCAACCGGCGTCACACACCGAATTCGCAGAGATTCAATACCGAGAGGATTTCCCTGCGAGCGCGCTACATGAAATCGCTCATTGGTGTTTGGCGGGCCCTCGCCGTCGACTGATGGTCGATTATGGCTATTGGTATGAATCAGACCGTGACCCAAGCGCGCAGGCGGCCTTCGAGTCGGTTGAGGCAAGACCCCAGGCGCTTGAGTGGATTTTCTCGCAAGCAAGCGGATTACCCTTTCGGGTCTCGGCCGATAATTTAGTGTTGGGCGCAGGGTTTGAGTTCCGGCATCGAGTGCAAGAAGAGGCCTTAGCGTTGGTGTCTCAAATGCCCAAGCGAGCACTCGAATTTTCAACGGGACTGGCATTGCGATCGGGCTCGGCCAACTTCCTGTCACCCAGTCACTATCGAGAGCAGCCAGCATGATTTTTCCAGATGAATTTATCCCCCAACAAGGCTTTGATCCCGCAGAAGACCATATAGGTCCCTTTTACTATGTCCCCAAAACCGTTGAGCATTGGCGTGGTCTGTATGCCTTCAAGATTGAGCCGAGGCACTGCAACACAATGGAAAGCGTCCACGGGGGCGTGCTCATGACATTTGCGGACTTTGCGTTATGCATGGCGGCAACAGATCACTATCAGGGCGAATCCTGTGTCACGGTCAGTTTTGCTTGTGAATTTCTGAGAGGCGCGTCGCTCGGCGATGTGATCATCACCGAACCGGTGGTCAATCGAAAAACCCGCTCACTCGCGTTTGTTTCCGGCACTTGTCTGGTGGATGACGAAGCCTGCTTTACTTATAGCAGTGTGGTGAAGCGCCTGACGTAGCGCGGCGAATGACTTTTTCAGTGTCTCCATTTCGAATCGGATTGTTAGTCAACCCAGTCGCGGGTTTGGGCGGCCGGGTGGGCTTGAAGGGCTCTGATGGCCCTGCCTTACAAGCGTTGGCCATTGAGAGGGGCGCGCAGCCCCAGGCTCAAGACCGCGTCAAAGCCGTACTCTCTCAGTTTTCCGCTGAGCCTCAGATCCAACGCCCCGTGCAGTGGCTCACCGCCAGTGGGGCCATGGGCGGTGATCTGCTCATAGCCCTTGGTTACGAACCCAAGATTGCATTTCACCTCGAACCTGGACGTGCCTCCACCGCAGGTGATACCAGGGCTGCAGTCGCCGCCCTGTGCGCATCGGGGGTCGATGTCATCGTATTTGCCGGCGGTGACGGCACGGCGCGCGATGTGTTGGATTCGCTACCCGAAGGTCAGGTGGTCCTTGGTATTCCTTGTGGCGTCAAAATGTACTCCGGAGTTTTTGCTGTTAATCCCGAGGCTGCGTCCAGAGTCTTGCGATCGCTCGTTCAGGCCGAGCGGGTCTCTTGTCAGTCTGCGGAGGTCAGGGATATTGATGAAGTCGCCTATCGCGCGGGCCAGATAAGCGCCAGATACTACGGAGAGATGTTGGTTCCGGTTGCGCATCAGTATGTGCAGGCAACCAAAATTGGTGGTAAAGAATCAGAGCCTTTAGCACAAGAGGAAATCGCTGCAGGGTACGTGGAGAACATGGCGGAAGATGTGACCTACCTTTTTGGTGCAGGTCGCACGGTGGGTACCGTCATGGCGCATTTGGCACTCCCTCATTCACTGCTAGGTGTTGATGTGGTGAGAAATGGCGTTCTTCTGGCTGCCGATGCGGATGCCGAAACGTTGATCGCCTTTGCTCGGCAAGGGGCCGTGAGATTGGTGGTGGGCGTGACCGGCGGCCACGGTTTTTTGTTTGGTCGAGGCAACCAACAATTGTCGCCCGAACTGATTCGACTGATTGGTAGAGACAATGTTGATATTCTCGCAACGAGGACCAAGCTTGAGCAACTCCCGATTGGCTGGCTGTTGCTCGACACTGGCGATGCGAGCTTGGATCGAGCGCTGGCGGGGCTCTATCGAGTTCGCAGTGGTTTTGATGATTTTTTGCTGGTGCAAGTGGGCGACGCGAGCTGAACCCGAGGCAATCGTCGCTGAGGTCGCTTGAGTGGTTCGCCGGCAGGTAAGAAGATGAGGTTTCGATGGAGATGAGAATGAACGTGAGGCGGTCAAGCAGTCAAACCAAAGTAAGTGAACTGTTTCAGAGTCAGCAGGGAGTTACCTTGAAATCTATCGGGGAGCGAATAACTCGATCACGCATGGCGCTGAGTCCTTGGCTAATGGCCATCGGATTAATCGGTGCGTTTTCGAGTTTTGCAGGTGCAGACGGTCATGCAAAGGCAGCTTGGCAAATTAGCGATGCGTCGATGATCGGTATCACATCGACCAAAAATGACATCGTGTCCGAGCGCCATACGCTGAAGTCGATCTCAGGTGGCATTGATCAAGAGGGGCTTCTGTCGCTGACTCTGGATCTCTCACAAATCGAAACCAATATCCCCATCCGTAATGAGCGCATGCAAATGTGGCTTTTTGGAGAGGAGCCGAGTGCGGAGATTACGGCCGAAATCGCCGAGGAAGTGCTGAATTCCGTTCAGTCAGGTACCGTTGAGCAAGTCCTTTCGGTTTCTGCCAATCAGCGATCGCTGAACTTTACTGTCCCTATAAAGGTTGCTTTTGCCGAGAATGAAGTGCGTGTGACGGGAAAGTTAACGCTCGATGTTGCTGAGCTGGGTTATGCAGCGGGCATTGAGAAGCTAAGAGAAATCGCTGGTCTAAAAGTGATCTCCACACAGGTTCCAGTTGATTTTGATCTTGTGCTGATCCGTGACTGATTCAGCTGTTAATCGGCAGTTCTGGAACGCCTATGCGAGTCAATGGGTCGAGCGAGGTCGCAAAGCGTGGCAGAGCGGTCAGCCCTACTGGGGCATCTGGAGTATTCCCCAAAGCCAAATTGCGTTTCTTGACACCGATCTGCGAGGGCTTCGGGCTGTCGAACTGGGTTGTGGCACAGGATACGTTTCGCGTTGGATGGAGCAGCTTGGTGCGGAGGTGGTCAGTCTAGACCTCTCTGATGCGCAGTTGGCTACGGCTGCCGAATTCAAGCGTGAGTATGGGTCAGGCATTCGACTGATTCATGGTAACGCAGAGCGATTACCCCTTCATGATGCGTCGTTTGATTATGCGATCAGCGAATACGGTGCTGCGATCTGGTGCGATCCCTATCTTTGGCTGAAGGAAGCCTCGCGCGTATTGCGACCCGGCGGTCGATTGCGTTTTTGGGGACATTCGCCCTGGGCCATGGTGTGTCTTGACGATGAGGGTGAGTTGGTGACGCGCTCGCTAGGTCGTGATTACTTCGGGCTTCATCGATTGGACTTTAGCGATGCACCGATAGATCCAGGTGGCATTGAATTCAATCTGCCGATTTCGGACTGGTTCGCACTCTTTCAAGACGCAGGCTTTTTGGTCGAGCGATTCTTAGAAATTAAAGCCCCCGACACCGCACAGGGTGAGGCGTTTGGCAGCCATGCAGAGTGGGCGCAGCGATTCCCTGCTGAGCAAGCCTGGTGGCTGCGCAAGCTGTAACCTTCTTTGACGAGGCCCAAGTCTCAATCAGGCGCTTCGAATGGCACCCGCCAGTAGATCAATGGCTCGATCGATGAGCGGGCGTGGTGTTGCGATGTTCATACGCATATGACCCTCGCCGCCAGCACCGTAATTTGACCCGGGGTTTAATTGCACGTGAGCGCGCTCAATGAGCCATTGCTCCATATAGTGCTCAGCACTCTTGAGCCCCGCCTTTTCAGCCTTAGCTTCAGCGTTGATAGCGGACACAACCTCTCGCATATCGAGCCAAGCAAGGTAAGTCCCTTGGGCTTTTTTGTAACGAACGCCGGGCAATCGCTTGGCAATCTGTGCTTCTGTGAAGGCATGGTTGGCATCAATGTAGGGTAAGAGTTGATCGAGCCAAGGCGCACCTTCTCGATACGCCGCTTCGTTGGCAACAACACCCAGCGTGTTGATATCCGCTCGGTGGAAGTAACGAACACGCTCAAGCAATACTGGATTGGTTGAAAAGAAATAAGCGTTTTTCATACCGGCGAGACTGAAGGTTTTGCTGATGGCCTTGAAGGTCAGAGAATTGTCGACGATGGCTTTATCCGGAAGGCTGGCGAAAGGCGTGTATTTCTGCCCCTGCATGACAAAGTCACAATGAATTTCGTCGGCAAGGACCGTCACCCCATGCTTGAGGCAAAGTTCGCCCATTCGCAGCAGATCCTCTTCGCTCCAACAATTTCCGGTGGGGTTTTGCGGGTTGCAAAGAAGGAACGCGTGGGTATCTGGCGTGAGTCTTGATTCAAAATCGTCCCAGTCCATGTGATAGACGCCTTCATTGTCTTTGATCATCGGGCTTTCACTGGCGACGGTTCTTGACCAACGGAGATCAGACCAGAAGCCGTTGTAGGTGGGGGTGTTCATGACGACTTTTGAGGCAGGTGGTGAGACAGCCAGTAGTGCTGCAATCAAACCGGGATGCACGCCGGAAGCGATGGTCACGGTCTCTTGGCCGACCTTTACGCCATGGCGCTCCTCATTCCAAGCACAAATTGCCTCTTTGATGCTCTCCGTGGAATCCATATAGCCCCAATTTTCATGGGCAGATCGCTTGGTCAGTGCTTCGGAAATGCAAGGCGCTGCTTTGAAATCCATATCGGCGATGCCCATACCGATCTCGAAATTCTTGGCGCCATATTTGCCGATCTGTTGATCCCATTTGACTGAATTGGATCCCACCCGGTTATAAATTTCGTCGAAGTCAAAGGTGCCTCCGCGTGCTTCGGACGCAGCGTGGTGATTGCCAAAGGCGGTTTGGGTCCCAGCTAAATTAATGATGTTGGCGGCCGTGCCAATTGCGGCGGCCGCGCCGGCCCCTTTAAGAAAACTGCGACGTCCGATGTCTTGCTCCATAGCGCCCCCTAATCAGTGTTTTATTTCTATGCTTATTCCATTACGCAAAGTTATAAACGCCCCGGAGAAGGCGCGCAAGGGGTTTGATTTCAACATTTGTGCCGGGGTGGTGGTTTGCCCAGAGTGCGTGAAATTCGGGTGGAGCCTACATCAACGCAAACAGCTCGCGCTCTGCTTAGATCTGGGTCCCGGGAGAGGTATAGATTTTGGTTAGGTTTGGCCCAAGGATCAGGCTTAGACCTCAGATGGGGTTAGATCTGCATCTTGGTTGAGGAATTGATCTTGGGTGGGGCTTCGGTTCCTAACTGGGAGACGGGACACTGGGGCAAAAATGGAGGCAAAAATAGAAGGGCACAAACTGAGGGGCATGGCAGCAGATCGCCCTGGCAATCGCAGAAGATGAACCGGCTTTTTAGAGCGACGTGCCCTGGCGTAATCGGGCCACACTACTGCGTGACTTCACCGCGAGGCATGGCGGCTCTGAATGCTGGATCATAGTTTCGCGCCACCCACTCCCCTTGCGCGGTGTTCCAGTGCGAGAAAAAAAGGCGTAGTCCTGGGTCCAGATGCTCGGCTAACCGCTTGGGAATGAGATTCCAATCGGTCAGCGGTTGGCTGGGCGGGCGAATGTAGCGATTCGTTTGTGGCAAAGCGCTCTGGGTGAATCCGCCCCGAGCATAGTATTGATGCCAGGTCCGCCGGCTTGCTTCTCCATTCCCATCCAGCCTTGTGTGGTAGATCGCAGTGTCATAAATCACAGCGGTGCCTGCTGGCCCATAGATGGGCGTCTCCGCGTAAGCATCCCCCAATGTTTCGTAAGCATCCCGCAAGGTCTCGAAGCGCTGGCTGCCGGGAACCACACAGAACGATGGGGTTTCGTCATTAACGTCGGTTAGATAGTGAATGGAACAGACCCAGTCACAAGGGCCATAGGGCGCTCGGATCAGTCGATCTGCCATCACAGCATCATGGTGAAAGTTCATCTGGCCTCGCCCAGCATTGGCGGGAGTTTCTCGAAAATTGAATTCGCTCCAACGAACAGCATCGGTGCCTCCAAGGGCTGCCTCAATGAGCGGAAATACACCGGGGTGCCTTAACCACTGATCGAGTTCAGGGTGATCTAACAAGGGCTGACTGAGGATTAAGCCCTGATTGCGGTGGTGCGGCTTCCGACGGGCCCCAAGACCCCACTGGTCCGGATGGGCTTGCTGAGAATGGTCGAAGAAGGCGTTGAGTGTTTGCAGTTCTGGGGATGCCAAGGCCTCTTTGACCACAACGAAGCCATGGGTCTCAAAATAGCTCACCGCGTCCCTCAGTTCAGTGGCCAGTTGGAAATGGGGCGGGGCGGACGTGGCTCTACGCCCAAACCCTTGGGCTGCTTTTTTGGGATCGCCAGAAAGATTGTTTTGCGGTGTGAGCTGGACGGTCATGGGCTTGCTTGGCTGTGATTTTGGAAGAAAGTTGTAGGGTAAGGCCCGAGTCGAAGTCAAGCCATCGCTTGGATCGATTGATTCCGTGCGCCAACCGGCGTGCATACGTTTCTTGAAGCGCTCGATAGGATGCCCTAGTCATCGTCTCGTAGCGACGGCGCCAAGGAAAGTCGGGCTGGGTGAAATGTCTCGATGTCGCACGGCCCATAATGCTGACCAGTCCCGCTAGGGCCTGGTTCGGGTGCTATTCGAAGGAACGGACGAAAAAAGGTCGAATCTCCCGTGAGTTCAGCAGAACCATAACCTTGAGCAATCGGAAAAGCGGTCACTAGGCGCCGGGGAGGGCGTATCAAAACCTCGAGGTCAATGCGCTCCTTCCATTCAGAACGTTTCTACTCAGGCCACTTCTACTCAGAATAGAATCGCAACGGAAAGGAGGAGGATATACGCACGGGTTGAGGCGTCAGCCTAGCGCCCAAGCTGGCGAAACAAATGCAAGCCACGGACAAAAACTCGAGAGTAAAACCACAGGCGATCACAATAAGTAGTGATCCTCCACTGTGACGAGTCGAACGGCCATTCGCTGAAGCCGTCGCGCAGCATTGGAGGACTGGTTCCCGGTTGGATCGAAACGGATCTGCAGCGCCAGTAAATCGCACACCCTTTGAACGAGAAATAGAGGCTGATAAGTGATCCTTGAAGGCGGTAGAATGGTCAGCCAGGCGGGTTAAGTGTTCTTCGACTCCAAGGAAAATACTTTTAGTCGGATGCAAGTCCTTACTCGCCGAAAAAACAGCCTCGCATCGCCAGCAAGTGGTGCTTGGCATCCTAAGGACGGGTGTAGAACTTTTAAAGTGCACGTTATCAAGCCTTTAGACCATTGTTTGATCGACAGCCGCCGTGTCGCTGCGTTGCTGTGGCTGATCTTCCTCGTCGGCACCGGACTCATTGCGCGTGCAGCTGGTCCGGCACAACTAGAGGCTGGCCCGCAAAGCATTTGCGTGCTGGATGAGGGTGAAGTGCTTTGCTCGGGAGAAAATCCTTTTGACCTACGTCAAGTACCGGATGTGGGTCCATGGCAACAGATCAGTTTGGGTCATGGGGGTGCAAACTGCGGGATTGCGGATCAAAAGGTCTACTGCTGGGGGAACGCCTCGGACGGTATCCTTGATATCCCACCACTTCAGCGGCCCTATCTTGTATCTGTCGGCCGCCAACATGCGTGCGCGGCCGATGAGTCCGGAATCCAATGTTGGGGCGCAGCGAATAAGCGTCAGCTCGATGCGCCTGCGTTGGCTCAAGTCGATGCACTGGACGCCGGGGTAGATGCGACCTGCGCCATCTCTGCTGGTCGGGTGAGTTGTTGGGGTGCTTCCTGGGTCCAGAGTGAGGCCTATCAGAAGCGCCGTAATGTAGAGGCGATCTCGGTCAGTTTTCACGCCTGTTTAGTGGATGCAGGGGTACCGGTCTGTTGGGGACAAAACCAATTTGGCCAAGCAACGCCGCCGCCCCTAACGGGCGTGACCCAAATTGGGGTGGGCGGTCTTCATTCCTGCGCCCTTCATGATGGGCAGGTCACCTGTTGGGGGCACGGCAATCAGGGGCAGATCTACGCGCAGGAACGTTTCAAGTC
>Ga0255770_10004325_pt1 | contig 11965 bp, 9 predicted proteins | sample 071ome_22_FD_179968 | JGI IMG/M metagenome (GOLD analysis project Ga0255770, IMG submission 179968) | Coastal salt marsh microbial communities from the Groves Creek Marsh, Skidaway Island, Georgia - 071404AT metaG (version 2) | ecosystem: Environmental > Aquatic > Marine > Intertidal zone > Salt... | reverse complement strand
GTTCCCGCTGGCGCAGCGCGGCGAGGCTGGCCGCGCGCTTGGGGTTGCCGTTGTGTCGAGTACCATTGGTGGTATTTTCTCGATTCTTGTGCTGTGCCTTGCCGCGCCGATGCTGGCCAAGGTGGCTTATGAATTCCGGCCGCCGGAATATTTCGCGCTGACGATCTTCGGCCTGTCGATGCTTGCCAGTGTGGGGGCCGGCGGCGCCGTGAAAAACCTCATTGGCGGAATCTTCGGCGTCTGGCTTGCCACCATCGGTGCCGAGCGGGTGACCTCGATCGAACGCTTCATGTTCGGCAATTACGAACTCTATGAAGGCCTGTCCTTTGTGCCGGTGATGATCGGGTTGTTCGCCATTTCCGAACTTCTGGTGCAGTCGAAACATGCCCACCGTGTTGCCGACATGGTGACCCTGAAGGCGGTGAAGCTTCCCAGCCGCGAGGATTACAAACGGATCTGGAAAACCATCGCGCGCTCATCCGGCATCGGCACCTTCATCGGCATTCTGCCGGCCGAGGGCGCGACTGTGGCGTCGATGATCGGTTATTCCGAGGCGCGCCGCTGGTCAAAGAAACGCGAGGAATTCGGCAAGGGCTCCGTCGAGGGCATCGCCGGTGCCGAGGCCGCCAACAACGCTGCCACCGGCGGGGCGATGGTGCCGACGATGGTGCTTGGCATCCCGGGAAGCGGCACCACCGCCATCATTCTTGTCGGTCTGATGGTGCACGGGCTTCGCCCCGGCCCCTATCTGTTCACCGAACAGGTTGAATCGGTCTATCAGATTTTCGGCTCGATGCTTGTCGCCAACATCATCTTCCTTGGCATGGGGCTTTACGCGGCAAAACTGTTTGCCCGCATTTCCCTGATCCCGACAGCCATACTCTGGCCGATTGTTTTCGCGCTGTCGGTGATCGGTGCCTATGCGCTGAGCGCCTCGCTCCTCGATGTCTGGATCGCGCTGATCTTCGGTGTCGTCGGCTTCTTTGCCCGCCGCCACGGTTTTTCGGTCGCGCCGATCGCGGTTGGTCTGATCCTTGGCCATATGGTCGAGGTGAACCTGCAGAACTCTCTGAAGATGTTCGATGGCGCCTGGTGGATGATCCTGACGCAACCGCTGGCGCTGCTGTTTCTGCTGCTGGCCTTCCTCGGCCTGTTCGGATCGCAGATCGTAAAGCTGATCACGCGGGGAGGCCGCGCATCCTGACTGGCCGAATTGGCGGACCGCTTGCCGGTCAGATAAGGTGGTGTTGCAGGCGCTCGCGATTCAGCTCGAATCCGAGCCCCGGCGCATCGCTCATCGTCAGCCAGCCATCGACCGGTTCGGGAAGCCCGTCATAGATCAGACGGCAGACCTCGACCGATGAATAGTGATATTCGACAAGGCCGCCATTGGCGATGCCGGCATGCAGATGCGCATTGAAAAACGGCCAGGCACCGCCATTGTCGATCCCGCCATTGAATCCGGACGCCAGCGCGGCGATCTTCTGGCACTGGGTGAAGCCGCCGGTGATGACGACATTCGGCTGGATGATGTCGACGGCACCCGCCACCAGCATGTCACGAAACCGGTAGGATTGTGCCTCGTTCTGGCCGCAGGCGATCCGCATGCCTGTCTGGCGGCGCAGTTCGGCCATCTGGCGGACGTCATTCTGCGTGATAGGTTCCTCGAAGAAGCTGATGTGATAGGGCGTCAGCGCGCCTGCCAGCTCGACCGCGTGGAAGTAATCAAGGCTGCAATTGGCGTCAATGAACAGCTCCGCCTCCGGTCCGGCGGCGTCACGAACACCGGCGACGCGCCACCGGTCCTCGATGATGACATCACTCAGCAGCCGCGGCTCGTCACGCCGCTGCAGGGCGCTGTTGCCGACCGTCATCTTCAGCCGTGAAAAGCCGCGCTTCATCCAGGCCTCGGCAGCGCGGGGCAACTCGTCGGTTTCATAAAAGCCGAAACCGAAGGTGGCATAGACAGGGCAGCGTTCCCGCGCCCCGCCAAGAAGCCGCCAGATCGGCTGGCCAAGCGCCTTGCCCTTGATATCCCAGAGCGCCACATCGATGGCGGCGATGGCATGCATGCCGATTCCGCTCTGCCCGCGCGGCACCAGCGCCCAGTAGAGCCGGTCCCAGATACGGTCATTATTCAGCGGGTCCATGCCGATGATGGCGGGGGCGGCGATGGTGTCGATGGCAGCCTCGATCGGCTTTGCTGGCCCGATCGAGGTGATGCCGTGGCCGCTGATCCCGGCATCAGTGTCGATCTCGACAACACAGGCCTGATGGCGCGCTGTTTTCGCCGGTGAGGTGATGTCGAGGTTGGCCTCGAGATTCAGGGCATAGGCGCGTATGGCGGTGATCTTCATCAGGCCGCGCTGTCCCAGTGGCTGACCATATCGCAGGCGATGTCAAAGGCGGCGCGGGTTGCCCCGACATCGGCCGTGCCGGTGCCGGCAATATCAAAGGCTGTGCCATGCGCCGGCGTTGTCACCGGAAAGGGGATGCCGCCCTGAACGGTGACGCCGCGGTCGAATCCCATGAGTTTCAGCGCGATCTGCCCCTGGTCGTGATACATGGTGATGATGCCGTCAACCTCGCCGGCCTTGGCCTTCAGGAACACCGTGTCTGAGGGCCAGGGGCCATCGATATTCAGCTGCTGCTGGCGCAACGTCTCCACCGTCGGGGTGATTACCTCGATCTCCTCCATGCCGAAATTGCCATTGTCGCCGGCATGCGGGTTGAGCGCGGCCACTGACAGGCGTGGGCGTGCCAGGCCGGAGCGTTTCAGCGTCCGGTCGATCAGATGCACCGCCTCGGTGATGCGGTGTCCGCTGATATATTCGGGAACGTCCTTCAGCGGGATGTGGCTCGACACGCGGCTGGTCCAGATGCCGTTCAATGTATTGAGCTCGGAGATATAATTCTCGATGCCGAGGAATTCCGCCATGTAATGAAGCTCATCCTCATGCCCCAGCCCGGCCTCGATCAGCGCGGCCTTGTTGAACGGGCCGAAGGTGATGGCATCGATGATCCCATCACGCGCCATTTCCAGCGCACAGTTCAGATTGCCAAGCGCCGAGCGGCCATTCGCAAGCGTGACCTCGGCAAGACGAACCTCCTCAGGCGCAATGGTCTCGCGATCGTGAAGCGCCAGCCCGTCAATGTCTGTCCAGTCGCCAGCCGACCAGTCACCGGTAAGGGCGTCACAATCGGTCATCGTGATCTCGAGGCCGGCCTGCGCCTGCCCCATCTCGAACAGATGCCTGTCACCGATCAGCAGAATGTCGGCCTGATCGAGAACCCCATCCTCGGCGAGAAGCTTGGCGATGAGTTCGGGCCCGATGCCGCCGGGATCACCCGGGATGATGCCAATACGGGGTTTCATTCAAAGCTCTCCTGTTCGTCGCGAGACATAAAAAGGTTCTCGATGGCCGTCTCGATATGGTCGCGCATGGCGCGTGATGTGGCGGCCACATCGCGATCCTGCAAGGCTGCGGTAATGTCCTGATGCTGCTGCAGCGTCGTTGCGCGGCCAAGCTTCCGGCGTGATGACAGGAACCTGGCGCGCCACAGCCTGGCATTGTATTTCGCATGCGTGTCGACCAGTGCGGCGTTGCCGCTGGCCGCCACGATGCTGGTATGGAAGTTCATGTCGGTCTTGAAGAAATCAATCGAGCTCATGACTTCGCTTTTCTCGACCATGCATTGATTCAGGGCGGCGATGGTGGTGATCTGCGAATCGCTGGCATGCGTGCAGGCCAGTTCGCCGGCAAGCGCCTCCAGCGTCGCCAGAACCTTCATGCTCTGCGCCAGCTCGTCAACCGACGGGTTGGCCACGCGCGACCGGCGGGTCGGGGTATGATCGACAAGCCCCTCGCTTTCCAGGATCCGCAGCGCCTCGCGCATCGGGGTTCGGCTGATGCCCAGCACCTCGGCAAGGTCGCGCTCGGGGATATGCATGCCGGGCGGCAGCTTTTCCAGCAGGATCAGTTCACGAAGCTTGTCGGCGGTTTCCTCGCTCAGCGAGCGGCGCTGGCTTGGCTTGATCTCACCCTCATTGACCAGCGATGTCAGCGCGTTCTCCTTGGCCATGACGTCACCGGCCCCAGTGCAGAACAAGCGGCTCCAGCGGGCGCATCAGCCCCAGAAGCTCGTCACGTGTCGGGTCTGGCAACGGGTCGACGGGATGGCGACAGAAATCCGATTTGATGACTCCGCCCGCCACCATCGCCGCTTTCGCCGCGCGAAAGCCGCATTGGCGATTTTCGTGATTGATCACCGGCAGTACCGCCGTATAGCCGGCCACGGCGGCATCGCGGTCGCCGGCGGCGTGCGCGGTGATGACCGGCCGGATCAGATCCGGGATCAGCGCCGAGGTCATCGACCCGCTGGCACCGGCGTCAAGATCGGCAAGAAGCGTGATACCCTCCTCGCCATCGAACGGCCCCTCAACAGCTTCGCCGGCGGCCTCGAGAAGCGCCCGCATCTTTGTCGCCACGCCGGCTGATTCGATCTTGAACAGTTTCACCATCTCGATCTCGCGCGCCATTCTGGCAAGAAGCGGCACCGGCAGATCGACGCCGGACAGCGGCGCGTCCTGGATCATGATCGGAATGCCGACATCGCCGACCATCCTGAACTGGTCGAAGGTCTGCTGCGCGTTGCCCTTCAGCAGAGCGCCATGATAGGGCGCCATCATCATGACAATGGCCGCACCAAGCTCTTTCGCCTGCCGCGCCCGCGCCACCACGATATCGGTGGCGAAATGGCTGATCGTGACGATGACCGGCACGCGGCCATCGACATGGGCAAGACAGAGTTTCGTCAGATGCTCGCGTTCGGCATCGGAAATCAGGAACTGCTCGGAAAAATTGGCAAGGATGCAGATACCGTCGCATCCCTGGTCAATCATACAGTCAAGCACCCGGCGCATGCCGTCATCATCGACCGCGCCGGATTCGGTGAAGGGTGTCGGCGCGACAGGCCAGATACCGCTGTAGGTACGGGTGGTCATTGTGGCCGTGCCTCCTCAGGGAGCGATGTAGCTGGTCTTGACGACAGTGTAGAATTCGCGGGCATAGCTTCCCTGCTCGCGCGGGCCGTAGCTCGACCCCTTCCTGCCGCCGAACGGGACGTGATAATCGACACCGGCTGTCGGCAGATTGACCATCACCATGCCTGCCTTGGCGTGACGACGGAAATGCGATGCCAGCTTCAGCGATGTTGTGCAGATGCCCGAGGACAGGCCAAATTCGGTGTCATTCGCGACAGCCAGTGCCTCGTCATAATCATCCACCTTGATGATCGAGGTCATCGGACCGAAGATTTCCTCGCGCGACACCCGCATGGCGTTGCTCGCACCGGCAAAGATCGCCGGATGCATGAAGAATCCATTGCCATTGCCAAGGCCACCGCCGCGGACATCACAGCCCTCTTCCGAAGCCAGCGCCAGATAGCGCATGTTCTGGTCCATCTGCGACTGGTCGACAACCGGCCCGATCTGCGTCTTCGGGTCCAGAGGATCGCCAACCACGAGATCGGCCGCGGCGGCGGTCAGCCGGTCAAGGAAGGCGTCGTGAATGCCCTTGGTGACGATGAGCCGCGACGAGGCGGTGCAACGCTGGCCGGTCGAGAAGAACGCCCCGTTCAGCGCCGCGCCGACGGCGACATCGAGGTCGGCATCATCGACGACAACCATCGGGTTCTTGCCACCCATTTCAAGCTGCACCTTCTTGCCGTTTGCCGCGCAGTCGATGGCCACCTGACGACCGGTCGCGACTGACCCGGTAAAGCTGACGGCGGCGATATCGGGATGCTCGACAATGCGCGCACCAACCTGTGAGCCGGGACCCATCACCAGATTGAACACGCCGGCCGGGCATCCCGCCTGTTCCAGGATGTTTGCCAGCTCCCAGGCACAGCCCGGGGTCAGTTCGGCCGGCTTCATCACCACCGTATTGCCAAAGGCAAGTGCCGGTGCCATTTTCCAGGCCGGAATGGCAATCGGGAAATTCCATGGCGTGATCAGCCCGACAACACCGACCGGTTCCCGCTCGATCATCACCTCGACACCGGGGCGCACCGACGCCACCGCATCTCCCGTGTTGCGAAGCGCCTCACCGGCAAAGAATTTGAAGACCTGCGCCGCACGGACAGTCTCGCCAACCGCCTCGGCAATTGTCTTACCTTCCTCGCGGGCCAGCAGCCTGCCAAGCTCATCCTTGCGCTCGACAATAAGCGCGCCGGCTTTTTCCAGAACATCGTGACGCAGTTGCGGGCTTGCATGCGCCCAGTCGTCGAGCGCCGCCATCGCGGCTGCCACGGCCTCGTCGACCCGCGGCGCGCCGCCACGGGCATAGGTGCCGATGATATCATCCTGATTGGCCGGATTGCGGTTGGTCGTGACGTCCGAATCGGCAACCCACTGGCCGCCGATGAAATGTGCGAAATCCAAGACTCTCTCCTGTGTCCCGATGGTGTGACCGGCCGGAAATGGCGCCGGTCAGCACTGTTGACACATGGTATACCAAATTATGAAAAAGGCAAAGTGGCGGATGCCCCGGGACGGCGGATCAGACTCCTTTCCAGTCGGGTTTGCGCTTGTCGAAAAAGGCGGTGACGCCCTCCTTGAAATCAGCGCTTCCAAAGCACTGTTCGACAAGGTCGTGATCGTCCGGAAGCGGTGTCATGGTCTGCAGCCGGCGCAGCCCGCGCATCGTCGCATCAAGAGTCAGAGGCGCCAGCTCGGTGATGCCGCGTGCCGTCTCCTCGGCACGGCTCAGCACGGCGTCCCGGTCGTCGAGACATTCCGAGATGAAGCCTGCCGATGCGGCTTCCTCGGCACCGATCAACTGCGCTGTCAGCAGCATGTATTTGACGCGTGCCTCGCCAACAAGCCTGACGAACCGGTTCAGATTGCCGATGGCAAGGCAGTTGCCAAGAGTGCGGGCGATTGGCGCCCCGACCTTCAGATCACGGCTGCCAATCCGGATGTCGAGCGAGGCTGCGATGGCCGCCCCGCCACCGGTGCAGAATCCGTTCAGCGCGCCGATGGTCGGCACCCGGCATTCCTCGATCATGGTCAGGGTGCCGTCGATCATCTGCTCATAATCGATGGCGTCCTGTGCGGTGAAACTCCGGAACTGCGAGATATCGGTGCCGGCGGCAAAGGCGGCATCGCCGCCACCCGAGAAAATCAGCACCCGCACATCATCCGGGTCAGCGTCGGTGCCGACCGTCACGCAGATCTCCCTGATCCGGTCATACATTTCGAACGTCAGCGCGTTGCGCCGGTGCGGCCGGTTCAGGACAATATGACCGATCCCGTCGGTTACGCTGTATTGCAGCTCTGCATCGTCTGTCATGGCGTCCTCCCGATCAGGCGGCAACGGCAGTTTCAGACAGGAACTGCATGGCTGCCTGAACGCCACCTGACTGGTGCGGAATATCGGCAACGCGAAGTCCCATTTCGACGCCGCTCAACGTGCCGGCCAGCATCAGGTCGTTGAAATCGCCGAGATGCCCGATCCGGAACACCCGACCGGCCAGCCGTGACAGCCCGTTGCCAAGCGACATATCGAAATTCGCCAGCACCGTTGCCCGGAAGGCATCGGCATCATGACCTTCCGGCATCAGCACCGCGGTCAGCGAGCTGGACCAGTCGCGCGGCTCCTGGCACAACACCTCCAGCCCCCAGGCCTGGACGGCGCGGCGGGTCGCCTCGGCATGCCGGTCATGGCGTGAAAAGACATTGTCGAGCCCTTCCTCGTGAAGCATGTCGATCGCCTCGGCAAGACCATAGAGAAGGTTCGTTGCCGGCGTGTAGGGAAAGGCACCGCCGGCGTTGGCGGCAAGCTGTTCCTGCCAGTCCCAGTAGGAGCGTTGCTGGCCGTTGCTTTTTGATTCGGTTATGGCGCGCTCGGAGATCGCATTGAAGGACAGGCCCGGCGGCAGCATCAGCCCCTTTTGCGATCCTGACACGGTCACATCGACACCCCATTCATCATGCCGATAATCAATCGAGGCCAGTGATGATATGGTGTCCACCATCAACAGCGCGCCATGGCCGGCGGCGTCCATCGCCGCCCACCTCGCCGATGCGCGAGGTCGATCCGGTCGACGTCTCGTTATGGACAACGCAGACAGCGCGGATCCGGCCCTCGCCATCGGCGCGAAGCCGGTCCTCGATCGCCTGCGGGTCAACGCCGCGGCGCCAGTCCGTTTCCAGGAACTCGGTCTCGATCCCCAACCTGTCGGCCATCTTCTGCCACAGGGTCGCGAAATGGCCGGTCTCGACCATCAGCACGCGCTCGCCCTCATTGATCAGATTGACAAGCGCCGCTTCCCAGGCGCCGGTGCCGGAGGCCGGATAGATGATCACCGCCGAATCGGTCTTGAAGATGGTTTTCATGCCATCAAGGCACTGCTTGCCGATTTCGGCGAAGGCCGGGCCACGATGATCGATCGTCGGATGATCCATCGCCCGCAAAATACGGTCAGGTACGTTGGTCGGTCCCGGGATCTGCAGGAAATGGCGCCCGGCCTGATAGGTGCTGGAACTCATGTGCGGTAATCTTTCGCGTTGGAATGATGATGGCGATAGCCTAGATTCTTCGCTGTCCACGCACAACCTTGTGGATGTTGCCGCGACGCTATGCCCACTCGCGCTTTGTCCGCTCGCGATGAAACTGCAACATCCTGTCCCGATTACCGAGTGAATCCATGCCGAACGACATTCGCATCCCGTCCTTTGACCCGTTGAAAGCCGCGCTTGACGGCGCGCTGTTCGATGATGCGTTCGCGCGTGGACGCTATGCCACCGATGCCTCGATCTACCAGATGATGCCGCATGCGGTGGTGGTGCCGGAAAGCCTTGCCGATGTCGAGGCGACACTGGATTTCGCACGACAGGAGGGGCTGGCGGTACTGCCGCGCGGTGGTGGCACCTCGCAATGCGGACAGACGGTGAACAACGCCATTGTCATGGATACCAGCCGGCATCTGAACCGCATCCTCGAGCTTGATGTCGAGGCGCGTCGCTGCCTTGTCGAGCCGGGCATCGTTCTTGACGAGCTGAACCGCCAGCTGAAGCCGCACGGGCTGTGGTTTCCGGTCGATGTCTCGACCTCCAGCCGGGCGACCATCGGCGGCATGGCCGGCAATAACAGCTGCGGTGGCAGGTCGATCCGCTATGGCATGATGCGCGACAATGTCACCGCCATCGACGCCATCATGTCAGACGGCTCGAAGGCGCGGTTCGGCGATACGAGCAATGTGGTGCCGACCGGCATGCTGGCCGATCTGCAACCGCGGCTTTTGGCAATGGGCGCGCGCCACAGCCGCGACATTCTCGATGGCTTTCCGAATGTGCTGAGGCGGGTCGGTGGCTATAATGTGGATGCGCTGATGCCTGATGCGATGGCGCTTCGGCCTGGTGGCCGGACCGGCGACGGCATCAATCTGGCGCATCTTCTTGTCGGCTCCGAGGGCACGCTTGCCTACAGCACGGCGATCGAGCTGAAACTCTGGCCCCTGCCGGCAAGGAAGCTGATGGGGATCTGCCATTTCCCGACCTTCTACAAGGCGATGGATGCGGCGCAGCACCTGGTCACGCTGGACCCGGTGGCTGTCGAGCTTGTCGATGACACGATGATCGCGCTTGGCCGGTCGATCCCGATCTTCCGGAAAACCATCGAGGAGGCGGTGCGCGGCGATCCGGCGGCGCTTCTTGTGGTCGAGTTTGCCGAGGATGACATGGCGGAGAACCAGCGCCGTCTTGAACAGCTTCATGCCATGATGGCCGATCTTGGCTTTGGCTGGGAGAAGGGCGGTGAATGGCGCGGCGGCGTCGTCGATGCCATCGACCCGGCGATGCAGGGGCGGGTTGCCGAAATGCGCAAATCGGGCCTGAACATCATGATGAGCATGAAGAGCGAGGCCAAGCCGGTCTCCTTTCTCGAGGACTGCGCGGTCGAGCTGAAGGATCTTGCCGAATATACCGACAGTCTGACGCGCATTTTCGACAAGCATGGCGCCAAGGGCACCTGGTACGCGCATGCCTCGGTCGGTTGTCTTCATGTGCGGCCGGTGCTGGACATGAAGCGGCAGGACGGTGCCGACACGATGCGCGCCATTGCTGAGGAGGCGTTCGAGCTGGTGCGGTCATTCGGCGGCTCGCATTCCGGCGAGCATGGGGACGGCATCGTCCGCTCGGAATTCAACGACACCATGTTCGGCCCGGTGCTGCCGGATCTGTTCCGGCAGGTAAAGGCGATGTTCGATCCGGCCGGCATGTTCAATCCTGGCAAGATCACCGACGCACCGAAGATGGATGACCGGTCACTGTTCCGCTTCGCCCCCGGCTACCGGGTCGAGGACCGTGACACCATCCTCGACTGGGCCGACTGGCCGGGGCGTGCTGGCGGGATGCAGGGCGCGGTCGAGATGTGCAACAACAACGGTGCCTGCCGCAAGCTTGAGGGCGGTGTGATGTGCCCGTCCTACCGCGCCACCCGCCATGAACGCGATGCCGTGCGCGGCCGCGCGAACTCGCTGCGGCTGGCGATGTCGGGCCAGCTTGGGCCGGACGCGCTGACGGGCGATGCGATGGCCGAGACGATGAAGCTTTGCGTCTCCTGCAAGGCCTGCAAGCGGGAATGCCCGGTTGGCGTCGATATGGCGCGGATGAAGCTGGAGGTGACAGCGGCGCGCGCCGCGGCGCATGGCATGTCACTGCATGACAGGCTGGTGGCTTTCCTGCCTGCCTATGCCCCGATGGCCTCGCGTCTTGCCAGCTTCAGCAATCTTGTCCAGGGGGGCTGGCGGCATCTGCCGGGCGTCGCCGGCCTGGTGTCGCGCCTGACCGGCTTCACCACAAGACGCGCGCTGCCGCGCTGGCATGCAAATGCGTTTGGCGCCAGCGAGATTGCCAGCAGCCCGACCGGCACCGGCACACCGGTGGTGCTGTTCGCCGATACGTTCAACCGGTATTTCGAGCCGGAAAATCTGCGCGCCACGATCCGTGTTCTCCAGCGTGCCGGCTATGATGTCTTCGCTCCGGCACCGGCATCGGGAAAGCCGCTATGCTGTGGCCGTACCTATCTGTCATCCGGCATGGTGGCGGCGGCGCGGGCCGAGGCCGAACGTCTTGTCGAGGCGCTGTATCCGCTGGCCCGCAGCGGTGTGCGCATTGTCGGGCTGGAGCCGTCATGCACGCTGGCGCTGCGTGACGAGATCCCGGCGCTGCTGGCATCTGCGCAGGCCGAGACCGTTGCCGAATCGGTTCTGACGCTGGCCGAGCTTCTGGCCGAGGATCAACCGGATCTTGGCCTTCCAAGCGGTGACAGGGTGCGCCGGGCAAAACTGCATGGCCATTGCCACCAGAAGGCCTTTGACGCTGTCAGGCCGATCGAAGCCGTGCTTCGTGACCTTGCCGGTGTCGAGGTCGAGACGATCGAGACCTCCTGTTGCGGCATGGCGGGGGCTTTCGGCTATGGCCGCGATACCTATGATGTGTCGATGAAGATGGCCGAGGCGTCGCTGTTGCCGGCGGTACGGGATGCCGATCCTGACCAAGCCATTCTGGCCGATGGCACATCCTGTCGTTGCCAGATCGGCGATGGCACCAACCGCGAGGCGCTGCATCTGGCATTGTATCTTGATCGCCTCGCCGACATGGGATCCCGCACCGGGTCCGGCAGCTGACAGAGGGCCGCCGCCGCAGAAGTTGCCGAATAGTTAACGCACATGTTCGCCTCATGGGTGTAGAGGCTGCCGATGGTGCTGGCAGGTTTGCGGCCGCGAGGCATTTTCCAGCAAGAATTAACCTAATATTTACAATTTAATTTCAGGTTAATTCATTCTGACATATCAGTGAGGATGAACCGAAAGACACAATCGTCAAAGTTGCATAAATATCAGTTATTCATGCTTTTTTTACTTTCTTTCCGACCATTGATACCCGGCAGGCAGGTTC
>Ga0255770_10004321_pt1 | contig 11968 bp, 15 predicted proteins | sample 071ome_22_FD_179968 | JGI IMG/M metagenome (GOLD analysis project Ga0255770, IMG submission 179968) | Coastal salt marsh microbial communities from the Groves Creek Marsh, Skidaway Island, Georgia - 071404AT metaG (version 2) | ecosystem: Environmental > Aquatic > Marine > Intertidal zone >... | reverse complement strand
CTGATACAACTTCAGCAACTTCACCTGAATGTGGATCTTTTAATTCCCATGAATCATCATAGTCTGCATCCTTCATAGAGTTTTCAATAATCTCCATGAATGCATCAGGAATATTAATACCATGATGTAAGTTTAAACATCTCATGTTCTGATCGCCGGTTGGTCTTCTCATTTCTAAGAACATTAAGATATCAGGATGTGATATATCTAAGTATGCAGCGTATGATCCTCTTCTTGTTTTACCTTGACGATAAGCGAGACTGGATGCGTCATACATCTTGAGGTGCGGCATAACGCCCGTTGATTTATCGTCCGCTGACCTGATGCCGAAGCCGATACCAACACCGCCACCAAGCATAGATAACCAATTAGTTTCCGACAAATTTTCAACTAAACCTTCCGCTGTATCATCGATAAAATTTAAAAAACATGATATAGGTAAACCTCTTTTAGATCTACCAAATGATAAGATTGGTGTTGAATAACTTAACCAATGCTTACTTGAATACTCATATAACCTTTGTGCGTGTTCTGCGTCTGACCCAAATTTGCTTGACACGTAAGCAAATCTTTGCTGCGGGCTTTCTTCTCCATCCATCATGTATGATTCTCTTAGTCTTGTTAAACCAAGTTCATCAAACAAAGAATCACGAGAATAGTCAACCCTGATGCCATTAACTACATCTTCCATACCGACTCCATCTTCTTTTATTGTTGTTTTTCTGCGACCAATTGTCTAAGAGAGCTGGTTGAGAACCGGTGATCTCTCTTATTAAAATATAGTTGGATTCCACGTTTTTTACATATGTCTCTGCCCGTAAATGGTTTATTTCTGTATTCATCACCCAGTATACGAACATCAATATGAAACATCTCCAATATATCTTCTAAATCCCTCTCCGTCAAGTAAACTATTATTTCATCAACATATTTGACTGCTGATAGTTGAACATAGCGCTCAACGATAGTTTGTGCAGGAGAGTTCTTTTCCTTACGATCTAATGACGGGTCTATTTGAAGACCCGCTATTAGATAATCACATTGTTCCTTGGCTTCTCTTAACATAGCAATATGCCCAGAATGGAGCAGATCAAATGTAGAAGCAGTGAAGCCAACTTTCATAGTGTTTTTCATATTTATAATAATTATATCCTAGTTTCTATTTAAAGTACATTAAATTTTACGTTTTGTTCTTTCTCACGTGCATCTAAATCTTTATAACTAGAACGTATTTCTTGATTGTCTTGTATTACTTTTTGTAATAAGCCAAAGTCTGCACCAATATCTTTAGAATATTTCAATAGTGCGGTTGTATCTTTAGGGAAACATGCACCGCCATATCCTAATCGACCATCTGGACCAGGTACTTGCATATGAGATTCACCGATACGAGGATCTGAAGCAATAATACTTGTAAATAAATCCCATGATGTTTCAGCACCAGACTTATCATAGATGTCTTTTAACTTATTAAAGAATAAGACTTTAGTAGCAAGGAAACTATTCAATGTATATTTAACCATTGCTGCAGTTTCAAGGTCTACAAGATATGTAGGGCATTGACGACAGTTAGAGTATTTATCATATACATCTTTTATATACATTAAATCATGCTGATCTTCACCACCAATAACAAGCAATGGTGCTTCAATAAAGTCTTGATTAGCATTTCTTTCTGTTAAGAACTCAGGATTAAATGTAATTCTATTATAAATCTTTTCAAGCTTCTTAACAATTGCTGGTGTAATTGTTGATTTAACAACCGCAATTGGTTTATGTTTAAGTTTAAATCTTGCTAGATCTTTAAATACACCTTCAATAATAGAAGAATCAATTTGACCGTCTTCACCCATTGGTGTTGGCACTGCAACAAATACAACGTCAGGACTCATTTCATCATACATAGAATCAACAGTTGTATTATGATTAGGATCAACAATATATTTTTCAACTTTGTTATTTGTAAAACCAAAGTCAACAGCTTTACCTACAAAGCCATGACCAATAATACCAATTTTTAATTTAGACATTGTAATACTCCCTATACCAATCAATAAAATGAGAAACACCTTCTTCAATACTTGTTTCAGGTTGATAACCTAAAGCTTGTAACTTAGATGTATCAGACCATGTAGCAGGCACATCTGCTGGATGTTTAGGTCGATAATCAATAATAGCTTCTTTACCAACTTTCTTCTCAATATGATGAATGAAGTCCATTAAGTTAACCTTTTCACCACGTCCAATGTTATAGATTTCATGTCCATTATTATTTGCTACGTTATTCAGTGATATCTCAACTCCTTGTACGATGTCTTGTACATATGTAAAGTCTCTAATCATATCACCATTATTAAATGCAATAATCGGTGTTTGGTCAATAATACCTTTAGTGAATAAGAATAATGCCATATCTGGTCGACCATACGGTCCATACACTGTAAAGAACCTTAAACCAGATGTGTTCTTAATATTTGAATGCATAAACTGACATTCATTTGCTCGTTTAGACCAACCGTATGGGTTGTTTTGATGTGATGGACGATCAACTTCATTCCATGGTAATGGTTGTCCATGCATAACACATGAACTTGAAGCATAAACGACATTCTCTACACCATTCTTTTCGCATCCTTCGATAAGTTTCTGTGTACCAGTAATATTGGTATCGATATAATATTGAGGATACTCTAACGAGTGTCTAGGGTTTGCGTAAGCTGCTAAATGTAATACTGCATCAACATCTTTTAATAATGTATCATAGTCTGCTGTAATAATATCTGCTTCTACAACTTCAATACCATAGTTTTGTTTGAGTAATGCAGCGCGATCCCTTTTTAACTGTACTTCATAATAGTCGTTAAAGTTATCGATACCCACAACACTATGGCCACTTTGATGTAATTGGATTGCCGTATGGTAACCAATCATCCCTGCCATACCTGTGATAAAAATTTTCATGCGAAAAACTCCTCTAGTCCTTGATTAATTTCTGTTTGTTGTGTTTCTGTTGCTAACTTAAGTATCTCATCAACAACAGGCTTAGCGTCTGAATGCTGTTTCCAGAATTCAAATGCCATTTCTCTCCACTCATTTCTCATCACGTTATCATTTTTTAGTTGAGTCATAAGCTTTTGAGTTTCATCGAAGTTAGAATAATCTAATCCGATTGTGCCAGTATTTATGCACTGGCTAATTGGCTTGCCTTGTACTTTATGTATTACATGATCACAGAAGTGTTTATGAAATAATGGTACAGTACCAGATGCAATACATTCTGCATGACAATTTTCAATATTGTTACCATATATTTCTGCTTCTAAATGATACAAGTCAGAACCGAATGCTGATAGCGACATACGTTCCATCGCATCAACGTTTGTGTAAGGAGGATATAAGTATGCTCCCTTATTTAATTCTTCCTTACCATATAAATCAGGCGTGAATTTAGTTTCATTATATTCTTTTTCAGGCCTGAAATAATTCATTAGTGCACGTCTTTCGGTGTATGCTTTATCACGATAGATCATAGATCGATATGCAATAGAAGCTTCTAAACCTTCGAGTACAGTAATAAATCCATTATTCATTAATGATTCTTCATGAAAGTCCATCATTAATTCAGGACCTTTCCATCCTGATGTACGACCAATCCATCGAACCATTGCACTATTTTGTTCTTCAATTGGTTTCCAATACTTTGCTCGATGAGCATCATAATCAAAACCAAGACCCATCTTAACGACAGGAACAGTAATATTATTCTTTTGTACAAACTTAGTAAAAGCATTTTTCAATGAATGGGTCATCATAACATCAACACTTTCGCATACTTCTTTAAGATTTGCATTACGCGCAATAGAAGCTGGTTTATGGTCAACATTAATAAATGCTTTGCGAATATTAATTGCCTTTAACATTTTAATAAAGTTTTCTTGACAATCTTCAGGGTGTCCTTTTGAAGGCACAGAATATACGATACATAAGTCATACGTATTAATCATATCTGCATGTTCTAACCACGCTTTGCCAACAGAAAATTCAATTTGGTCTATGTCTATACCTTTAGCTCGTGGCCACTTCTTATCTTTTGCGGAAAAGATCTTAGCGCCTGTTACTTTCTGTAGCTGTAAAGCACATTGAGTAACGCCACAACCCTCAGTACCTCTACCAAGTAGAATTGCGATCTTCATATTTTCTCCATATAGTTATTATAACAAATGTATAATTTAATGTACATTTATTCTGAAATGAAATCACCCGCCATTGGGAAGATTTCTGCAATAGCACATGCTACTTCTCTTGCTATTTCCATGTGTTCTTTTTGTGTACCATTACCTGATCGTACTTCAATAAAATGAACCCATGATCTTAATGTACCATTAACGTACATACGAGATACTGTATTACCTTCTGGTAAAATTGATCTTGCTTGTTCTTTTGCAATACCTTTTTCAATTGCTTGAGTATAAGACTCACGAACATAATCAATAATAAATTTTTGTTTGGCATCCCACCATGCTTTTATGGTAGAATCTGTTGTTTCAATTGAGTTTTGTCTATTCTTTGTATCTTGTAATCTTGCTTCTCTTACAACAAAGTCAAGATCTTGAGTTGGATCAGCATAACGCTGAGAGAATTCTTGAAAGCTAAACGATCTATGTCTTAACATTTGTCTTGCAATATCTCTAGTTGTTTCAACTTCCATACAAACAGATGCCATTTCTAATGGTGACCAGTGCTTATGTTTAACGAGATAATTAATAAGTTTTTCAGATGTTTCTGTATTCAATTGATTAGATGGGTTAGACACTCTTGCACAAAATGCAATCAGATCCTGAACGGATTCTAAACCTTCTGCTTGAATATTCTCATGTGGTTTACTATAACTTATTAATCTTACTTTCATACTTTTCTCCATTCAGTAAATTTTAATTTGGCTTCTATACCTTGATATGTGTTAGTATTTATGATTTTTATAATGTCTTCAGATTTCTTACCGCTGAGTATCATTTCATTAATATCTTTTTCTTTCATGGTATCAGGCCATAAACATACTTTATAACCATTTTCAATATACTTTTCTATGTAGTTACAGATTTCTTTAGATCTTGGTTCATTATCCATTACGATAACAGAGTCTAGCTCCATAATGGTTTTAGAATCCATGCCAGCACCAGATACGGCGATAGTATTAGGAATAAACAAGGAATCCAAAGGACCTTCGACAACATAGACAGTATCTTTTCTATTAATTCTGTCCAATCCATATATCTTTTCCTTATCATCGTCAAGTTTAATTGTAATATATTTAGGTTCTTCTTTACCAAATGCTCGACCTTGTAGTGCAAAGACTTTATCATTATCGAAATAAGGAATAATCAATCTTGGTATATCATTCTCAGTATTTGGAAAATGAAACTTAAGGTTGTTTACAAAGGTTTTGAATTTAGGAGCAAAGTACAAATACTTCCATTTATCATTCGGGATCTTACGTTTTACTACATATTTGACCGCAGGATGTGAAAAAGGTAGGTTTTCTACACAAAACGCGCCTGCTTTTACGATGTCTGTATTGATCTGTACTTCTTTTTCAATAAGTGATGTTTCTGTGATATCTGTGTGGTCGAAGTGTTTATTAGCATTCTCTTTATATCTTTCAAGTACATATTCATTATACATATTTGAATCAAGATGCTTAATCAAATTACCAACATTAGAACTATAACCACAGTTATGACACTTATAGACAAGCCTGGATTTATGTAGGAATACATATCCACGTGCTTTATTGGCATCCTTCTTTGAATCACCACAGATGGGACAAGAAAAGTTCCAATAGTTTTCTTTTTTCTTTTTGAAGTTTCTGAGCTTGTAACTCAGGAGGCTCACATACTTTGAGTCAATATAAATCATAATATAATTATAACAAATAAACGAATTAAAGTAAATATATTAATTTAAAAAAATAATTGTACTTTAATTGTGAAACAGAATATAATATCTGTATAGGGTTTAACCCATTAAATATTTTACTAAATATCCTATAACTGCTGCGGCGCCAATAACAAAATACTTCCACTGCTCTAAGACTCTTAATCGATCTCCTAAAAGATCAATTTTTCTTTCAACATTAGCTTGTATTTCATTATGCTGCTTTGTGGCAGTTTCGGCCTGAGATTTCATCTTTGTATCAAAGCTATAGTCTAACGCGTCCATGCGTTTAAGCATTTCTTTACCAAACTCATTAATCTTAGTATGAAGCTCACGAATGTCTTCAACATTTCGATCAGTATCTTTTTCGATGTTGTTCATACGTTCCTCGTGCACGGCTAATAGTTTGCCAATGTTATTATTAACTTCGGTAAGTTTCTCAATAGAGTCGTCTAGTTTTTCAACTATCTTCTCTAACGCCTTGATATCTGCCTCTGTTGCCATTATTTTGTATCCTTCTGTTCTGGTTCGTAATAATCTTTATACTTCATAATTATCAGTCTTTGCTGAGCAATATAGTTTCTTAATAGAACCATATCAGATGCAAGCATTTCATAACCATCATCAGTGATAGCAAATAATACTAAATCAGTATTCTTTTCTTCTAGTTGTTTGAATACTTCATTAACATTTTCAGGTGTAACAACAATCCATTCCATTGATTCAATTGTCAATGGTTTAGGACTATCTAAGTTTAATTTAACGCGTTCTTGTTCTAGCGTTCTAACCTCTATCGGTTTTTCCGATTTCCATCCAAACCCACTCAGTAAAGAACAACTACTTAAGAAGAGGCTTATAATTAGGATTAGCCAAGGTTGGGCACTCAGGATTGGCTTCACTTGCTGTCTTAGCATTAATCTCTTTCTCCGTCAATTCGGCACCTGATGCAATCTCTAAACAGCGGATTACATTATCAGTACCTCTATTAATCAATCTTTGTATTGCTTTAGGTTTTTCTTTAGCAATAGCACCAAAGTCACGTTTTTCACCTTTAGCATTAACCGAAAACTTATCATTTAATGCTTTAAGTTCTGCGGCTTGTCTTTCTGACTCTTCTTTTAAAGCACCATTAATAGATCTTATTTCTTCTATATCTTGGTATGCTTTATCAATAACATCTTGTTGCTGGTTAACTGCGTTTTCTAACTTTTCATTATTTGCACGGGCTGTAGCTAAATCAGCTTTAAGGTTTGTAACATACCAAAAACCCATACCAATAAAAATAACAATAACTGCAACTAAAAATAGTTTAATTGTTCCCATTTCTTCTATTCATTATTTGATATTTCTTAAGATCTTTACGTCTGATGGCAGGTCGATCTGTCGAAACTGCTACACCAGTGGCATTTGTTGGGGCCTCTTCGTCCATATCTTTCATAAATTTTTCAACAAGCACCTCTTCTTCTAATAGAGATACATCCATTTCTAATAGGCTTTTATATCTATCTTCCATAAGTGAAGTTGTACGACTACCACTTTCATAGTATTCTTTAATAAGAAATAAAGCTGTTACAACAGATTTTAATTTAGATTCACCACCAGGTAAACGATTAATAATCTTTTTCATATTAAATACAAGCTTATGAAGATACGTATAGGCATCTTTTTCTTTAGATGTCTGAGGCTTCTTAATATTCTTACCCTTATCATCGATAAGACCAAGCTTATATGCCTGAGTATCTTTAAAATTCTTTACAAGCATTGAAAGAATTCTATAAGCGAGTACGTTATCTACAAATCTTGCCATTAAATTTCCCTGAGTATACACATAATGTATGAATCTAATTCCATATCTGATAATTTTAATCCGTACTGTGGAAGTTCTTCTGGCATACGACCTAGAAATACTAGAAATGTGGCCAAGAAATCCCAATGCTGTGGATCTATTTTAAAGAACAACATATTTGTAGCATGATCACCAAATAGATTATATAGAATAATCAAATGGTTTAGAATTAAGTTTTCTTTTAACTCTAAATTATCTTGCCACCTACTAAATAGCTTCTTTAAATAAACAAACCTTTTAAGATCATCATTAAACTCCTCAACACTATAGCATTGGGCATTATCATAATGATGCATCGCGTAGGTTAAAAAATTATCATCTGTCAACTTTTGATTCATATTATACTTCACAATGGAGAGAGTGAAAATTTAGTAGTTATTACATGCTAGTATGAAAACCGCAAAATTCCTAGCTTACTACATCCTTTTACGACGGTTTAACCACTCTCTCAGATATATTTATTAAGCAACAGTTAATGCAACAGCATTAGATGTTACGTCAGCAGCTGTTGTTGATGATACCACAACTCTAAATTCATTAGCGTCTACATATTCAGCATCAGTAGATACAACTGTTAATGTTGCAGCAGTACCATCAGCATCTACAGTATTAGCCCATGTTGAACCACTATCTGTAGAAACTTGCCATTGATATGTAGGTGTTGCGCCATTATTTACAGTAGCTGCAGCAGTAAATGTAGCATCAGCTGGTGATGTTACTGAAGCTGCAACTGGTTGTGTGCCGATTGTAATTACTGGATCGACTGCAACTGCATCGTCAGCTGCATCACCTGACATAGATGAAAATGCAACTAATGTTTCAGCTTTATGTCTTGTATTACCGTTGCCATCTGTGTATGTTGAATATTTAACCCAACCAGGTTTATTAATACCTTTAGCAATGTTTGCTGGTGTTGTAGCTTCTGCTACGTCAACACCAACTGTTGCATTTTTATCAGCAGTTGATAAGTATTTAGGCTTATCATTTGCTGTATCTGTTTTTCCCCAAAGTGCCATTTAATTTCTCCTTTTAATTACGAGCGCCAGATTTGGAACCCATTGGTCTACCTCGACCTTTTTTTACTGTGGAAGATTGAGCAGGTTTTTGCTCAGGTTTCTTCTTCTGTAAAAGTCTCTTAAATTTCTCTTTCTCATTGTCAATACCAAAATCTTTTTCATGATCGTGATCAACTTGTGCTGAACCACCGTATCTAGTACCTTTATGTACATATCGGCCGCCTTGCATTTCATTAATAAAATCTTTATATGATTTAAGTGTTTCTATTTCAACATCTACATCTTCTTTAGTTAATTTATCAGTTGCTTTATTTACACCAGCAGTTCTTTTATTTAATTTATCCATATGTGGTTGAAGTTTAGCAATATTTCCATTAGAGCCGCCTGCTTGATACGCTGATTGAGCAGCATTAAACGATGCTTTTTTAACATATGAACCTAAAGTTTTCTTTGATAATTCATCTAAATTTTCTTCTTTTTTCATTGAAGCTTTCATATCAGCCTTCTTAACATTATCAGCTCTTTTAGTAGCTTGCTTATGTAGCTTGTCTGATTCTTTACGATCACCTGTATGAGCAGCATCATATGCTTTATTCAATGAATCTTGATGAGCTTTATCCGCATAAGATTTTAATGTACCTTTAGATAATTCATTAACTTTTTCTTTTGCTTTCATTTTGCTTTCAGCTTTATCAACAATTTTATTTCCAATTGCTGCACCAGCGGCTCGAGCTGCCATTCCAACAACAGGATTTTCAGAAAGTTCTTCATTAGCTTTCTTTAAAGCGTCTTTAACTTTAGGATGGTTAGTTAAACCTTTTCGAATACCTTCGATCTTTTTAACTGCAGTTTTCATATCACCAGCGTGTTTTTTAGCAAATGATGACGCTTTTGCAATACGCATGTCTTCTTCTAAATACTCTTCGAAACTTAACATATCTATGTCCTCTTTCATTTGTTTTCTTTTTTCCATTTCAGCTTTACGTTCTGCTGGTGATGGGATTCTTACGTTCTTTCTATCCATGTTACCAAGTTTTGTTTGAACAAGTTTGGATGCACTAGATTCTTTCATTGATTCTTTTTCTCTTTCATGTTTTTTAGCAAGAGATTCTTTTTCACTTGCATGCTTAGCTGCCATTTGAGCTTTCTTAGCTTCTTTTGCTGCAGCTTCAGGATTAACTTCTTCATTTCTAGATGCCCATACAGCTTTACGTTGTGCATCAGACTTATATCCTTCTTTCTTTTGCTTTTGCATTAAAGAATGAATCTTACCTAATGTAGATTTATCTTTATTAGATAACATTTTATTTTTTTCTTTATCTGATAATGGAATATCTGCTTCATTCATTTTATTTGCTCTTTGAGTATTATGACCTTTAGACCAATTCAAATGTGCTTTAGAATTCTTAGGATGTGGATTATCGGAATACTTTTTACCATCTTTAGCTGCTTGTTGGCCATCTTTATAAGAGTCTAAATGTTTAACTTCATAATCTTCTTTAGGTACACAGTTAGGAACTTCTTTACCATTTTTCTTTTTAGTTCCTACCATTTCGTAATCTTTCCAGCAAGGATCTTTACCCTTCATTTGTTTATTTTCGCCTTCTTCTAAATGCTCATTCATCAGACCCACCTTTTTAAATTTTTGTATAACACCATCTCTTACATCTGTATCTAAAGTTCTTAATTGACGATTTAGTTTATCAATTAAATTATTTCCCATGATATTTGCTAAACTGTTCGGAGCTCTACCAATTTGATCTAATGTTCTAGCAATATCATTTAATTGTCTTTGCATCATTCTATCTTTAATTGTTTTAACTTCTTTTGCAGCTTTATTCCAAACTGTTTCTTCTTTTAATCTTCCTACTTTATCAGTACCATTTGGTTGCATAACACCTTCCTTTTGAGCAGCATAGTAAGCAGCTTTAGCCATCTGCATTTTCTTTTCTTTAGATTTACCTTTAAATTGTGGAGCATCAGAATCTAAGAAATCTGAAATCCATTTTGACATATCATCCGATTTACTTAATACTTCATCAATCTGTGTTCTCATTTCGCTAAAAGATTTCATTCTAGTTTCCTGTTGTATTTTTAGCAGATGTTCTTAACATCCATGCATGTTTCTGGTGTACATCAATTCTTGATGCGATAAAGTCCATTAAACCTTGATTATTCATACCTTCGGCTAATTCAAATACTTTATTTAAATCATTAATAACAACTTGATTTGTTGCTGATAAATTATTTAACATATCAGTAATTAATACTGGTTTTACTGTATCTTCTGAAACTGTTTTATAGTTATACATTTCCATCATACTCATTGGAGCATATGCATCACAACAAATACGAATATGTTCTGCTGTTGGATCTATAGCACCATACACTTCTTCATATAACTCACCGAAGAAATCATGATACTGAGAGAAAAACATTCCCTCAACATTCCAGTGATATGATTGAGCTTTAAAATACATTAAAAATGTATCTGCTAATAATACTTGTAATGCTGCTTTTAATTGATCCATGTTATTATTTATCCTCTTATACTAATCTAACTCTAACAGTTCCACCATTATCGTAGTATGCTTGCCCTACTGAAACACCCGCAGTTGCTGCTGCTGATTCATTAACATATGGTCCTGGAAGATTCCAACCTGTACCATCTTGTATTTCTGTAATAACTGTTGTTGTTGCTAACTCAGTTTCAAAGTTTGCTGTGTCAATATACTTAGAAAGATCTACACTATTCCCATTTGTAATAGATAGTGTATCACCAACTAATGATAATGTTTGTGAATCTGTACCTCCACCACCTAATAATGATGTACCACCTGGTGTTGAACCATCAGAAATTCTTAATGTTGTTGAAGCAGGATCATAAAATATTTCTCCGGCATCACCAATAAATGATGTTGCGCTTGTACCACCAAGCTTTTCAGGAAATAATCTCCATGTAGTCATTTATCTCTCCTATGAACCTACTGTATTTACATCATCGTAAATACTAAATTGCGCAGTTTCTACCTTATTAGCCCAGCCTTGCTTTGTTAATCTCAAAATACAATGGCCTTCACCACCCTGAAATTTAACGGAAATATCTTTATGTGCATATATACGATCAGCAAAACCTGATGCTTTGAAATCATAATATCCAGCACCAATTAAG
>Ga0255770_10004312_pt1 | contig 11984 bp, 10 predicted proteins | sample 071ome_22_FD_179968 | JGI IMG/M metagenome (GOLD analysis project Ga0255770, IMG submission 179968) | Coastal salt marsh microbial communities from the Groves Creek Marsh, Skidaway Island, Georgia - 071404AT metaG (version 2) | ecosystem: Environmental > Aquatic > Marine > Intertidal zone >... | reverse complement strand
GCACCGCTCAAAGGACCGGCGCGTTGTTGGGGTTCGCCGAACGGGTTCCAGAGTCCGCGAGGAATGAGTGACATGTTTTGGTTCTCGTCGTGAAGAAGTGTAAACTTTGAGATGCGTCGTGTGTTTACAAAAGCGCGCGCTTTTATTTTTTTTATGAGGTTATTTTTTGTATCTCTCTTCTCTTCTTCATTTTCTGATTACAAGAAGTATATGTCTCTCTCACCAGTCTCTCTTTCTCTCGTGCGAAGTGATCTTGTATATCTCTTTCTTCTTCTTCTTCTTCTTCTTCTTCTTCATTTTCTGATTACAAGAAGTATATGTCTCTCTCTTTTTCTCTTTCTCTTTCTCTCTCTCGCTTTGTCTCTCTCTCTCTTCCGATTGACAATCACAACCTCGAGCGCGGCGCAAAGAGTCACGCGCCTTTAATCGGAATCTTCTTCATCTCCTTCTCTTCCAACTTTTTCGGCTCGCCGATAAACTCGGGTTTCTTCATGATGTCGATGGAAAGCACGCCGTCTTTCATCGAACAATCGATTTTGTCCGCGTCCGCCGCTTCGGGAAGCGCGAAGATGCGCTCGACTTTACCCGAGGACCTTTCGATCGCGTGCCATTTCACCGTGCCATCCGGCGACTGTTCGTCCTCCTCGTGTTTGATCGACTTCATCGCGCTGATGTGCAAGTTGTTCTCTTTATCAACTTTCACGTCGACGTTCGCCACGGAACATCCGGGCAATTCGCCGGATAAGTGAAACTTATCCTTCTTCTCGACGATGTCGACTAAGAAATCGAACTGGTTCATGTTCGAGACCGTGTCTTTCGGAATCATGCTATCCAGAAAAGACGACGTGATGAGGTCCACGTCGCCGAAGAACGGGTCGTTGAGGAACGTATCCAACGACGCGCGTCCGCCTCGGCGTCGCGGGGCGAGCGTACCTGTCCGTGTGATGAAGTGTGAAGAAGAAGAAGAAGAAAAAAAGAGGTTTCGTATCTCTCAGTCAGTTATTTTGTATCTAAAAAGCGAGAAGAAGAAGAAAGAGAAGAAGAAAGAGAAGAAGAAGAAGCAACGAGGCGAGCGAGGTCTCTCACCGTACGGATCGCCGCTCAGCACGCGTTTCAGCAACATCGGCGCCGACAGGCGCGCTCGTTGTTGTCGTTCTTCGTCCCGTTTCTCCATCTGTCCTCCTCCTCCTCCTCCTTCTTCTTCAGCCGCAGCGGCGCGCACGAAACGTCTGTTGGTGTTGGTGACGACGACGCGCGAAACAACAGCAGCAGCAGTCGAGGGAGACGACGACGACGGTCGACGACGACGAAACAACAAAAGTCTGCCACCTTCTCGCGGACCGGTGCCGGTGACTTGACTCAAAGAGAACGGCGAGAGTAACGAGCGCGTCAGTGCCATGATGGTATTCGATATTCTTATTCGATGTTTGATGATATGCGCGTATTTTTTAGTCGTAGTATTAGATACAAAAAAATGACGAATTTGAGTTGTTGTTTTTCCCCAAATTCATTTAACGAAAAATGCAGACGTCCACGACGGTCGTGACGTCGCTCAAAAGAGTCTCCGCGGACGCGGACGCGCTGATGGTCGCGTTGGAGAGCAGGATTCAATCGAGCGCGCACGCGTTGGCGGTGAGAGAGGAGAGTCGGTTTTTTCGCGACGACGACGACGACGATGATGAATCATACGAAGAAGAAGAAGAAGAAGAAGGAGTTGAAATTGGAATTCGACGCGAGAGCGCGGAAGAGGAAGAAGAAGAGAAGAAGAAGAAGACGAAGACGAAGACGAAGAAGAACAACAACAAAAACGCTAAACGCGACGACGACGACGACGACGTCGCGAAAACGACGACGAGAAAACGAGACGCGAAAAAAGCCGACGCGCACTTCCGGAAAGGTTTGGAGATGATGAGGAATAACGAGGCGAAAAACGCGTTGAATGAATTCGAATTGGCGATTGAGTTTTGCCCTCTGAAGGCGATTCGAGCGAGGGAGACTTTGGAAAACGCGAGGGAACGCGCGATGGAGATGACCTATGGTGGTAGTTACGGCGACGACGGAGATCATAACGCGTTGGTGGACGTGGACGAGAGGAATACCAACATTGGTGGCGAGATGGAAAAGAGGATGGACGAAGGCGCGGCGACGGCGACGGCGACGAAGACGACGACAAAGATAACGCTCAGGAGAGAAGAAATCGAAGAGTTGTACGATGCCTCGAGATGGTTGTTGAGGAGCACGCCGAGAGATGGGAGAGAAGCGGTTCGGTTGCTCAGAATGGCGGAGCGAATGCTTCGGGAAGACGAGGAGGAAGGCGGGGCGTTTTTAGACGACGGAATTAGAAATGAGATTCGAATAGCAAAGGAAAAGATAGAGAGGGCGATTAAACACGTCAAACGATAGCGAGAAGAAGATAGGAATAGAGGAGTAGGGGAGAAACGTATTTCCCATTACTTCACGTGTAATATTTAGTGTACCATTACTGCTAATCTAGAGCGCGCAAAAGTATCATCACGTCACGTCATGACATAAATCTATCGAACTATAAATCTATCGAACGCAAGACACGCCCCTAACGCTAAGCACGCGTTTGTCGTTTCTTTTTTCCGATTGAGAAAATTCAACGCCAACGCCGCGAGGAAAGCGATCGGGTGTACGCGCGAAAGAACGACTGGAATTGCCGAGAGAGAGGAAACTAACATCAAAAACTGATTCATCAGCAACACGTTCGATTGCGCGGCGTACTTTTTCTTCACCAAGGTCTGCAAGAAAAACTCCATCACGTAACTCGCGTTCAGGCAACACCAATACAGTTGAAAGCGCTTGCCACCCGTCGCTACGCTCAAATCGGTACTCCTCCCCCGTATCGCGCTCGAGATGTTCAAGCCGTGTAAGCAGCACGTTTTATAAAACACGTACTGCCATTTCTTCGCTCGATACAACGCGTTCTCCACCGAATCAAACCACCTCCCGTTTTCGCCGCCGCTATAGTTTTGCGAGAACGAGTTCACCGGGAACTGTGCTCTGTATCGCCAGGCACTCCACGTCGTCGCGACCAGCGCGAGGACTCTCACATTCACGTCTGCGCACGCGTCGCAAAAGTGCAAATACAAAATCTGCACCAAATTCAGCGCCTGATAAAACAAATGTTCCTTCATTTCGCTCGTGGCGACTGTTTTCGTCTCGTGCAACACGCCGCTCGCTTGCTGTTGTCTTCGTCGCTGTTCCCCTTTTCCTCCCTCACCGCCGCCCTCCCGCACTCTCATATGCAACTTCCCAAAATCGGATATGGCCGAGGCGGTGGTCAGAATTCCCGTCAACGCGAGTAGGACATCGTACGCAATCACAGTAACTTCGCCTCTGTAATAATAAACATCGTCCTTCTGAAACAAAAGCGCGCCTCCAAACGCGAGCGTGAGCATGTGCGCCACGCCAGTCAATCGGTGGCGAACCGCGAAAACTTTTTTAACGGCCACCATTTTGTTCCGATTCGGTACCACGTATCTAAAGAGTATGAGGAGGAAGAACGCGAGATAGGAGGCGACCAACCAGTGATAGAAGCGATGGTCATCGTCGCGATCATGATGTTGTTGTTGTTCGACGCGCATCATCCCTCGTTGTTGTTTCTCTCTCTCTCTCGCGCGCGCGAGAAGAATAACGATGTTTCAAAAGGTTGAAAGATATCTTTTTATCCAAAAAATAGAGTGTGAACTTTCCCCAGAAAAAATGTCGAGCAAACGCGCGCTTCTTCTTCGACGCGCGGCGTCCTCGCTGCTGTTCGCGAGACCAGGCGTTTCTTCTTCTTCTTTTGTTTCTTCGGGTTGCGCGTTAACGACAACATCGACGATGAAAAGAGACGCAACCTTCTTCGCATCAAAATCACCTCTTTTCCCCCCACCGCGCTGCCACGTCGTCGCTGACATCGTCCAAAAGAAGAAGTTTACCCGGTCGTACGCGTGACGCAACTCCTTGGACGCTCCGGACCCGATCGCCGTGGACATTCTCTACCATCCAGAGACGAAATATTTGGACGCGTACATCGAAATGGCGGACGCGATCGAGCTCGCGTTCCCGTCGGTTCTCGTTCGAGGGAACGAGAAAGAAGACGAAGAAGAAAAAGGAGAAGGAGAGGAGTATTTCCGAGTGGAGTTTAGAGAGGAGAAGATATTCGAGATGAAGGACAGACTCCCGCGGATGGAAGAGATCGTCGAAATGTTGGAGGAGAGAGTGATGGAGGCGGAGAAGGAGATGTTTGGCGGCGGTGGCGGGAGTGGAAGCGGCGGCGGGTGCGGGTAAAAGGCGGCGGCTCTCGCTCTCGCTCTCGCTCCCCAGGCGCTTTATGTGTGATGAATGTACGATACTTCATATTGCTCACGATTGTGCAAACGTGACGCTCTTTCGGCGTAAAAAGTTCAGAGTAAGTTTCGAAATGAAACTACTCGTCGTCGCAGAGTCGATAAAAACAAAGTATCAGTACATATTTATACGCCGGCTGTTTGGGTGTCTACGCCTACTGGCATACTTACGGGCGCGAGCGAGAGAGAAGACGAAAACGCGTACGCAGAAGAAGAAAACACTTCTGTCGTTGTACCATCAGAAACCTTTGTAACATATATAAATAAAGAACTATTCGTTATTCGTAACCGCGCGCGAGAGTCATAAAATAACTTTCCTCTTCTCGAAAGCATCCCGTATGTCCGCCAGTCCGCCGGCGAGAAGAAGATATTTATTCATTTTGCCAGCCCGGGAGGATTCGTCCAAAAAGCGTCAGAAGAATTGCCACGCAATCGGCAATCACAGTAAAGAAGAGTTTTAGAAAAAATGGCGACGGTCCGTAAACTCCAGGCGGAAATCGACAAAACCTTCCGCAAAGTCGACGAGCAGCAGGAGGTGTTTCAGCAAATCTTCGATCGGTTGCACGAGTGCGACCAGAGTTTGAAAGAGAAATACGAGGTAAAATGTTTTATTGTATAAAAGCTTAATTTTTGGGGGCAAAATTGAGACCGAGAGAGAATCGAAAAGAAAATTGAGTTTGTGTCGCCCCGCGAGCGCGCGAGGAGACGAAGAAGACGACGATGGCACAGAGAAGGAAGAATCGCGAATCGTTATCGTCCTTTTTTCCTCCTCTTGTTTCCGTCGTTTTCCTCCGCGCTCCGTCGTCGTCGTCGTCGTCTTTGTCGCGCGTTCATCAGAGAACAACAACAACAACAACAACAGCATTTGACAGTTATGAACAAAAAACAAGAGAGAGGGTTGTGAAATCGCTCGCGGCGCGCTCTTCTTTTCTCTCTCTCTTTTCTTTCGAACCGTTCGTTCCGCTGACCTCTCTCTGTATCTCTCTCTCTCGCTACGAAATCGATCGAACGAATCAAACGCGAACGAAACACACACACATACAAAGGCTGACTTGAAAAAAGAGCTCAAAAAGCTCCAAAAATTCCGCGACCAAATCAAAAACTGGTCCGCCGACACTCTGATCAAAGACAAGACGGCTCTGAACGAATACAAGCGGAAAATAGAAATCGACATGGAGAGATTCAAAATGGTGGAACGACAGTCAAAGACGAAAGCGTTTAGCAAACACGGATTGGAAAAGATGGAGAACGAAACGGCGGAGCAGAAGAGGAGACGGGAGACGAAAGAGTGGCTGTCGGCGTGCGTGGAGGAGCTTTCGAATCAGTCGGACGCGTTCGAGGCGGAGATCGAGGTGTTGCAGTCGGAAGCGACGAAACCGAGCAAACGGAAAGGGAAGAATGCGAGCAGCGGTGGTAACAACGGAAACGAAGAGAAAGTGCAACGGTTGGAAGAGTCGGTGCAAAGACACAAAGCGCACACGTTAAAGTTGGAGATTATGATGCGATTGGTGGAGAACGAGACGTTGCCGGCGGAAGAGGCGGACGAGGTGCGGGATTTGATCGAGGATTATTTGGAGAGGAATCAAGAAGATTTCGACGAATTCGACGTCGTGAACGAAATGTACGAGAGTTTGAATTTGGAAGAGTTGGCGACGAAGGAAAGCGTGAAAGTAGTGACAAACGTGAAGCAGTTGCACGAAGAGTCCGGCGGGGCAGGAGGAGGAGGAGGAGGAGGAGGAGGAGACTCTTCTCCGGCCGGACCGCCGCCGGGTTTGCAAACGGCAGCCTCGAGCGGAGGAGGATCGTCAAAGATTGAACCGCCGAAACCGAGAGTGGTACCACCGGCACCGGTAATGAGTCCAAAAGCCGCGACTGCGGCACAGCAACAGGAACAGCAAAGTTTCAATCAGTGGGGATCGCGGTTCCCGGCGCCGAAAGGTTTGGACGCCGACGGCGTGGGATCCGGGAACGGCGGGAACAATGCTGCGGTCGGGAGCAATGCCGCCCCCGGTGCTGCTGGTAAACCCATACCGCGACCGAACAGCAATTCCGCCAATGTTCTACCGGGGGTTGGAAGTATCAAAGACGGCAACGCCGCGCAACAAGCGTTTCCACCGGGACCGAGACCATTATCGTCCGATGCCAATCAACAACAATCCGTCGCGGAAGCCGCCAACGCGGCGTTTACCGCAAACGAGGTCTTCGACAACCCGAGTCAAGGCGCGCGATCTTTGAATGAAATGTCCACGGCCATGCGACGAGGACTATCCGGAAATAGCATGCAATCCGGATCCGGGAGCGTCCAATCCATAAATAACGCCAGCAACAACAGCATCAACTCCTCCTTGACGCAACAACAACAACAGCAACAACAACAACAACGGCAACAACAACAGCAACAACAACAAAGAGGAGGAGCCGCCTCCACAGCCACGGTCGCGCACGGCGATCCGTCCTCACGTCTCCGTCTTCTCGAAGCTTCTGCTTCCTCTAGACTCCTCCCTTCTGCCTCGGACGGCGTCTGGACTAGACGCGTTCGTCGCGCGCCCCAAGCGCCGATCCCGCCTTCCTATCCCACCTCCCTCGTTGACGGCAACGGGAACAACTTATACCCGGTTCTGGAAAACCCGGCGTTATTCGAACGCTTAGACGCCGACGCGCTCTTTTTCTCCTTCTACCACCAACAAGGCACCCCTCAACAATACTTAGCCGCTCGAGAGTTGAAACGCGCCAACTGGCGATTCCACAAAAAGTACAGCGCCTGGTTCGCCCGGAGAGAGGAACCGAAAGTCTCCAACGAAGAATTCGAGCAAGGCGCGTACGTCTACTTCGACCACGCGGTGAGCCGAGACGAATACGGAAGCGTTCGAGGGTGGTGTCAAAGAAGTAAACCGGACTTTCTGTTCGAATACTCGCATCTCGAGAACGAGTTGCAATAAAACATTTTTGAAGAAAGAGAGAGAGAGAGCGAGCGAAAGAGAGAAATCGAGAGAGGCGAGAGAGCTTTTGATTTCGGCGCGCGTGTACACTATACATTTTTACATATTGTGAAACAGATAATAATAATAATAATATGAAGAAGATAAAAGGTTACGATTAATTTGTTCAAGGTTTAATAACAGTGCCATAACACAGACACAGACACACGTGTATAAATACTATCCATGAGTGAATAATATTCGCATTCGATGTGCGCGCGCGTTTAGCGTTTTTCTCCTCTCTGAAGCGAAGAAATTTTCAAAAATCGCCACAACCAAACGCGCGCGCGCGCTTACGTCTCTCTCTCTCTCTCTCTATTTCGAAAAAGTATGCCGCCGATACCAATCTCTGTCCAAAACACCACCTACACGGTTCATTTCCCGTTCACGCCGTACCCGTCGCAGTTGGTCATGATGGAAAAAATCTTGCTCGCGTTGCACGACGGACAGAACGCGCTTTTGGAATCCCCGACGGGCACCGGGAAGACTTTGTGTCTACTCTGCGCGAGTTTAGCGTTCGCGGAGGAACAGAAGAAGAAAAACACGAGGAAGAAGAACAAGAATTACAACGTTATCACGACGACGGGTGGTGAAAGGAACACCAACGAGAGCGAGAAAGACGAAGACGCTAAGAGAAATGGCACGACGCTTACGGACGCACCACCACCACCACCTCTTCTGGAAGCAGCATCGGCGAGGGAGAATAATCGAGATTTAGAGGTTAATACGAGCACGAATAAATCGAAAGCGACCATAGTGTACGTCTCTCGAACGCACTCGCAGTTGCAGCAGGTGATTTCGGAATTAAAAGCCACCGCGTACAAACCGCACTCGAGCATCGTCGGCTCGCGGAAACAGTTGTGCGTCAACGAGTGGGTCGCCGAAGCGGCGAAGAGGATGGGCGACGGGAATAAGAGAGGCGCGGAGAAGTTGTGTAAAATCGCGTGTTCGAGCGAGAAGTGCGATAAGAAGATGCACGTTGGCACGTACATGGAACGAGTGTTCGGTATCGACGTCGTGAACGGATGGACCGGGAATTCAGGAGGAGGATCGGGTGGGGAGTTTGGTAGTCTCGGATACGGAAGGACGAAGAACGACGACGGTAAAAAGAACAAAAAAAAGGGAGGTTCGATTTTGAGTCATCTGCCTCCGAACAGGGACGATAATAGCAACAACAATAACAACAACAAAGGTGAAGGAAAAGTGACGACAATCATGGATATCGAAGACTTAGTGAAGGAAGGAAACAAAGCGTACGGTCCGTGTCCGTATTATTTAGCGAGAGAGATGACGAGAGGCGCGGAAATAATTTTCGCACCGTATTCGTACATCTTAGATGCGGGAGTCCGAAGAAATGCGTTGGGTGATACCGTGATGAATTGGCACAACTCGATCGTCATCTTTGACGAAGCGCACAACGCTGAATCGGCGTGCGAAGAAGCCGCCTCGAGAGACTTGACCGCGGTGCACATCGCAAACGCTATTAAAGACGCAGACGGTGCGTTTCAATGGGAAAGCAGGACGGAAGAAGTTATGGAATCGCTGGGAGACGATGTATATAAAGAAGAGAAAAAGAAGGGCACAGGTCCAACTCGGCGAACTGCGGCCGATTATTTGACCTTGCGTGGTATTTTTTCGGCGTTGGAAAGAGAAATTGCAATCGTGTGTGCGCAGGATCAAGAGAGAGTGAGAAAAGGCGAAACGTTACCGTCTTCGAGAGACGGGTGGTTCATATTTGATCTTTTAGCGAAAGTAAACATCAACTCCGATACGTTCGCGCAAATCATCGAGGTGTGCGAAGACGCTTTAAATGTAGTAGCATTGGGGGGTGAAGCGATCGAGAAAGGCTCCGGCGCTGGTCTAGAAAGAGTCAAAGAGTTTCTCGAACGAGCATTTGAAGCGAAACGAAAAGGTTTAGTCGAGTGTTATCGCTCGCGCGTGGGACCTCCAGAAGAGGAATTCAACAGCACGTGGAATACAAAAAACGCTGGAAAAGAAAACAAGCTCCTCGCGAAGGGACCGACGATATCTTTCTGGTGCATGGTTCCAGGCGTCATTGTGAACGAACTGTGTGAATTGGGCGTTAGATCTCTTTTGTTGGCCTCGGGGACGTTATCGCCGATGGACTCGTTCGCTTCGGAGCTTCGCGCACCGTTCCCGGTTCGGTTAGAAAATCCGCACGTCATCCCTCAAGAAAACGTTTGGGCCGGCGCATTTCTGAAAGGACCGTCGAACACGGTTTCTTTGAATTCCAGCTATCGCTTTCGAGATACGGAACAATATAAGAACGAGCTTGGATTGTTAATCCTACGCGTGGCTCGGGTGACGCCGGACGGCGTTTTGGTATTCTTCCCGAGTTATGGCGTCATGGCAAAATGCATAGAATTCTGGAAAAAGAGAACGAACATCTGGAACGATATCATGCGCACGACGAGGAAAACGTTGATAGTGGAACCTAAAGAGAGCGATGCATTTTTAGAAGCGTTCGAGTCCTTCAATAAAGCGCTCGACCGCAGTTCGAAAGCGAACAGTTGGAGTAAAGTGGGCTTGACGAATGGTGATGGTAGTGCGAAGGATGGTGAAACAGCCGTCACGCTGGCCGCAAAAGGTGGTGCCATGTTCTTCGCCGTCTGCAGAGGAAAAGTCTCCGAAGGCATCGATTTCGCCGACAAAGCGGGTCGCGCGGTTATTTTAACCGGCATCCCCTACGCGCCGAAAGCCTCGGCGCGCGTTCGATATAAGCGCGAATTTCTCGATGCCGCCATCATGGTTCAAAAACGAAACAACACGTACCAAAATTTTAGCCTCACGAGTGGCGAACAGTGGTATTCGCAAACTGCCATGCGCGCAGCTAACCAAGCGTTAGGGCGCGTCATTCGTCACAAGGACGATTTCGGCGCGGTCATCTTAGCAGACGAGCGATTCGCGTATCGAAATCATCAAAACCAGTTAAGTTTATGGCTTCGGCCGGCAATGCAGACGTTCGATACATTTGAAAGGGGCATAGAAAGTCTATCTGCGTTCTTTGAGCGGTGCGGAAACCCGAACAGCGCGCTGATGCTCGCAGCGGCGGAAAAATCGGCAAAGAAAAAGAAGCGCAAAGTACCGCTCCTCCAGTCCGAGAACGAAAAATTGGAAGCAGAACCAGGGGAGAAAAAGAGCAACACTAAGGGCGCAGAACAAGTTCGAAAAGATACGAACTTTTCAAAGAAATCCCGGGTTTTAGATACATCGTTGTCTTCTGCGCTCATGAACGCGATGAATAATAATAACAACGAGAACGAGGTGGATGAGGACAGGGAGAGAAGAAACTTATTTAGCGGCGCTGGCGGAGGCGGCGGTGGTGGTGGTGGTGGAGCAGGAGGTGGTTCGTTAGCGTCCAGGTTACTCAAAGCCGGCGGTAATCGAGACAACACGACGAGGTCTTCCGTTGGTAATGGTAGTGCTGGCGGAGCTAGCGGAAACGCAAACGACGTCGATAAAGCGATTTTGGCGAAACAAAAGCTCGTCAAAAGAGCTCGCGCCGAACTCCCGCCTGAAGATTTTCCAAAGTTCATCGAAGCGATAAAAACTACCGTAAGCGCGGAGTCGTCGGATGCCGCATTGCACGAGTCCATGAAAATGCTCGCGAAATTGTGTAAGATTGAGAAACGCGGCGTCGATCCATCAACTTTGTGGGCAGCCATCGGAACCGGTTTGGCGTTGAAAGATGGGGCGAAGAAAGCCTACGAAGGGTTCGAAAAGAACGCGAAACAAAAACTGGAGGAGAAAGCAGCAGCAGCAGCAGCAACAGCAGCAGCAACAACAAAAGCGATTCCGCCGCTCGTCGCGCAATCTTCGCAACTGCCCGCCGGCGGTAACATCTTTGGTCGCCCGGCCAAACAGCCGCGAGATTCCTCGCAACACCAACTCAAATCGAACGCCGATGAAACCACATCCGCGAAGCGCAAGGAAAAAAAGAAAACCTCTTGCGACCACTGCAAAGCGGCGAAATGCGACCGTCCTTTCCAATCCTCCATCTGCGGCCACTTTGCCTGCTACAAGTGTTTCAACGCCGTATTCGCGAGCAACTCCACGAAATCCGCGCCAAACTCTGGCCCGTGTCCAACGTGCTCCACACTCGTCACCAAGAAGAGCTTGAAGAAATTGTACTTATAGCAACGATATAGAGAGAGAATAATAACAACTCAGAGAATATAGCGTGTGTAGTAGTAGTTGCAAAAACCTAGCGCGCAATAGCACATAAACATCCTCGACAAAGCCGAGCGCTCTCGCGCGGCCTCGCGCGCGCGTTTTTTCTGAAACTTTTGTCCTTTCTTTTCATAAATCCTCCAAAACAATCCGCGCTTTGCAAAGAGCATGCTCCGCCCGAGCGGCAGCGGCGGCGGCGGCGGCGTCGCCCCGCCTCCTCCTCCTCCTCCGAATAATCTTCTGAAGAAAAGACGCGGTAAGAGAAAGCTGTTCTTTGGATGCGGCGGTGCTTCCGGCGATCGCTACGCGTTCAAGCTTCTCTTCGTCTTTCTCTCCGGCTGTTTGTTCTTTTCCTTTCTGTTGATGGATGAGGTGAACGAACGCGGAGAAGAAGAAGGGCGGCGACGACAGATGTTGTTGGGATTTAAGAGGAGACGAAACGAAGAGTCTCTTTCTTCTT
>Ga0255770_10004281_pt1 | contig 12041 bp, 11 predicted proteins | sample 071ome_22_FD_179968 | JGI IMG/M metagenome (GOLD analysis project Ga0255770, IMG submission 179968) | Coastal salt marsh microbial communities from the Groves Creek Marsh, Skidaway Island, Georgia - 071404AT metaG (version 2) | ecosystem: Environmental > Aquatic > Marine > Intertidal zone >... | reverse complement strand
CGTTTCTTCTGACCGGCGCCGTAGCCTTCTCCACAGGCACCTCCTGGGGCACCTACGCCATCATGATCCCCCTGGCCCTCCCCCTGGCCCTGGGATTCTCCGGAGGCGCCCTCGGGCCCCTGGTCTATGCCACCCTCGCGGCGGTGGCCGGCGGTGGGGTTTTTGGGGATCACTGCTCTCCGCTGTCGGATACCTCAATTTTGGCGTCCACGGGCGCGGCCTCGGACCACATGGATCACGTCAAGACTCAGCTGCCCTACGCCTTTGCGGTGGCGGGCCTAAGCCTTGGGGCCTACCTGCTGCTGGGGCTGACGCTCTAGATAGGAGGAAGCGCTGAGCGCTTAAAGCAGGGGGAAGGGGCGATCAATACGGAAGGGTGCCAGGTCTAGGGGGGGCGCTTCCCCCTCGGCCAGGGCCGCAAGGCACGCCGCGGAGACGGCTGCCTGGGTAAGCCCGAGATGGCCATGACCAAAGGCAAAGAAGATCCCTCGGGGCGCGTCCGGCGCCGCCCCAAGGACGGGCTGGCTATCGGGAAGGCTTGGCCTAAAGCCTAGCCAGGGCTTCACCCCCGGGCCCCTCAGGGTGGGGAGCATCCTTAGGGCATTACGGCTTAGGACCTTGGCTCGCTCCCAGGCTGGCGGCGCGTTAAGGGATGCCAGCTCGACGGTCCCTGCCAGGCGGAGCCCCTCCGCCATGGGCGTCGCCGCAAAGCCGAGCTCGGGGAACAGCACCGTTCGCGTGAGTTCGAAGCCGGGCTCCGGATGAAGAATGTGGTAGCCCCGCTCCGTGGCCAGGGGCACGGCCCAGCCCAGCTGCTTCGCTAAGGTCGCGCTGTAGGCGCCGGCGCAGAGGAAGAGCTGATCCGCCAGGGGCTGGGGGCCTAAACCGTGCACGCACACCTGACTGCCCTCCCGAGTGAGCGCCGCGACGGCCCCCTGCACAAAATGCCCACCGCGCGCCCTGAAGCGCTCAAAAAGCTGATCAGACAGGGCTTGGGGCCAGGGATGGTGCGCCGCCTCCGGCGCATAAATGGCCCCGGCAAGGCTCGGTGCGAGGGCTGGCTCAAGGGCGCGGGCTGCGGCGCCGTCGAGGATCTCGAAGGGGACGCCCCGCCGCGTTCGATAGGCATTATCGCGAAGGGCCGCTGCAAAGCCGCGGGGAGAGCCATAGGCGTAGAGCAGCCCCTTTCTCGTGAAGGGGGACGGCAGGCCCACCTGTTGAAGCAGCCCATCCCAGAAGCGCAGGGCAGGCTTCGACAAGGCGCTTGTCGCCACGGAGGCTGCCTCCGCGCGCTTGGGCCGAGCCTGGGCCAGAAAGCGCAGCAGCCAGGGAAATTGCTGGAGCAGAAAGCTAGGGCGTAGGCGCACAGGGCCCTGGGGGCTCAGCAGCATGGCCGGAAGGCTCGCGAGGAGCCCCGGCATGGCCTCCGGATGCACGGAGCTAGTGGCGATGATCCCCGCGTTGCCACTGCTCGTTCCCGAGCCCGGTGCCAGCCGGTCGATAAGGGTGACGGTCACCCCGGGCCGCTGCAGCGCGAGGGCCGTGGTTAGGCCCACGACCCCCGCACCAATGACGACCCGCTGGGTCAAGGCCTTAGGCGACGACGCCCTGGAGCCGCTCGCTGATGAGCTTCTCCGCGTCGGCGATGATGCTGTCGATCAGCTCCTTCACCGTGGGAATGTCGTTGATGAGGCCCTGAACCATACCTGCGGACCAGATGCCGCCGTCCGTGTCCCCTTCGGCCATGGCCTGGCGGCCACGAGCCCCAGCCACAAGATGCTGGACGTCTTCGAACTTTGCTCCGCCCTTCCGCTCGATGCCCACCACCTCGTCGCTCACGGCGTTCTTCATCACCCGCGCGGTGTTGTGCAGGGTGCGGAAGATGAGGTTCGTTTGCCGCTCGTCGTTCTCGACCATGCGCTGCTTGAAGGCTTCGTTGATGGGCGCTTCCTTGGTGACGCAGAAGCGCGTCCCCATGTTCACCCCATCGGCGCCCAGGGCAAGGGCTGCCACCAGGCCCCGGGCATCGGCAAAGCCGCCGGAGGCCAGCATGGGGATCTTCACCTTATTGGCAGCCGCGGGGATGAGGATAAGCCCCGGAATGTCGTCCTCTCCGGGGTGCCCAGCGCATTCAAAGCCATCGATGGAGATCGCATCCACGCCCATGCGCTCTGCGGACAGAGCGTGACGCACGGCGGTGCACTTATGGATGACCTTGATGCCGTGCTGCTTGAAGTGATCCACGTGTTCCTGAGGCTTATAGCCTGCCGTTTCGACGATCTTCACCCCACCCTGGATGATGGCGTCCCGGTATTCCGCATAGGGCGGCGGGTTGATGGCCGGAAGGATCGTCAGGTTCACGCCGAAGGGCTTGTCGGTCATTTCCCGGGTGCGAGCGATTTCCTTGGCCAGATCTTCCGGCGTCGGTTGGGTCAGCGCCGTCAAAAAGCCCAGGCCCCCGGCATTGGCCACGGGCGCCACCATTTCTGCGTAGCCCACCCACTGCATCCCGCCTTGAACGATGGGGTGCTCTACACCAAATGCTTCCGTGAAGCGGGTCTTAATCGCCATGGTTCTCTCCTTGTTGGTTCCGCCGTGGGGGCGTCATTAATGTGATCAGCTTAGGAGTGTGCCCGAGGAAAAGGGTTTTGGCGCGATTGACTTTTCTCTTAGACAGCACTCTTTTCCCGCCACCGCGCTCGGGGCAGGCGGAAGATGCAGTAGGTTTCCGGAGGGAAGCGAGGGTCGGGCTCCGGCAAGGTGAGCAATTCCACCCCAAGCTTGGCCAGGGCCCTTTGGGAGCGAAGGTTGTCCCGTCCCACATGAAAGCGGACCTCCTCAACGCTTTTAAAGGCGTGGTCCAGCATGAGCGCCTTCACCTGCGCGTTTGTGCCTCCGCCCCAATGGCTGCGACGCAGAAAGGTGTAGCCAATGGCAACGGAACGCGAGCCGTCGTCGTCGTAATAACGAGAAGTCCCCAGGGCCAATCCTGCTCCGTCTTGGATCAGCAGAGCGCCACGGGACGCTAGGGCGGCGTCAAAAAACGCGTCAAAGGGGCCAGCTTGCCAACGATCCTTCGCGGGATGCTGCGCCCAGATCAAGGGATCGCTCGCCGCCTCAAAGAGCGCGGCCCGATCCGCCACCTCAAGGGGGCGAAGAACGAGCCCTTCACCAGAAAGGGTGGGCTGCCAATCCATCATCGGCATGGTTCTCTCCTTGTTGGTTCCGCCGTGGGGGCGTCGTAAATGTGTTCAGCTTAGGAATGTGCCCGAGGAAAAGCGTTTTATCGACCTACTTATTGATGCAGCCTGAGGCCTACTCCACCGGGCTTTCAAAGCTCCTTTGAGCCTCTACCGCCCGTTCCTCAGCCTCACGAATCTCCCTTAGCTTATCTGGATTAATATCCTCTTGTACCGCCCGCTAAGGCACCTTGAGGGCGCTCATGGACGTCATGTAAGAGTCCATCACCTGACTCTGCTGGCTCATGAGAGCAGGGGCATTGGTCTCCATGAAGCGGTACACGGCGTCAGATTGGGCTTTCTCATCCATCCCTGACAGCATTGCGGGCGCTTCCTCTAGCGCCTTGAAGAATGCGCCGTCCTTACGCTCAATTGCCTTCTGAATGGCACCCTCTCCGCCACTTTGTGCCGGCCACCCTGGCGACGGGGTTTGCTTAGGCTACCAGCCCCTCCAGTTTGCAATGCGTGCGGCCCTAGCATTACGACTTCACGGCGCTCAGCGGGGTGTGGAGCGACGTTTCAGAATCGTTAGTTATAGAAAATCTGACGGATAATTCCAAAAAACCTTTGATTACCGTCTAGCTTTCGTTCAGTCTCTAAGCCCCGCTGTCCTGGACGGAGATTGCCTTGCGCCTTCTTACCCTAACCGCGCTGGTTGCGGTCCTCATTGGCTGTGGCGGTGGTGGCGGGAGTTCTGCGCCGGCCTCGGTGTCCCAACCCACGCCTGCCGCTCCTCCTAGCCCTGATGTTGTGTCGGGGGTCGCTGCCGAAGGCGCCGCGTTGGTCTCGAGCTCCGTGAGCATTACCGATGCTAATGGTGCCAGCGTCGCCGCTACGTCCACCACGGACGCCACCGGTGCGTTTTTAGTCGAAGTACCCAGAAGCACGACTTACCCCATTACGCTTGTAGTGACTTCGAGCGATGGTGGGCAGCTTAGGACCGTCGTCGCGGAGCAGCCGTCGGCGGCCGGCAGTTCGCTCACGGCAAACCTTAACCCGATTACCGAGCTGGCAACCTCCGCGGTACTCGAGGAAAACGGTGGGCTGGCTGGGCTGACGAACACGGCTTTTTCAGATGGCGGTGCCCGGCAGGTCAGCAATCTGCTTGGGGCGGCGGTCGATTTTGAAGATTTCGCCTCCGACGGAAATTTCGTCGCGGCTTCCGGGGATAGCAGCAGCATCCCTTCCGTCGCCGATACGCTCATCGACGCGCTTCAAAAAGGCGCCTCTCGGGGTGGGCAAGCGCTTTCTGCGTATATTGCAGAGCGCGCGAGCGTCGGCGCGAAGTTGCTGGAACAGCCCAAGATGCAGGTGCGCCTCGTCGGGCTTTTGCTCAAGGCTGGGAACAGCCCGGACGAGCTCGAAGAGAAGCTCACCGCGGCGGGGGCCTTAACCGACGATGCGGCCGCCGCGGCGACTACGCTCCGGGCCGCCATAGTGGCGGTCCCCGCGGCCATTGTGCGCTCCCAGGCGCTTTCAGGGGAACCTAACGAAGACCTCGAAGAAGCCGTCGTTGAAGTGCTCGCGACCATGGCGGAGGTGCGGGCCGCTCAGGGTGGTCCCTCCGCCGTCGCCTCGATGTTGAGTAACGAGGGCGTTCAGCAGACCGTTGCTGCCGTAATGAACGACACGGTCAAGGCATTTTTAGAAGAAGCAGCGACCTCTATCGCTAGTGACGGGGACGACGCTTCCTCCACAGCGAAGGCTTCGGCGGCAAGCGCCGTGGCAAGCGTTGTTGGTGAAAAAGCGGGGCTGGTGGTGGCGACCATGGACGATGCATCGGCCGGAAGCGCTGAAGGCGCTGCTGTGGCGGCCGCCGTGGTTTCCGCAACCATCGTCCCGGCGAGCGCGGTGGAGGCGATCACCGTGATTGCCTCCGGTAGCGGCGTCGAATCGGCCGTCCGTGATCCCGGGGCGTCCGACACCCTTCTGGCAGCGGTCACGCAGCAAGCGGCGTCGCAAGGTTCGACGATTGTTACTGCTCCCGTTCCCGGGCGCTGGTCCACCGATTCCTGGGGTTCCATGACCTGGGGCAACTAAGTTTTAAGGAGCAAGCTATGAAGATTTCTCATGGATTAATGGGCGTTGGGCTTTCGGTGTTAGCAACGATGGCGTCGGCCGCTGAGCTTACGACTTTTCAAGCGGGACAGGTGGCGAGCGCTTCTGAGGTTAACAGTAACTTCCAGCGTCTGGCGGCGGAGGATGCAGCGATACGCGCTGACCTCGAGGCAGCGATCGAAGAAGGCAACGCCGTTTTGCAGGGGGCGATCGCCGACGGAACGACGCAGCTAGAAACCTTGCAGACGCAGATTTCAGCGCTTCTGGAAGAAGTGGATGGCTTAGCCGCACGGCTCGCGCAGATTGAGGACGGTTCGGCGGGGTCGGGCAGCACGCCTACCACGACTACAACGGCATTTTCCCCAGTAGGAACCTGGACCTACTTGATCCATGAATCGGCCTCAGGTTTTAACTCAGAGCAAACTTCTATTTTCAATTACACCTTCGGAGAGGGTGGCCAAATCACCTTCAATGCAGACGGTACGCTTTCCACGCCTAATGTCGCTGGTTTAAATGGCGGCGTATATACGGGCGTCAATAAAGGAGCCGATGGGCTGGTGTCCTTGGACGGCGGATTGGAACGAGAAGACGGAGAGATACTTGGAGAGGACGTATTCCCCGTAGAGGGAACTTGGGAGATTGTTCAAAAGGAAAATGGTGCGGCGGTGACCTTGACGATCTTCGAGGATGAGGGAGGCGATCGGGCTGAGTTTGAGGTCGATATCTTTCGGGGCTCCGATGACTTTCTGCAAACAATTTTGCTTGAGGAGATCGGCGAGCGGAACAATGCCAAGGGCATAAGCGTCACAACAATCTCGTTTTTCAGGGTATCGGATAGTTAAGAGGCGGGGCGCATAGAACGCTACTCACCGGCGGCAGAGAAAAACAAAGCGCCGATCCTTGCGGCGCTTCGGCAGCGGCTTTCGCCTACCGATCGAGTCCTAGAGGTGGGCAGCGGATCAGGGCAGCATGCCCTTCACTTCACCGAGGCCTTGCCTGAGCTCCGCTGGCAGCCCACGGAGCATCCTGACGGCTTAACCGCCCTGGCGGCCAATCTGGCCGCCGTAGGGCGGGCGACAATCCTTCCCCCGCTGGCGCTCGATCTGGTCGCTGGCCCTTGGCCCCTTGGGCCCTTTGACGCGGTTTATGCAGCGAACGTGATGCACATCGTTTCCGTGCCCCTGGGGGAAGCGCTGCTTCGCGGTGCGGCCACTGTGCTGGGGGAGGGCGGAGCGCTTTTACTCTATGGACCCTATAGGTTTGGCGGGGCCTTCACGACCGAATCCAACGCGGAATTCGATCAGTGGCTGAAGGCCCGGGATCCGGAGAGCGGCGTCCGCGATTTCGAAGCCGTGGTGGCGACAGCGAGAGTTTCGGGGCTGGTTTTAGAAGATAATCTAGCCATGCCTTCGAACAATCAGTTGCTGTGCTTTCGCCGAAAAGCGAGTGCCTAGCGCCCCTAGGAGCGCCCCATGGCGTTAACCCTCAAACTTTCCCTAATGCTTGCTCAGCTGGAGGCCCTGGGCGCCATCGGCGCCGAGGGGCCGGGGCGCGGTCGTACGCGCATCGCCTTAACGGACGCCGAAAAGGCGGGGCGGGATCAGCTCGTGACCTGGATGCGGGAGCAGGATCTGGTTGTTGAGGTGGACCAGCTGGGCAATATCTTTGGGAGCCTGCCGGCGGCAACGGAAGAGGGCGATCGGGAGCCGCTTATGATTGGCTCCCACGTCGACACGGTACGTGGCGCCGGGGCTCTCGATGGCTGCTATGGCGTGCTCGCCGGCCTCGCGGTTCTGCGCGCCTTTCGAGACGCAGGGATGGCACCGGCGCGGCGCCTGGTGGTGGCGGCCTTTACCAATGAAGAGGGCGTTCGCTACCAGCCGGATATGATGGGTTCTTTGGTCTACGCCGGGGGGCTTGCCGTTGACGACGCCCTGGCGAGCCTTGGCTCGGACGGGTCGCGGCTGGGGGATGAGCTGGCGCGCATCGGCTATGCCGGCGAGGCGCCCTGCGGCTTTTTGAAGCCCTGGGCCTTTCTCGAGCTCCACATCGAGCAGGGGCCCGTGCTCGAGGCGGCGGGGGCGCGGCTGGGGGTGGTGCGTGGCGTGCAGGGCATTTCCTGGCAGCGCATCACCCTGACGGGGGAGGCGAACCACGCCGGCACGGCCCCCATGGCCTTCCGTCACGATGCGGGCTACGGCGCCGCAGCGACCGTAGCCTTTCTTCGAGAGCAGATCACCAAGACCGCCCCAGGCACGACCCTGGCCACGGTAGGGTCCCTTACCCTGACGCCTGACGTCATCAACGTGGTGCCTGAGCGGGCCACCTTCACCGTAGATCTCCGCGATCCTGACGAAGCGCAGCTGGCGGCGGCGGAAGCCAAGCTCGATCAGTTTTTAGACACCCTGGCGGCGGAGGAGGGGCTAACGGTTCACAAGGAGCGGTTGGTGCGCTTTTCCCCCGTGGTCTTTCACGGTGGCCTGCGGAAGCGGATTCGAGCGGCGGCGGAGGCCCTGGGGGAAGCGCCCCTCGAGCTCATCTCCGGGGCGGGCCACGATGCGCAGATGATGGCGCGCATCGCCCCCGCCGCCATGGTTTTCGTACCCAGCATCAAGGGCATCAGCCACAATCCTGAGGAAGCCACGGACCCTTCGGATCTCGCCCTTGGTGCGGAAGTGCTCCTGCGGGTCGTGGAAGACTGCCTGGCCGTGCCCTTGGGAGAAGCCCCATGACCACTGGATGTTTTCTGAATCCGAGGGCGCAGCGGGGCGCCTATCCCGAGGAACTTGCGGCCGTGCTCTCTCCCGCCCAGGGGACGCGCTATGCGGCCTGGCTCTCCCGTTGGCCCCGCGTCCCCGACACCCCCACGCCACTCGTTTCCCTTCCCGCCCAGGCCGAGCGCTTGGGTCTTGGGGGTTTGGCGCTGAAGGATGAAGGGCGGCGTTCGCTGCTCGGCAGCTTTAAGGCCCTGGGCGCGCCCGTTGCCCTTGTGGCGGAGGTGCTCCGGTGTCACCCCACCTGGGATGGAATGAGCGTACTCGCTGGGCGCTATGCCGAGGCCCTGGGAGGCTTCACGGTGATCAGCGCAACCGATGGTAATCATGGCCGGTCCCTGGCCGCTGCAGCGCAGGATGCGGGGTGTCGGTGTGTGATCGTGCTTCACGCCGAGGTCAGCGAAGAGCGGGAAGCCGCCATTGCGGTCCTGGGGGCCAAGATTGTCCGAGTTTCCGGCAATTACGACGCCTCCGTGGCGGAGGCCGCGCGGCTTGCCGAGGCCGAGGGCTGGCAGGTGATTTCCGATACCTCCTATGCGGGCTACGAACAGATTCCCGGGGATGTGATGCAGGGCTACAGCCGCATCGCAGCGGAAGCCCTTGCCCAGGCTCCGGAGGGCTTTACCCACGTGGTGCTGCAGGGCGGCGTCGGAGGCCTCGCCGCGGGCATGGTCAGCGAATTCTGGGGGCGCCAAGGCGCTGATCGCCCCACGGTGCTCGTGGTGGAGCCCGTGCAGGCGGACTGCCTTCTGCAGAGTGCGCGCGAGGGGCGCGCCGCGTCGGCCACCGGTTCCGTGGATTCGGTCATGGCGGGGCTGGCCTGCGGAGAAGCCTCCCCCCTGGCCTGGCGCTTTTTGGAAAGCAGCGTCGACGCCTTTCTGACCATAGAGGACAACGCGGCCATCGCCGCGATGCGTCGCCTCGCGGAAGGGTCGGACCGGGAACCGCCCCTGGTGGTGGGGGAGTGCGGCGCGGCTGGGCTCGCAGCGCTGGAGGGGCTTTCAGCGGAGGATCGCCAGGCCCTAGGCTTAGATGAAACCGCTTCCGTATTGTTGATCAATACGGAAGGGGCAACGGCGCCAGCGGCGTATGCGGCTCTCGTGGGCGAGCCAGCGGAGGCCGTAGCCCTGCGCCGGGATGCCTGGCGTCCCCGTCCCTCGCATACAAGGAGCGCTTCATGACCGCCGATCTCGCCCGACAAATGGGTGCTTGGCGCCACAGTCTGCATCGGAAGCCCGAACTCGGCTTTCAGGAGCGGGGTACGGCAGCCTTCGTGACCGCGCAGCTTGAGGCCCTGGGCCTTACGGTCCACGGCGGTATCGGAGGGACCGGACTGGTAGCGAGCCTTCGCTGCGGGGACGGTGCCGGGGTGATTGGCCTGCGCGCCGATATGGATGCGCTGGCCATGACGGAAACGGGCACCCCCGCCCACGCCTCCGAGCATCCCGGGTGCATGCACGGCTGCGGCCACGATGGGCACATGGCCATGGTGCTCGGGGCGGCGGCGCTCCTCACCGAGCGCCGGGACTTCAACGGCACGGTCCGCTTTATTTTTCAGCCCGCGGAGGAGCACGGCCGTGGGGCGAAGGCCATGATGGCCGACGGGCTTTTTGAGCGCTTCCCCGTGGACGCGATTTTCGGGCTCCACAACATGCCCGGGCTCCCCCTGGGGCACTTTGCGGGGCGCGCCGGAGGCATCATGGCCGCGGAGGATAACTTTGAGATCCGCATCACCGGGCGAGGCGGGCACGCCGCCCGGCCCCACATGGGCGTTGATCCCCTAGTGGTGGCGGCGCAGATCATCCTCGGGCTGCAGACCATCGTGAGCCGCGCCGTGGACCCGAGCGCGACCGCCGTGGTGTCCTGCACGGAAATCGAGAGTGATGGCATCCGCAACGCCATTCCCACCACGGTGGTGCTGAAAGGCGATACGCGGAGCTACGATCCCGCAGTGCAGGCCCTGCTTGAGGCGCGCATGCGGTCGCTGTGTGAAGGCATCGCCGCGGCCCAGGGCGCCTCCGTCACCGTGAGCTACACCCACGAATTTGCGCCTACGGTGAACTGGGGCGAGCAAACGGCCCAGGCCCTGCGGGCCGCGGAGGCCGTGGTGGGGGGCGATAAGGTCGACAGCGCCGTGGCCCCCATGATGATCTCCGAGGACTTTGGCGCTTTCCTCGAAGCGGTGCCCGGGGCCTTCCTGTTTTTGGGCGCTGGCGAGGATGCCTTGCCCCTCCATAACAGCGCCTACGACTTTAACGATGCGCTGCTGCCCCTGGGCGCGGAGTATTTCGCGACCCTGGCGCGCCAGCTGCTCCCGGCCTGGGAGGGGGCATGACACCCCCTTCCTTTGATTTGGCTCCGGTGCTCGGGGAAAGCTTCGCCCTTCGCGAGCAGGCCGAGGGCTATGCCCGCGCCTATCTCGAAACCGTACACCATCGTCCCGTGGCGCCCGGGCCCGAGGCCCTGGCGGCGCTGGAAGGCTTTCGCGAAGCCCTCCCGGTCCGGGGCGTAGCTCCGGGAGCGGTGCTTGAACAGCTTCACCATCTGGGCTCCCCCGCCACGACGGCGCAGGGGGGCGGACGCTTCTTCGGCATGGTAAACGGCGGCGCGCTACCGATCACCCTCGCGGCCCGGCTCCTCGCCGATAGCTGGGATCAGAATGGCGCCGTGGCCGCCGTGGCGCCCCCCATCGCGGCCCTGGAAACGGTGGTGGAGGGCTGGCTTCAGCAGCTCTTTGGGTTGCCGAATACAGTGGCTGCGAGCTTCCTCAGTGGTAGTTCCCTGGCGCTGGTGACTGGCCTTGCCGCGGGACGCTGGCGCCTGCTCGAGCGCCAGGGCTACGACGTGAACGCGAAGGGGCTTTGGGGCGCGCCACCGCTGCGCGTGGTGGCCGGCGCCCATCTTCACGCTGCGGCCCTAAAGGCGCTGGCCCTCCTGGGCTTCGGGCGCGATCAGATCGAGTGGGTGCCGGTGGACGAGCAAGGCCGGCTGCGGCCCGATGCCCTTCCTGCTTTGGATGACCGGACGCTCCTGCTGTTGCAGGCGGGGAACGTGAATTCCGGCGCCTTTGATCCCTTTCACCCCGTAGTTGCCGAGGCCCGGGCCGCCGGCGCCTGGATTCATGTCGATGGGGCCTTCGGGCTCTGGGCTGCCGCGGCGCCGCAGCTGGCCGCGCTCACCGCTGGGCACGAGCAGGCGCATTCCTGGAGCGTGGATGCACACAAGACGCTGAACGTGCCCTATGACAGTGGCATCGCCCTCTGCGCCGATCCGGAGGCGCTCTTTGCCGCCCTGGGGGCGGAAGGGGCGTACCTCCCGTCGGGGACGGCGGGGGTGCTCGGTTTGAATCGCGATGGGCTGCGCTACGGGCCCGAAATGTCCCGCCGGGGTCGGGTGGTGGAGCTTTGGGCGGCGCTGAAAAGCCTAGGGACCGAAGGGGTGGCGCAGCTGGTGTCCCAGCTTCACGAACGGGCTTGCCTGCTTCGGGACGTTCTTGGGGAAGCTGGTTTTTCCATCCTGAACGACGTGGTGTTCAATCAGGTGCTGGTGGAGGTGGGGCAGGACGCTGAGGCCTTTGCCGGGGCCCTGAGAGAGAGCGGGGAGGCCTGGGCCGGGGCCTCCCGCTGGTTCGATCAGCCCGTGCTGCGCCTAAGCGTTTGCAGCTGGGTGACCTCGGAAGAAGACATCGCCCGCACCGTGCGGGCGATGGTTCGGTGCCGGGAGGCTCAGGCCCAGGCTCAGGTTTAAGCCAGCCGCAGGGCGTCGCTTAAGGGCAGCTCGGTCAAGCGCTTGCCCGTGGCCCGGTACACGGCATTGGCTACGGCGGGGGCAATGGGCGGTAGCCCCGGCTCCCCGACCCCCGTGGGGGCTTCCTGGCTTTCCATGATCACGACTTCGACCTTCGGCGCTTCATTGATGCGCAGGATGGGGTAGTCGTGGAAGTTGCTTTGCTTCACGGCGCCTCCTTCAA
>Ga0255770_10004249_pt1 | contig 12090 bp, 10 predicted proteins | sample 071ome_22_FD_179968 | JGI IMG/M metagenome (GOLD analysis project Ga0255770, IMG submission 179968) | Coastal salt marsh microbial communities from the Groves Creek Marsh, Skidaway Island, Georgia - 071404AT metaG (version 2) | ecosystem: Environmental > Aquatic > Marine > Intertidal zone >... | reverse complement strand
CCAAGATTCTATTTCCTCTGTTTCCATTTTTTTAATAGCTGCATCAATAAGATTAAATTTTGATTTTTCATCTTTGCCTAAAATTCTATCTCCTTCACAAGGGGTGAAAGGAATGGCTGTTAGTAATTTTGGATAGTAATTTCTGCCAGCTCTATTCAATGCATTCGCCCACTGATGATCAAAAATGAATTCACCATAGCTATTAAATTTTTTATACAAAGGAAGAAAACTAATTAATTTGTTATTTTTTATCTCACCTAGATGATCTGGAATCCAGCCAGATTTTTCTGATGCAGAATTACTTTGCTCCATTGCTCGCAAATATGAAAAATCCTCAAAGGGATTATTTGCTTTTATTGAATAAAGCTTTTCTTGCAAATTAATTTTTTTAATTTCAGATAACATTCAATTAGATTATCAGAAAACAAAATACTGAGAGGAAGAGTAAATATAAAGATGCCCAATGATTATTTTTGAAAGCTAGCAAAAAATTTTTTTGCGAAGCTAGCCGATGCTGATAAAAATAAAAACTACTTAATAAAATTATTCCTATGTACCAAGCAGAAGAAAGTTCTGCTTTAAATCCTACGACTATTAAAAAGCTAATGACAGCAAATTGTAAGATTGCAATTATCAATAAAGTTTTTGATCCCCACCATAATGGAGTCGAATGGATACCTAATTTTTTGTCATCTTCTATGTCACACAATCCATAGAAGGAGTCGAAGGCGATAGTTTTTGCAGCGACTGCAAGATAGAGAAAAACCATCGTTGGATTATTCAACTCATTTGTTATAGCGTAAACAATAATTGTTGGGTTAAAAGTAAGGCCGAGAAAAATCTGAGGCCCAATAAAAAACCTCTTTGTCAGAGGATATAAAACTATCATGAACCCAAAGCAGATACTTATAAAAATAGTATTTGTATTGGTCAAGCTAAGTAACACCAGACTAAGAGCACCAAGCGCAACAAAAACAGCCCAACTTTCCGATATTGAGAGCTTTTTACTAGGTATTGGCCTTGTTTTTGTTCTTTTTACACCTCCATCAAGGTCTTTATCCCAGATATCGTTAATAACACAGCCTGCTGATCTCACTAAAATACTCCCAATAATAATAATTAATAAATGAGAGTACATAAAATCGCCATTTGTGCTGATCACAAGGGCTAATAATGCCGGCCAAAGCAAAAGGTATATACCGATTGGCTTGTTTAGCCGCATCAATTCAAAAATGGCTAGTAGCTTATTCACAGCGACAAAAAAACTTCCATAACACTTAATGGATATCCTCGAACAAGGTAATGGGTTCTTCTTCCCCAAATCACTTCTTTAGAAGGGGCTTGAAATTGCGCGAACTCTCGATGCATTTTAATAAATAGATCGCTTTGAAAGAGCAAATCACCGAGTGGCTTTGATCCTATTGTTCCCAACCCTGGATAGCCTTTTGATGCTGTTAGGTTTGGGATGATGCTTCTTGCATAAACAAGCGGTTCTAGATCTCCATATAAAATTACTTCCCTAATACGAACTTCTTCTAAAGCGATATCAAGTGCTAAATATTCTTCATCCTCTGCCATGCCAATGTCATCACTTAAAATATCAAGCTTAAACCTAAAATCTGATGAAATTCTTGCAGTAATTGAACCTTCTTCATTCAGCCAGTCTAGAATGTTTTGCTCTTTTAAAGAGCTTTTTAGCTCTGAGCTATTTAGCCACTTATTAATTCTTTTTGCTCGCATGAATTAGATCTATAAAATCTGATATTATAGCCTGCTTAATTTTCATTAAATGAGACTTTTTAAGTCAGATTAACTAAGAGAGAGAAAATGGAATATAAAAAATGGGAATGCATTGTATGTGGACTAATATATGATGAAGAATTAGGTTGGCCAGATGATGGTATTGCTCCAGGAACAGCCTGGGACGATGTTCCTGATGATTGGTTATGCCCTGATTGTGGAGTGGGTAAAGAAGATTTTGAAATGACTGAAATTTAATGATTGATACGCCAAAAAACTTAACCAGAAACATACTTGTTGGTCTGATTCTTGGTTTTGTTGTTGGCGCTTTCTTGTTTTACACAAACTTCTTTCCAAGTTCAGTAGATGCTTTTGTAGAAAAATATATCTTTAAGATGGGCGGAGATATTTTCATGAATCTCCTAAAGTTATTAGTTGTGCCTTTGGTTTTCTTTTCTTTGGTATCAGGCATTTCCTCTCTCGGAAGCTCACAGTCTTTAGGGAAACTTACATTTAAAACAGTAGGTTTTTATTTGTTAACTACAGGCATTGCTGTTTCGTTGGCACTTATAGCTGGTTCTTTCTTTCAACCAGGCTCTAATTATTCATCTGATATAGCCATGGCTGCACCAAGTTCATTACCTCAAGGGCAGGGAATTTACTCAACCATTGTTGGAATCTTTCCTTCAAATATTATTCAAGCAATGGCAGAAAATCAGATGCTGGCAATTGTATTTTTTAGCATTATTTTTGGTTTAGCTTTAAATAAAACGAACCATTTAACAGGAAATTTAAGCGATTCATTTGCAAAATTAAATACAGTATTTTTGCAGCTGATAGTCATGATTATGAGCTTTGCTCCATTAGGAGTCTTTTGTCTGATTGGTAAATTTGTTATTGCCGATGGTCTTGATATTTTCCAAGACGTTTTAGCATATGTAGTTCTCTTAATAGCCCTTCTTCTATTTCACGCAGCTTTTACCTACTCAATATTTTTAAAGTTTATTGGGGGATTAAGCCCATTAATTTTTTACAGAAAGATGAAAGATGTTGCTTTATTTGCATTTTCCACCTCATCAAGTGCAGCAACTATTCCAGTAACTCTTAAAACAGTAAATCAAGACTTGGGTGTTAATCAAAATGTTGCTTCTTTTGTGGTGCCTGTTGGCGCCACGATCAATATGGATGGGACCGCAATTATGCAAGGCTTAGCAACAGTATTTATTGCCCAAATGTCTGGCATTGATTTAACGCTATTTCAATATATTCAAGTTGTGCTGTTAGCAGTAGCAACATCAATCGGAACTGCTGCTGTTCCATCTGCAGGAACTATTACCTTGATCATAATTTTGCAACAATTTAATTTACCACTTGAGGCAATAGGAATTATTCTTGCAGTTGATAGAGTGCTAGACATGCTCAGAACATCAGTCAATGTTACCGGTGATGCTGCAATTGCATGTATAGTTGCGAAAACTGAGAATCAGCTAGATGAAAATATTTACAATTCAAAGGCTTAATTACTAATTAAACTCAATTTTATTTGATAAAATCTAACGCTTGTTAAAAGGAGAGAAAGAATGAATATATTTATTGCCCCAGCATTGGGTGTTTTTGGTTTGATTGCTGCTTTTGTTGTATTCAGTTTAGTTATGCGTTATTCAGATGGAACTGATCAAGTCAAAAAGATTGGTGATGAAATTCATAAGGGCGCAATGAAGTTCATGAAAACAGAATATACCTATTTATTAATTTTTGTTGCCGTACTAGTTGTATTAGTTGCAACTTTTCTTACGATTCAGTCAGCGATTGCCGTTATAGTTGGCGCTGCCTGCTCATCTTTAGCAGGATTTATTGGGATGTATGCAGCGACAAAAGCAAATGTTAGAACTGCAACCGCAGCTCAACAAGATGGTGCGGCCGCCGCACTAAGCGTTTCATTTTATGGCGGCTCAGTCATGGGATTATGTGTCGCTTCTCTTGGTTTAATTGGCTTAGGTGGGCTTTTCTATTTCTTTAGTGAATCTCATGTTCATGCTCTTGAAGGATTTGGTATGGGCGCATCAGTTGTAGCATTATTCTCTCGTGTTGGCGGAGGTATCTTTACCAAGAGTGCTGATGTTGGAGCAGATTTAGTGGGCAAGATTGAAGCAGGAATTCCTGAAGATGATCCAAGAAATCCTGGTGTTATTGCTGACAATGTTGGTGATAACGTTGGTGATGTTGCAGGAATGGGATCAGATATTTTTGAATCTTACTGTGGATCAATGATTGCCTCTATTGCTATAGCTTACACTTTGGGTTCAAAGGAAATGATGATGTTTCCATTGGCTTTAACTTCAATTGGCTTAATAGCTTCTATCATCGGAATCGTAATAGTTAAATTGCAGTCTGCTAAGGCGCCTGCAAGTGCTTTACGCTCAGGAACTCTATTGGCGCCGGCAATATTTATTGCGATGGCATATTTTTTAACAAACAGCATATCTGGAGTCTCAATGAATGTTTGGTGGGCTGTGGTATGCGGCGCAGTTGGTGGAGTTCTAATTGGGTTAATTACTGAATACTATACTGGTGGAGATCCAGTTAAAAAGATTGCAGAATCAGGGAACACTGGACCTGCAACCGTTATGATCTCTGGTCTTTCAGTGGGAATGCAATCAGTTGTAATTCCTATTTTGGTCTTAGCAACAATTATTTTAATTTCAACAACTCTTTCGGGGGTTTATGGTGTTGGCATTGCTGCTGTGGGGATGCTTTCAACAGTCGGAATTACTATGGCAATTGATGCATATGGGCCAGTTGCAGATAACGCAGGTGGTATTGCTGAGATGGCTGGTATGGGAGAGGATGTAAGAGAGATCACAGATTCTTTGGATGAGCTTGGAAATACAACAGCAGCTATTGGAAAAGGATTCGCAATTGGAGCTGCAGCTTTAGCTGCACTTGCCATCATTTCTGCCTTCTCTGCAGTTGTTAGTCTAAATTTTGGTGATGCTTTCACTTTATCTTTAGGCCAACCAATTGTACTGGTGGGGATGTTTATAGGAATTTGTATCCCTTTCTTGATCTCCTCAATCACCATGACAGCTGTTGGAGATGCTGCATTTGAAATGATCAATGAGATCCGAAGACAATTTAAAGAGATTCCAGGTTTAATGGAAGGTAATGCTGATCCAGATTCAGAAAAATGTGTTGAGATTGCAACCAAAGCGGCTTTAAAGAAAATGATGTTACCAGGTATTATTGCGGTAGCGATGCCAGCAGTTGTTGGTTTTGGTTTGGGAGCAATGGCATTGGGTGGCATGCTTGCTGGCGGTCTTCTAGGTTGTGTTGCACTGGCTCTGTTTATGGCAAATGCCGGCGGCGCTTGGGACAACGCTAAGAAGTATGTTGAGAAGGGTAATTTTGGTGGAAAAGGATCTGATACTCATGCAGCAGTTGTTGTTGGAGATACAGTTGGTGATCCGTTCAAAGATACTTCTGGACCTTCAATGAACATCTTAATTAATGTGATGGCGATTGTAAGCTTAGTCATAGCTCCATTATTAACATTGAATGGAATGTTGTAAAAATTACTTAAGATGAAAAATAAGAAACCCGCAACAGCGGGTTTTTTATTTCTAATTTAACAAGCTATGCGTCTGCAAAAGCTATAGAGCCTGAGATCCATCTTTCTATCAACTGATTGGCTAGTTCAGGCTCCTCGTTGCATATTAATTCAGCGACTTTTTTGGTTTCCATTAGATACTGACTGTCTCTAACTAGATTCGTATATTTCATAGGTACAATACCTGTTTGTTGTGCGCCCATAATTTCTCCAGGGCCTCTAATTACTAGATCTTCTTCAGCAATTTTAAAACCATCTTGAGAGTCTACTAACACTTGAAGTCTTTGCGATGAAATATCTTGAATCTTATCTTTGTGCAAAAGAATACAAAAACTCTCTTTTGTTCCTCTGCCTATTCTGCCTCTTAATTGATGCAGTTGAGCCAAACCAAATCTTTCTGCATTTTCAATTACCATGATATCTGCATCAGGAATATCGACTCCGACTTCAACAACGGTGGTTGATACTAAGATTGAAGTTTGTGAATCCTTAAAAGCTTGGATTTGCTCTTGTTTTTTATTTGCTGAGAGCTTGCCATGCAGGCAACCAACTTTCTCTTTGCTAAAATGCTCAGATAAATCTTCGTAGGTTTCCATGACAGCATTTAAATCTAGGTTTTCAGACTCTTCGATTAAAGGGCATATCCAATATACTTTGCTACCTTTTTTTATAGCAGCTGAAATTCTTTCAATGAGTTTATCTTTTCCACTGAGCGGCAAGCATGATGTTTGAATTGGCTTCCTGCCTGGAGGCAGTTCATCGATTATAGATACATCCATGTTTGCATATACACTCATAGAAAGCGTTCTTGGAATAGGGGTGGCTGTTAATGTCAGCTGATGAGGCGCTGATGTCTCAGAGTCATTTTTTTTTCTTAAGGCTAGTCGCTGATTCACTCCAAACCTGTGCTGCTCATCAATTATAATGAGAGCAAGATTAGAAAACTCAACACTTTTTTGAAATAAAGCATGGGTTCCAACCATTAATTTGATCTTGCTATCTTTGAGGTTTTGTAAGATTTTTTTTCTTTGGCTTGAAGAAGTGCTGCCAGTAAGAAGGGCTACTTTTTCTGCATGTTTATTAAAAAATGATTTCAAACTAAGAAAATGTTGTTCTGCCAGTAGTGTAGTTGGCGCCATAAAAGCAACCTGAAATGATGAATCAAGGGCCAAGGCAGCAGCCAAAGCACCCACCACTGTTTTTCCTGACCCAACATCTCCTTGAACTAATCTCATCATAGGAACTGCCTGAGAAAGATCCTCTTTAATCTCACTTACAACTCTTGCTTGAGCGTCAGTTAATTTAAAAGGAAAATTTGATTGAACTTCTGCTGTCCATTCATTCTCTCTAGATAATGGGAAAGCTTGATGTCTTTTTTGCTTACGTTTTAAAAAAGCCATGCCTGCCTGAAAAGCGATCATTTCCTCTTTTAATAGTCTTACCCTAGCTGGATGTGAGCCTCCAGGAAGCATTTCTTCGATGTTTATTCCTGCATCAGGATTATGAATGGTTGCTAGGGCATCAATAATTTTCATGTTTAAAGACGAGTCATATTTTTCTACATCTAGAAAATCTTCTGCAAAATCTAGTTTTGAAATAGCTGCATGAATAAAACTCCTTATTTTTTTTTGACCTATGCCTTTAGGCACTCTGTAAACCGGAGTCAATTTTTTATCTTTTAATTCGTGATCACTTGAAATAAGTTCATACTCAGGATGGATCATTTCTAACCCATACCTACTTAGACTCACTTTCCCGTAACACAAAAGCTCAGTTCCAGCTTTAAGTTGTCTTGTTTGGGCAGGATGGAAATAAAAAAAACGAACATTAATATTAGAAGATTCATCCGTAGATTTAAGGACCATCATTTTTTTAGGTCTATACAGTGATTGGGCAGACAGGATCTTTACCTTGATTAATTTTTCATCTCCTGGTTGGAGATCAATTATTTGCGTAATTTTTGTTCTATCCTGATACCCAAAAGGCAGATGAAAGCAGAGATCTCTTAAGTTAAAAATTCCAATAAGATTTAGTTTTTCAACGATAGAGGGTCCGATACCCTTTAACTGAGTGAGTTCAATATTAGCCACTTAACGATAATACTTTTAATATAAGAACTTTAGAAACATATATATGAAAAAAGTTTTAATTATAGGTTACGGTGACATTGGTAGCAGGATAGCTGTAAGGCTTACTGAGCAAGAATTTATAGGGGTTTCTAGAAGTGCGCCTGCTCCTTTACCCAATGTTGAATTCATCCAACATGATTGGATGAAGGAATCTAAATTGACTTTGCCTTCTATGGATTTTTCTACCATTGTGATGATTTTAAAACCAAGCGCGCAAGACCCAGATGGCTATAAGAGAGGTTTCTTAGATGCGTCATATCAAATGATGGACTTTTTCAATAACAACATAAGTTATGAAAAATTACTGATTGTTACTTCAACAAGAGTATATGGTTTGGGCAATGGAAGAAATATAACTGAAGATATAAAACCTTTGCCTGATGATGAGCAAGCAAGAATTATTTTAGAGTATGAAGACTTTGTGGCTCGTGAATCTAAAATAGAGCCTCTGATTTTACGCCCATCAGGATTGTATGACGAACAAGCTCATTGGATGAAAAATCATGTGGATACTTATAATGGAGAAAAATATCGTCTACGCTTCTCTGAAGCCAATATGTTCAGCAGAAGCAATCTTTCTTTGATAATAGCAAACTATATTTGCAACAAAGAATTATTCCATATATCTGGGCCGCTAATTTGTAGTGAAACAGCCCAGAAGTACAGTGATGTTTTTTCTCTTGTTTGCCCTGAACATTCTTTCGAAGATTTTTTTATAAGTTCAGATAATATTGGTAAGTCTTTTGATCCGCAAAAGTTATTAGACAGTGGTTTAATGTGATAATAGTGAAAAGCATTTAGGAATTTTATGTTTTACAGCATGACAGGTTATGGAACAGGGCAAGCAACTTCAAAGAAGATTGAGGTCTTATGCGAAATTAAGTCGGTTAATAATAGGTTTGTAGATATATCTTTTAGAGGTTACAGCCTGCCCAATGATTTAGAGGAATACATAAAAAATCAGATAAAGAAAAAGTTTTTAAGGGGATCTTTTGAGATCAAAATTCATGATAATTTCCAGTCAGAGCATTCCTATGAACTTAACCAAGAAAGTATCAGGAATTTAAAGAGCACTCTCAAAACCAGCAAAGATTTTAAAAACTTAACTCTTAAACTAAGTGATCTTAGAGATATCCCAGGCCTGTTAACAGTCAGGACTTCAAAAAAAGATATTTCAATTTTAGGCAAGAAGGCATTAAATATTGCAATAAAAAACTTAGTAGAATCTAGGGCTAAGGAAGGACAAAAAATAGAAAAAGTTATTTTCACAAAGATCTTATTTTTAAAAAATGCGCATCAAAAACTATCAAAGTCAGCATCTTCATTGTTAAAGCATCGAATCAAAACCATTAAAAGCAAGCTCACCAAAAAGAATATTGATATTAATAAGGATGAAATAGCTAATGAGCTTTCAAGCATAGCGTTAAAACATGATATAGCTGAGGAGCTTGAAAGAATTAGTTTTCATATTGAGTCCCTGGATAAATTATTCAAACTAAAAAATGCACATGGTAAAAAAATGGATTTTATCCTTCAAGAATTATTCAGAGAGGTGAATACACTATCTGTGAAAATAGAAAAACCAGATTTAAAAGATTTAGCACTAACCATGAAGTTAAAAGTAGAGGAGCTGCGTGAGCAGGCTCAAAATTTAGAGTGATGAGAGATCCTAAGCTTTTTTTGGTTTCGGCCCCTTCAGGAGCAGGCAAGTCATCATTAATTGATGCAGTTTTAGCCAAAGCAAAGCAGTCTAATTTGCCTCTAGAATTATCCATCTCTTATACAACAAGGTTGCCAAGGAAAGGTGAATCAAATGGCAATCAATATTTTTTTATTTCCAAAGAAGACTTTCAAGATAAACAAAATTCTCATTTTTTTCTCGAACATGCAAAGGTTCATGATAACTGGTACGGCACTTCTGTAGAATTTGTTCAATCAAAACTGAGTGCAGGGGTAAATTTAATTTTAGAAATTGACGTTCAGGGGTTCAGGCAAATCAATGATTTATCTCTTAATTATGATTCTATTTTTATTCTTCCCCCGTCCATCGATTCTTTAGAGGAAAGAATAAAAACTAGAGGAGATGACGACTTAAAGTCGATTAATTTAAGATTAAAAAATGCAAAAGATGAATTGGCTTATGCAACTGAATATAACCATATAATTATTAATGATTCTTTTGATGATGCTCAGACTCAACTTTTTAATGTTATTGCTCAAGAAAACTCGATAAATAAGCAAAATATGGAAGAAGTTCAACAGTTTTTAGCTCAGCTATTGTCTTATTAGGCAAATAAACACTAAAATACGCCCTCGGAGAAAAACATTATGGCAAGAATTACTGTAGAAGGTTGTTTAGATAAGGTTCAAAGTAGATTTGAATTAATTTTACTGGCATCAGGAAGAGCGAGGCAGCTTTCAACAACTAGTAGAGAACCAATGGTAGAATGGGAAGATGATAAGCCCACTATTGTTGCTTTGAGAGAAATCGAAGAAGGGCTCATCACAAAAGAAATTCTAGATAAAACTCTTGAGGAAGATTTATTGCTGGATGAATTTGCTATCGACAGAGAAAAGCCACAACAAGAAAATATCGGCTGATGTCAATCCTGGAGCGTCTAATTGAGTGACCGGGTAGTCCCCAACCAAGCCCTTTTAGACTTCTCTAACAGAAAGCTCCTTTCTCCAATTCCCAAAAAACTTTACGAATCCGCTAAAGCCTACTTTTCTAAAAAAGACTTAGATCTATTACAAACTGCATATAATGTTGCATTTGAAGCTCATAAAGATCAATTTCGCAAAGAAGGCTCAGCATACATAACGCACCCTGTTGCAGTAGCGTCAATTTTAATTGAACTTAACCTAGACATTGAGACGGTCTGTGCTGGTTTAATGCATGATGTTTTAGAGGATAGTTTTATCAAGAAATCATATCTAGAAAAACTATTTGGTAAAGACATTGTAGCTATAGTGGATGGTGTTAGTAATCTGAATAAGCTTGATTTTAATAGCATAGAAGAGCGCAATGCTAACAATTTACAAAAGATGGCCTTAGCGATGTCCAAGGATATAAGAGTGATCATTGTAAAATTGTGTGATCGATTGCATAACATGAGAACCATTGAATTTTTACCCAGAGAAAAACAAGTTAGAAAATCAATTGAAACTCTAGAGCTCTATGGCCCAATTGCAATAAGGGTTGGCATGCAAAACATACGCGTTGAGCTTGAGGATTTAGCTTTTAGGTGTATTCATCCAATGAGAGCAAGAATGCTTGAATCCGCAGTAAAACAGGCTATGGGTGGCAGAAAAAGAATTATTTCTAAGCTAAGAAAGGAGTTCAAACATCATTTAAAAGTTAATGATGTTACTGCTACTGTCAAAGGGAGGCAGAAATCTTTAAGTAGCATATATGCAAAGATTAAAAATAAGAAAAAACCATTTTCAGAGATACTTGATGTATATGCTTTTAGAGTAATTGTTAATTCAGTTGATGATGTATATAGGGCCCTGGGTATCATTCATAATATTTGTAAACCTATTGGTAATAGGTTTAAAGACTACATTGCAATTCCAAAAACTAATGGCTATCAAGCCCTTCATACATCTTTAATTGCATTAGATGGCATCCCTATCGAAGTTCAAATTCAAACAAAAAGCATGGAAATTATTGCTCAAAATGGTATTGCTGCGCACTGGTCATATAAAACTAAGGACTCTGTAAGCTCAGACCTTATTGGAGCAAAAAAATGGATAGAAAGCTTTGCTGATCTTAATGAAGCATCCAAAGACTCCCATGAATTCGTTGAGTCAATCAAGACAGATTTAATATACGATGAGGTTTATGTATTTACCCCTGCTGGCAGAATTGTAAATTTAAAATCTGGCTCTACACCTATTGACTTTGCATATGAGCTTCATACTGATTTAGGAAATAAAGCTATTGCATGCAAAGTAAATAGAAAATTTGCTCCACTAAATATCCGTTTAGAAAATGGACAATCAATTGAAATCATAACTTCAGACAAGTTAGAGGTTAGCCCTGACTGGCTTAATTTTGTTGTCACGAGCAAGGCAAGATCTTCTATACGCCATGCTCTCCGTCAGCAAAAAATTTCTCAAGCGAGGAAAGCTGGCAAGCTAATGCTAGAGAGTGAATTAAAAAGAGGCGGAGTAACTCTTGATGAATATCGGGGCAGCAGATTGTCCAAGGTTCTTGAGATGATAGGAGCTAAATCTCTAAATGAGTTGATAATTGATCTAGGGTCTGGAAAAAAAACTGGTGCATTAGTAGCTGAGAGATTCTTTTCAAGTTTAAACATTAAAAAGAATAAACACTCAAAATTAAAAGCCATGGTGTTATCTGATCATCAGATCGAAGGAGTTTCAGTGACTTATGCAAAATGCTGCATGCCTATTTATGGGGATGCAATCACCGCACATTCAGATACGGATAGAGGTATTGTTATACATCATTCAAGATGCCGGCAGGTTGCACCCCACAGAAGTCATAATCTTCCATCAAGATATTTTCCAGCAATGTGGGGAAGCAACAGCAGAGAATTACATTATAAAGGGCATGTAAAAATACATTCAGAGGATAGACCGGGAATA
>Ga0255770_10004242_pt1 | contig 12101 bp, 10 predicted proteins | sample 071ome_22_FD_179968 | JGI IMG/M metagenome (GOLD analysis project Ga0255770, IMG submission 179968) | Coastal salt marsh microbial communities from the Groves Creek Marsh, Skidaway Island, Georgia - 071404AT metaG (version 2) | ecosystem: Environmental > Aquatic > Marine > Intertidal zone >... | reverse complement strand
GACAGAGAGTACGACAAAGAGGACGTGGAGAAGTTTGAAAACGATAGCAGATTGAAAGATGTGGACGATTGGGGTGACGATGATGACAACAAGAAGTCATCAGGAAAGGGTTCAAGTAGCAGTAAATCCTCCTCTAAAGAAGACTGGTGGGCGACTTCTGCGAAATAAATCTAGTTAATCATCTTTTAGCCGCGTAACGTACGTATAATATAAAAACAAACAGAATCAAAGCAAAGCATATACACATCAATCATAACAATAACTGGTACTACTACTTTGTACTCCACCTAAAATACTAATACTAATACTAATGCTAAACTACACTAAAATTCACTTTCAGGCGCCTGCTACCATCCAACTCGGTCTCCAATCTTTCTTTTCCAACTTTGCGTTGGGATCTTGCAATAAGGTAACTGCCGCGAAGACCAGAAACACCGAACCGCCGAGTATGGTCATTTTCTTCTCTGAAAACTTATTCGCGATATATTTGCCCCCTACACAAGCTGTCCCTGAGGCTATGGCGTGACCTAGGAAGCATCCAATTACTATGCCGTACGGCTCGTAATCTCCTGCTAAAGCGACCGTCGCTATTTGACTTCGGTCACCCCACTCGGCGATGAACGTCAGAGTAAAAGCTTGCATCCATACGCCGTTACACAAACACTCATAAAAACTATTGCCCTTTTTCCTATTCCTTGCATCGTTATCGTCGTCACCGAAGCTCTCGGCGTCTTTTCCCACAATTATCGGCGCTTTCTCCTCGTCTCTCGTGTTTAATTCCTCTTCGATTTCCTTCAACTCCTCGTTCTCCTCGCCCGGCTCTGCCTCTTTCATCCCACTCGCTTGAAAAAGCATGTAGAAACCGTAAAACACGAACAAACACACCGAGCCGTAATGCATGAATTTCCTGGGAATCATCGACGCCGCTTCGATCCCAATTACCACGGAGACAAACGTCATCAGCCACAGCGCGAGTATGGCGCCAAAAAACACGTGTTTTGAATCGTGTTTCGAAGACATTAAACTCGCAATGAAAAACGTTCGGTCGCCGAACTCGAGCGAAAGCATCACGAGCAAAGATTGGACGAAACCAGAAAAGTTATCGCCGCGTTCATTCTCGGTGGCGAACGCGCGCTGCTGATTTTCGAATATCCCTTTCGCTAAACTCTTCGGTTCTTGCGTTCCATCGATTTCGTCTCCCGCGGCGGCTAAAGCTTGCGTCGAGCACAGCACCGCGAGTAGCGCTAAAACGAAAAAAGGACGTTTGAGGTACGCGCCCCATCTGTTGTCGTTGGACATGTTTTTCTATTTTCCCGTCAGGAAGAGAAGAGAAGAGAAGAGAAGACTTTTTCTCGAGACACAAACCAACGAGATGAGCGAGTGTTCTGTTTCTCTCTCTCTCTCTCTCTCTTTTGTGGTCTCCTTCCAAACAAACTCTCCCTACGCGACGGTGTCAGCAGAGTTTGTTGATTGAAAGCACGCAACGAGTTGGTTTTTTTGAAGAGCGCACGGGGAAGAGAAAAAAAAAATGGGTGCAATTTTTTCATCGCAAGAAAGTGTGATGATGATGATGAAGATAGATGTGGGTATTAATGTATATAAAATAATGTAACACGATTTTGATCTCTCTCTCTCTCTCTCTCTCTCTCTTTCCTCACGTCGACGAAGTAGCCGCAGAAGAAGACGAGGAAGTTTTCATCCAGCTCGGCAAAGCTTTGGCGTAATCCGCGCTCGGGTCGTCGAAGACCGCCAAGATGCCGAAGAGCAAAAAGATGAAACCGCCAACCATGGCGATTTTCTTCTCGGAAATTTTCTGCGCTAAGATGCGACCTCCGATGCACGCCGTGGAAGTGGCTAAACCGTGACCTAAAGAACCACCGATGATGATACCGTACGGGTCGTAATCGGCTGCCATGGCGATAGTAGCAATTTGACTGCGGTCCCCCCACTCGGCGAGAAACGTGAGCGTAAACGCTTGCACGAAAATCGCAGAGACGAAGAATTCCCACCATTGCTTTTCGTTTTTCGTCGAAGCTCTTTTCGCCAGCGATTTACCTTTTTCCGCCAAGTCGTCGTCGTCTGTGCTCGAATTGATGTCGTCGGATTTTTTACCAGATCGTCGGTTGGTGAGTTCGTCCAACTCGTGCTCGACTTCCTCAAACTCTTCGGAGACGTCGTCGGACATGAATTGGGAGTTGTACAACATGGTCACGCCGTAGCCGAGGAACAAGATCACCGCGGCCCAATGGACGAACCAACGGGGTAAAAACATCGGTGCAGCGACGCCTAACAAGGTGGACACGATGGTCATCACCGCCAACGCGCTAAAAGCGCCAAAAAATACAACTCTTCGGGAATGTTTCACCGACATCAACGCGGCGATGAAATACGTTCTGTCGCCAACTTCGATGAATAAAATAACCAAAAAGGAGGTGACTAATCCACTAATAAAAGACGTTTGATCCGCGTATTGCGCTTTGAACCAAGCGCCTAAACCAGGACCAGATCCTGGTCCACCTCGTCTACCTCCGCTTTCGTAATTTTCCAACCTCGTGACCACGGCTTCCAAGCGGTTGATTTCCTTTGCCATCGTCAATAACTCCGTCGCAACCGCGCCTTGCTCTTGCTCCACTTTGTCCATCACCAACGCATTCACCGCTTTCGACCCTTCTAAGTTTGATAAAACCTCCTGTGCGGTATCCGTAATATCCGCTAAATTATCCGCCGCGTCTTCTACCGCCTCGGTGGCTTCGTCCACCGCCGCCGTCGCGTCTTCCACGTCCGCCGCGACTTCTTCCACCGTGTCCGCGGTATCCTGAATTTGCGCTGCCGCATCTTCCACCGCTTCCGTCGCGTCATCCACCGCATCCGCGGCATCCTCAATCGCTTCGGTACTTTCTGCCACCGCTTCGCTCGCTTCCTCCACCGCTTCCACCGCCTCTTCCGTTTGCTCCGCGACTTCCGCGATGGCTTCATTCGCTTCCTCGATCGAATCTGCGGCATCCGCCACGGTTTCCGTCGCCTCGTCCACCGCGTCCGCCGCATCTTGCACGTCCTCTGAAATCGCCTCCGCGGTTTCCTCCGTGATTGCCTCGGCGGCGACGGCTTCTTCCGCCAGTAAACTTCTTCTTCTGCTGTCTGATACAAATTTATCTTCACCATCATCGTTATCATCGATTCTCAAAGCTTTGAACGATACCGAGGAAGAGGCGGAGGACGATCGCATCATCGTTTCCAACGCGAGCGTTTCCTCCGCAAACAACGAAAGAACGCAGAAAACGAACAGCGACAAGCCGTAGCAGCACATCATCGCGAACGTCGTCTTCTTCGTCATCTTTCTTTCCTTTCGCGTGAAAGTGCTGTTCTTCTCGTCGTCGTTTTGTTTTCTCTCTCTCGCGTGTGTTGTTTTTTGTAAGAAACGTGGGGCTAAAACGCAAATTCATTCATTTAGGGTTTCACAAACGCAAAAAAGTTCCAGAGCCGTGATGGAGTTTTTTTCGCTCTTCTCACATCAAAAATTTAAACTGCAAATACGTGCGCGATGATGCTGTCGTCGTCGTCGTTTAACAAACGGGACGGCAAAGTGCACTCGAAACCTCTGACGCAGACGCAACTGCGTCGTCGGACGAAAAAACGAGCGATCGTGTCTTTTTTATTGGTCGTTTTGATGGCGTCGACGTTGTATCGCTTCCTTCGACGACAGACGGTGGAGGAAGCTCGACGCATCATCGGGACGGGAAGGAAAGCGAGAACGGATTTGGAGGGGCAAGTTTTGGTGGAGGAAGCGATCAGGACTGGGAAAATAGGACGCGAAGTCATCAATTTTGACGATGGGAGTTTAGACCGAATGATCGAGGAGAACAGGAGGAAGAAAGCGATGGAGGAAGAGGAGAGGAAATTGATGTTTCACGAGGAAAGTCAACAGATTTCTCAACACGACGATACCAACGAAAACGATAATAATAATGATCATGATTATAGCGGCAACGAGGAGGAAGATGACGATGATGCCAACAATAACAACAATGAAAACAATGAAGACGATAGCACCAACGACAAGAATAGCGAGAACGATTTGAACGGTGGCGACGGAGACGGCGTCGAAGCGGACTCGTCCGAGCGCGTTGAAAAAGAGGAAGATAACGTAGAAGAAACCGAAAACGAAGAAGCGCACGGAGGCGATATTGACAATGACAACGAGGAAGAACGTGAAGACGAACACAAGGATACCGTAAATGATGAGCCGTTGGAGGAAGTCAAACCAGGCGCGGGCGATGCGGACGATTTAGACCCGAAGCTCCCTCGCTCGGAGTTGCTCCCAGAAGATCCTTCGCGCACGTGTTCGGTGGATCGTTTGAGAACGCTGTTTAAGCCTTGCTTACTCGGTGGGGATGCGCAAAAGTGTTGTCAAACGCTCGATTCTGCGTTTGCTCCAGATTCTACGCATCGGTTTGAAGATCAAAGCGAAAGCGAGAGTGGAGAAGATACGACGGCGAATTGTTTGTGCGTGTTCACGGCGATGTCCGATTTGAACGAGACATTTGCGAAAGTTGGATTGAACGTCTACGAGGACATCTTAGATAAATGTGAACCGGATTCACGAAAGTTTGGATGGTTTGGCGATGGCACGGACACTTGTCCGGAGGACAATCTGGAGGAGTTACGAAAACGCAAAGAGGAGGAAATTCGAGAACACGAAGAGGCGAGGAAAGAACGCGAGCGCAAAAAGAAAGAAATTTATAAACGTAACGTAGAGAGGGCAAAAAAACAAGAAGCTATTCGAGTAGAAAACGCGTTGAAAAGATCAGACACGGAACGACAAGCTCGCGAGTTACGCAGGAGAGAACGCGAGGAAAATCTTAGAAAAGAGGCGAGACTGGTCACGTGGCGTTTGAAGGAGGCAAAAGCGGCGGAGAAGGCGCTGCGGGAAGCCGAGGCGAGACAGGCGAAGTTTTTCGGCAGCGGCGGCGGTATTGAAGACGTCGGATGTTACGAGGAAGGCGAGAAGCCGATGAAGGGTCAAAAGCCGTGTTAGAAGATATATTCAATACGATGCGCTACTATAATAATTATACACAGAAATTACAACTCCTCGACGGCTTCCCGCGAGAGCAAGTGGACACTCGCTTCTCTCTCAAGCCAATCGTTTTCTATCAAGCTGCTCGTGCGATCAACGCCACCACCAGCACCGGACGCATCCGTTCCTAGCTCGCGATAATACCTGCTTTGCATCAAAATGAACAAGTCTAAAGCGCAAGTCCCTAAACTTCCAAGCAAGAAGCTCAACGAATCTACGATTTCATTCCATCTGAAGTTCTTCATGAAGATAATACTGAATCCGTACGTCACGTTCGCGCTAATCGCAAAGAAGAACATCAACGCCGACACGCCTTCGCACGATTTCCGCTTTCTATTTTTCATAATCTGAAACAATCTCCCTCCTAAATAACTAATCGCTGAAGCATAACCGATGAACCGTCCTGACATTACTCTCGCCTCCGAAACCTTACCCACAGCTTGATTCAAACATCCAGTCGCACTCTGCAACGTGCGCGTGGCGCTCGATCGCATCACGTCGGAACCAGATAACGACCGCAAAGAATACACCGAAAACCCCGCGCCTAAGAAACCCGTCATGTACGTAGACGGCGACACGGACTTCTTCTTCTTCTTCTTTCTGTTTTTATTGCTCGTGTTACGCTTTGGCGTCGACGGAGAAGTAGTAGTAGTATTTATAGCATCATCGTTTATCGATTCATCCTCGACGTTCCGTAGCGCGCTGATATTCTCATCAATACGCGCCATCGTGGCTGAAACCGTCGAATCATCGTCTCCTCCTCCTCCTCTCTGTTGTTGTCCGCGTCGTCGCTGTCTTTTAGAATACAACACGAACTGTGAAATCAGAACCGAATCGCTCATCAAAAAGTAAACCGCCGTGTACGTTTGCATCGGCGTTTGGTCGTTCGTCAGAAAGCACGCGAGTAAGTTGCAACTGTCCCCGAACGCCCACAAGAGTAAAAAATAAAAGCTCAACCCGTCGCTCGTCTTCAGGCGATAGTTTGCGACGATTTGAGGAAGTTGACAGATGAGCCACAACGCGATGGAACACACACCAAACAGAAAGCCGATATATTCGATGGGAGCGTACGCGCAGATTCGAAAGACGTCTCGTATGAGACCAGAATACGCGTTTGCATGTTCGCACTCGCAATATTTATCACCGTGAGACGTTTGGGACGCGCTGCTCATTTTTTTATTTATGCATGGTGCCTTCCAAGACTGAGGAGAACGCTGACTGTTTTCATTTTTATCATAATATTCAACTCTGATATATATATTACAACAATAACAACACGTCGTGTATGACCACGCGCATAAATAAGTAGTAAAGGTGAACGTATTAACTAATGGTACAGCAGTCTCAATTTTTCGTTTCGTTCTCGTCCGAATCTTCCTCGCCGTCGTCGACAGAAGACGAACCGTTGCCGTCGAGCATAGCGCGCAAAGATTTTTCCAACGCGAGTTTGGCTCGCAAGCCTCCGAGTTGTTCTTCGAGCGCGGATTTAGCGAGACGCAAGCGGTCCACTAACCCTCGCGACGTTGACATAGCCGCGGCTCTTCTTGCGATGAGTTTGTCATTTTCAGCCTCAGAGGCAAAGGGAACTTCTTGAAACGCGGCGAATGAGAGACGCTCGGCGCGAACCATCGCCGAAGCTCGAGATTTCGTTTTTGAATCCGTAGCTGAACGTATTTTCTCTTCCTCGTCTTCGTTGTCGTTTTGGGTCATCGTCAGTGCAGCTGAACGTCGTAAACGAGATAAAATGGCATCGTCCAAGGACAAACCCGCCTTATCTTGGTCCCGTCTCACTCGCGCCACGTTCTCCAACTCGATTTTAGCATCGAAAAAGACGCCGTCTTCTTCTACCCATTTCATGCTCTCGTGCAACGAATCAACCTTGCCGACTGATTTTGCCCATCGGACCATTTTCGCTTCTTCGATGGCAAACTTGCGGTGAATTTCTGTCGGATAATCTTTGGCGGATTCTGCTTTACGAACGACTTCGTCAAAGAGCGTTTCTTTCGTCACGTTCGAAACTTCCAACAGCTTATCGCTGAACTCAGTGACGTAATTCATGAGGAGTTCGACGTCGTCAGCCAATTTCTCAATTTCTTTGCGTTCTTCTTCCGTCGGTTGAGCAGCAAACTTTGAGTCTGGAGAGTTAACCAACGAAAACGTGCCCGCAACATAGCCTGCGGGCGTTTCGTTTACATCCTCAACCATCATTCGCGATTCGCCGACAACTAACACTCGGTAAGTTTCACCAAACGTGCTCGAAGAGTCGCCGTTTTCATCGACGATATCGAAAGAAATACCATCATCGAAATCATCGCTAGATAGGATTTTAATCGGTTCGTAGTGAATGATTCTTCCCAACGTACACGATGCGTTCAATTGCACCGCTTGCGTCTCTTCGTCATCGTCGTCTTCATCGTCGTCATAGTAATAACCATCATTTTCGTTGGAACCAAAGCCAGTTTCGTCACCGTAACGACTGTTGACTTGTCTCGCAAACTCACTGAACTTTTCAAACTCTTCCTCGTAGTCGGAATCGTCCGAATCCGAATCGCCGGAAACTTCTCCAAACACCTCCAACTTTTCGTCTCGTTCGTTCCGCAAAGGCCTTTGATTTAATTTTTCTTCTTCTCGTTCTGTTGTTCTTGTCATCGCGCTGTTATCACTACTAGTTACTCCGCCACTGTTTTTTTGGTCGTTTTTGTTTTCATCCAAAACTCTCCTCCCACTCGTCGTCTTTCCGCGACTCGGCGGAATTTGCGAGTAGTGCACGAACGCCAACAAACCTCCGTGCGTCTCCACGCTATCGTTCAACAAACTCACAAACCTCGGCTCGTACAAGTGCAAAACTTTCCGTTGTCCTGGAATGAGCGGCTCAGCGATTGGGAAAAGCAGCGAAGGCAACACGTGCGTCGATTGCCCATTCTCTTCCTCGTATCGTTTCGTCTTCTCTTGCAACGATTCGCTCGCTCGTAAATACGTCTCGCCTTCAAACATGTCGCCTTCGTCTAAGCTGCCCGTATTTTGCTCGCCTCTCTTGTTATTGCTGTTGTCGCTGTTATCCGTGGAGGAGTACAATTCGTGATCGTCGTTGTTCCAAGCGTTGCACGTCGTCGTCGTCGTCGTCGTCGCTTCTTTTCGTCTCATCATTTTCCCTCGTGTTATCTTGTTCTTCGACGTCGTTCCATTTCTAGAAGCCGACGACGACGACGAAGCCGCGCAGTTCATTCTCTCCGCGCGAGAACACAAACAACCAGACGCCATCATCTCACGCTCTAAATCCCCGCGTTCGTTCACGCTCTTTTTCTCTCTTCTTTGTGTTTGAGTGCGTGCGTCTGATGCTTCTTTTTGAGTGAGTAAATAGAACTAATGCGTATAAAAAAGAAACGAGCGGTGCAGACAACTCTAGGGAAACCGAGAGCACGAAGCCACGAACGAGGACGAAATCTCTCGAAAAAGGAAAATAGAAAGAAAATAACTCTCGAACCGTTTCCCCGAGGCTCTCGCGAGCGGTGTTTCCTCCTCTGTCAGTGGTCGCTGTCATTTTTTTTTTGTTTTTTTTCTTGAACTGCTTTTGCACCATGGTGCACACTTTTGAAAAACTACCTTTTTTTCACTTTTTTTTTTACCGCCTCCTCTCTCTCGCGCGTATGGAGACACACTCGTATATCGCTCTCGCGAAAAAAAACGAAAAATTTTACTTTTAAACGTGCAAGGAGAGGGGTCTCTGCGTATGCAATACCCTTCGAGCGAGGCCCGTTGACGATCTTCGCGTTTGAATAATTTTCAAACGATACACTTCTTCACTTCTTTCCACGCGCGCGCGCGGTTACACAACTTAAACACAAACGAGTACATCGGGGAGGTGGAAGTATACGAACATCCGCATCGAATCGTTTCATTCGTCGAGGAGTTGATACAGAAGAAGAGAAACGCGACAGAAGAAGAAGAACAGAAGGAACGTTTAGGTTAAACGATTCAAAACGCACACGCACACGCAAATCGCAAAGAGGCAACTACTACGACGAGACCAGAGCGGGGAGAGGAAAAAAAAAATCCAAAGCAAAAGCAAGGAGAGACGGAGACAAAAGATAAAGAGACAGAGTGACAGAGAGAGTCTTTACCCAGATAGAAAACACGCATAGAAGAGAAACAAAAACAGAGATATATCGATGAGCGCGATTAACATCACGCAAGTCCAAGTGTTGGTGCGTCTGTTTCAGATTTTGAGTCTTCTCTTTTTTATCTCTCGCTCTCTCCACATTTTCTTGTTTTTTGAAAATCGAGTGTCGTCGTCAGGGAGGGGTGGGTGCTCGAAGAGAGAGTTGTTTTAAAGCGCGCGCGCGAAGACGACAACAACAACAACAACAACAACAACAACAACAACAAATACGACGAGGAGACGAAAATAAACGCGGCTTTTTTCAGCTCTCCTTATCCGCATCACGCGCGGCGCTGACAACTTCATCCTTCTTTTTTTAATACCTTTAATACTAAAATCAACAACAACAGGACAATCCGCAATATTTTCAAAACCCGTTACAGTTTGAAATCCAATACGAGTGCCTGACGAACCTTCAGCACGACTTGGAGTGGAAACTCACGTACGTTGGTTCTGCGGAGAGCGACCAACACGACCAAATCTTAGACACAGTTTTAGTCGGGCCAGTTTCGAGAGGCGCGTATAAGTTTGTTTTCCAAGCGAATCCACCGGATGCTTCGAAGATTCCAAGCGGAGACATCATAGGTGTGACGGCTTTGTTGTTGACGTGCTCGTATCAGCAAAACGAATTCGTGAGAGTCGGATATTACGTGAACAACGAATATAACGACGAAGAGTTGCGGGAGAACCCACCTTCGGTGCCGCAGTTGGATAAGATTGTGAGAAATATTTTAGCGGAGAAGCCGAGAGTGACGAGATTTCCGTGCGAGTTTGACGCCGTGTCGATTCCAACCGAAGACGGAGGCAACATGCAGATGATGCAAGAAGAGATCACGACGGAAGGTTTTGGTAACGAGAATGTTGGGTTTGAAAACGGAAACGCGGGTATGGCGGCGTTTGCAGGGGGGTACGCTGACGAGCAGCAAGCTACTGGTTCGTACGAGCCATCGCAGACGCAGTTTCAACAAGGCGAGTGCGGCACCGACATGCAACAACAGCAGCAACAATCGCAACCGCTTTGGTGATATAATCGCACGTGCTACCATTATATACTACTACTAAATACAATTTGAAAGTTGCAGCGCTCTGATTATTAATAAAACATTTCAACTACTAATACATTCTTTGAGTTCTCTCTCCTCTTCTCGTTATCTTAAATCTCACTCTCGTGTGCGCGATTCTAAGCGTATAAATGATTATGGTTATATAAAGTGGCGCTCATTCAAATGACTCTCACGAACGCCGGAATGTCGTAAATTCCAGCCTCGTAACCGCCTTCGATCCATTGTTCGCCCGAGAAAACTTTCTCGCCGTCAAACTCTTTCCACTCGCCTTTCGGCAAGTATACTTCTCTTCGTCTCTGTTTATCGTACACGACGGGTGCAACGACGATATCGTCGCCAAGACAAAACTGGTCGTTTATATCGAACGTGTTTGAATCTTCAGGAGCGAGCCACCACATCGGTTTGCAAATTGGCTGCAAAGTTTTTGAACTTTTGATGGATAATTCCTCGATCAAGTCAATTAGTTTCGATCGAGTCTTCAAAACTATATTCGTTGCTTCCGAGACGTCTTTGCCAAACTCCCACGGAGATATTGAGAATTGCATGGCGGGCATGAAACAATTAGCTTGAGCCCATCGCACGAATAATTCTTTCGAAGGACCTCCAGCGTACGCGTTTCCACCAATCATGTCCGGTAAACACAAAGGATACCCGACGATGGAGGACGTCAACAAGTGCGGGATTAAACTTCGCAAGCCGTTTGAGGTGGTCCACGAACTAAACGTATCTCCAATTCGCGTCCACACTCCAGAATCCGTGGAATGATGTCCGCTTCGCACTTCGCACAGCTTGAACGTTTTTGCGATTTCAGTCGACCACAACTTTGTGTATTCGGACGGATGTTTCATTGGAACTTTCGTTTCAAACTCTTTCGGTAAGAAACACGGCTCCCCGGCGTCGAATTTAAAACCGTCGATGCCGTATCGCGTTTGTAAACTCTTCAAACCGTTTAAGAACCATTCCCGAGCGTCTGTATTAGTTAAATCGATTGCAACTACTGGTGTCGGTTGCCACCATGAAAAGAATCCAGGTTTTGAATGCCCGGGAGTCAAAACTTTTGACCTTACGAAATAGTCGTTCTTTACGCCTTCTTTATACGCCCGCGTGCCTTCGGTGACAAACGGTGTCACCCAAAGCGTTACTTTAAAACCTTTCAAATGCAAATCATCCACCATAGCCTTCGCGTCTGGAAACTTCTCCGAGTCAAACTCTAACTCGCCGTACGCAGACGACCATCTGTCGTCGATTTCCATGATTGATCGTTCGTAGTTCAACTCTAAAATTTCGCTCGCGAATTTTAAAACTTTCTCTTGGTCCACGGCGGTTTTGTACCTCGACCAGGTTGACCACTTTGGTCCTCGAACGAGCGTAGTATCGACCGGCTGCGTGGGTTTCGGCATGGATTCTAGCACGTTTTCGGTAGCTTCGCGAACGTTACGCTTTGCCAGCATGGCGACGCGCATAGAACAAGTTTGCGTTTTCATGTTTTTTCTGGTGGTGTTGTTCTTCGTTTTCGTGGTGGTTGTTTCCTTCTCTGCAGTCGGTAAGGACAAGTTGCCCATCGGGTCGATATTTTCCGGAAGCTGCACATGCGTCTTCTCGCTTTTCCAACCAACGAGAGGATGCTCTTGCGAAAACGCTCCATATTTAGAGTCGCAATACCCGGATCGAGATTGTAACCGTAACTTTCCATCACCTTGTCTGCTTTGCGAAGTCAACGGCAACGCAGTCGGTCGCAGAATATTCGCCACGCCGGTGTGAAATTTTCGTCTCGATCCGTTTGGCGTCAACGCTTCAAAGA
>Ga0255770_10004241_pt1 | contig 12101 bp, 8 predicted proteins | sample 071ome_22_FD_179968 | JGI IMG/M metagenome (GOLD analysis project Ga0255770, IMG submission 179968) | Coastal salt marsh microbial communities from the Groves Creek Marsh, Skidaway Island, Georgia - 071404AT metaG (version 2) | ecosystem: Environmental > Aquatic > Marine > Intertidal zone > Salt... | reverse complement strand
AACAGGAACGGAGTGAGCGCTTCAAACAAAGTAGGTGATTCTTCCAAGACGTTAACCGATGCTGTGGGCTAATTGATCCAGTAATTCTAACTCTGGGTCTTGATGCCAAGACCTTGCTCTCAATTTTCGCCATCCGCAATGGGGCTGGCATACCAGCAGAGGCGGCACAAACTCTACAAGCGAGTTGCGCTGTGGGCCGATAATGACTTTGCTGCTGTCGCTGACAAAGCTGTCTGTCGTCCTACCTTCGCTGACGCGTCACGGGTCCGCTTGAGACGGTTGCCCCAGGTTCTAGGGGGGTGTCCGGCGGTCCCGATGTTCCCGGCGCTTCCTCAATCTATGCCCGGAAATTCCCCGGTGGTCGGCCCTTCATCCGGTCTGCATTTCAGCTTCTTATTCGGCCTTAATCGGACCTTCATTAAGACTCTATGCAGCCTTTATTTTGGGCTCTTGTTCAGTCCGGTAGCGGCCTTGTGCAAGCGCGTGAAAAGGTACACGGGTAGCACTCAGATATCAAGGATTTTGTGGCTTAGAAGCCCGGCCGGGCACCGAATTTGCGACAGTTTTGACAGCATGATTCCAAATTGAAAACACACCGAAGCTTTCTGGACATATCCCCCAACCGAACCTGAATTCAGCCGGCGGCACGAGGGCCATCCGTGTTAAAAAATGCGATTCAACCCGTCCAGTGCTGCGGTTCGGTAGGCTTCGGCCATGGTCGGGTAGTTGAAAGTGGTGGTCAGAAAATATCTCATGTTATTGGCTGAGCCGGGCTGGCGCATGATGGCTTGGCCGATGTGGACAATTTCAGACGCCTGATCGCCGAAACAGTGGATTCCGAGCAACTCCAAAGTGTCGAAGTGAAATATCAGTTTCAGCATGCCCACCCGTTCACCGGTTATCTGCGCCCGCGCCGTATTCTTGAAAAACGCCTTACCCACCTCGTAGGGCACTTTCTCAGCCGTCAGCTCGGCCTCTGTCTTCCCAAGCGTACTGATCTCGGGAATGGTGTAAATCCCGGTCGCGACCTCTTCCACGGGATAGCATTCATCAGGCGCAACAATGGCGTTACTGGCCGCTCTACCCTGATCGTAAGCCGCGCCGGCCAGTGCCGGCCAGCCGACAACATCACCCGCCGCATAGATGTTTTCCACCTGCGTCTGATAGAGGGCATTCACTGACAGCTGGCCGCGCCCATTACGTTCCAGCCCGATTTTCTCCAGACCCATCCCCTGAGTGTTACCCGTTCGTCCATTCGCCCACAACACAATGTCACTCTTGATCTTTTTCCCGGAACACAGATAGGTCACCAGATAATCGTCGTGATATTCAATTTTCTCGGTTTGCTCACCGTGCCGGCTGCGAACACCGACATTGCGCAGGTGATAAGCAAGCGCATCGCTTATTTCTGTGTCGAGAAAGGTCAGCAGACTCTGATTGGGATTGATCAGCTCTACTTTTGCGCCCAGTCCGCCAAATATAGAAGCGTACTCACAGCCGATAACCCCTGCCCCGATGACTGTCACTTTCCGCGGGGAATGATCTAGGGTCAGAATGGTGTCGCTATCGAAGAGCAGAGGGTGCGAAAAATCAACGCCCGGCGGATGATACGGACGAGACCCGGTAGCAATCACGTAGTAATCGGCGGACAGCTTTTTCCGCTTGCCCGTCAATTTGATTGTGTGACGGTCGAGGAATTCAGCGCGCCCATGGATGACTGGAATCCGATTCCGATCGTAAAAATCAGAACGCATGCGAACCTGCTCCGACACCACCCGCTCCGCATGCTTCAGAATCTGCTGAAAGCTCAGTTTTCGCGCATCGCCGAACTCACGAAACATCGGGTTGGTATTAAAATCAATTACTTGCTTCACTGAGTGACGCAGCGCCTTCGACGGGATCGTTGCCCAATGGGTGCAACTGCCGCCGACTTTTGCCTCGTCTGTCACAACAGCCACTGAAAAACCTTTTTTCTTGGCATTCATCGCAGCCGCTTCACCGGCAGGGCCTGCACCGATCACGATGATGTCATAATGCTCTTTCTGTTGCGTGTAAGTCTCAGTCATCACGAAGTATTTACTGTTCGCCCAAGTAAGGGGTAAAGGCAGGGCTGACACGTTCAGCAAAGGCGTCGCCCTCTCTGGTTATCAAAAACACGGCTATTCCCCGCCGCTCTGCATGCACATAGGCTGACTCTTCTCCCATTACCATGTACGCAGTGGCCAGCGCATCCGCCAGAGCGGCTGAGTCGGCAATGACATAAGCTGCCGCCAGATGATGACGTACTGGCCTGCCGGTTCGCGGATCGATTTCATGCGAATAACGGACGCCATCAACTTCAAAATAGTTGCGATAATCTCCTGAGCCAGCGACCGCTATCGATTGGCCGAGGTTCGAAAAGATTTCATATACCTGTGAGGTCTGATCAAGCGGAGCCTCGATTGCCGGGACCCAGCTGCTTCCATCAGCCTTCACCCCTTTAATTTTCAGCTCACCACCAATTTCAACAAAGTAACTTCCGGAACCCCACTCATCTAACAGACCTGCAATCCGATCCACCGCGTAGCCCTTTGCGATAGCGCTTAGATCAATCGTCACATTGCGGGTCTTGACGACCTCAGAGCGCGCCTCATCAATCACCAGATGCTCAAAGCCCACTCGCGAGCGCGCTTCCTCAACCTCCCTGCTGTGAGGGACACTGACTTCAGTAAGGCTGACCTCCGGCCCAAAACCCCAGAGGTTGACCAAAGGCGCGACAGTTGGATCGAAGGCGCCGGATGTCAAAGAGAATACGGCACCGGCCAGCAGCAGAACATCCATCATCTCCTGGGAGACAGCGAAAGGCGTCCCCACCGGATGGTTATTCAGACGGGACAGTTCAGAGTCTGGCGCATAGGTAGAGAATATTTCTCGGTCGAGCCGCGACAGTACGCGCTGCACCTCGCCTGCTAGCGCCTCGGCCCCCTCCTCACCGGGAATCTCGAGCAACTGAATTTGGTAGGAAGTCCCCATCGTAAGGCCTTCCAAACTGAAACGCTCATCGCTTTCTTCACAGGCAGTCAGAACGAGTGCAATCGTTGCTATGAGGCAAAAGGGAATCAAACGGCGGCGAATGCTGGCTGTCATTATCTGTGAGCCAAAGTATGCGGAAAGACACTTACCCCCAGACTGCCTGCGTATGCAATGCTGAGAGGATCCCGATTTTCGCTAGATTTCCTCTGGATAGGACAGGTAGTCCACCCCTGCCATCTTGTAAACCATGCGACCCACCTGACAACAGTAACCAAACTCATTGTCATACCAAAGGTACAGCACGCAATGCTTACCATTCACAATCGTCGCATTTGAATCGACGATTCCGGCCTCACGGCTGCCAACAAAGTCGGAGGAAACGGCATCTTCAGATTGCGTGTAATTGATCTGGTTCTGTAAATTTGAGTGCAGCGCAATTTTTCGAAGAAACTCGTTCAACTCTTCCTTTGATGTCTCCCTCTCCAGGCTGAGTGTCATGATTGCCATGGACACGTTAGGAACCGGCACGCGAATCGCATTTCCCGTTAATTTTCCCTCAAGTTCAGGTACCGCTTTCACAACCGCTTTCGCCGCACCTGTTTCGGTAAGCACCATGTTGAGCGCCGCGCTGCGTCCGCGGCGACTCCCTTTATGATAATTGTCGATGAGATTCTGATCGTTGGTATAGGCGTGGACCGTCTCAATATGACCACGATTGATCCCGAATTCATCATTGACAACTTTTAAGACCGGTGCGATCGCATTCGTTGTGCAGGAGGCCGCTGTAAGAATTTTGTCTTCCGGATGCATCTCGTGATCATTGATTCCGTAGACGATATTTTTCAGCGCCCCTTTGCCGGGCGCTGTAAGCAACACCTTACCGGCGCCTTTGGATTTGAGATGCAGCCCAAGACCCTCTTCATCACGCCATTTGCCGGTGTTGTCGATAATTAGCGCATCGTCAATGCCATATTCAGTGTAGTCGATCTCATCCGGGCTGTTCGCGTAAATCACCTGAATCACATTCCCGTTAGCAACCAGGCACTTGCGTTTCTCATCGACCCTCAGTGTCCCCTGAAAGGCGCCGTGGACAGAATCATTGGTAAACAAACTGGCCCGCTTGTTCAGATCGCCGTCCCCGCCGGGCCGGACTACGATCGCCCTCAGACGCATCACCTCCCCGGTGCTGGTGCGCTCAATCAACAAACGCGCCATCAGGCGGCCAATCCGACCGAAGCCGTAAAGCACCACATCCTGAGATTTGGCAATCGGGCTTTGCTGATTACCTACCAGATGCGCCAACTCCTCCGCCACAAAGCTGTCGACATCTTTGGCGCCCTGACCCGCTGACTCCTGATGCTCCATGAAGCGAACCGTGAGTTTGCCGAGGTCAATGTTGGCATGGCAAAGGTCCAGTTTCGACATAGCCATAAGCACGGGATGACTTTCAAATTCCGACATCTCGTTCCGTTCTACCTGCCTGACGAACCGGTGCGACTTCATGATAAACGTCACAGATCTGTTGTGTAGTGGCCGTCCGTAGATATAGATGCCGATATTTTGGCGATTAAACAGCTTACCGATGACGGGAATCATTTCCTGCACCAGCGCTTCTCGTTGTTTCCAGTCGTCGAAATAGTCTTCGACGTCCGGCCGCTCATTGGTTGTGTTCACAGAGGCCTCGTGTCATAGGCGGGGAAGATAAGATGGAGCCGCATTATCTTTTGAAAGCACTAGCAGTGCAACACGACCGTTAGCGAGGCCGCCTCCTTTGCCTGGCCGTCTTGAGCTACAATGGACGCCCAAGCACACCGACAGTTTGCAAGAGTTTTCTTTCCCGATGAGCAGTATTTTTTCACCCTCACTACCGACTGATGGGTACCACACGTGTTATTGGCAGGGGCTGAACGGCAGTGCCGAGAGCCTTGCCCTGGTTCAGGCAGCCATCCGGACAGAGGGTCCGATACTGCTGATCTGCGACACCAATGAATCAGTCGAAAGGTATCTCAGAGAGCTCAGTTACCTGAGCTCAGAATTCAATGCCTATAAAGTGTTCGCTCTGCCAGACTGGGAGACTCTGCCTTATGACAGTTTCTCACCCCATCAGGACATCATTTCAGACCGGCTGGCGACACTCTTCAGTTTGCCAAGAATGCAGCGCGGAATCGTTGTCACTTCGGTCTCCAGCCTGATGCATCTGCTGCCCCCGCGTCAGTATATCGATGCCAACAGCCTGGATCTTGCAACAGGTCAGAAGAAAGCCCTATCGGATCTGCGGGAGCAAATGGTCATTGCCGGTTACCAGCACGTCACCACCGTGATGGAACACGGAGAGTTTGCCGTCAGAGGTTCTATCGTGGATATCTTCCCGATGGGAACGGCTTTACCGCTGAGAATCGACCTGTTTGACGATGAGATCGATTCGATAAGACGCTTCGATCCGGAAACCCAGCGATCGGCAACCACTGTCGAACGCGTTCGCCTGCTTCCGGGGCGTGAGTTCCCACTTGATGAACCGGGCATCATGCAGTTCAGGAAACGTTTCCGGGAACGATTTGATGTTGATACGAGGCAGTGCCCGATCTATCAGGATGTAAGCGATGGCATAGCCTCCCCGGGCCTGGAATATTACCTTGACGTTTTCTTCGAAAAATTGGATTCACTGTTCGATTTTTTGCCCGATAACGCCACGATCTGCAAAGCCGGTGATCTCCGACAGGCCGGCGAAAAGTTCTGGGCTGACGTTTCGAACCGCTACGAGGACAGACGGTTCGACAGATATCGTCCGATCTTGGCCCCGGAGCAGGTTTTCATTCCGGTAAACGAATTGTTCAGCCGGCTCAAATCCTACCGACAGGTGGAATTCAAAGCGCATCCGCAGGCGATGCGTTTCGCGAGCGAAGTCCTGCCGGAATTGGCGAGCAATTCGCGGGCGGCAATGCCGCTCTCCGCCGTCCAGGAGTTTGTGCATTCGGATCCCGGTCGCGTCCTTTTTACCGCTGAAACTGCAGGCAGACGCGAAACCCTGCTGGAATTGCTTAAACAAGTCGATCTGAATCCCGCGATCATCGATCACTGGCAGCATTTTGTTGACAGCAAGGAGTCTCTTGGAATTTCGGTCGCACAAATAGACCGCGGCCTCTGGCTGACGGATGAGAGATTGGTGATCATCCCTGAAGCGCAAATTTTTCAGGACCGAGTGGCTCAGAGACGAAGGCGCAAGCGCGCTCAAAGCAACACCGAGTTCATCATCAAAAGCCTGACGGAATTACACGTGGATGATCCCATTGTGCATCTTGAGCATGGCGTGGGTCGGTACCGGGGTTTGCAGACGATTACAACCGAGGGAGAGACCACTGAATTTCTGACCCTCGAATATGCCAATCAAGCCAAACTCTACGTGCCGGTCTCTGCGCTTCACCTGATAAGCCGCTACAGCGGCGGGGATCAGGACAGCGCACCGCTCAACACTCTCGGTACCGAACAGTGGCAGAAGACCAAGCGCAAGGCAGCAGAAAAAATCCATGACGTAGCAGCGGAGCTTCTGGAGGTTTACGCCGCGAGAGAGGCCCGTGAAGGTTTTCAGTATACAACTGCCGTAGATGATTATCAGAAATTTGCCGCCAGCTTTCCTTTCGAAGAGACAATAGACCAGGAAACAGCTATTGCCGCAGTGATGCAGGATATGAGCAGCAAGAGACCCATGGACCGACTGGTTTGCGGGGACGTCGGGTTTGGTAAAACGGAAGTTGCCATGCGCGCTGCCTTTATTGCGGTAACCAACAACAAACAGGTCATCATGCTTGTGCCGACCACGCTGCTTGCCCAGCAACATTATGAAAGTTTTAAGGACAGGTTCGCCGATTGGCCGGTAAAAGTTGAGGTCCTTTCCCGCTTCAAATCAACAGCCGAGCAGAATAGCGTCATCCAGCAGGTAAAAGCGGGTCAAATCGACATTCTGATCGGGACACACAAACTTTTGCACACCGACATCAACTACAACAAGCTGGGGTTATTGATCATCGATGAAGAACATCGCTTTGGCGTGCGTCAGAAAGAGAAACTCAAAGCGCTCCGGACCAACGTAGACATCCTGACCTTAACTGCAACACCTATTCCCAGAACTTTAAATATGGCCCTGGCCAGCGTCAGAGACCTCTCTCTGATCGTCACCCCGCCTGCCAAACGCCTTTCGGTCAAAACCTTTGTAAGAGAAGCTCAGGACAGCGTCATCAAAGAAGCCGTATCGCGAGAACTGCTCAGAGGCGGCCAGGTTTTTTATCTGCATAATGAAGTCAAAAGCATTGAACGTGCTGGCGAGCACCTACAGGAGCTGATCCCACAAGCAAGAATTTGCATCGCCCATGGCCAGATGCCAGAAAGAGAACTTGAAAAAGTCATGGCGAACTTTTACCACAAGCGTCACAACATTCTGGTGTGCTCGACAATCATCGAAACGGGAATAGATATACCCAGCGCGAATACCATCATTATCAATCGAGCAGACAAATTCGGGCTGGCTCAACTGCATCAGCTGAGAGGCCGGGTCGGACGTTCTCACCATCAGGCATACGCCTACTTGCTTCTGCCCCCGCAGCTGCGACTGAAAGCGGACGCGCAGAAAAGAATAGAAGCCATTCAGGCCGCCACAAACCTCGGTGCGGGATTTACGCTGGCAAGCCATGATCTGGAAATTCGCGGTGCCGGTGAATTGCTCGGAGATGAGCAAAGTGGTCACATGCAGAAAATAGGCTTCGCACTTTATTCTGAAATGCTCGATGAAGCCGTCTCCGCCATCCGGGCGGGCAAAACTCCCAGCGTTGAGGCCTTTTCAGACCGCACGCTTGAGATTAATCTGCGAATTCCTGCGCTCATTCCGGAGCAGTATTTGCCTGATGTCCATACCCGGCTGATCATGTACAAAAGAATCGCTTCAGCCAGCTCAATTGAGGAATTGGAAGACCTTCAGGTGGAGATGATCGATCGTTTCGGCCTGTTACCGAAAAGCCTTTCCTTACTGTTCCAGCAGGCCCAACTGAAGCTCAAAGCTGCAACCTTCGGCATTAAAAAAATCGACGCCAATGTTAACTCCGGGCGTATCGAATTTGGTCAGCACACAGACGTCGATCCCTTTTGCCTCGTACAAATGATTCAGAAAGACCCTAATACCTTCAAGCTGAGCAACGCCAATCAGCTCCACTTCTCTCATAACTGCTCTGAACCACAGGAAAAAATTGGGTTTATTGGCGCAATCCTCGATAAACTGACTCTAACTGACCGGCAGGTTGCGTAGAGTTTTGACCATAATGCCTATTAAGCCCCCACTCATCATTGACCTCTATCGCGACAGCCGGTTCATGGTCGGTACTCTCCTGGCCGGATTGACGATGCTTTTCTCAGCGCAGGCTGCGGGGCAGGACCGGTGGTTCCAGATTGAGGCCACTGTATTTACCAACGAATCCAGATTTGAGCGCGATGCCGAATACTGGCTCCCAAACCAGCCAGAACTCAGCTTTCCGGAATCTATCAGGCGCTTGGCGACTGTTCAGGATAAGCTGCTTATCGGAGCCTTTCTGACTGCCGAGGATAACTCGCAGGAAACCGCCGCTGCACCAAATGAAGAAACTCTGCGCAGCCAGAGAATTCTGAGCATGGGCCCGGAACCGGAAAGAGGCGCAGATGAGTTTCGTCTGTTCGATGTACTAAGAGACGAATACCTTGATTTACCCGCACGCCTGAGTGACTTCAGCCAGACCAACAGAGCCCTCGAAAGATCTCCCGACCACAAGCTTCTGTTTCACGGACACTGGAGGCAGAGAGTTGTCAGTGCCGATGAAGCCACTTCAATCTATATCGAAGGCTCACGCCGGCACGATTCCCTGCCGATACTGAATGGCTCTCTGACTATTCGGTTTAATGACCAGAAAGACCGCGTCGTTGTTGACGCCAATCTCTGGCTGATTGAGGCAGCGGGCGACACGGAACGCAGCGCCGAGTGGACATTGCCCGAAATACCTGCGGCAGTCAGTGATCCGACTAGCGGAACAACCCGGTCCGCGAAATATCCTGCCGCTTCATATCGGGTCTACCCCATGCAGCAAAGCAGAGAAATGCGTAGCAACGAGTTTCATTATCTTGACCACCCCGCGCTGGGTCTGATCATCGCTGTCAGACCTTACGATCTTCCTGTTAACTGATAGGTTCGCCGTCGGGCCAGAGCCCTGTCTCCTCAAGCGTCTATGATCCGCGCGATTACGCGGCGCAAGAACTGTTGACCGTCCACAAGCACAGCCTCAATTTCTTCCATAGTCACAACCGTAGGCAGTATGCCAGCTGCCCAGTTGACCGATAGCGCGAGCAGTCCGTAATTGATGCCTAACTCCCTCGCTAAAACTGCTTCCGGCATGGCCGTCATGCCAACGATATCGCAGCCATCCCGTCTCATCTTTCGGATCTCAGCAGCGGTTTCCAGACGTGGCCCCTGGGTCACGCCATAAACCCCTCCGGCCATAACCGGGCGAGCAGCCTCAGATTGATCGTTGATGGTATTGACTGCACTGACCAATTTGTCGGACAGCGCCTGATCAAAAGGGAAAGAGAAATCCACATGCTGAACAAATCGCTTGCTCTGACCACAGTACGTCGAATGCCTGCCCCAGGTGTAATCAATCAGCTGATCAGGGATGATTATAGAACCCGGGCCCGTGCCCTCGGCAATCCCACCGACCGCATTGATGGCGACAATCTCGGTCACGCCAGCTAGCCTGAGCGCATCTATGTTTGCCCGATAGTTAATTTCATGCGGCGGGATATGGTGCTCTTTCCCGTGACGCGCCAGAAACGCAAAAGGTTTTTCTGTTTCAACCAGCTCAATAGGAACGGCAACATCGCTGTATTCCGTAACCACCTCGATATGGCGCAAGTTTTCCGTGTAACCGGCGCTGTAGAACCCCGACCCGCCAATGATCCCCAACATCTCATGACCCTAATAATGAAGTACGGCTGACACCCGGACTGACAAACACAGCTGCGGCCCCGAGTCACCTTAAACCAGCCTGAGCCCTGGCTCAACTGCTCCGGGCCCACGGAATACCCGTAACCCGCGCCAAAGCAGCCCGATCGCCAGCACCCGCTTGTCTATTAGATCGCCCGGAGGAAAGTCAGTTGTATTCCAGACATTCTCCATTAAACTCAGCATCTCAAGCTCACACAGCCGTCATAGCGCGTAACCCAGATGGAATACCAATTACGAAAGGCGCGGTTTTCGCGCTGCAGAGAATACCGCTACACGCTGGAACGAAGCTGGAACAGCGGTAAAGGCACCGTCCTTTTCATCGGGCTTAATCCATCGACAGCAGACCACCTGAGAGACGATCCGACGATCAGGCGCTGCGTCCGGTTTGCCCGCGACTGGGGTTTTCAGAAACTGATCGTTGTCAATTTGTTTGCATACAGAGCTACTTATCCTGAAGATTTAATGCAAACGCCAGAACCTGTGGGTCCTAAAAATGATGTCTGGATAAGACACAGCTACCGGAGCGCACAGCTCACTGTTGCCTGCTGGGGTAATCATGGCGCTTATCTGGATCAAGGCAAGCACATCAGGCAGCAACTCCCCAGGCTTCATTACCTGAAAATGAATCATTCTGAGCAGCCGGCTCATCCGCTCTATCTCAAAGCTACGGCAACCCCTCAACTCTGGCAGCAGACTTCTGGTAGGAACGGGCATTGAAATTTTTGTTACCGGCGAGCAAGTGGATCTGGCGTCAATCCTGGATACCGATGCGCCTGAAAAAATCCGCCTACCGAATAATAGGACGCTATGAGCAGCAACCGGATGCCCCTTTTACGACTGATTTCTTTGGCCTGGCCTATGAAGGTAACCTGAGGGACGGAATCGAATTCGCCATGTATTTCTATGGCGCGTTTGAAAAACCACTCCTGTTCTTCATGCGTGACGCCTTAACGGCACTCAGAACACAGGGGTTACGAGGAATTTACTGCGACATCGGCGCTAATATCGGCCAACACGCATTGTTTATGTCACTGTGCGCAGAGCAGGTCCATGCGTTCGAGCCTTTTCCGGCGGTCCGGAGCCGTCTGGATCATCATATTTCACTGAATAAGCTAACAAACATCACGGTACATTCAATCGCACTGGGCGATTCGAATGGCGAATTTGAATTCTTTGCCCCCACCGGGAGTAACCGAGGGATCGGTTCATTCTTAGCTTCCACCAAAGAAAAAGGCAATGTATCCATCGGAAAGCTCGAGGTAGCCAAAGGGGATGACTATTATGCCGAGCAGAACCTGGAGCCGGTTCAGCTGATCAAGATCGACGTTGAAGGCTTGGAAAAGTCGGTGTTGTCTGGCCTGAAAAACACCCTGGTCAACTTCAGGCCTGTGATCGTCTGCGAAGTGACCTACGGTGAAAGCCAGTCCTTTCACAGCCTGGAGGAATTCATGAGCACCCTTCCGGATGGATACCTGATCTGTCGATTCAACACTCGAAAACCCAATGGAAAGACCGCGCGACGCAGAGGTGCACGCGCAAAACGTACCGGCAATTATGAGTTACAGGCTGTAGCCCGCTTTCCTGAAGCCGGGCAGGACGATCTGGTGGCCATACCTGAGGAACACAAACACCTGATCCCACTCACCGGTCCGCGTCGCGGGGCATCGGGGCCGTGATAAAGCCAGAAAAAGGCCTAGCACTAAGAACTCAATCCTAGCCTAGGCCGTTGTACTGCACTTACATCCCAATGTAACGGCCTTACTTGAGAAACCTTTAGCAAACATCTGTATTTATTGCTATTTTAGTTCTTTATCAGTCACCGAAATACTGGGCCTTGTTGCCGCCAAAACCAGGCAAAACCCACAAATAGGGAGGGGAAATCATGACATCAGGCAAACTGAAGCAAAGCCGGAGAGAATTCTGTAGCGCGGGGGCCGGCGCCCTGGCACTCGCCGGCTGGGCACGACCCTCAACGGCGGCTGAATTAACACCTGAAGAGCAAGCTAACGTCGACCTCGTCAACGAGTTCTGCGCGGCCTGGTCCGAGCCCCAACTGGACAGGATCATGTCTTTT
>Ga0255770_10004240_pt1 | contig 12103 bp, 10 predicted proteins | sample 071ome_22_FD_179968 | JGI IMG/M metagenome (GOLD analysis project Ga0255770, IMG submission 179968) | Coastal salt marsh microbial communities from the Groves Creek Marsh, Skidaway Island, Georgia - 071404AT metaG (version 2) | ecosystem: Environmental > Aquatic > Marine > Intertidal zone >... | reverse complement strand
GCTGCAATCTGATTGTTTAATGCTCCACCTTGAGCTCCAGGAAATATGTTTTTATCAATATCCTTTGCAAATTCTTCCCTTGTTAAAATAATTCCACCACGTGGTCCGCGTAAAGCTTTGTGTGTTGTTGCGGTAACAACATCAGCATATTTTGTAGGATTATCTACAACTTTTCCTGCAACTAGACCGATGAAGTGAGCTGCATCAACCATAAAGTGTGCGCCAACTTCATCTGCAATTTCTCTAAACTTTTGAAAATCAAGTGATTGAGAATAAGAGGAATATCCAGCAATAATCAATTTAGGCTTATGCTCTAACGCCATGTTGTAAACAGTTTCCATATTAATTAGTTCGGTATCCTCGTCTAAACCGTAGCCAACAAAGTTATAAACTTGTCCTGAGAAGTTAACTGGTGAACCGTGTGTGAGGTGTCCTCCTTGATCAAGTGACATTCCAAGTACGGTATCTCCTGGTTCCAGTGTGGACAAATAAACTGCCATATTTGCAGATGATCCTGAATGGGGTTGAACATTAGCATGATCAGCTTCAAATAATTCACAAGCTCTATCAATAGCAAGCTGTTCAATTTGATCAACAGTCTCACAGCCTTCGTAATATCTACGTCCTGGAAAACCCTCAGAGTATTTATTAGTCAATATTGAACCAGATGCTTCCATTACTGCTTTTGAGGCAAAATTTTCTGATGCTATGAGGTGTATATGTGTATTTTGTCTATTTAAGTCGTTATCAATTAACTCAGAAATTTCTGCATCTACATTATTGAGTGATTCTTGGGAAGCGCCTTTTTTATTCATGATATGTATTCTAACAGTAACTTGGAGGCCATTTAAGTGGGCCTTCTCTTAAAATTTCTCCACCCTCGACACGAAAATCTATAATCGTTGATCCACTTCCGTGAACAGAAGCTCCTTCAAGATATTCTGCAACTTTTGAGCCAAATATTTCTTCTGCTTCAGTATTACTAGTAACATCATTTTCACCAGAACGGTTTGCGCTTGTAACAGCTAGTGGTCCAGTAATTTTTAATAACTCAATTGCTAGCTCATTGTCAGGAACTCTGACCCCAATTGAAAATGGATTTTTTGTACCAACACCATCAGCAAATTCCTTTGTTGTCTCAACGACAATCGTTAGTGGTCCTGGCCAATAAAGCTCTACAACTTCAGGAATTGTTGATACTATATCAAGTTTCTGTAAGTCGTAATAAGAAGAAACAAGAATAGATAAAGGTTTATCCTCATCTCTTCCTTTTAGGTCAAAAATTTTATCTACAGCTTCTTGACTATATGGATTGACTCCAATCCCATAAACTGTCTCTGTTGGAATACCTACTACTTGATTATTATTTATTGCTTCAACTGCAAGATTCAATTTATCGTTTTGCAATTATATACCGATCTCTTTCAACTAAGTCCCTTTCTAATTGTACTTGCTTCCAATGAGAAAGATTATTCAAAATCGTTGTAGCATGGCTAGTGTCAACCTCTAAGAATAGGGTAAGGTTTCTTATGTCTTTTTCCTCAATTTCTTTTATTAATCTATTGATATATAAAAGTCCATCAATTCCACCATCAAGAGCTAGGAGTGGTTCATAGTCCACTACTTCAGACTCAAGACTAGAGAGAGTCTCTGTTGGAATATAAGGTAAATTAGCGACAATTATGTCATAATCAACTTCTTCAACATCGCTTAAAAGATCTGATTGAAATAAATTAATTTCTAGATTATTAATTTCTGCATTCTCTTTTGCTAAATCTAATGCTTCAAGGGAAATATCACATGCATCGACTGTTGATTCTGGATATAGCTTTTTCAACATAAGTGCAATACATCCAGTTCCTGTACCCACATCTAAGATTTTTTTTGGATTATCAGAATTATTTTTAATAAACTCAATTAAATATTCTGTTTCTGGTCTTGGGATTAAACATCGTTGGTCCACATTAATTTGAATGCTATAGAAAGGAATGTACTCCTCTATGTATTGAAGGGGCTCGCCATTTAGTCTTCTGCTGAGTAGCTCTGTATAAGATGAATGATAATCTGACTGTGATCCTGTAATTTCTTTAGCTTTTTCTCTAAGCCTTGCCAACTCATGCTCAGGAATTTGTCGGATGTTCATTATTCTTCTAGATTGGCAAGTCTTGCTGCTTCATTATCTGCAATCAAACCATCAACAAATTCTTCTAAGTCTCCATCCAAAACTTGATCTAATTTCTTTAGTGTCAAATTTATCCTGTGATCTGAAACTCTATTGTCTTTGTAATTATAAGTTCTTATTTTGTCTGATCTCTCACCGGAGCCAACTTGCTCTTTTCTGTCTTTCGCACGTTCTGCTGCAGCTTTATCTTGTTCAGCTTTTAGAAGTCTTGCCCTTAAAATTCTCATTGCTTGATTTTTATTTTTTAACTGTGATTTTTCATCCTGACTAGTAACTACTAAGCCAGTTGGTATATGGGTAATTCTTACTGCTGAGTCAGTTGTATTAACACTTTGTCCACCTGGACCGCTAGATCTATAGACATCAATTTTTAAGTCACTATCTACAATGTTTAAGTCAACCTCTTCTGCTTCGGGAAGTACGGCAACAGTTGCTATTGAAGTGTGGACTCTTCCCTGTGACTCAGTTTTAGGAATTCTTTGTACTCGATGGGCCCCAGCTTCAAACTTAAGCTTAGAAAACACTCCTTTTGACTTAATTGCAAAAATTATTTTACTGTAACCGCCCTGGTCTGATGGAGTTAGTTCTATAGGTTCAACATTCCATCCATTTCTTTCGGCAAAACGAGTGTACATTTTATACAAGTCACCCACCCATATAGCTGCCTCTTCTCCACCTGCTCCAGGTCTTATTTCTACCAATACATCCTTATCATCAGATGGGTCTTTTGGAAGTAGTGAAATCTTTATTTTCTGTATCAAAGGATCAAGCTTTAATTTATTGTCTGAAATTATTCCTTCGAATTCTTTTTTCATTTCTTCATCAGACTCGGTTTGTAAGAGTTCTACAGCATCAGTTATTTCAAGATTGATATCTTTCCATTCAACAAATAATTCAACAATTGTAGATACTTCGCTATGTTTCTTTGCCATTTCTGCATAGGCTTTTTGATCTCTTGAAATATCAATTTCTGATAGCTGTTTTTCAATTTCTGGAAGTGAAGCCTCTATAGTAATTAGTTTCTCATGAAGTGACTTATCCAACTTTGACCTCACTTGTGTTTGCAAGAATTTCATTAAATCTATCTGTGTTTTCTGAATGAGCGATACAGTTAGCCATGGATAAAATTGCTACTTCAATTTGTTCTTTTGATGGATTTTTCGTTGTTATTTTTTGTGTCCATATTCCAGGAGTAGCAAATATCTTGGCGATAATTGAGTCTGAGTTTTTAAAATTAAATTTTAGTACTTCATAAGAAATCATAGAAACTACCACCACATGTAAAAGTCTCGTAATTGTTGTCATAACAATGTTTAAATTTGGAATAAATGGCAAAGTAAGAAGACTAATAAAAACAATCAAAAATAAGAACGAAGTACCACATCTAACATGTTCTTTAGGATAATTAGTGACATTGTCAAACTCTAGTGACTGCTTGTCTTCATAGGAAGCTATCGTCATATGCTCTGCTCCATGATATTCAAATAGTTCTTGAGCATCTTTTGTTCTACCTATTAAATAAATATAAATTATTACTATCACTCCTCGAAATAATCCCTCGATTATTCCTGTGCCAATTTGTGCATAATTTATCATCTCAACAAGAAGACGTGGACCTGCAATGAAAAGTAAAAGAACTGCAATTAGTACTGTATAAGTAACAACCTTTGATAGTAAACTTTCCTCTTCATCTTCAAATTTGGAATATATTTTCTCAGATAGTGTAATTGCCTTAAATCCAACATACATTGAATCAATAAGTGCGCCAAAACCTCTGATAAATGGAGCTGCCCAAAACTTATTTCTTCTTACGAGAGGAATTCTTGGTTCATAATATCTATGTAGATTGTCATCTTTATCTCTTATACCAAGAGACCATCCTTTTGGACTTTGTATAAGAACACCGCCAATTACAGCTTGGCCACCATAAGAAATATCAATATCAGACATAATAAATTAAGAAAGGCTAAGTTATTCTTCTTCTTGAGAAGATACTTCAGCTTTAGGTGCTTGTCGTGTACTTGTAGATCCGTAACGTTGTTTAAATCTTTCAACTCTTCCAGTAGAGTCAACAAGTTTTTGCTTACCTGTGAAGAAAGGATGGCTTGCACTAGAGATTTCCAGTTTAACTAATGGGTATTCATTGCCATCTTCCCATTGAATAGTTTCGTTTGTTTTTATAGTTGAACGAGTTAAGAACGCAAAGCCTGCGTCTTCGTCCTGAAAAACAACTTCTCTATAATCTGGGTGTATGCCTTGTTTCATAGTTCTACTTTACAATAATATCTAATCTACTTTATATGATTATTTAGCTTTTGCTACGTCTTTTAAGAAAGCATCGTTGCTCTTGGTCTCTTTTAATTTATCAATCAAAAGCTCTGTAGCCGCTCCACCTTCTAGAGCAACAAGAACTCTTCTCAGTGCCCATAAAGACTCTAGTTCTTTGGGAGATACAAGTCTTTGCTCTTCTCTCGTACCTGAAGGAGTAACATCAATAGCTGGGAAAACTCTCTTATCTGCAAGTTGTCTATCTAGGCGTAACTCCATATTTCCTGTTCCTTTAAACTCTTCAAAGATAACCTCATCCATCTTTGAACCTGTCTCAACAAGAGCGGTACCAAGAATTGTTAAACTACCACCACCTTCGATATTTCTAGCTGCACCAAAGAACTGTTTTGGAGGAGTTAATGCTGTAGAGTCAACACCACCTGATAAAATCCTACCGCTTGCTGGTGTTGCAAGGTTATGAGCACGAGCAAGACGAGTAATTGAATCTAACAAGATGACAACGTCTTTTCCTTCTTCTACAAGTCTTTTGGCTCTTTCAATCGCTAATCTTGAGACTTGTGTATGTTCATCTGGTGGCCTATCAAATGTTGAATAAACAACTTCCCCATCAACAGATCTTTGCATATCTGTAACCTCTTCGGGTCTTTCATCAACAAGTACTACCATCAAATAAACTTCAGGATTGTTTGAAGTGATAGAGTTAGCAATTTCTTTCAATATTGTTGTTTTACCTGCTTTTGGTGGAGAAACAATTAAACCTCTTTGACCTTTTCCTATCGGAGCGATTAGATCAATTATTCTTGGAAGAATTTTGTCAGGGCTTCCATCAATTTCTAGTTTTAATCTCTCGTCTGGAAATAATGGTGTCAATTTATTGAAATCTACTCTCCTAGCAAGTAACTCTGGATCTGCACCATTAACTGTTTTAGGTTCGATTAGTGCTGGATACTTTTCTTTTTGTCTAGGCGCACGAATTGGTCCACTAACAAGATCTCCCTTGCGCATTCTGTATTTCTTAATAACACCGGCTGCAACATATACGTCATCTTCGCCAGGCTTATATCCATTGCATCTTAAAAATCCATATCCCTCAGGTAATGTATCAAGAATGCCCTCTCTTACTTCACCTTTTTTGATATCACTACTTCCAGAACTAACAACAGCAGGTGCATCGTCATCTATAGATGTGCTTATAACTTCTGGTGTCTCTTCTTCGATTGAATCTAAAATCTCATCACTATGATCAACGAGTAAATCTATTAATTTTGCTTTTTGAAGTCCTTTGTGTTCAATACCTAAACTTTCAGCAATAGACCTTAGGTCTGCTACAGATTTTGATTGTAATTGTGATCTTGCGGACATTATTCTCCTATATAAACCAAATTTTAAAAATGATTTGTGAATTGTAGTTGTCTGATAGACAATATTATTATATACATAAAATTGTTTAAAAATAATATTTTTAATATTTTTTTATAAAAGCATATGGAATAACAATAATCATGCTCGTTAAGTAGTAAACAATTCCGTATATTGCGACTTCAGGTAATCCTAAGGCTAAAGAAATACCAAGTACAATTGGAAAATTTTGGCACAAGGCTTCAATTTGAATTGCTATAGCATTTTCTCTTCGAACTTTTGATAAATGGATTATGAATCTACTACTTAAAAAGATGAGAAGCAAAGATAAGAAAGCAATTGTAAGGCTTTGACTTATATTTTCTAAAATATATGTAGATAGATCGATTGGTGTCCAAATAGATACAATAATAATTAAAACTTTTAGAAACTTATCTAGCGGAGAAAGAATTATTTTTGTAAATCTAAGAAATTTTGATTTTACATAAATTCCAAAAACAAATGGCAGTAATACAAATAATAAGAGTTGTGAAAATGAGGTAGCTATATTTAAGCTGTAATCATTAAATTTAGAAGAGATTATTGCAAGCCAAAAAACAATCGTGATTGGTGACAAGAGTGATGTTATGGAAGTTAAAAAAACCGAGAGTGAAAGGTTGCCTCTTTTAATATATGTTAGTAAACCAGAAATATGTCCTCCTGGTACGATAAGTATCAAAATTGATGCTGTTGCAAATACAGATTCACTAAAAATAAATGCTATGAGAAAACCAACTGAAGGGAGAGCAATAAGCTGAATGATTAAGCCACTAACTAAAGACTTTTTTTCAATGAACAACTCTTTAAAATCACCCAGATTACTATTAAGTCCCAAAAAATAAAAAAGTACGGGAATAAATACAGACACTATTGTTAAAGGTATCGAATTATTAACTGCCTCGTACATAAACTTAGACTAACTAAGAATTACTGATTTGCGCAGACATCTAGATAATTTTTTAAATAGTTAGATTCATTTATAGTCAGCTCACCACTTTCACGATAGTGGTTGTAACTTCCACCAAAGTAAAGTACCAAGGCATCGGCAAATTTTTCCTCTCCACCAAAATAATTTTGAGCTTCTGCTCTGTAACTTGTTTTGGAAGGTGTATTACAATCCCTTGTAATAAATGACAAAGCATGAGAAGCTTCATGGAGTAAGACATCGTAGTTGTTTCCGGATTCAAAAGCTCTATTTGAAATCCATATTGACATAGCCCAATCCGATCCAGTACTTCCGTCGGGATATGTTCCAGATGAATCCCACACTCCGTATGGACACCTACCAATATCAATTTTTGCATTTTGATGACAACCGTTAATGTATTTAACTTTCCCATTTAATAATTTGTATAAAGCTTCGGGCATTAACAATACTTGAGAGTCCAATAAAAATTGGTTTTCACCTTCAAACCCATCGTAACTTTTGAAAGGTCCATTATAGATTTCAACAACTGTTGTTGTAGTAGTTGTAGATGTGGTTGTTGTAGAGGTTGAAGTTGTTGTTGAAGTTGTTGTAGTTGGTGGTGAATAATCTGCAAAACATAAATCATATGCTGATAATTGGTCACCATTTGGTTGTTCGCTGATGATATTTATTTCGATAATATAACTAGCCGCTACATTGCTATCTGTATTGTCGATTTGGTAAGAGTAAGAGTTGCTCGTGTATGCTGTCGGAAAAGTAATTAAGTCTGCTAACGCTTGTAGTTCATCTTTTGTAAAGATTGCTCTAGTGAAATTAGCATCATCCTTTTCAACCAAAATGCCAATATATACTATATCGCCACTACCAGCTTCAGCGGTCCACTCAAGTTCATAAATATCTTCATTAATAACTTCAGTTGGGCAATTTGTAATAAGAACTTTTGGAGGTTCTAAATCTCCAATAATTGGTTCTGGAGCTGTAGTTGTGGTGCTAGTTGTAGAAAACGATGAGGTTGTGGTAGTTTCTTGTGTTGTTGTTGTAGTAATTGTGGTTGTTGTGCTTTCATTATCTGCTGAGAAAAAAAATAAGATCCCTGCGCTCAGCATAAAAAGAACCAAAAAATAAATAAAAACCGATCTATCTTTCAATTTAATTCCTTCTCTTAATCAAGAGCCCAAAGAATAATAAGATGAAAATGTAAGAAAGTATTACACCTAGGAATATTAGCAAAGAGGGTCCCATGCTTATTAACTCCTCTTGCATGTTAAAAAATTCACTTCCATCTGGAAGAATTAATATTCTTATAAATAACCAAACAGATATAAAGAATGAAATTAACGAAAGTAATTTATATGGACCTTTCGAGTCTTTAATAGATTCAATTAATTCATTTCCTCCTCCTGGAATACATTTAAATACTGCTCCTTCTAGACACATGAGGTAAGTTAATGCAGAGATAGCTGTAAAAACAGGTGAGTTTAATACTATTTCTGATGAGGTCATGTAAAAGAACAAATAGCCCACTACAACAAGAAAAATAGATGAAAAGAATTTAGGTGAGATTTTTACACTTGATCTTGTATATATTATTTGAGTTGTTGCAAAAAAACCAAATATAAAACCAATAGGAAGATCAAAAAATATAAAAGTCAAGGTGGATAGTAGTGCAAAAAAAATAGCTTGTGGTGACCAATTAACTATCACCATCTGATTGTGAACAAATTTCTCAATTAAACCCTCTATACCTTCATAGGAAAAAGTAACTATAATTAATCCAACAAAAGCGGCCAGAAATATTGCTAAATTTTCTGTATCTAGTGTTAAATTTGCACCTTCCTCAACATATCCAAGTAAAAAAGCAGTGGTAACAAGAACAAATATTGTTTTTAAAGAATTTACTAATTTTGATTTAAATCCTGGTGAATACTTTCTATAGTCTTTAGTTTTATCACCTAAAAGCTTATTAAACCATTCTTGGATTATTAAAACTAAATAGAAAAGGAATATAGTAATTGTTGATATAACTACTACCAGTGCATTTTGCTGTTGGTCATTAAAATTAATATCGCTGAATAATGGAATGTTTTTAATTAAAGGATTATTAATTTCTGTTTGAAAAAAACTCGTAATTTCATCTTTTGTCTCCTCAGGAACATCTGCTAACTGTGGAATCGTAGTAGTAACTTTTGTCGGGAAAGTTGTTGTAGTGGTAGTTGTAGTTACTTGCTGTATTGTAGTTGAAGGAATGCTTTCAATAAAAGCAGAGTTGTAATACTCTGTCGTTTTAAATTCTACACAAGTCTCTGCTTCACAAGAAGAATCTGTTGTTTCAGCTAAAGTTGTGTTTTGAATTATTATTGTCACTTTGACTTCACCTGGAAAACAGCACATTTCAATACGTCCTGACTTGTCAATTAACTCATATCGGTCGATAGAATCGTTATGAGAAATTTCTAAAAAAATGATTTCATATTCTTCAATAGCTATATCCCAATTTATCTCTATAGCTTCACTTACTGTTCTAGCAACATCTACCGAAATGTTTTCTTCATCTAACGAAAAACCAAATATAAATAAAGACAACAAGCAAATCAATATGAGATTTAATCTCATAAATTACTTAAGGGTAGATAAATTAATCTCTAGTAATTCTTTTGAACGATTTAAAAACCATTCATCTGTAAATATCGAAAAGACAATCGAATCTTCTTGATACCTCATCCAGGAAAATAACAAACCTAAATAATTAGAGTAGATTTGAACTACAAAAGACTCTACATTGCTTATTGAATATTTATACTTTATCTTTTCAAACAAAATTTGAAGAGCCAAAAAAGGCTCACCAAACTTCCACTCACCAATTTCAACTAGATCTTTTAATGAAAATAGTGATATACGAGCTGCATTTCCATAATGAATTATGTACTCTGAAGTTTTAACAAACAGTTCTGTAATTGTATCTTCTGGAGACATGTTTTCTTCCATGCTCTTATTAATAGATTCCTCTAAAATTTCATTTACATTTTGTATTATTGAACCATATACATCTAACATGCCATTTGGAAAATGATTATAACCAGTAGCAACTGCACAACCTGCATTTTTTGCAATTAGGCTTATGTTTATTGATTTATAGTCAATTTCATTATCATTAAGAAGTTCAATGGCACTATTTATTAATTTTTTATTAACTTCTTGAAATTCTTTTTGAGCCCTTAATGCTCTTCCGTCATTTAAAGAATTCTTCATAATAAAATTATATCTCTCATTTAGTTGGACTGTTCTCTTTTAATAATTTTTCCCGAAACAACGAGCCTTTGTCTATCAGAATATTTAGGATGACAAGTAGTTAACGTTAATCTTTCATCACCTCGGTTATATAGAAGATACTCACTTCCAACAGCTTCTACAATTAAAACCTCATCAACTTGATAAACATATTTTGTAGTTCCATGTACAAGAATTATCTCATCTCCAATATTAATCTTATCTAAATCGCCAAAAGGTGCACCAAATGTAGTTCTATGTCCAGCAATGCCTACATTTCCTCCATATCCAGGTTTTGAAGTTTGAATATAGTATCCAGGGCCATACTTTAAATCATCAACATTAGTTCCATTAACAACATACTGTTGAAGATTAATTCTAGGTATTTCTAAATAACCAAAAACATCAGGTTGATATAGTTCTGATTCATTAGAGTTATTTCCTGAGAGAGAGTCAAAAAATTCAGAAATGATGTTTACTTCTTCAACTGTTATGTCACTTTCATCAGTTAAAGTTGGTACATCATTTGAAAAAGACTGTACTAAGTTATCAGTGAAGTTAGTTTGAGCTTCGTTATTTAAATTGCTGTTAATTTCATTTGCATTTTTTTGGTATAGTTCTTGAAGAAGAGTTTGCGCTTTTACTTGCTGATCATTTGAAAGATAAATTTGTTGTGTCAAGTAACCTGCTGTATATAATCCTAAAACTAAAAAAAGTATTCCAAAACCCATTGATAGAGTTCGATTAAATCTAAATTTAAAAGACTCAAAGAACCCTGCCTTATACTCAGTATTATATTTTTTTAATTCTAAAGGTTTATTTGTAAAAACAACTTTAAATAGATCACTCGATAGTTCTTGTAAATTAATCTCAAATTCATTTTTTAATTCATTCAGATTTCTGATTTTATTATTTGCAGCAATAGTTTTTAAACTTTCGTACGCATCAATAAGTTCTTTATTGATGCGAGCTACTGATTCTTTATGTAATCCTACTGATCCAAAATGAATCCCATAAGGATTGATTTTGTTTAAGTTAATATTTATAGAAACAATTTGATTAAATGTTTTCTCTAATCTATTTTTTAACTTAAAGGCATTCTTAAAAACTAAATCTATATTTTTTGGTTGCGAGACGAGTTTTCTCTTTCTTCCTGTTCCAAATAATAAAACGCCAGTGATAGAGAGCACAGTCGAAATTAATACATATAAATCAGTATTAATTCCAGTAGCTGCAAGAAGAACTTTTTCTTCCTCGTAAAAATATTTAATCTCATAATTTCCATCAGTTAAATAAATTTCTTCATCATACTCATCCCATAAAAATGCATCATTACCTTCATCGCTTGATATTGGACCAGAACACACATCTGAACTATCAAATGTCATATCCTCACAGAAATTTATGCTTTCTTCTTCTATAGGTTCAATAGTTGATAAATTTGTATTGTTTTCCTCTGGAGGATTGTTTGGTTCTTCAGCATCAGAAGGGTTTGTATTATCATTTTGAGGGATAGTGGTGGTTGTTTGAATAACTCCCAAAAGCTTAGTAGAAGTACCTAAATCATTACTCAAACAATCTGTATTTTTTCTAAATCCACCTTTTGATTTAACACCGCTTAAACTATCTCTAACAATGAATCTTATTCTATATTGTGAATCTTCAGGAGCTCCAGAAATAGTAGTTAAGTTAAAAGACTGACCTGCGTTAACTGAATAGGTTCCTGTCAATACTTTCATCTTATCAATGAATATTCTTATCTTAATTGTCATGTCAACAGTTGAGGTTGTATTGTCAATAGATAAGCTATATGACCCTCCACCAGTTTTATTACAACTTCTTGAATTTTGAATAACAGGCTTAAATATTGGCTCAGGCAATGTAGTTGTTGTAGTTGTAGATATAGTTGTAGTTGTAGTTGTAGTTGTAGTTGTAGTTGTAGTTGTAGTTGTAGTTGTAGTTGTAGGAACAATACAACTTGCTGTGTAAGTAAGTGTCGGGTCAATTCCTGGAATATCAGTATCTGAAGTTACCCACAA